>Ga0209610_1002059_pt1 | contig 10178 bp, 10 predicted proteins | sample LakKivw275mmetaG_FD_184137 | JGI IMG/M metagenome (GOLD analysis project Ga0209610, IMG submission 184137) | Anoxic lake water microbial communities from Lake Kivu, Rwanda to study Microbial Dark Matter (Phase II) - Lake Kivu water 275m metaG... | ecosystem: Environmental > Aquatic > Freshwater...
GCCGAGGACTAATGTCACGGCTTGACTATGACCGGGAGGTGATGAACCGGCTACGAGGCTTTCATGCTGACCTGTGCGTCCTGGCTGGCTATATGCTCATCGTCGGCAAGGAGATGTGCCGCAAATACAATATGATTAACCTTCACCCGGCGGCTCCGGAGGGACCAAAGGGAACCTGGCAGGAGGTAATCTGGCAACTAATTGATAACCAGGCTCAGGAAACAGGGGTAATGATGCACCTCGTAACCCCTGAGCTGGACGAGGGGCCGCCGGTAGCCTACTGCACCTTCTCCATCAGGGGCAAGCCTTTTGATAAATACTGGCAGGAAATAGAGGGTTATCCAATTGAAGAGATTAAGCAGAGACAGGGGGAAAATAACCGCCTGTTCCGGCTCATCCGTAAACACGGACTGGCGAGAGAATTTCCTCTGATAATATCAACTCTCAAGGCTTTTAGCCAGGGTAAGGTCAAGATAGAGGAGGATAGAGTGGTTGATGCTGAGGGGAGACCAATCAACGGTTATAACTTGACCGACGAGATTGATAGACAATTAAAAGGGGGGTGAGGTAGACAACTAATGGCAAACTTTATCTGTTTTGACCTTGAAGGACCACTATCACCTCAAGATAATGCCTATGAGCTGATGAAGTTTTTCCCCAATGGCGATAGGATTTTTGAGGTTATCAGTCGCTACGATGACCTGCTGACGCTGGAGGAAAAGGAAGACTACGAGCCGGGGGATACCCTGGCTCTTATCGTGCCCTTCCTCATCCTGCATAATATCTCTGAGGCTAACATCGCCACCCTGGCTGCTAAAGCCAGCCTGACCGGTGGTGCGGCTAAGCTTATCTCCTGGCTTCAGTATAGCGGTTGGAAGGTATTCTGCATCACCACCACCTACGAACAATACGCCATTCACATTACCCATAAATTAGGCATCTATGCCCACAATGTTGCTTGCACCCCATTCCCGCTGAATAAATTACGTCAAACTTTATGTCAAGAAGACTTCCGGCTACTTCAGCAGGCTGAGGAGGACATATTGACCATGCGCCCGGTTACTGATGATGACCGGATTAAACAAAGCCTGGACAGTTTCTTCTGGGAGAAACTGCCAGCTACCAGCCTAGGTATGGCAATAAGAGAGATAAAGCCAATTGGTGGTCGGCGCAAAGTAGCTGCTTTAACTAGATTTGCTGACGCTTATAACCAGCCTTTGTCTAGCTGGGTGGTGGTAGGCGACAGCATCACCGATTTCAGAATGCTCCAGGCAGTAGAGGAGGCGGGGGGACTAGCCATTGCCTTTAATGCTAATGAGTATGCCCTGCCCTATTCAACCATGGGCTTAGCCTCTACCTTCATCAGCGACCTGATGGAGGTGCTGGGGGCATGGCAGAAGGGTCGTCGAGGCGGGGTGGAGAAAATAGTGAAACTAAAAGAGAAAACCGGGGGCAGCGGGGATAAGGGCTATTTCCACTGGCTGTCGGGAAGGAAAGACATAGACGAGATTATAAAGATTCACAAAAGGATAAGGAAACTGGTTAGGGAGGAGGCGGGAAAGCTGGGGTGACATCACCCACAAAAATGGGGAAAACTTACCTGGCCGTAGGTTTCCCACTGACCAAACGGTTACCCTAACTGGTAAGCTTCCCTATTAACGTCCTATTATAGGAGACTGAATCAGTCAAGGTAATTTAACACAAGCTGCCACAAAAGGGAGTCTTAGAGGGGCTTCGCCCCTCTAAAGAAATTACTTCCCCCTTCCCCTGGCTAAGGGGAAGGGGGAATAAAGGGGGATAGGGTTCAATTGAACAATATTGAAGTAGTCGGGCTGGGGGCACTGAATATAGACCATATATATAAGGTGGAGCGCATCCTTGATGATGGTGAGGCGGTGGTAAAGCAGTCAACGATATCTCCCGGCGGCTCAGCCGCCAATACCATCTACAGTCTGGCAAAACTCGGGGTGAGCACCGGCTTTTGCGGCGTCATTGGCGACGACGATGAAGGCAAGATTTTACTCCAGGACTTTCAACAGGTAGGGGTGGATACCGGTCAAGTCAGGGTAAAATCTGAGGCAAAAACTGGCTCAGTATTATGCCTGAGCGATAAGCTGGGCAGGCGCTCGCTTTATGTCATGCCCGGCGCCAATAGTCTACTCACTCGGGATGACCTGGACTTAACCTACATCAACCAGGCAAAGATACTACACCTCTCCTCCTTTGCCGACGATAGACAGTACAAGGTATTGCTGGAACTAATGCCCAGGCTGGACTTATCGGTCAAGCTCAGCTTTGCCCCCGGAGCACTATACGCCGTCAAGGGGCTTCAGGCTCTTGCCCCGATACTGAGCAAGACCTACCTCCTGTTTATTAACCAGAGTGAGATACGACAACTGACCGGAAAGGATGTTATAGTCGGGGCAGAAAGCTGTCTGGGGCAGGGCTGCCAGAAGGTTGTGGTTACCCTGGGCAAAGGGGTTAGGCTAAGAAAAACTACCGCCGTCGGCTATATCAGAGACGCCGAGAATGAATATGTAATTGAACCTGCAAGCCGAGAGGTAGCCACTAAAGTGGATACTACCGGCGCTGGAGATGCTTTTGCTGCCGGGTTTCTCTACGGTCTACTTAAAGGTAAAGGGCTGAGGGAATGTGGACTTCTTGGCGACACTGCAGCTCGTCTCTCTATTACCAAGCTGGGAACCAGACAGGGCTTCCCGAGCTTGAAAGAGCTAGCTCAGCACTACCGTGAGCTTTACAAAAAGGAACTATAACTATTTCTTAGCCACTTCTTTTAGCGGTTTGGTGAGGATTTCATCCACAATCCCGTATTCTACCGCCTGCTCGGGGTTAAGATAAAAATCCCGGTCAGTATCATGGGCTATCTTTTCAATCGGCTGACCGGTATGCTTGGCGATAATGTTTCTTATCAGCTCTTGCATTCGCATAATCTCCCGGGCGGCAATTTCTACATCGGCTGCCTGTCCCTGAGCACCACCAAACGCCTGGTGCATATGGATAGTAGCGTTAGGCAGGGCATAGCGTTTGCCTTTAGCCCCGGCACAAAGAAGCAATGTCCCCATGCTAGCCGCCATCCCGACACAGATGGTGGACACATCCGGGCGAATAAGCTGCATGGTGTCATAAATGGCCAGACCAGAGCTGATAATCCCACCCGGGCTCTGAATATACATGCTGATGTCTTTATCAGGGTCTTCTCGCTCCAGATAGAGAAGCTGAGCGATTATAGTATTAGCCACCGGGTCAGTAATCGGCGTGAATAACATAATTATGCGCTCTTTTAACAGTAGAGAGTATATATCCCAAAATCTTTCACCCCGTGGTCCACTCTCAACCACTCCAGGTATTACATTCATCGGTTTAATATTCATTTTTGCCCCTCCTCCTTTACTATCTTATCATTTTTAGTCTGGCTTTCACCACTTGACATAGCTGCTGAACCCTTAGTTATTTCTACCAGTCGCTGTATCGTTTTTCGTGTGGTTAATAATTGCTCAATTGAGCTACGAACTTGGGTAGAATCTAGCCGTTTCTGCACTTCATCCTTATTCCCAGTGACACTTTGCGCCATTTTCTCCAGCTCAGCACTTATCTCAGCATCGCTAACCTCAATCTTTTCCTCCTCAGCAACCCTGCCCAACACCAGAGAACAGCTAACTGTTTTGGTGGCTAACGGACGCACCTCTTCCCGCAGTTCTGCCTCTGTTTTATTAACCCTGCCAAGGTATTCCTCCAGCCCGCTACCACCTGACTGCAACCACTTCGCCTGCCGGTTAAGGAGACGGTCAATTTCCGTCTCGACCAAAACTGGCGGGAATTCTACTTGACTTTGGTCAACCACAGCGTCAATTACCCGCTGCTCGAACTCCTCCCTGGCTTTCTCCTCAGCCCTGAGCCGCAGGTTAGCTGAAATTCGTTCGCGGAGTAAATCCAAGGTTTTAATCTCAGGGTTAACTAAGCTGGCAAATTCATCGTCCAGCTCAGGAAGCCTCCGCTGCTTTACCTCACTAACCTTTATCTTAAACCAAACCTCCTTCCCCACCAGCTCACCTCTGGGATAATCTTTAGGGAGTTGGAGTTTAAACTCCTTCTCTTCACCACCTTTCATTCCAAGCAACTGGTCGGCAAACCCAGCCACAGGGAAGGGGTAATCATGGAGAACTTCATATTGAATTCCTTGTTGATTGATGAGCGGCTTTCCCTCCACTTGGCTTTCAATATCTAAGGTTACCAAATCATCAAAGTTTACTGGTCGCTCTACCGGCTCCCAGGTGCTATGCTGGCGGCGTAGCTGCTCTATTACCGTGTTAACCTCAGTCTCGGTTAGTTCTACAGGTTCTGGGGTAAGCCGAATCTGATGGTAGTCGCCAAGCTTAATTGTCGGTCTTAGCGGCACTGTCGCCTTAAATACCACCGGGTCAGTCTGCTCTATCTCAATTGAAGGGCTGGCGATAGCCTCAATCTCCTGCTCCTTGATTGCCTTCTCACAAGCCTGAGGAAGTAGGTTATTCAGCGCATCCTCAAGGAGGCTATCTCTACCGATATAGCGCTCCAGTACCAGCCGCGGCGCCTTTCCTTTACGAAAGCCGGGGATGTTGGCTTTCCTGACCAGGCGGCGATAAGATCCCTCCAAAGACTCTTCTACCTCATCAGGCTCCATCTCAATTCTGAGAAATGCCTGACTATTCTCTATTTTCTCCCTGGTTACTTTCATCTTTCCTCCCGCAGACGCAGGTGTAATTCGGCTAGCTGCTCTTCACTAACCGGTGAAGGGGCATTAAAGGTTAAATCGGCGGCACTCTGGTTCTTAGGAAAGGCAATAACCTCCCTGATAGTTTCTTCCCCCGCCAGCAGCATTACAATGCGGTCGATACCCGGGGCAATACCGCCGTGAGGGGGGGCACCATAGTCAAAAGCCTCAAGCAGATGCCCGAAGCGCTCGTCAATCTCCTCATCACTATAGCCCAGCAGCTTAAATACCTTCCTCTGAAGCTGGCTGGTGTGAATCCTAATACTGCCGCCAGCAATCTCAAAGCCATTGCAGACAAAGTCGTAATGCTTACCCCGCACCTTTTCCGGAGCACTATCCAGTAAGGACACATCCTCATCCCTGGGTGCAGTAAACGGGTGATGCATTGGCTCCCATCGCCCCGTCTCTTCGTTCCTCTCAAACAAGGGGAAATCCACGACGAAGACGAAGGCAAGCAGATTGGGGTCAGCAGGCTTAAGCCGCCGTCCCATCTCCAGACGCAACTGGCTCAGTGTCATATCAACTAGTTTAGGTTTGCCGGCAACGATAAGCAGGAGGTCTCCCATATCTGCCTCCAAACGATGTGCCATCTGCTTAATCTGGTCTAGGGTTAGAAATCTAGCGGCAACAGACTTCACCATTCCAATTGATAAATCACTCAAGCTGCCGCCGGCAGTGCCCAGAGACATGGTTACCACGCCTTCAGCCCCGAGGCTCTGCACCAGCTTATTTAGCCCATCAAGCTGACGGCGGCTATAATTACCACAGCCAGGGGCACATATACCCTTCACCTTACCCCCCTGGGCGATAGCGGAACGAAAAACAGAGAAGTCAGATTGAGCAGCGATGTCGGTCAAATCCCTCAGCTCTAGACCAAATCTCAAGTCAGGCTTATCTATGCCGTAACGTTCCATTGCCTCAGCGTAGGTAAGGCGAGGGAAGGGTTTTATCATCCGCATTTCGGGTTTAACCGCCTCAACCATAGAGGTGAACAGCTCCTCCATTAATTTGAGGATATCCTCCTCCTCAACAAAACTCATCTCCAGGTCAAGCTGGGTGAACTCAGGCTGGCGGTCAGCCCGAGTGTCCTCATCACGAAAGCATCTGGCTATTTGGAAATACTTCTCCATCCCGGCAACCATCAATAGCTGTTTGAGTTGCTGCGGCGACTGGGGAAGGGCGTAGAACTTTCCCGGATGAAGTCGGCTGGGCACCAGGTAATCACGAGCCCCCTCAGGGGTACTCTTAATCAGAATCGGCGTTTCTACTTCAATAAAACCTCTGGCATCCAGAAAATCGCGCATAAACTTCACCAGCCGGTGGCGAAGGAGTAGATTGTTCTTCATCCGAGGTCGGCGCAGGTCGAGGTAGCGATACTTGAGTCTGAGGCTTTCCTCCACCTCAACATCTTCATTTATATAGAAAGGCGGAGTCTTTGACGGATTAAGTATAGTGGTATTATGGGCAATAACCTCAATATCACCGGTGGGCAATTTGGGGTTTTCAGTTCCCCGAGGGCGAAGAGCCACCTCACCACTAACCCTAACCACATACTCACTACGCATCTCACTGGCTATTTTATGGCAAGCCGCTGATGTCTCAGGATTGAATACCACCTGAACTATGCCCTCTCTATCTCGCAGGTCAATGAATATCAGCCCACCGTGGTCTCGGCGGCGGTCCACCCAGCCCGCCAGGGTTACCTGGGAACCAACATCCTTTTTGCTCATCTCACCACAGCTATGACTCTTAAGCAAAATCGCCTCCCAGCCAAATCTTTACACCTGATTATAGCTTATGATGGTGTGGGCTTCAACTTGCAGGAAGTCCAAGTAGTGAATCAATTTGAGCTATTTAACGCATGATATTATAATGCCAATACCGGGTGGTAAGAATGGGGCTTAAGGAAGTTTTAACTCGTCTTAATGACCTGAAAGCAACGGGAATTATTCAAGACTATGCAATATGTGGCGGTTATGCAGCAACGTTCTATGACATACCAATGACCACTTATGATTTAGATGTGTTGGCAGTATTACCCACTGAAAACGATTATCACAGGTTATATGAACATTTCCGTACTAAAGGGGCTAAAATAGAAAAAGAATATATTTTCATTGAGGGCATGCCAGTTCAATTCTTGCCAAACTACATAGGTCCACTTTATAATAGCGCCATTGAGGAGGCCAACATAGTAGATTTTCAGGGTGTTAGTAGCAAATTTGTCAGTATTGAATACTTAATAGCATTATACTTGACAGCTTTTCGTAGGAAAGATATAATTAGAATGCAGAGCCTTATTAAGAAGGCTAGCAAGAAATTGTTACTTGATATTATCCGGAGATTTGATAGTGAACAATATAAGCTATATGAAAGATACAAAAGACTTTTGGCAGACACGTAAGAGAGGAAGGTCTGCTTTAGATAAAAAGCGTGCAAGTGTTTCTTTTACTGAAAAAGAAAAGATTTTGAAAAACCTGCACGCAGATGAAACTTTTCTAAAATCTGGCCGAATGGTATCGCCCAAACACTAGTGCATTCACTTAGAAATCCTTCCCCCTGTGAAGGGGATTAACTTATCAGAGGTGTCTAAGAGGGGCTAAAGCCCCTTTTTTTTATTCCTCCCCCCTCTCCTTTTCAAGGAGAGGGGGATTACAGGGGGTGAGGTTGCTAAATGACCTCTATACTATGATTTGACATCAGGATTTGAATACTATACAATATCACTAGTCCAAAATGATGGCATGAGGAGGAAAGTAGTGCCGAACTGGAAAGGACAGCTTAGTCTTAATACAGGGGCTTCTCCCATGATGATGCCCTGGGCTTGGCGTGCCTCCAGTTCGGGGACAATGCCAACCTAATTTTCCAAACTGACCAGAGCTGACCAAGCCCAAGAACGCTAGACTTCTTGGGCTTTTTGTTTATACCGGAAGCCACTGATTGACAGTGCAGAGAGTAAATATTAATATCATAGGAGGTTTCGATATGGCAAAAACAATAGAAGAGATAAACGAGAAGATAAAACAGGGCAAAGCGGTAGTGGTTACCGCCGAGGAGATAATAGGCATTGTCAAAGAGAAAGGGATTAAGAAGGCAGCCCAGGAGGTAGATGTAGTTACCACCGGCACCTTCGGTCCTATGTGCTCCTCCGGTGTCTACCTTAATATTGGACACTCAAAGCCAAGAATCAAGCTCGGTGGTGGCAAAGCCTACCTTAATGATGTTCCAGTCTATACTGGGCTGGCGGCAACAGATATATTTATCGGCGCCAGTGCCCTTCCTGATGATGACCCCAGAAACAGAATCCACCCCGGGGAATTCAATTATGGTGGCGGGCATGTGATTGAGGAGCTTGCCGCTGGCAAGGATATTAGACTGGTAGCTACCGCCTATGGTACAGATTGCTACCCGAGGAAGCGACTTGAGACCTGGATTAATATAAAGGACGTCAATGAGGCGGTGCTATTTGACGTCAGGAATGCTTACCAGAATTATAATGTGGCGGCAAATACCTCAGATAAAACAATTTATACCTATATGGGTGTGCTACGGGCAAACTTAGGTAATATTAATTATTGTAGTGCTGGGCAGCTCTCCCCGCTACTTAATGACCCGTATTACAAGACCATTGGCATCGGCACCAAGGTATTCCTCGGGGGTGGGATAGGCTTTGTCGCCTGGCATGGTACCCAGCATAACCCAAATGTGCCTCGCACCGAAAAGGGTGTCCCTAAGAGAGGAGCGGGAACACTTTGCCTTATCGGCGATTTAAAGCAAATGAGCCACAGATGGCTGATGGGAACCAGCATGCTCGGCTATGGTTGCACCCTGACGGTAGGAATTGGCGTACCCATCCCCATACTCTCTGAAGAAATCCTAGGCTATACTACAGTAACTGATGCTGAGATTTTTGCCGCCATTATTGATTATTCTGATGTCTACCCCAATCTGAAACCGGATATCTTGGGTGAAGTCAGTTATGCTCAACTCAGGAGCGGAAAGATAAAGCTCAAGGGTAAAGAAGTGCCTACTGCTTCCCTATCCAGCTACCCGAGGGCAGTAGAGATTGCCAATATGCTAAAGCAATGGATATTAAGCGGGAAGTTCCTGCTAACTGAACCAGTAGCCCCTCTACCCGGTATAGAATCGGGGATAACCTTTAAGCCACTTAAAGAACGACCAATAGAATAGCAAACACCATGTTCTGAGAAGGGAGACGAAAATGGCTGTTTCCAAGAGAATAGTGCTACATTTTCCCAAGCGGGTGGTAGACCGTCCTATAGTATGCCGACTGGCTAAGGACTACGACCTTGAATTTAATATCTTGAAGGCTTCAATTACCCCTGAAGAGGAAGGGCTGGTAGTATTGGAATTGAGTGGAGAACAGAAAGAGTATGATAAGGGTATCATGTATCTAACTGAAACCGGGGTGAGAATTCAATCGCTTAGCCAGAATGTTCTCCGTAATGAAGAAAGGTGCACCCATTGTGGTGCCTGCGTCACTATTTGCCCCTCCGGCGCCTTTGAACTTGACCCCATAACCAGGCGGGTCGACTTTTATGATGAAAAATGCGTGGCTTGTGGATTATGTATAAAGGCTTGCCCCCCAAGAGCTATGGAGGTACATTTCTAGTCTGTGTATCAGCCTAGAACATATCGCCACTGGGTTAAAGGCAAGGACTTAGTCCCTTTCAATGTAGTGGTAAAGGAGACAGATTTATATATTCGCGCCACCACTAACCTGAAGCGAAAAGCCTTTAGGCTGGTCTTGAAATACCGTGATGCCTTGGAACGGTATATTGAGCGCCATCCATCATTTCTCACCTCACTGGAACCCATCGCCGTCGGGGACGATGCCCCGCACATTGTAACTGAAATGGCAGAAGCGGCAACGAAGGCTGGAGTTGGTCCTATGGCTTCAGTAGCCGGGGCTATAGCTGAGTTTGTTGGCAGCCAGCTTCTAGCCTTCTCCCCGGAGATTATCATTGAAAACGGGGGCGATATTTATCTTAGGAGCCTGAAAAAAAGGCTGATAGGGATTTATGCCGGAAAATCGCCCTTAACCGGCAAGATTGGTCTGGAAATTGACTGGCAGGATACGCCGATGGGCATTTGCACCTCTTCAGGAACAGTAGGGCATTCCCTGAGTTTTGGCAAAGCCGATGCCGTGGTGGTGCTTTCCCAATCAGCCACTCTAGCCGATGCTGCTGCCACCGCCATAGGCAATCTGATTATCCAGCCCAGCGACATCCCCGGCGGGATTGAATTCGCCCAGAGTATTGATGGATTGAAGGGGATAATCATTATCAAGGATGACAAAGTAGGACTCTGGGGCGAGGTAAAGATTTGTCAAACATCTATAGAAGAGATTGTTTAGCAACCTATCCCCCTCAGCACCCTGAAAAAT
>Ga0209610_1002061_pt1 | contig 10176 bp, 9 predicted proteins | sample LakKivw275mmetaG_FD_184137 | JGI IMG/M metagenome (GOLD analysis project Ga0209610, IMG submission 184137) | Anoxic lake water microbial communities from Lake Kivu, Rwanda to study Microbial Dark Matter (Phase II) - Lake Kivu water 275m metaG... | ecosystem: Environmental > Aquatic > Freshwater >...
TACCTCAAGCCGCTGCTTCGCCAGCTCAGCCAGTAAGCTAGCTGGTCGCAATTGGGTGGGGGATATTATTGCCCTTTGCCTCAGCCGCTTCCTTAGCTGGTTGGCGATAAGCGGTACTAATTCCCCGCAGAATATGGTTTTGTTGGTTATCTCCGAGCATAGAGCGTTAACGGTGGTTATGTGCTCAGCGACAAGCTGGCACCACTGGTTGTCCTTCTTTTGATACATGACAGTGGCAATCTCCCCTCTGCCGGCATTGAATATCGGGCAGATGGGTAAGCCAGTTTCGGCGTGCCGGTAGGCTTCCACCTCCAAGCTGCTTATGCCGATAATTGGGATTCCCAGACTGAGGGCTAACCCCTTGGCAGTGCTAATCCCCACTCGCAATCCGTTAAAACTCCCCGGTCCTTTAGCCACGATAACACAACTGATAGATTGAATACCCACTTTAGCCTCATCCAGCAGGCGAGCCAGTTGTGGCAGTAGTTCGACGGTATGGTTTTGCCCGCAATGCCAGGTTGACTCAGCTAGCACCTGGTCATCCTGAACCAGAACCAGGCTGGCGATATCGGTTGAAGTATCTATTGCCAATTGCATTGTTTCAGTTGTGCCACTATCTGGCGGTAGCGTTTGCCACTGGGCTTGAGCTTAAGGCTACGCTCGGTATCGGAGAGATAGCTCATTTCAATTAGCAGGTGCTCTTGTGGTAGCAAGCTTAGCCCCTTTTCCGCCCACTCCACCACGCAAACACCATTGCCACATAAATAATCATCCAGACCCAGCTCGGCAATCTCCTCTAAATGGTTGAGACGGTAGAAATCTATGTGATATAGAGGCAACCTGCCGTGAAGCTCCCTGATTACGACAAAGGAAGGGCTGACCGCATATTCCTTGATATCCAGTCCCCAGGCAATGCCCTGAGTGAGGCAAGTCTTCCCCGCCCCCAAGCCTCCTACCAGGAGAAAGATATCACCAGGCAAGGCGAGCTGACCAATCCGGACACCAATTTTCTGGGTCTGTTCCGGGCTATGGCTAATTATCTCAATCTGGTTCATCTCGTAACAAAGTGCTCCCACCCTGCCTTACCCAGGCTAATCGGATTTCCCTGGCGGTCAACCAGGGTTACTCCCTTTTTACCAGCGATAATTTCACCAATTACCGTTATCGGGCAGGTGGCTGCCCTCTTTACCCTATCTACAACTTCAGCTCTGGCGGTAAACAGAAGCTCGTAGTCCTCTCCTCCGGATAATGCCAGCTCAAGGGATTTGCCGCTGAACTGGGCTTTGACTGTGGGCTCAACGGGCACCCGGTCAATCTCCACCCGGGCGCTGACCCCACTTGCCTTACATACCTGGTTTAGGTCTGAAATCAGCCCATCGCTAATATCTATCGCTGTCTTCACCCCGTGGTCAACCAGTAGTTGCCCTTCGGCTATTCGGGGGTAAGGGTGGAAAAAGGCATTTCTTAAAAAGACGGTGGCTTGAGGGTCGAATTGAAGCCGTTTGGTGAGCATTTCCAGTCCGGCGGCAGCCGCCCCCAGCTCGCCGGTAACCGCTACCAGCTCTCCCGGTTCAGCAGTAGAGCGGGTGAGTATATGCCTGTCCCGGTTTTTGCTGGTGCCCAGAATGGCAATAGTAATAGCCACCAAAGGGGCACGGCTAATATTGCCGCCAATTATGGCTACTCCAAATTGCTTTGCCAGGTCAATCATCCCGGTGTAGAGGGCGGTGACATCGTCCACTTCGGTATTCTCGGGCAGGGCTAATGACACCAGGGCATACCTGGGCACGCCGCCCATAGCCGCAATATCGCTCAGGTTGACTGCCATTGCCTTCCACCCCAGCTCGTTCCAGGAAGCTAAACCTGAGGGGAAATGGACATCCTGGATGAAGGAATCAACGGTAGCCAGTTGTATTGAGTCATCACCCTGCCAGGCGGCGGCATCATCACCAATGCCGAGCCGGAGTTGGCGCCAGGAGGCTATCCTGTTGTCCCGGGGAACATTAGCCATCTTAGCCAGGAGGTCAATCAGTCCAAACTCCCCCAGCTCTGAGACCTTCATGGCGAAATTATAGCATGCCTGTATCTGGGTCACAACTTAGTGTACTCGTTCAGTACCTTAGTGACACCTCAACTTTCTGCACCTTACCCCCTTAGGTTTTTATGTGGTAACCCTCCCCCTTTATCCCCCTCCCTTTATAAGGGAGGGGGATAAAGGGACTTCGTCCCTCTAAAACTCTCTATAATGTATTTGAGGCTGACGCCCCTCTTAAACACCCTATTAAGTTGGGCTCATTATCAAAGGGGGAAAAGTATTTATGGAAGAGGGGCTATACACTTTAAAACTCCCCCGATTGCGCCTATAAAGAGGAGAGGGGAGAGATTTTAGAGGGGGGCGAAGCCCCCTCTTAAAACTACTTTCCCCTTCCCCTAGAGGGGAAGGGGGTCAGGCGGGTTCCCAGGAAAATCAAAGATTTTTCTGGGTGCTAAGGGGGATGGGGTCAATGCCACGGAGAAACGAAACATGCTCATCTGTGTCGCTAATCTATCTGAACTAGCTCACCTAGCTCTAGCCATACGATGAAAAAGCTGGTATAGTGTATAGTGAAAATGCGTTGTGCCATTGTTGCTGATATTCATGCCAATCTAGCCGCTTTCCTGGCGGTGCTGGTTGATATTGAGCATAAAGGAGAGGTGGAGGAGGTGTGGTGTTTGGGGGATATTGTCGGCTACGGACCGGAGCCACACCAATGCATTGAGCTCTTACGCCAGACTAACCATATTTGTGTCGTTGGGAATCACGACCTGGCAGCAATAGGCAAGACGGATACCTCGGAGTTTAATCCTGATGCTGCTGCTGCCTGTAACTGGACGGCAAAGCAATTAACCCCGCGGGACGTAGACTATCTTAGGGGTCTGCCGCCAGTTATCGAAAAGGACGATTTTACCCTGGTGCACGGTAGCCCCAGGGAGCCTATCTGGGAATATATCCTGTCAATCAGTGGGGCTAAGGAAAATTTTGCCTACTTTAAGTCAAAATTTTGCCTGGTGGGTCATTCCCATGTCCCTCTAGTGTTCAAGCATGGGGAAACTGGCTCTTGCTCCTTTGAACAATTCTCGTCCAATAAGGAGCTTGTTCTGGGTGAGGAGCGATTGATTATTAATCCCGGCGCTGTGGGGCAACCACGAGATGGTGACCCCAGGGCAAGCTATGCCATCTATGATAGCGAAACCAGACAGGTTAAGCTCTACCGCGTCCCTTATGACATTGCCGCCACTCAAGCCAAGATGGTAGAGCAAAGGTTGCCGATGCGATTAGTGGCTCGTCTCAGTCACGGTGTATAGCGGGCCAAGCCATCTCCGCCATTATTGATACAAGGCGGGCTCAGACGATAAACTTACTACTTGGACTGCCAATCTTAGGTCACGAAAATTCCTAGTGAGGAGGTGATGAGCCAAAAGGTAAAGGGTTGAGTTTTGTCCCTCAGAGTATTAACAGATTGTAGAGTGAGGAGCAAAGAATATGGCAAAGATACCTAAAAAAATTGAGACCTGGCAGATGGTAGAGCCGGGCAAACTGGCTAGAGCTAGTATTGATGTCCCTGAGGTAAAGCCAGGTGAGGTGTTAGTTGAAATTGCTGGCTGTGGCGTATGCCATACTGACCTAGGCTATTTTTATGATGGCGTGCCCACGGTAAGCAAACCACCATTCACCCTCGGGCATGAAATCAGCGGCACGGTAATAGCCGGCGATAAAAAGTGGGTAGGGAAAGAAGTGATTATCCCGACGGTGATGCCGTGCAATAATTGCCCCATCTGCGCTGCCGGCAGGGGCAACCGCTGCCTGGCACAGAAGATGCCGGGGAACAGCATGGGGATTTACGGCGGCTTTTCCAGCCATATTGTTGTCCCGGCTCAGGATTTGTGTGTGATTCCCGATAGGAAGGGGATACCCCTTTCCCATTTTGCCGTGATTGCCGATGCGGTAGCCTCACCCTATCAGGCGGCGATGCGGGCTGAGGTTAAACCAGGGGATTTAACTATCATTGTCGGGGCGACCGGTGGTCTTGGTGTATATGCCGCCCAAGTTTGCTCAGCATTGGGCGCCAAAGAGGTTATTGGTATTGCCCGGAACCCGGAGAAGCTGAAGCGAGCCCTGAACTTTGGCGCTACCCATATTATTAGCTCGGTGGATAAGAGCCCCAGGGATATTAGGGATGAATTTCGCAATTACTGCAAGGAAAAGGGTGTGCCGGCAAACTATGGCTGGAAGCTCTTTGAGTGGACCGGCACCGCGGCTGGTCAGGCAATCGCCCTAGAGCTACTATCGTTCATCGGCAAGCTGGTGATATGTGGCTTTGGCATGCAGAAGAATGAGTATTCTCTATCAAGGTTGATGGCATTTGACGCTGATATTATAGGCTCATGGGGCTGTCTGCCTAAGTATTACCCCGAGGTTCTTAAGATGGTTCTGGCAGGCAAGATACAGATAGAGCCGTTTGTTGAGACAAGACCGATGAGCCAGATAAAGCCAGCCTATGAGGAAGCTCACGCTACCAGCCCGATGAAGCGGATAGTATTAACCCCCGATTTCTAAAAATAAATAAGGAGGTATTATAAATGGCTTTAGATTGGGTACCACGGGATAATGTATTAAAAGACCACCAGATTTTTGGCGATGAGCATTTTGGCACCGAGCCACCGTGCACCATGTTTGAGAAGAAGCCACTGGTTAATCCCAACACCGGAGAGAAGGTTGACGGTCTTTACACGGCATGGATAACCCTTAATAATCCAGCTCAGTTAAATTCATACACCACTCAGATGGTGAAGGGTGTTATCGCCGGTATGCATAAGGCGTCTATGGACCGCAGTGTAGTGGCGACCATATTCACTGGGGTTGGTGACCGGGCATTCTGCCCCGGGGGCAATACCAAAGAATACGCCGAATACTATACTAGAAGACCCAGGGAATACCGTGACTATATTGACCTTTTTGCCACTATGGTGGATGGCATCTTGAAGAGCCGTGCCCCGGTAATCTGCCGCTGTAATGGGATGCGGATTGCCGGTGGCCAGGAGTTGGGGCAGGCTTGTGACCTCACTATTGCCGCCGATACCGCTATGTTCGGGCAGGCGGGGACAAGGCATGGTTCCACCCCGGATGGCGGTTCTACCGACTTTCTGCCGGTCATGCTGCCTACCATAGAGTTGGCGTTATGGAATTGCGTTTCCAATGAGCAGTGGAGCGCCTACAAGATGGAGCGGCTGGGCTTAATCACCAAGGCAATCCCCATCAAGAAAAATGACAAGGGGGAGTGGGTGAGAGACCCGAGGATTATCACCGATAAGTATATTGATAACGGTGAAATCGTCTACGGAGAGCCCAAGCCCGGAGGCGGGTTCAAAGAGGGAGTAGGCATACTAAAGGGGCTGAAGACAGACTGGTTGCTATTGGACGGCTTCATTGATAAAGTGGTCTGGACTTTTGCCAACCTCATGCCGCTCTGTCTTATGAAATCCATTGAGACGGTAAGGGTAAAGAAACGGTTCTTCTGGGATAGGACCAAGATGGACGCTTCCTACTGGCTGGCGGCAAACATGAATATGGAAGCCTGGCTTGGCTTCAATGCCTTTAACACTGAAGAACTGACCGGGTCAAGGGTCATTGATTTCATCAAATACCGCCAGCTTATCGCTGAGGGTAAGACCTTTGACGAAGAGCTATTCGAGCAGGTTCTATATAAACCCAAGAAGTAGGCTAAGCCGTTACACTGTCTATAAGAAAGCCCGGGTTATGCCTGGGCTTTCTATTTTTACCTTGACAAAGCGGCGCCCACAGATTAGCATTTCATTGAGGTCGTGCTAGACGGGGAGCTAGCGGTGCCCTGAACCCGCAATCCGCTATAGCGGGGTTGAATTCCTGCTTGAGGCCTTGGTCTGGTGGGACTACTTGGGCTAAGTGGCGTTGAAGGCTGGGTCCTACGCGGCAGAGCCCTATGAACCCCGTCAGGTCTGAGAGGAAGCAGCGGTAAATAGTCGCTCTGGGTGCCGTAGGGCTACCTGGTTGGAGCTGGCTGGCTCAAGCAAACCATGAGGCAGGGTCGAGGGCAGGTGCACGACCTCACAGGTTTTGGAATGGATAAGAGCCGGTCAAAGGGGAGTTTAAATTCACTTCTGGCTCAAACCAGGAGATTGCTGCGACGCTTTGACCTTCAGGCGAGAAAGGGACTGGGGCAGCACTTCCTTATTGACCGGGAGGTGCTTGAGCTTATTACATCAGCAGCCGAGCTCACCCCCGCCGATGTTATTGTGGAAGTCGGCCCTGGCTTGGGCGTCCTGACCCGGGAGCTAGCTAAAAAAACCGGGTTGGTAATTGCCATTGAGCTGGATAACAAACTGGCTGCCTTGCTAAAGCAAACCCTGGCTTCTTTTAACAATGTTATCATCATCAATGACGATGTACTTAAGATTGAGCCAGGGGCTTTGTTAAACCAGCAAAAGGTAAGATTTCCCTATAAGGTAGTGGCTAACCTCCCCTATTACATTACCTCCCCGGTGCTGCGCCATTTCCTTGAGGCTTCAGCTAAACCGCAAATGATGATTGTAATGGTGCAAAAGGAGGTAGCTGAGGCGATTGTGGCTAAACCAGGTGAGATGAGCCTGCTGAGTGTTAGCATTCAGTTCTATGGGGAACCGAGGATAATCAGCTATGTCCCGGCTCAGTGCTTTTATCCTGCCCCCGAGGTTGATTCGGCTATTCTGCGAATCGACCTATATCCCCAACCGGCGGTGGCGGTAGACGAGGCAGGCTTTTTTGAGCTGGTGCGGGGTGGTTTTACTGCCCCCCGTAAGCAGATTGCTAATTCCCTAGCCCAGGGTCTGGGGCTACCAAAGGCTGAGGTGTTACCCCTGCTGGAAACGGCAAATATAGTGCCACAGAGGCGAGCTGAGACCCTGACCCTGGGGGAGTGGGCACAACTGTGGCGAGTTTTTAAGGAAAAGAAAGATGCTAACCGTTCTGGCACCGGCAAAGATTAACCTGACCCTTGAGGTTTTGGGCAAGCGCCCTGATGGCTACCACCAGATTCGCAGTGTTATCCAGAGCATAAATCTGTGCGATAGCCTTCGTTTCCGCCTAAATGATGACATTGAGTTTAGCTGCGATAACCCTAGCCTGGTTCTGGAGGAGAGCCTGGTATCAAGGGCAACCGCTCTACTTCAGCAGGCTACCAGTTGCTCTAAGGGGGCAACCATAGAAATCAGCAAGCGTATTCCTCTAACCTCGGGGCTGGGTGGGGATAGCAGTGACGCCGCCGCTATCTTGCGCGGGCTTAATCGGCTCTGGCAACTGGGTTTACCACTACAGGAATTGCTTGAGCTAGCCCCAAGGCTGGGTTCAGACGTGGCTTTCTTTCTCTACGGCAGCACGGCGGTGGTCGAGGGCAGAGGAGAGCGGGTAACCCCCCTACCACCATTACCCCGGAGTTGGGTGGTGGTGATGGTGCCCCCTGTGCCCAGGATGCCGGGAAAGACGCAGCGGCTTTATGCCAGCCTGAAACCAAAACACTATACAAAGGGGCAGATTACTGATAGATTGGTGGCGAGGCTTAGTCAGGGTGGCGAGGTAGCATCATCTATGCTGTTTAACGTCTTTGACGAGGTCGCCGTTGATAACTTTACCAGGCTGGGGGAATATCGGGAGAAATTTTTTAGAGCCGGCGCCGGTAGTGTCCACCTAGCCGGCTCTGGACCAGGGCTATTTACTCTGGTAGAGGACAAGGCTCAGGCTGAAAGGGTATATGGGCGTCTCCAGCAACAAGGTTTAGAATGTTATCTCGCTGATACATCGGCTGCTATAGAAGAGGCAGAACTAACAGCCTATAACGAGGGAGGTGTCAAATGAGCAGCACACAGGAAAATCTGCAAGAGGCTTTTGCTGGGGAAAGTCAAGCCAGCCGGCGCTACCTTTTCTTTGCTGAGAAGGCGGAAAGGGAAGGACATCCCCAGATAGCCAGCCTATTTCGGGCTGCGGCAGAGGCTGAGACGGTTCACGCCCGTCATCATCTTGAAGCTATGGATGGCATTAGAATAACCAAGGATAATCTGGAAGCGGCCATCAAAGGGGAAAACTACGAGTTTACCAAAATGTATCCCGGTTTCATTGAGCAGGCAAAATCCGAAAGTAATAAAAGGGCTCAGATTACTTTCGGCTACGCCAATAAGGTAGAGAGAATTCACCACCAGCTATACCAGAAGGCGCTTGAACTCCTTGAGGCGGGGGAAGAGCTGAAGGCTGAGCCTTACTTTATCTGCCAGGTCTGCGGAAATACTGTAGCCGGGGCAGCCCCGGAGAGATGTCCTATATGTGGCGCACCACGCAGTAAATTCAAGCGTGTGGAGTAGAGGTCGTTTAGCAACCTATCCCCCTGACCCCCTTCCCTTAATAAGGGAAGGGGGGAGTGTAGGTAAGAGAGGGGCGGAGCCCCTCTCTAAAATCTCTTCCCCCTCATGCTAAGAATACATCTCCCTATTATGGAGAGGGGGATTAAGGGGGCCCCGCGAAATCCTGATTTCGTGGGGTAAGATTAAGGGGGTAAGGTTAATAAAAAATCTGTGGAGTAGGCAGATAACAGCTTCATCCCCCTTTTGTCGCTAACCACCCCTTGACCACTTCCTCCTCGTCCTGCCTGGTGGTTATTTTACCGTTTAGTCGGGCTTTGTGGAGGAGGTCCAGTATTTCTCTGATATGAGGACCCGGGGCTATGCCCATTTGGATTAAATCGTCGCCGGTAAGCGCTGTCTCAATATATCTTAGTTTATCGAGGAACAGGCGGATATTGTGGCTAGCTACTAGGGATTCAGTGGCTAAGGAATTTGCCACTATAGCTGGAGAGGAATAACCATCAAGGAGGCGATAAATAACACTTGGAGAGAGCCCCGGCGTAGCCAGTAACCGCAGTTTGCCCTTGACGGCGATAGTATCCCTGAGGGTTTGAGCCAGCGACTTTGGTAATCTGAGGCGTGATATAAGGCGTTCAGCTTCCTCATCGGTAAGGGGATAAGCCAGCAGGGCTAGGTAGAGGTCAGCCTCTGGCGGCTCAGGGGAGCGTAGTCGGCGGGCTTGGTCAAATTTTTCCGCCAGCCAGCTATTACCCTTTAGCGCCGGGTGTAGTTTTGCCAGCACCCCCAGTTCTTCGGCACGGCGGAAGACCTTCTCTGGGTATTTCTCCTGCAATGTGCATTCAATTTCATATCGGATGCGGTCACTACTGATGGTATCCAGCATGGATATGTCTCGCTGGAGCAGGGTGAGGGTTTTTCTTTCCAGGTGGAAATCCAGCCGTTGCTCATAACGCAGACCGCGCCAGATGCGAGTGGCATCATCGGTGAAGCTTTTTTCATGCAGCACCCTGATACACTCATGCTTGAGGTCGTTACGTCCACCGTGGGGGTCAACCAGCCTGCCATAATAGCCGGGGTTAAGGTGGATAGCCATGGCATTGATGGTGAAATCACGACGGGAGAGGTCGTTATCAATCGAGCTGGGTGTCACGCTGGGCAGTGCCCCGGGCTGAGCGTAGGTTTCGGAGCGGGCAGTGGCTAAGTCAACACTCCAGTTATCCCACTGGAGTTTAGCTGTGTTAAAGCGGGGATAGGTGGTGATTTTCTCTTGGTTAATCTTTGTTAGCTGCCGGGCTAAGTCTATGGCATTGCCTTCCACCACCAGGTCAAGGTCAAGGTTGGCTTGCCCCAAAAGCAGGTCACGCACTACCCCGCCGACAAGGTAGAGCCTTTCCCCACGGGTGTGGGCAATCTCGCCAGCAAGCCACATAAAATTGACCAGCTCGGCGGGTAGCTGCCTTTCTATTATACTGGCTAGGTTGATGCGCTTGGGCATATTTTATGTGAATTATAGCACAGGTCATTTCTTATTCCCATAAGCTAGTTCATAATCTTTAACTCCATCCCCCTGTCCCCCTTCCCCTAGAGGGGAAGGGGGAAGTAGTTTTAAGAGGGGGCTTTGCCCCCTCTTTTTTATTCCTCCCCCTTATGCTCAGAATATATCTCCCTATTTGGAAAGGGGTGAACAGGAAGAGTCAAAGAGGGACGAAGTCCCTCTTTTATATCATTCCCCCTCCCTTATCTAAGGGAGGGGGATAAAGGGGGGCGAGG
>Ga0209610_1002062_pt1 | contig 10175 bp, 7 predicted proteins | sample LakKivw275mmetaG_FD_184137 | JGI IMG/M metagenome (GOLD analysis project Ga0209610, IMG submission 184137) | Anoxic lake water microbial communities from Lake Kivu, Rwanda to study Microbial Dark Matter (Phase II) - Lake Kivu water 275m metaG... | ecosystem: Environmental > Aquatic > Freshwater >...
ATTTTCGAGGTGGCTTTCACGAACCGCGTTCACCGCAAGGCGTGGAAACAGGCGTCGGACAAGTTGGCAACTTGTCCTACAAACAGCCTATTTTCGAGGTAGGAGACGAAGGGCTGGTCATGGAGCTGCCAGAGTTCCCCAGAGTCTCCCCAAGTTCCCATGAGTTCCCCAGAGTTCCCCCAAGTTCCCCTGAGTTGCTATGAGAACTATGTCAGAATACAGCTTCAATGCCGTCGTCTTTGACCTGGATGGTGTAATCACCCGCACTGCTTCCGTGCACAGCGCGGCCTGGAAGCAGATGTTCGATGAATTCCTGACGGCCTATTCAGAGAAGACTGGTCAGCCCTTCCAGGAATTCACTCATGCCGACGACTACTTGCCCTACGTGGATGGGAAGCCGAGGTACAAGGGCGTGGCATCATTCCTGAAATCACGAGGGATTGAGCTGCCCTATGGCGACCCTTCGGATCCTCCGCATCGGGAGACGGTCTGCGGACTGGGCAATCGCAAGAACGAACTGTTCAACCAAATGATTGCCCAAGGAAACGTGGAGGTTTTTCCCACCACCGTGGACTTCATAAGAGAACTGCGCGAGAAGAAAATCAAGGTAGGCGTGGCCTCCTCCAGCAAGAATACCCAGGCCATTTTGGAGGCTACCGGATTAGCGGACCTTTTTGAGACGCGAGTAGATGGGGTTGTCTCGGCTGAACTCAACCTCAGAGGGAAACCGGAGCCCGACATCTTCACCACCGCCTGCGATAACCTTGGTGTGTATTATGACCGCGCCGTCATCGTGGAGGACGCGGTCTCTGGGGTGCAGGCGGGGCAGAACGGTAACTTCGGCCTGGTTCTGGGCGTGGCGCGAGAGGGCAACGAACTGGAACTGAAGGTTAACGGGGCCGACATCGTGGTCAGAGATATGGAAGAAATAGACATTGACCGTATAGAAGAATGGTTCTCAGAAGGACTGATCGAAGACCAGTGGTCCCTGAGCTACCACGACTATTCCAGGGAGAGCGAAGGACACCGGGAAGCGCTTTGCACGCTAGGAAACGGGTATTTCGGAACGCGAGGGGCCATGGAGGAATGTGAGGCCAGTGACACAAACTACCCTGGCACCTACATCGCCGGCGTCTACAATCGTCTGGAGTCCCAGGCGGCGAGGCGAACGGTGGTCAACGAGGATTTCGTGAATTGCCCCAACTGGCTGCCCATCACGTTCAGGATCGGGACTTCCCCCCCAGGGTTGGGGGGGATTGAGGGGGGGCTTGGAAATGGTGAATGGCTGGACCCCAACAAGGTCGAACTGCTCAGTTTCACCCGCCGACTGGATTTCCGTGATGGCGTCCTGCACAGAAGGATGGTGGTGAGAGACGCGATGGGCAGGGAGACCCTGATCGAATCCCAGCGCCTGGCCAGCATGGCCCAGCCCCATCTGGCGGCGTTGAGATACCGCATCACCCCCTTGAACTATTCCGGGCGCGTCTCCGTCCGCTGCGGATTGAACGGCGACCTCGTCAACGCGGGCGTCCAGCGCTACCGCCAGCTCAGCTCCAAGCATTTGCAGCCCATTGCCGCCGGAGGACAGGGCGCTTCCAGTTACGTTGTAGTCCAAACCAATCAGTCCAGGATTCGGATCGCCGAGGCGGCGAAGCTCCTGGTATCGGTTGACGACCAGCGGGTTGAGCCAGAGATAGCTCTGGAGGAAAAGCCGGGCGCGGTCTATTCCATCTTCGACCTGCAGGCCCAACAGGATACCCCCATTGGGGTCGAAAAAGTGGTTGCCATCTACACTTCCCGTGACGAGGGGGGCGGCGACCTGCTCGAAGCAGCCCAGGAGGTCGTGCGCAGCGTCAACGGCTTTGATGAGGTGCAGCAAGCCAGCGCCGCTGCCTGGGCCGACATCTGGAAGAAGATAGATATCGAAATAGAAGGAAACAGGCTGGCGCAGAAACTGCTCAGGCTGAACCTGTATCACACCATGGTCACCGCCTCTCCCCACAATGCCCACCTGGACGCGGGCATCCCCGCCAGGGGATTGCACGGCGAAGCCTATCGCGGGCACATCTTCTGGGACGAGTTGTTTATCCTGCCGTTGTACAACCTCCACTTCCCGGACACGGCCAGGTCGGTGCTGCTTTACCGCTATCGCCGACTGGATCGGGCCAGGGCTTATGCCAAAGAGCACGGCTACGAGGGGGCGATGTTCCCCTGGCAAAGCGGCAGCGATGGCCGGGAAGAAACCCCGCTGCTTCACCTGAACCCCCTGTCTGGGGAATGGGGGCCCGATTACAGTTCGCTGCAGCGCCACGTCTCCCTGGCCATCGCCTATAACGTCTGGCAGTACTTCTCGATCACCCACGATCTCGAATTCCTGGAAGATTACGGCGCGGAGATGTTTCTGGAGATCTGCCGCTTTTGGGCGAGCAAAACATCATACAATGAGAAAACTGGCCGCTACGAAATAGACAAGGTCATGGGGCCGGACGAGTACCACGAGAAATACCCAGACTCCGCTGAAGGCGGGCTGAAGGATAATAGCTACACCAATATCATGGTCGTGTGGGCCTTCAACAAGGCTTTTGAGATCCTGGACAGGCTGGATGGGAAGGCTAGAGAGAAACTCGAGAGAAGAATCGGGCTATCAGCAGAGGAACTGGCGCGGTGGGGGGATATCACCAGGAGAATCCACATCCCCCTTTCCACTGCCTGTACTGAGCTCGGCCAAAGTAACGGCATCCTGGAGCAGTTTGATGGCTATTTTGAGTTGAAGGAGCTGGATTGGGAGGCCTACAAAAGCAAGTATGGGAACATTGCCAGAATAGATCGGATTCTGAAGGCCGAGGGGAAGTCGCCAGACGACTACAAAGTGGCCAAGCAGGCCGATGCCTTGATGGTGTTCTACAATCTGCATCCAGACGAACTGGCGAAGATTCTGACCGAGGCTGGTTATCCCGTGCAAGAGGACTTGCTGCGGGTGAACTTCGACTACTACTTCAAGAGAACGTCTCACGGTTCCACCCTGAGCAAGCCGGTTCACGCTTATCTGGCGAACTTGATCGGGGAGCGGGAACTCAGTTGGCGGTTGTACGTGGACGCCCTGAAAAGCGACTACGACGATGTTCAGGGTGGCACGACCAAAGAGGGCATTCACACTGGCGTCATGGCCGGAAGTGCGGTTCTGGCCCTGAGGGCCTACGCGGGGCTGAATCCCGATGGAGAACAGGTAAGCATTGATCCCCGTCTGCCGGCATCCTGGCGCAAGATGCGCTTCAACATCGGGTTCAGGGGGGACAGGTACTATTTTGTAACCGAATGAGGGAGAGGAGAGGCGCGAGATGCTAGGCGATATCCTGTTTATCACCGACAACCACAGGAAAGCAGCCGCCCAGATCGTTGAGCGGCTCAGCGGCGTCAAGGCAGACAAGTTTGTCATCGCCATCGGCGGTGAGTCGGGGGCGGGGAAATCGGGATTGGCCCACGTGGTCGCCAGGCGGCTGAAAGACAAGGGGGAATTGGCCAAGATACTTCACATTGACAACTACTACAAGGTGCCACCCCAGGACAGAACAGCATGGAGAAAGAAGCACGGCATAGAGAGCATCGGCCTGTCGGAAATAGACTGGGATCTCCTCAGCCGGCACATCGCCGATTTCATGGAAAGCAGAGAGGCCACCCTGCCCTGCATTGACCTGCTGACCGACCAGATAGACAAGCTGATCACCAGTTTTGAGGGTATCAGGTTCCTGATCGTGGAGGGGCTCTATCCCCTGAACGTTGACGCCGATTTGAGGATATTCATTGACCTGACCTACCACGAGACGAAAGGGGCTCAAATAGTCAGAGGGAAGGAACCGCAAAACGAGTTTAGGATGCAGGTACTGGAAAGAGAGCATCAAGTGGTGCAGTCCCTCAGGCCATTGGCGGATCTCCTGGTGACAAAGGATTTCGACGTAGTCGAAGCTAACCAGAGTTCCCCAGAGTTCCCCAGAGTTCCTCTGAGTTCCCCAGAGTTCCCCAGAGTTCCCCTGAGTTGCCCTGAGTTTCCTTGCAGTTTGACTTGACCCCCTTTTCGTAATGTGATATAATTGTAGTGGCCTTCACCCAGTTCAGTAAAACGGACTCATTCTAGAGAAAGGAGTAATCCAATGGCGGAAGTGACCTATGAGCATGTGACCAAGACTTTTGGCGATGTGGTGGCCGTCAACGACCTGGACATCCAAATCGCCGACAAGGAGTTCCTGGTTCTCTTGGGCCCCTCAGGATGTGGCAAGACCACCGCCCTCCGTCTCCTGGCCGGCCTGGAGGAGATCACCCAGGGCAACATTTACATCGGGGGACACCTGGTCAATGACGTTCCCCCCAAGGACCGCGACATCGCTATGGTGTTCCAGTCCTACGCCCTCTATCCTCACATGAGCGTCTACGACAACATGGCCTTCGGGCTGAAGCTGAGGAAGACCCCCAAGGGCGAGATTGATAGGAGGGTGAAGGAGGCAGCCCGCATCCTCAGGATCGAGGAGCTTCTGGATCGCAAGCCCAAGCAGCTCTCAGGCGGCCAGAGACAGCGCGTGGCGGTGGGGAGGGCCATCGTCAGGGAGCCCAAGGTGTTCCTCATGGACGAGCCGCTATCGAACCTGGACGCCAAGCTGAGGGTGGCGGCCAGGGCCGAGATCTCCAAGCTGCACCAACGGCTGGAGACGACCTTCATCTACGTGACCCACGACCAGGTGGAGGCCATGACCATGGGGACGCGGGTTGTGGTATTGAAAGACGGCCTCCTGCAGCAGGTGGATACCCCTCATAACCTCTACGCTTACCCCGCCAACCTCTTCGTGGCCGGGTTCATCGGCAGTCCAGCCATGAACTTCTTCGACGCCACCGTGGTGCCCGAGGATGGGAACCTGTACGTGGACGGTGGAACATTCCGCCTCAAGGTTCCCGAGGCCAAGACGCCAGCCCTTGTTCCCTACAAAGGCAGGAAGATCATCTTTGGCATAAGGCCCGATGACGTCCACGACCCCCAGTATATCCCCGCCGACATCACGCCGGGCAAGATCAAGGCCCAGGTGGACGTGACGGAGTTGATGGGGAACGAGGTTTTCGCCTATCTGTTGACGGGGGAGAAGAGCTTCGTGGGCCGCTTTGACCCCCGAACCGGTATCAGGATCGGCGATAGCGTCGAGGCCGTGGTGAACATGGACAACATGCGCGCCTTCGACCCCCAGACGGAGAAGGCCATCCGCTGAAGATTGGATACTGGATATTGGAGATTGGAGATTGGGTTTTCCGGCTTCCAGCATCCAACTTCCAACACAAAAGGAGGTGATGCATATCAAATCAGCAACTTGGTTCCGCCAAGCTAGCATTGATGCTAGCACCAACAAACTAGATTGGAGGAGAAACATGTTTAAGAAAGCAGTATTTGTTGCCCTGACAGTGGTGTTAGTGGCTAGCCTCTTGGGGACCGGCGTGGTCAGTGCGGCCCCGCCGGCGCAGGAGGAGCTGACCTACACCGTGAAGCTGGGCGACAACCTGTGGACACTGGCCGAGAAGTACCTGGGCAGTGGGGCAGCCTACTGGGCCATCGTCTTCGCCACCAACACCAAGGCTCAGGAAGACGAGACTTTCGCCACCATCGCCAACCCCAACCTGATCCACCCCGGCTGGAAGTTCCTCATCCCCAGCGCGGAAGAGGCCGCCAACTTCTTGAAGGCGCGCGTTGCAGGCGCGGTGAGCGTCCTTGGCGTGTGGGGCGGCGGTGAGCGGGAAGCGTTCGAGGAAGTAGTGGCCCCCTTCACCAAGGAGACTGGCATCACCATGCAGTTCGAAGGCACCCGTGACTTGGCTGCTGTGCTCACCACCCGCGTGGAGGCCGGCAATCCGCCCGACGTCGCCATCCTGCCCAACCCCGGCCAGATGGTGGAGTTCGCCAAAGAGGGCAAGCTGGTGGACATCGGCGCCTTCATGGACATGGGGCAACTCAAGAGCGATTACGCTCAGTCCTGGCTCGACTTGGCCAGCTACCAGGGGAAGCTCTATGGCATCTTCTACAAAGCGGCCATCAAGAGCCTGGTGTGGTACAGCCCCGCAGCCTTCAAGGCCAAGGGCTACACCGTGCCCAAGACCTGGGATGAGCTGATCGCCCTGTCCGACAAGATTGTGGCCGACGGTGGGGTGCCGTGGTGTCTGGGCATCGAGAGCGGGGCGGCCAGCGGCTGGCCAGCCACTGACTGGATCGAGGACATTATGCTCCGCACCGCCGGCGGCGAGGTCTACGACAAGTGGGTGAATCACGATATCCCCTGGACCGACCCGGCTGTCAAGAAGGCCTGGGAATACTTTGGCCAAATCGCCCGCAACGAGAAATACGTCTACGGCGGCACGACAGGCGTGTTGTCCATCTTCTTCGGCGACTCGCCGGCCCCGATCTTCGATTCCCCACCCGGCTGCTACATGCATCGTCAGGCCAGCTTCATCACCGGCTTCTTCCCCGAAGGGGTTACAGAGGACGACTACGCCTTCTTCCCCTTCCCGGAGATAGATCCGGCCTACGGCGTCCCGGCCCTGGGCGCGGCAGACCTGCTGGTGGTGTTCAAGGACACGCCTCAGTCCCGGGCCTTTATTAAGTACCTGGCCACACCTGAGGCACAGGAGATCTGGGCCGCCAAGGGTGCGTTCCTCTCGCCCAACAAACGGGTCAGCCCAGACGTCTATCCTGACGCCACCACCAAAGCGATGGCCGAGGCTTTGACCGCCGCCGCGCTCTTCCGCTTCGACGGCTCTGACCTGATGCCCGCCGCCGTGGGTGCCGGGTCCTTCTGGACTGGCACCCTGGACTACGTCGGCGGTGAATCCCTCGACACGGTCCTGGCCAAGATCGAAGCCAGCGCGGCCGAAGCTTACTAGGCAGCCAATGATCGTCTGCTGATGTTGAGGCAACTCGTCCATGGACGGGTTGCCTCAACTCTTCTCTAGTAGGTGTAGAAGGAGAAAGGATATGCGAAAGGGAGGGCTACTGCCATGGCTATACATAGGGCCAACGCTATTGATCCTGGCTTTCTTCCTGGTCTATCCGGCTTTGAACACCGTCTATCTCAGCCTGTTTGATAAGCGCTCGGAGAATTTTGTGGGCCTGGACAACTATGTCTGGACCCTAACCTCGAAGGAAATGCTCACCGCGTTCAGGAACAACGTCCTCTGGCTGGTCCTGTTCACGGCCTTGACGGTGTCACTGGGATTGATCTTTGCTGTGCTCCTGGATCGCGTTCGGTACGAGCCGGTAGCTAAGTCTATCATCTTTCTGCCCATGGCTATCTCCTTCGTGGGCGCCGGGGTGATCTGGAAATTCATGTATGCCTTCAGGCCTGCCAATGTGCCCCAGATCGGCTTGCTGAACGCCATCTTGCAAAACTTTACCAATCTCGATCCCATCGGATGGTTGGTCAACAAAACGACGAATAACCTCGCTCTCATCGTCGTCGGGATCTGGATATGGACTGGCTTCTGCATGGTGATCCTCTCGGCAGCCTACAAGGGCATCCCCAAGGAGCTTATCGAGGCGGCGCGGGTGGATGGGGCCAATGAGTGGCAGATTTTCTGGCGTATGACCCTGCCCATGATGAAGCCCACCATCGCCGTGGTGGCCACCACCATGGTGATCAACGTGCTCAAGGTCTTCGATGTCGTCTACGTCATGACCAACGGCGCTTTTGGCACCGAGGTCATCGCCAACCGCATGTACAAGGAGATGTTTCATTACCGCAGCTTTGGCCGCGCCAGTGCCATCGCGGTGATCCTGCTTTTGGCCATCATTCCCGTCATGCTGGTGAACATCCGCCGCTTTCGAGAACAGGAGGCCATACGATGAACAAGAAGCTAACCAAGGCGCTGTCGAGCTTGCCCCTGAACTTAGTCATCATCGGCATCAGCTTGATCTGGTTGTTGCCCTCCATCGGGCTGCTGATCAGTTCGTTCCGACCAGCGAGCGATGTCCTTTCCTCTGGCTGGTGGGTCACCTTTCAGCACCCCTTCGACTTCACCCAGTATACGCTGGGGAACTACGCCGACGTCATCACTGCCCAAGGCATGGGACGGGCCTTCCTTAACAGTCTGTACATCACCGTCCCATCCACCATCATCCCCATCATGGTAGCCGCCTTTGCGGCCTATGCCTTCGCCTGGATGGAGTTCCCTGGCAGACAGGTCATCTTCATGATCGTGGTAGGCCTGTTGGTGGTTCCCCTCCAGATGACTCTGATTCCCATTTTGCGAGTCTACAACCAGCTTGGTTTAGCAGGCACCTTCCTGGGCATCTGGCTGGCTCACACCGGCTATGGTTTGCCTTTCGCCGTGTATCTTTTGCGCAACTTCTTCGGCGGACTGCCCAAAGACCTCTTCGAATCGGCCTTCTTGGATGGTGCTTCCTATCTCACCGCCTTTTTCCGTTTGGCACTGCCCCTCTCCGTCCCGGCCATTGCTTCGCTGGCCATCTTCCAGTTTCTGTGGGTCTGGAACGACCTGCTGGTAGCGTTAATCTACCTGGGGGGAACCGAAAGGGTAGCGCCGCTCACCCTCAGGCTCTCCAGCCTGGTGAACTCCCTGGGCCAGAACTGGCACCTGCTCACCGCGGCAGCCTTCGTCTCCATGGCCCTGCCTCTGGTCGTTTTCTTCTCCTTGCAGCGCTACTTCGTGCGAGGCATCCTGGCGGGGTCGGTGAAGGGGTAGGGGGCTATTTATGTACCTGATTCTGCTTGGCCCGCCTGGCTCCGGCAAGGGCACCCAGGCGGAACGCCTGAAGGAACAGTTGGGATTGCCTCACGTGGCCAGCGGCGACCTCTTCCGCGAGAGCATCGGCCATGAGACCGAGTTGGGCCTTTTGGCCAAGAGGTACATTGATCGCGGCCAACTGGTGCCCGACGATGTCACCATCGCCATGGTGCGCGAGCGATTGCAGCAGCCCGATTGCGACGAGGGGGTGATTCTCGATGGCTTTCCCCGTACCCTGGCCCAGGCTGAAGCGCTCGACAAGATACTGGCCAGCAGAGACCGCGCCCTGACGGAGGTGTTGTACATCAACGTCCCCGATGAGGAATTGGTGCGCCGGCTGTCGGGCCGACGGATCTGCCGCCAGTGCCAGACACCCTATCACTTGGTCTTCAACCCTCCTGCTGAAGAGGGCGTGTGTGACGAATGTGGTGGCGAGCTCTACCAACGGGACGACGATCAGCCAGAGACAGTGCGGGCGCGCCTCAAGGTCTATCACGAACAGACTGCACCTCTCATAGACTACTATCGCCAGGCGGGCCTGCTGGTGGAAGTAGACGGGGAAGGGGACATCGAAACCGTCAACGCCGCTTTGCTAGGGGCAAGGGACTAGGGGGATGTTGTTGGCAGAGAATGCCTGGCAAGTTTTGGGGATCCTGACCACTCGCCTCGAAAAGCTGATCGCCGGGACAGCTTCGTATCGCCCACTTCTGCCACTGTTGATGCTTGCCAGCTTGGTTGGCGGTTGTACCACTCCACCGCCGACACCCACGATGACCGTGCCAACCATGCAAGCGCAAACATTCACCGTGGTTCTCGATGTTTACTCTGGGCTTCCCGATCCGAATTGGACGCTCTCGCCAACCGAAGCAGCCACTCTGACCACTACCCTCTCGAAACTAGAACCGACCCCACAGTCAAGACCCCGGCCTGAGCACCTTGGGTATCGAGGCTTTATTGTTCAACCAACGGATACGACTTCGAGCACGATACGATGTATCCGGGCGTACTATGGATTGGTTGAAGTAGAGACACTGGCGGGCATCGTGTATTACGACGACCCACAACGCCAGGTAGAGCAGTGCTTACTGGCGACTGCGAAGCCGTATGTCCCTTACGGTGTGTATCAATACGTGGCTGATGAACTCGCAAAAGATAAGCCGACAGAATGCCCCCACACACCTCTGGGTGGTTTCTACGACGTGTGGCGCAACGAACAGGTCGGGCCGCGTCTGGGCTGCGCCGTGGAAGCCGCTAGACCGATCAACGGCACCGAGGCTTACCTCTGCTGCAACGTGCACTCCCTCTGGATCCAAGGAGAGGGCCTGTTTGTGGTGTTGGAAGGGCACGGTTCTCGCTGGGCCTTCGTCGCCGATGGGTCGGGTCTGCCAGCAGAGGCCGTATTTGTC
>Ga0209610_1002065_pt1 | contig 10170 bp, 7 predicted proteins | sample LakKivw275mmetaG_FD_184137 | JGI IMG/M metagenome (GOLD analysis project Ga0209610, IMG submission 184137) | Anoxic lake water microbial communities from Lake Kivu, Rwanda to study Microbial Dark Matter (Phase II) - Lake Kivu water 275m metaG... | ecosystem: Environmental > Aquatic > Freshwater >...
CTACGACAGCCGCGACGACTTGACCAAGGCCATCGCCGCGGGCGTCTATCCTTCGCCGCCGGCGCGCGACCTCTATTTCGTCGTCAAGGGCCAGCCCGGCCGGCCGCTCCTCGCCGATTTCCTGAGTTGGGTCCTGACCGAGGGACAAAAATACGTGGCCGAGATGGGCTACATCGTCGTCAGCCCGGAGAAGATCGCCGCCGGCCTGGCCGCGATCAAGGGGGCGCCCGCGAAGCGATGAGACTCCTCAAGGACGCCGTCGGCCGCCGGATGATGGGCCTCGTCTCCGCCCTGCCGGGGCTCCTCGTCCTGCTCATCGTCGTCGGCCTGTTCCTCAAATCCAAGGCCATCTTCGGCGTCCAGCCCCTGTCACGGCTCCTTTTTTCGTCCGCCTGGCATCCAGTCCGCGGCGAGTTCGGCCTGCTGCCGTTCATCACCGGGACGCTCTGGGTGACCGTGACCGCCCTGGTGCTGGCCATCCCCGTCTCGATCCTGACGGCCATCTACCTCTCCGAGTACGCGCCGCCCGCCGTCCGCGAAGCGGCCAAGCCCATCATCGACCTCCTCGCCGGCCTGCCGTCCGTCGTCTACGGCGTCTGGGGCGTCCTCGTCGTCGTCCCGTTCGTCGGCGGCGTCCTGGCCCCGCTCGCCGGCGTCTATTCCTCGGGCTATTCGATCCTCGCCGGCGGCATCGTCCTGGCCATCATGACCTTCCCGACGATCATCCACGTCACCCTCGAGGTCTTCTCGACCGTGCCGCACGCCCTGCGCGACGCCTCCCTGTCGCTCGGCGCGACCAAGTGGGAGACGACCCGCCACGTCGTCCTCCGCAAGGGCGCCCGGGGCATCCTGGCCGCCTCGGTCCTCGGCTTCTCCCGGGCCTTCGGCGAGACCATGGCCGTGCTCATGGTCGTCGGCAACGTGCCCGCCGTGCCGCGCTCGCTTTTCGACCCCGGCTATCCGCTGCCCGCGCTGATCGCCAACAACTACGGCGAGATGATGTCGGTGCCGCGCTATGACGCGGCCTTGATGCTGGCCGCCCTGGTCCTCATGGTCATCGTTCTCTTCTTCAATGTCCTGGCCCGGCGCATCCTCACTCAGGTCGAGAGGAGGGTCCGGTGACCGGCGCCCCGAACGGATCCCTCAGGCGCCGCAAGCGGACCGACGCCGCCTTCCGCATCCTGGCCGCCGTCTCGGCAGGCATCGTCCTGCTCTCGCTCCTCCTCATCCTGGGCACGATCCTCTGGAAGTCCATCCCAGCCTTGAACCTGTCCATGCTCACCCGGACGCCGAAGGGCGGCTTCTATCTCGGCAAGGAAGGCGGCATCCTCAACGCCATCGTCGGCTCGCTCGAGCTGGCCCTGGGAGCCACGGCCCTGGCCTTCGTGCTGAGCCTGCCGCTCGTCCTCTACCTCAACAGCTACAAGCGCCGCGACTCGAAGACCGCCGTCTGGACCCGCTTCTTCCTCGACGTCCTCTGGGGCGTGCCCTCGATCGTCTACGGCGCCTTCGGCTTCGTGGTCATGCTGGTCCTCGGCCTGCGGGCCTCGCTCCTCGCCGGCATGCTGACCGTGGCCCTCCTCGAGTTCCCGATCATGAGCCGGGCCATCGACGAGGTCATGTCTCTCGTGCCCCGGGAGCTCAAGGACGCCTCGGCCTCGCTCGGGGCGACCCGGTTCGAGACGGCCTTCAAAGTCATGGTCCGGCAGACGGCCCCGGGCATCATGACGGGCGTGCTGCTGGCCTTCGGCCGCGGCATCGGCGACGCGGCCTCGGTCCTGTTCACGGCCGGATTCACCGACCGGGTGCCGGCCGCGCTCACCGACCCGGCGGCGACCCTGCCGCTCGCCATCTTCTTCCAGCTCGGCACCCCGTTCCCGGAGGTCCAGCAGCGGGCCTATGCCTCGGCCGCGGTGCTGACCCTGATCATCCTGGCCATCAGCCTCATCGGCCGGGCCCTGAGCCGGAAAGCGACCCGACATGTCGTCAAGTAACCGACGGAGACCTTCATGAACGGCGAAACGCCCATCAGCATCCGCGGCCTGAGCGTCTATTACGGCAGCCTCCAGGTCCTGAAGGACGTCAACCTCGACATCCCGGCGCGGCAGATCACGGTCATCATCGGCCCGTCCGGCTGCGGCAAGACGACCCTGCTTAAGTCGCTCAACCGGCTCCTCGACACGGTCGAAGGGACGCGCGTCCGCGGCTCGGTCATCCTCGACGGCGAGGACATCTACGCCCCCCGGACCGAGGTGACGCGCATCCGCAAGAAGATGGGCCTCCTCTCGCAGAAGCCCCAGGTCCTGCCGATGTCGATCTTCGAGAACGTCGCCTACGGGCCGCGCCTCCATGGCCTGCGCTCGAAGAAAGCCCTCGAGGAGCGGGTCGCCCATTACCTGCGCGTCGCCGGGCTGTGGGATGAGGTCAAGGACCGCCTGCGCGAGCCGGCCTCGACGCTCTCGGTCGGCCAGCAGCAGCGGCTCTGCCTGGCCCGCGGCCTGGCCGTCGAACCCGAGATCATCCTCGGCGACGAGCCGACCTCGGCCCTCGATCCGCGCTCGAGCCAGAACGTCGAGCGGCGGCTGCTCGAGCTCAAGCGGGACTACACGGTCGTCGTCGTCACCCACATCCTGCGCCAGGCGCGGCGTATCGCCGATCATCTTGCCTTCCTCTACCTGGGCGAACTCGTCGAGCACGGGCCCGCGGCCGAGGTCTTCGCCGCCCCGAAGGACCCGCGCACGAAAGCCTACCTTACCGGCGAAATTAGCTGATCCTCGGGCTAGGGGAGCACGGCCGGGCTCTTATGCCGAATATGATTCTGTCGTCCCCGCCTCGGGCCCGGCATCTTTCCTAATAATATTAAACAAATTAACCATGTATAACCGAATTCGCTTGACATTTAGCTTTCTGGCCGCATATTATTCCTAATAAAATGAAGTACGACGAATATGATAAGGGTATTCTGAAGATCCTGTATGAGGACAGCAAGATCTCGAACTCCACCCTGGCTCAGAAGATCAATCTCTCGCCGCCGGCGACCCTCGAACGGGTCCGGAAGCTCCGGGCGAGCGGCATCATCCAGGGACAGAGGGCGATCCTCGACAAGAAGAAGCTCGGCCGGGGCCTGACCTGCTTTCTCTCTCTGCAAGTCAAGCACCTTCATCGCCAGGAGGACTATCGGCGCATCGAGGAGCATCTCAAGCAGCTCGAGGAGATCGAGGAGATCTATTTCCTCACCGGCCGGATCGACTACCTCATCAAGGCCAACTTCCGGGACATCGACGAGTTCCGGGAGTTCTTCATCGCCAAGCTCTCGAAAGTCTCGATGATCGAGCGGGCCGAGACCTTCGTCGTGGTGTCGTCCGCCGTCAATCCGCGGTACAACCCGATCAACGTCGACGTGAAGGACCAGGACTCTTGACATCCCTCTTGGCCCGGACTTATGCTTTTCCCAGCGGTCCGGGATCCACCACAGCTCGAGGAGGCGAATGACGCAAGCACCGTCACCGAACGGCACAGAGGCGCGCGGCTGACCACCCCGGATCAGCCGCAAGGAAAGAAGAAAGTAGCGAGAGGAGGAATCCTAGCGAAATGAGCAAAAAGCTGTTGATCTATGTGTTCATCGCCTGCGTGGCGACGGCCGGATTGATGTACGCCCAGATCGTGCCGGAAGGGCGTATCAACGGCAAGGTTGTCGACGCCCAGGGCAACCCCCTGCCGGGCGTCAACGTCGAAGCCCTCAGTCCCAAGCTCATCGGCAAGGCCGTCGTTGTGACCGACGGGGCGGGCGTCTACCGCCTGATGGCCCTGCCCTCGGGCACGTATGAGGTCACCTACACGATCCAGGGTTTCAAGACCCTCATCCGCAAGGGCATCGTGCTGGAGCTCTCGCAGACCCTGGCCCTCAACGTCACCCTCGAGCAGGCGACGATCGAGGAAAAGGTCACGGTCATCGGTCAGAGCCCGCTCATCGACGTCAAGAGCACGGTCAAGGGCCAGGTCATGACCCGCGACGTCTATATGGCCCTGCCCCGCGGCCGGAACTTCGACACGCTGATCAGCACCATCCCCGGCGTGCAGACCGAGTCGAACACCGCCGGGCTTTCGGTGGACGGCGCGACCGGGCCCGAGAACATGTTCTATGCCGACGGCGCCGACATCTCCGATTTCCATTACGGGGGTTCGCCGCAGTCGGTCGTCCTCGAGCTCCTCGACGAGGTCAAGGTCACGGCCTCGGGCTACAACGCCGAGTTCGGCGGCTCGATGGGCGGCGTCATCAACGTCATCACCCGGTCGGGCAGCAACGAATTCCACGGCGACGTCATGGGGTTCTACGAGAACAACCGCCAGTATATGCAGGGGCAGTCCCGGACGTTCCTGAGGCGCGATCCCTACGCTTCGGGTTACGTCTATGAGTACGTCAATTACGACGACGTCTATTTCGACGGCGGCAAGAGCCGGGACCGCTACAACCGCTACGAGGGCGTGTTCAGCCTCGGCGGCTACATCATCAAGGACAAGCTGTGGTTCTTCGGCTCGTTCAACCCCACCTATGACCAGACGGCGGCCCTGCGCGATTTCAATGCGCGGGAAGGGCCATTCGCGACGTTCAAGACCAAGGACAACGGGCTGGCCGGGTCCATCCGGCTGACCGCCGCGCCGTTCAAGGGGCTGCGCGTCTCCGCGGGGTTCATCAACAGCTGGACCAACTACCGCGGCGCCATCCCGGCCATCACGGGCATTGACACCGAGGACTATGAATGGGCGAAGGAAGGCTACAATTACCCCAACCTGAGCGCCTCGCTGACGGCGGACTATTCCCTCGGGAACAACATGCTCATCAGCTACCGTGGCGGCTGGCACGAGGAGAACACGACCAACGAGCAGATCGCCCCTCCCGACGCCTCCTATTACTATTTCGGCACGAGCAACTCGGCCATCCCGTACTTTGCCGACCATCCGGAGCTCGTCCACAGCTCGGGCTGGGAGAGCAGCGGGCTCAACATGACGACTCTGTATTACAAGCGGGGCAAGATCGGCAACAATCTGGACGTCAGCTATTACACGAGCTGGGCCGGCGAGCACGCCCTGAAGGCCGGCGTCGGCTACAACTACCTTTATGACAACCGGTTCACCGGGGCCCCCCACCCCTGCGTCTACATCTTCTGGGGCCAGACCAACAGCGACCTCGACTTCAACGTCGGCGTCGGCGCCGATCCGGCGAGCCCCTATTACGGCGCCTATGGCTACTATTTCATCCGGGGTTCGTTCACCTCGGCCTACGGCAGCGTCTGGAATTCTAGCAGCAACAACGTGTCCGCTTATGTCCAAGACACCTGGACGATCAAGAACCGGCTGACGCTCAACCTCGGCCTCCGGGCCGAGAGCCAGTACATGCCGTCCTTCACCGACCAGACGGACGTCACCGCCTATTCTCCCAAGCCCATCAAGTTCAATATGGGGCAGTCGCTGGCGCCCCGGTTGGGCGTCGTCTATGACGTCTTCGGGGACTCGAGCCTGAAGATCTTCGGCAGCTTCGGCATCTACTACGACATCATGAAGCTCTATCTGGGCCAGCTGACTTTCGGCGGCTCGAAGCGCGTCGAGGACATCTACGCCCTCCAGGACCCCGACTGGACGACGATCGCGGCCAGTGGAGTGCTCGACGACGCCGCGAGCCAGGCGGCCGGCAATACCTACGCTGGGTCCATGTACTATCTGCCGCCGTCGTTCGACCGGGTCGACCCTGACCTGAAACCAACCGCGCAGAGAGAGATCTCGTTCGGCGTCGAGAAAAAGATCGGGGAGGACATGTCCCTGTCCGTCCGGCTCGTCAACAAGCACCTGATCCGGACGATCGAGGACGTCGGCGTCTACGTGACGGAAGGCACCTCGGTTTGGCAGGATTTCTGGATCACCAACCCCGGGTACGGCGTTTCCCGTCCGATCTCCGAAGGCGGGCAGTTCGACCTGAATTACCCCTATGGCGGCTCGACCTACCAGCTTTGGCCCTGCCCCAAGGCCACGCGCGAATACTACGCCGTCAACGTTTCCCTGGAGAAGAGGTTCAGCAACAACTGGCAGGGTGGCATTAACTACACCTGGAGCCGCGCGTCGGGCGACTATTCCGGCCTGGGCAGCTCCGACGAAGGCGGCCGCCTCGGCCCCGGCGTCGAACAGGATTTCGACCGCTGGTTTATGGGGTACGACGGCCAGGGCAACGTCCTCAACGGCCCCCTGCCCCAGGACCGGACCCATTACCTCAAGGCTTATGGGTCCTATTCCTTCCCGTTCGGGCTGACCGTGGGTGCCGTCGCATACGGCCGGAGCGGCTGGCCGATCACGACCAAGGTCCTCTTCAACTCCAAGTACTTCTACCCCAACGGCCGGGGCGACATGGGCCGGATGCCGTTCACGTTCTGGGCCGACCTCTACCTGGACTACACGATGAAGATCGCGGGCAAATACCGGGCCTCGATCAACCTTCAGATCAACAACGTCACCAACACGGACACCATCCAGAACTACGTCATGACCCCCAACCGCAGCAATTTCAGCGGCGCGGCCTATTACCTGCAAATCCTGGACGGCACGTTCGCTGAAAACTACACGTCGATCATCAACACCCGCGGGATCGCCCACGACCATTACGGAGAGTGGAGCACGCGCTTCGGCACCTGGTCGACGCGCCTGGGCCTGAAGTTCTCGTTCTAGCACCCAGCAGAAGCAGCACAAGCAGCGCACTAAGGCCCGCTCCCCGGGAGGGGGGCGGGCCTTCCTGTAGCGACCGAAGGGAGCGGAGGTCAGATGGGCCGCGGAGCGACTCGGAGCGGCACATCTGGGAAATATCGGGAAGAAGCACTCGCCCAGGGTCGCAGAATCGGGCCTCGCATCTGAGGCCGCCTCGATTCGTGAATGGGCCTGGGGTTGACTATTTCCGGAAATCCCTTAATCTGGAATATCTTATGGTCCCGAAACGCTCGAACGGCACGTCCCAACCCCAGAAACCCGCCTTTTGCCCCGCCGCGACGAAGCCCCGGCGCTCTCGGGCCTGGCCCGCCGTCGTCGGCCTCGTCCTGGTCCTGGCCGCCGCGGCCGTACTCCTCCTCGGCCCCGGACGGTCCTGGCTCGGACGTTCCGCGGCCGTCCCCCGTAACGTCCTGCTCATCACCCTCGACACGACCCGCGCCGACCACCTCGGCTGCTACGGCGACGCCCAGGCCCAGACCCCGAACCTCGACGGCCTGGCCCGGGAGGGCATCCGCTTCGCCCGTGTCTATGCCCCGGCGCCGCTGACCCTGCCTTCGCACACCTCGATCCTGACCGGCCTTTATCCGGCCCGGCATGACGTCCGCAACAACGGCCACGAGCTCGCCGCCAAGTGGCCGACGCTGGCCGCGATCCTCAAGGCCCGCGGCTTCGCCACGGCCGCCTTCGTCTCGTCGTTCTCGGTCGATTCGAGGTTCGGCCTCGGCCGGGGCTTCGACGTCTACGACGACACTTTCGACGTCCAGGCACCCCTCAAAGGGGCCAACGCCGAGCGTCGGGCGGAGGCCACGTTCGCCCGGTTCTCGCGCTGGCTCGAGCGCGGCGTCGCCGGCCCGTTCTTCGTTTGGGTCCACTATTACGACCCCCACCTGCCGTACGACCCGCCGTCGCCCTACCGCGAGCAGTTCGCCGGCCGGCCTTACGACGGCGAGATCGCCTACATGGACCACTTCGTCGGGGCCGTTCTCGAAGCCCTGAAGGGAAAGGGCCTTCTCGACCAGACGCTTGTCGTCGTCGCCGGCGACCACGGCGAGGGGTTCGGCGACAAGGTCGAGACGGGCCATGGCATCTTCCTTTATGACGAGACACTGCGCATACCCCTCATCTTCCGCGACCCCGCCGTCTTCCCCCGCCCGAGCTCTGTCGAGAGCGAGGTGCGGCTCATCGACGTCGCCCCGACCATCCTCGAAGCGATCGGCCTCAAGGCGGAGGCCTCGGCGATGGACGGGCAAAGCCTTGTGCCCTGGATCAAGGGCAAGACCCGGGCCGATCTCACGAGCCTCGTCGAGAGCTTCTATCCCCGCGAGAATTTCGGCTGGTCCGAGCTCGTCGGCCTCGTCGCCGGCCCCTGGAAATACATCCAGGCGCCGCGCCCCGAGCTCTACGACCTTGCGAGCGATCCTGGCGAGAAACGGAACCTTGCCGCCTCGTCCTCCGACAAGGCGGGCGAGCTCCGGGCCCAGCTCGAACAGGAGCTCCTGCGGTTGAGCCCCTCGCCGGGAGCGGCCGCCGGCCAGGCCGTCTCGCCCGATGCCCGGGACCGGCTGCGCTCCCTCGGTTACGTGAACTTCGCGCCGGCCAAGGCGGGAGGCGCCGCGGCGGCCGACCCGAAGGACAAGATCGGCCTGCTCCGGCTCATCCAGGACGCCCAGGCCGCCCAAGCCCAGGGCCGGTTCGCAGACGCCGAGCAGGGCTTCCGCCGCGTCATCGAGGCCATCCCCGACTCGCCGGAAAGCTACGTCGACATGGCCCTCGCCCAGGCCCAGCAGGGCCGCTTCGCCGCTGCCCTCGGGACGCTCCGCGAGGGCCTCGTCCGCCTGCCCGATTCCGAGGCCCTGCTCGTCCGCCTCGGGCACACGTACCTCGTCGGCGGCAGGCCGCGCGAGGCGTTGGAGACGATGGAGCAGGTCCTTGTCCGCGATCCGCAGAGCGTCGACGCGCTGACCGTCGCCGCCGGTATCCTCGATGCGACCGGCCGCAAGGCCGACGCCCGGCCTTATTACGAACGGGCCCTGGCCGTCGAGCCGGAAAGCCGCCATCTGCGGATGAGCTACGCCGCAAACCTGGCTTCGACCGGCAGCCTCAAGGAGGCCGTCGCCGTCTATGAGAAGCTGATCACCGATTTCCCGGAGGAGCAGGGCTTCTATCAATTCGCCGGGATCGCCCACTCCTACCTCGGCGAGTACGACCGGGCCATCGAGCTCCTGCGCCAGGCCGTGGCCATCCGTCCGACGCCCACGGGCTTCTTCAACCTGGCCGTGGCCTACGAGAAGCGGGGAGATCTCAAGGAAGCGGCCGAGGCCCTGCGCATGTACCTCCGGAACGCGCAGGGCGAAAGCGTCGAGAACGTCCGCAAGGCCCAGGCCGAGCTCGAGAACCTGGAAAAGAAGATCGGCGCCCCGTCGCGCTAACGCCGGCTCATGAGGCGCCGATCCGGGCCAGCCCCCGCCGCAGCGACTCGCGCACGACTATGATCTCGGCCGCGCCCGCCCCGCCTTGCCGGCCATGATGCAACATGTTGAAACGCAATCCGTTGCGGGAATGCCGGTAGCCGAAGTCGATCCCCGGATGGCCAAAGATGAGGGTCATCAGCGTCTCGGCCATGTGGGTGAGGGGCGGCCGGTCGACGTGGGAATAAGGAAAGGCGGCGGCCACGCGCGTGCCGCGCCCGGGGCTCGAATCGATCGTCAGCCGCCCGCCGCAGAGCTCGGCCGTCTGCGCCAGCAGAGGCAACCCGAGGCCCGTCCGCTTTCGCCCCGTGGTGAAGAAGGGATCGAGCGCCCGACTCTTCTCTTCGCGGGACATGCCCCGGCCGTCGTCGGTCACACGAAAAGTTAGCCGGTCCCGCCGCTCGTTCTCGTTGACGGCGATGAGGACCCGCGTCGCCCCGGCTTGGGCCGAATTCTCGGCGATGTCGAGGATGTGCAGCGAGAGGTCCTCCATCATGGCGTGAAGACCTCCCGCCCCTCCGCGCCGGCCAGGGCCTTGCGGATCTCGGCGAGCGAGGGGCCCTCGACGACGAACTCGGTCACGGCCGTGCCGATCTCCTCCGGCTTGTGGGCGTCGGAGAAGCGGACGATGGGCCGGCCGTCGAGCGGGCCGAGGGCCGCCCGGGCTTCGGCTGCGCTCATCCGCGGCGAGACCTCGACCGCCTCGAGGGCGAGGCCGGCCGGGATGAAGCCGAGCTGCGAGAGGATGCTGAACGAGTCCCGATCGACGTGGCAGGCGATGACGAGGCCGCCGTGGCTGCGGATGAGATCGACCGCCTCCTGGACATCGAAGCGGGTGGCCCCGAAGAGGCAGCGCGGGCAGAAGCCCGTCACGTAATCGTCCGCGTCGACGAGGACCTGGTCCTCGACGAACTTCATCTTGGCCGCGATATCGGGCAGGTTCCGGTAGACC
>Ga0209610_1002068_pt1 | contig 10164 bp, 8 predicted proteins | sample LakKivw275mmetaG_FD_184137 | JGI IMG/M metagenome (GOLD analysis project Ga0209610, IMG submission 184137) | Anoxic lake water microbial communities from Lake Kivu, Rwanda to study Microbial Dark Matter (Phase II) - Lake Kivu water 275m metaG... | ecosystem: Environmental > Aquatic > Freshwater >...
GGCTAATAAGCATCGTCGAACGTTACCACCAACTGCGTACTGCTTGACGAACCGCCGGATGCGGCCCCGCATGTCCGGTGGTGTGAGAGGGGGCGGTTAGTCGCCGCCCCCTACTCGATTATCCCCTTTTCATGGTTTTGATGCATCTAGCAATGCTTCCCCGCGTGGGAATCAACATGGGCGTTTCTTCTTGGTATTGCCCATAGTGTGGGAACATCCTCCCAAAGAAAAACCGCTCCTGCACCCACACGTATAGCACGTCCATAAAAAGCCATACCGGCATAGCGAACAAGAGTAGCCTCGATCTGGAGACCAGAACAAGGGCCAAAAGGAAGAGACCGAACCAAAGGACGTCGGGGTGACGCACCAGAGCATAGGTTCCGGTCTTCACTAGCTTGTCTCCTACGCCCTCGGCGGCGTAGGTTTGCTGGAAAGGAATCTCCAAGAAGAGGGAGTAAACAAGGAGTAAGACGGAGACGAAAAGAAGAGGCCAGCCCACCCAGGACAGCCAATTGGGCAGCTGCAATTTCACCGGAGCAAGGCAAATCGCGAGCAAAGAGTAGCCGAACAATGAAGCAGAGGCGAGCCCGATGATCTGCTTGAGGTAAGAAATGCGCTTTATGGCTGCCAGATCGAAGAAGAAAGCGATTAGGAAAGCGAGAACCCCCACTAAGATGTGCCCCATTTCACGTCTCCACGCAGCTACGAAAAGCTCTTAATGGCCACAAGGTTCAAACGAAAGGGAAAAAAACTGACCGTAGACTCGATTCTTGATGGCAGGCATGTACTTCTTGTACAGGCTGGCAGGGAAAGATCGGCACTTGGCGAGTTAACTGATGGATAGGTGAAGTAGCTACCTTTATTACTTCTATTACTTCGACGGGCTCAGTACAAGCTCTTACTCGAACTCAAACCCTTTCTCGGTAAAAAGCTTCAAGCAAGTGTCTGCCACCTCAGGATCATAAAGGACACCCTTGTTCTGTGAGATTTCCCTCAGGGCTTTATCTATTCCTAACCAAAAAGCCAGGCATAAAGGCATAGGCATTTTCGGCTGGCATGCAAGATGGGCATCAGCACCCACATTGTGAACTTCAAATCCATTCCAATTGTAGCAGAGAAAACGAGCTGTGTCAAGCCTTTGCTTTCCGCTGCTGGCAAGCGGCAATTATCTTTGGCGACAATCGGTGTAGATGCTGTTTTGCCAAATGGCGATTTAGACGGTATAATTATTATAACTTTGCGGAGGGAGATGACAATCATGCCGAGGGAGACCTTTGACGAACAGATCGGCGAGTTGCAGGAAGATCTCCTGGCCTTGGGCGATCTGGTGGATAAGGCTATAGAGCGCTCGATCCAGTCTCTAGCCAACCGTGACTTAGAACTGGCCCAGCAGATCATTGATGAAGATATCTCGATCAATCGAGCTCAGCGCGATCTGGAGGAAAGGTGCCTGGTCCTGATCGCCACCCAACAGCCCCTGGCCAGCGATTTACGGATCATCATCGCTGTCTCCAACATCGCCATTGAACTGGAGCGCATGGGTGATTATGCCAAGGGGATTGCCAAGATAACCCTCATGATTGGTGATCAGCCTCTCTTGAAACCCTTGATTGATGTCCCTCGCATGGCCGAGAAAGGGCGTCAGCTCCTTCACCAGCAGTTGGACGCTTTCATCCGTCGCGATCCTGAATCGGCTCGGCGCCTCGGCGCCGGGGATGATGAGGTAGATGCTTTGTATGACCAGGTATACCGTGAACTCGTGTTCTTCATGATGCAGGACCCCAAAACCATTACCCGGGCCACGCATTTGCTTTGGGTAGCCCACAATCTGGAGCGCATTGCCGATCGCACCACCAACATCGGTGAACGAGTGGTCTTTTTGGTCACGGGTCAGGTGGAAGAACTGAATCTGGAACGGCTTAGTCCTAGCTAATCACCAATTGGAGGTGGATCATGAACTTGAACCAAGCTACTAAGATGCTCACCTGGCTGGACGAGGAGCACCGGCGTGATAAGACCGAGTTGGCCAAGCTCCAACAACGGGTGGAGAGCCAGGCGGCGGAGATCACGGAGCAGGCCAGGAGGATACAGGAACTGGAGGGGAGGTTAGCGAGCACTCAGGCTAAACTGACCAAGTTCCCCCAACTCGAGCAGGCTCTCGGCCAACTCAGGGATGAGCTTGTCCTGCTCATAGAGCGACACGATGAGCAACGCCGGAAGGCCGAGATGGATGCAGAGCGAGTGAGGCAGGTGGAACGGGATAATCAGGCCCGCGTTCTGGGGGAAATCAAAAAAGAGTTGCAAAGACTGCCCCGCCACGAGGAGGAGATACAACTGCGCCGGGCTGAGGATCAGCGCTTAGGTGAAGGCATCCTGGATTTGCAGCAGCAGATGGCCGACCTCAGTAGAGAGCTCGACAACCGAACGAGGAATTTGCCTTACCTTGAAGAACAACCCCAGCGGAATGCCAAACGGATAGCCGAGCTTCAGCAGGAGACGCCGGAGTTGTTCAAGAGGACTGAAGCCCACTCTATGAAACTACAACTATTGGAGGAGTTAGTCAGGCGAAGCGAACACCGGATAGGGGAGCTGGACCTGCTCGGGACCGAATTAAAGCAAGAGCAGAAGGACTTCATCGAGGCCATCAAGCTCGGCGAGCAACAGCGCGAGAGGCAAATGAGCGAGTGGGCCGAACTGATGGAGGAGCACCGCCAGAAAATGGAGGAACACACGGCTCAGATACAGCGGTCCGTGGAGCAATATGAGAAGAACAAGCAAGCGTTGGCGGCTTTGGAGAAGCTCGAGGAGCGTCTGAAACAGGACCAGGCTGAGGTAGCGGAACTACAGCGTTTGGCGGAGAAACGCCAAAAACAGCAATTAGACGAATGGCAGGCGGAGAATGAGAAGCTCTGGAAGAAGCATACGGTAATTTGGGAGCAGCACTGGCACAATCAGGATAGGTGGAACGAAGAGCAGGCTACACGGCTCGGGGCGTTGGAGGAGTCTACCGAAGCAGACCGAGCTCAGATCACAGCTTTATGGCAGACCTGGCAGGAATATGCACGCCGCCAGATCAGCGAGATGCAGGAGCGCATCGTGCACGCGGAGGAAAAGGCCAAGGAGGTCCGCTAAGGACAGGGCCAGTCGAGCCGATTTGGCAATCCGGCGGGAGCGGCTGGGATGATTATTTCTAAAGGAGCGGTTGCAGTTTGCGAGTTATTGGCACGGCGGGACATGTAGACCACGGCAAGTCAAGATTGGTAGAGGCCCTGACAGGCATTGATCCCGATCGTCTCAAGGAAGAGAAGGAACGGGAGATGACCATTGACCTGGGCTTTGCCTGGCTCACTTTGCCCAGCGGCGAGTCAGTTGGAATCGTTGATGTGCCTGGCCACAGGGATTTCATCGAGAACATGTTGGCCGGTGTGGGTGGCATTGATGCTGCTCTTTTTGTAGTGGCCGCCGATGAAGGGGTGATGCCTCAGACGCGTGAGCACCTGGCCATCCTGGACTTGTTGGGGGTGAGGAACGGCGTAGTAGCCCTGACCAAGATGGACCTGGTTGAGGATGAAGAATGGCTCGAACTCGTCCAAATTGATGTAACTGAGCTGTTGGAGAATACCGCCCTGGCTGATGCTCTCATTGTTCCTGTCTCAGCCAGGACAGGCCAAGGATTATCGGTATTGCTAGAGGAGTTGGATAGGCTGCTGGAAAATGTGCCTCCTCGTAGTGACCTTGGCCGCCCCAGACTTCCGATTGACCGCGTATTCACCATTGCTGGTTTTGGTACTGTGGTGACAGGCACATTGGTTGACGGCAAACTGCAAGTTGGTCAGGAGGTGGAGGTCTCGCCCCAGGGGCTGAGGGCAAGGGTGCGTGGCCTGCAGACCCACAAAGAGAAGATTGAACAAGCTGTTCCTGGCAGCAGAGTGGCTGTCAACTTGACAGGGGTTGGCACAGATGAGGTGAAGCGGGGCGATGTTGTGACGATCCCCGGCTGGCTAGAGCCCACCAGGCTAATAGACTTGCGTTTGCGTTACCTGGACAGTGCCCCTCGCCCCTTGCGGCACAATGCGCCGCTGAAGTTCTTCAGTGGTTCTGCGGAGGTCGTAGCCAAGGCGCGACTTCTGGACAGCGAGGCTATTCTACCAGGTGGAGAGGGCTGGGTACAGTTGCGGCTGGCTGAGCCGGTGGCCTTGGTCAGAGGCGATCGTTTCATCGTCCGCCAGCCCTCCCCTGCTGTCACTGTAGGTGGTGGGCAGGTAATTGACCCTCATCCCCGCCGACGACACCGGCGCTTCCGCTCCGACGTCACTGCCAGGCTGGCCACTCTAGCCCAGGGCAGCTCGGCGGAGATCCTTCTCCAATCACTGGAAACCAGCCAGCCCTGCCAGCCACGAGATCTGATGGAGCGTAGCCGTCTTTCTGCGGAGGAAACAGGTAATGCTTTGCAGGAGCTATTGGATAGCAAGCAAGTCCTGATACTCGACGCCAGGATCGGGCAACAACTGCCCAGTATCCAACAACTAATTACCAGTAACCAGTACCTTATCTCAGCAGCGGGCTGGGGGAAGCTGTCGGACAAACTTGCCCTCGCCTTGCAAGACTATCACCAATGGCACCCCTTACGCCAAGGCATGCCCCGTGAAGAGCTCAAGAGCCAGTTGAGATTATCCACCAAGCTCTTAAACGCAGTGGTAAACAGGGCAGTGAGCGAGGGTAAGCTGGTAGATGAGGAGGCCACTCTGCGCTTACCAGAACATCAAGTGAGGTTCAGCGCTGACCAAGAGCACCAGGTGCAGGAGTTATTGGCCGCCTTTAGGAAGAGCCCTTACACCCCGCTCTCGGTAGCCGATAGCGAGGCAGTAGTGGGAATGGAGGTGCTTAACGCCTTAATTCAGCAAGGAAAGTTGGTGCAGGTCAGTGAAGATGTTCTATTTTTGAGGGAAACCTATGAGGAAATGGTTAAGCGGGTCATCGAGCACATCAAAGAGAAGGGCCCTATTACTGTGGCTCAGGTGCGTGACATGTTCGGGGCCAGTCGTAAGTATGCGTTAGCATTGATGGAACACTTAGACGAGCGCAAGGTGACAAAGCGGGTAGGGGACGAACGTGTCTTAAGATAGATTGACACTGCGCGTTCTGGAGTTCTGAGGTAGGGGTAGAAAGCCAATCACATTGGCCATTCTGAGGCGCTGGGCCCCTTGGATGCCCAACGAGGTTGGGCTGCTACCTCCCATATCGAAACTTCAGTGCATATTCTGATCAACAAGCCTCCTTATGCTCAAGGTGAAGGAGGCTTTTTTGCGTATCAGACCAATTGGAAACCCTATAGAAGCACCTGGAAACCTTAAAATTTTAAGCTCGTGATGATTTCCTTAAGCAACTATATATTATATAATATATGAAAATAGCCCAATATATAGTATTGCTCAGTGAAATAGGTTATAAACTATCCTTGAAGGAACCTTAAAATCTTAGAAAGGACTAGCCAAAAGCCATAAATTAGTGTATAATATGGAGAGAAGTGGTATACTGTGGAGGGATGTGGTTGAGCGTGGCAACCTATCTGTGAAGTGTGGGGAGTACAACATGTTTTCGGGCGAACACGAGCATACACTAGATGATAAGGGGAGGCTAATCATCCCAGCCAAGTTTCGTGCTGCACTAGCTGAGGGACTGTTCATCACCAGGGGCATGGATGGTTGCCTCTTTATCTTTCCTCCCAATGCATGGAAAGACCTGTCTGAGAAGGTGGGTAACCTTCCTATTTATGAAGCCAACGCTCGCCTATTCAGCCGCATGATCTTCTCAGGCACTGAGTGTAAATTGGATAGACAGGGACGAGTTCTCCTGCCACCTTCTCTGCGTGAGCACGCCGAAATCGAAAACGAAGTGGTTGTTATCGGCGTCAATTCCCGTCTGGAAATCTGGAGCAAAAAGCGCTGGCAGGAACAGACAACCAGGATGGAGGAGGAGAGCAGCTCGATCGGCGAGCAATTGACCAACTTCGGAATTTAGGATCAAGGCATCCTGTTTTAATTGTACAACAACTTTGCCCAGGACACAAGTTGCTACTTGACCGATAAGGGGTGAGAAGCTGAGCCATATTCCCGTTCTGTACCAAGAAGTCTTGGCTGGGCTTCGAATAAAGCCTGGTGGACATTACATAGACGCCACAGTGGGAGGCGGGGGACACGCCCGCGGTATCCTTATGGCCTCCGCACCTGATGGTGAGCTCTTGGGCATTGATGCTGACCCCACGGCCATAGCTTTAGCTCGCCAACAATTGACTGAATTCAGGAAAAGGGTGATTCTGGTCCAAGGTAATTTTGCTGGCCTGGAGGAAATTGCCTTGGAACATGGCTTTGGCCCCGTGGATGGCATCCTCCTCGATTTGGGGCTTTCATCCATGCAGTTGGAGGCCGCAGGACGGGGGTTTTCCTTTCAATTGGACGGCCCATTGGACATGCGCTTCGCCCTTTCCCAAATGACCACGGCGGCTGAATTGGTCAACACACTGTCCGTGGAGGAACTGGCTGGCATCTTGTCTAAATATGGCGAGGAACCCCAGGCACGGCGTATCGCTCGGGCTATCGTGGCTGAGCGTCCTATCAACACCACGGGGGAGCTGGCTGCCTTGGTGGAGAGAACAGTGGGCCGCCGCAGGAGAATCCATCCGGCCACCCGGACCTTCCAGGCTCTGCGTATAGCTGTTAACGATGAGCTCGAATGTCTCACTGAAGCCTTGCCCCAAGCGCTGAGGCTCTTGGCGCCCGGAGGGCACTTGGTCATTACATCCTTCCATTCCCTGGAGGATCGCCTGATCAAAGAATTCCTCCGTAGTGAAGCACGGGATTGCCTGTGTCCACCGGAAGCGCCCATTTGCACCTGTGGTCATCGAGCTGCCTTAGGAATAGTGACCAGGAAGCCTATCAGGCCCTCGCCTGACGAGGTGACTGCCAATCCTCGCAGCCGTAGCGCCAAGTTGCGGATCGCGTATCGCTTATAGCCCAAGGAGGTCGTTCGTGGCCAGCAGTCAAATGCGCTCCTTGCCACATCGTCTAGGGAGAGGGGCTTGGCGGCTTGAAGCCAAGGCAACAGCCTGGATTCTCCTGGTTCTAACCCTGCTGGGCTTGCTCGGTTGGCTCTGCTTGACTCAAGCCAGCCAGGTATCTACGGCAAGGTACCGTCTCTGGGAAAAAGAGACAGGGAAAGCTCGCCTTCAGCGGCAGAACGCCGAATTACTGGCTGAAATCGCGGAAATGCTCAGCGTCGCTCGTCTCGAGACTAAGGCGCGGGACGCAGGCTATACCTTCGCTGAGGGGCCTCGGTATCTGTATGTGCTTGATTACCCTACCGACAGCGCATCGAGAGGAGGATTGGCGGCAGTGGCCAGGCCAGTTGAAGGCACTGTTGTTTCCTTGGAAGAACACGAGGACAAGTCTCTCAGTGTGACACGGTGGTGGAAAAAGGTTATCTCTCAGTTCACAGCTTGGGCCGGAGCGCAACCCTGATGATAATAAGAGGCAAGATAGCTTCTGAGAACAACGAAAGCAGTGGATCGAAGGAAAAAGCCACGCGACGGCTCGCTTTTCTAGTCGCTATCCTCATCGGATTTGCCCTGGTCATCGTGGTTCAGCTTTTTCGCTTGCAGGTCTTTGGTGGCGGTCCGGTGCCACTCCCTCCACCCTCTACGCCGGAGGTTGCTTCTCATCGGGGATTGATCACTGATCGCCGTGGCTATTTCCTGGCTCTCAATACCTTTGAGTACGATGTATCCGCTGCACCAAGCTTGATAGAGGATCCTTGGGATGCAGCGAGCCGTCTATCGCCACTCCTGGGTTTATCGCCTGACGAACTCCTATCACTCCTGACTCAGGATGTGCCCTACGTTCCCCTGAAACAGCGCGTCTCGAATGAAGTAGCCGAAGCCATTACTTCGTTAGGACTGAAGGACAAGGGCATCTATCTCGAGCCAAAGCTGCGACGAAAATATCCAGAGGGAAAGTTAGCTGCTCATCTACTGGGCTTCGTTCGCTATGACTGCAATGGCGCCTATGGCCTGGAGGGATACTATGATCTTACTCTGAAGGGCCCTGACACCTTACCTAAAGGGGTGGTATATCCTTGGGACGAAGCTCTGCCTATTGTTTTTGATAAACTGGCCCTGCCGCCAGATGGCCCCTATCTGATCCTGACTCTCGACAGGAACATCCAATATCTGGTGGAGCAAGAGTTGGCGGAGGCGGTACGCAAGTATGACGCGGACGGTGGTACCGTCATCGTCATGGATCCAAAGACGGGAGCTATCCTGGCTATGGCCAGCTATCCCTCCTATGATCCCAACCGCTTCTACGAAGCGCCAATGGAGCTATACAATAACCCTGCCGTGAGTGAGCAATACGAGCCCGGATCCGTCTTCAAGATCATCACCATGGCCGCGGGCCTCGATGCAGGAGTCATCACCCCTCAGAGCACCTTCTATGATAGCGGCACGATAGAAGTAGGAGGGTGGCCTATCCATAACCCCGGCCAGCGTGCTCACGGTCTGGTTAGTATGACAGACATCCTGGCTTACTCTCTAAACGTAGGAGTTGCCTACGTCAGCACTTCCCTGGGTGAAGAAAGATTCTACACTTACTTGAGACGCTTTGGCTTCGGATGCGAGACTGGTATAGACTTGTATGGTGAGGTAGCAGGGTCTCTTAAAATGCCAGGTAGCAGCAAATGGTCCAAGTCCGATCTGGGTACTAACTCCTTTGGGCAGGGAGTAGCTGTGACTCCTCTGCAGATGATCGCTGCAGTGGCAGCGGTAGCCAACCGCGGTTTCCTGATGAAGCCCTATTTAGTAGAGCGGATACTGAATGACCAAGGCGTGGTTGTTACCCAACCCACCGTCGTACGGCAGGTCATTTCCACCCAGACAGCCGAGCAACTGACAGGTATGCTGGTGGAAACCGTGGAGCGAGGGGCGGAGTTAGCAACTGTGACAGGTTACGACATTGCTGGAAAGACAGGAACAGCTCAGATACCCGTTGGCGATCACTATGACCCGGAGTTGACCATTGCCTCATTTGTAGGCTATGCTCCGGCCGACGACCCCCGCTTCATCGCCCTGGTCAAAATAGACAAGCCAAGAGTGGACTCGGAAGGCACACATGTGGCCGCCCCCGTTTTTAAGGCCATCGCCGAGCGCTTGTTTGTCCTGCTGGATGTCCCGCCCGACAGCGTAAGACTGGCTAGCAGGTAATCCGATGCTTACCCTTGCTGATTTGATAGAGGGCCTCACTGGCCAGAGGCCACCTGGCCTGGAACAGAAACTGACCGATGTGATCATAGACTCGCGACAAGCGTGCCCCGGCAGCCTGTTCGTGGCCTTGAAGGGCGAACGTGAAGATGGCCACGACTTCGTGGCCGATGCCTTCGAGCGTGGGGCGATAGCCGCTATCGTGGAGAAAGAATTACATATTGGATATTGGATATTAGATATTAGACAGGCGCCATTCCAATATCCAATACCCAATATCCAATATCCAGCTTGCTTCCTCGTCGAGGATAGCTTGAAGGCTCTGCAACAACTGGCTGCTTACTGGCGTGGAAAGCACACTCCTCGTGTGGTGGGTGTCACCGGCAGCTTAGGCAAGACCACAACCAAGGAGATGATATATGGCGTCGTTAGCCAGCGCTTTCGTACCCTGAAGAGCGAGGGCAACTATAACAGTGAGACTGGCCTGCCGCTAACGCTTTTGAAGCTCGAGCCAGGCCACCAGCGGGTCGTCCTGGAGATGGGCATGTATGACCTGGGCGAGATCGCGGAGTTGGCAGCTATCGCCCGTCCACACATAGGCGTGATCACCAATGTAGGCCCTTCTCATCTGGAGCGGCTGGGCACCATCGAACGCATTGCTCAGGCCAAGGCGGAGCTGGTAGAGGCCCTGCCTAGCGACGGCGCGGCTGTCCTTAATGGCGACGATCCATGGGTGCGCCGTATGGCAGCCAGAACCAAGGCCAAGGTATTCTATTACGGCCTGGACCAGACCTGTAACCTGTGGGCCAACCACATCGAGAGTCAGGGCCTGGAGGGTATCCGTTTCCGTTTCCATCACGGCCCTGAGACGATCCACGCCAAGGTGCCGATGCTGGGGCGGCATAGCGTACATA
>Ga0209610_1002069_pt1 | contig 10160 bp, 8 predicted proteins | sample LakKivw275mmetaG_FD_184137 | JGI IMG/M metagenome (GOLD analysis project Ga0209610, IMG submission 184137) | Anoxic lake water microbial communities from Lake Kivu, Rwanda to study Microbial Dark Matter (Phase II) - Lake Kivu water 275m metaG... | ecosystem: Environmental > Aquatic > Freshwater >...
GATAAACACTATCGCCGCAAAGAATATTTGCTGTTTCCCTATTTAGAGAAAAAGGATATCACCGGTCCGCCCAAAGTCATGTGGGGTAAACACGACGAGACCCGCAGACTATTAAAAGTGGCCGGCGAAGGATTGGCCGCTCACGGCCCATTCACTCACGCGGAAATCGAAAGCCTGCTCAAATTCGTCCTCCAGCCTGCCGCTCGGGCGATCCTCGATATGACGATGAAAGAAAACGAAATCATGTTTCCCATGGCGATGGATAAACTCAGCGACCAGGAATGGTTGGAAATCCAGGAGCAAACATCGTCTATTGGCTATTGTCTATATGAACCACCCATTTTATGGCAACCACAGGAGAAAAAAATGACTACCGAATCACAACCCACTACTGACTTCATCCAACTGCCCAGTGGCAAATTCACTTTGCCGGAATTGACCACTCTGCTGAACAGCATCCCCGTTGACATGACCTTCGTGGACAAGGACGATAAAGTGCGTTGGTTCTCCGAAGGCGCACACCGTATCTTTGCCCGCAGTCGCGCCATTCTTGGACGCGATGTCCGCAATTGTCATCCACCGGCCAGCGTCCATATGGTCGAGCAAATTCTGCACGATTTCAAAAGCGGCAAGGCCGATAATGCTCCGTTCTGGATCGAGTTGAAAGGACGCTTTGTGCATATCGAGTATTTTGCATTACGCGATGCCGCCGGCAATTATTTAGGCACGCTCGAGGTCTCGCAAGACCTGACCGACCTGCGCCAGTTGCAGGGCGAACAGCGGCTCTTGTCGTACAAGCCTAAAAAGTAATCGGCCATGCCGCCTCTGCTCATCACGCCCCAAACCAGGATTGCCGATCTTTTGGAGCATTATCCGCAGTTGGAAGAACCGCTGATCGAGCTGGCGCCGGAATTCCGGAAATTGCACAATCCTGTCCTACGCCGTACGATCGCTAAGGTCGTTTCACTCCAGCAAGCCGCGAACATCGGCCATCTGCCGGTGATGACGCTGGTCAATCAATTGCGCGCAAGGGTGGGACAAGACCGTTATTCAGCCGAAACGGGCGCCACTGATTATATTTCACCGCAACCGCCAACATGGTTCGCGGCGGAGCGCATCGCCCGGACTCTCGATATTCGCCCGCTCCTCGATGCCGGACAGATGCCACTGGAACGAGTCCTGCAGGAACTCAGGATTATCTCCCCCGGCCAAATCTTCGAAATCATAACCGCTTTTCTGCCGGCTCCGCTGATTGACAAAGTCCGCGCGGCCGGTTACACTGCGTGGAGCAAAGTCCTGGACGCGGAATTCCGCACGTACTTCTATCGGGAAACAGGAGGTAGTGAGAATCCTGATAAAATTCCTTGAATGAGCTGCCGAAAAATGCCTGTTTCAGCACCGACTGCAGGGAAGGGGCGGTTTACTAAGCGGCGAATTTATGCGCGGGCAAAGCACGGGCGGGTACGCTAACCGGAATCTGATTCTACCGCTCGTGCATGGCAATATTTGCGGCTTCTGCAATGTGCATAGTGCAGTTTTCCACGAAAAACGCAGATTTATGCTGGAGCCGCTTAAAGCGCCTTCTGCATCCGTGCCCGGAACGCTTCCGGTTGCTCGAAACCGGTCAGGCGCAGAGCGGGCAATTCCTGGCCGTTCCTATCAATGAATATGATAGACGGAACGCCTCGAATGTTGAATTGCTTCTTAAATTGCGCACCGGCAGGTGAACCCGCGCTGGTCAGGTCAATTTTGAACAATGCAAAGTTCCGACTGAAGGCGACGACTTGCGGATCCGTGAAGGTTAGTTTATCGAGTTCTTTGCAGGGGATACACCAGTCGGCATAAAAATCCAAAATGATCGGTCGTCCGTCTTGCAGAGCCGCCTCGAATTTTTGTGTCCCGAAATTTTCCCAGGCCATTTTTTCCGGGGCGTTCCCGAGCGGTCGGATCGACCAGACGCCCACGATGATCGCCGCCAATGCCAGGCAATTTTTGAGCGTGGTGAAAATACGATTGGTCTGCCCATGCCGGTTAAAAAGAACGAGATAGACGCCGGCGATAATTAGAAAACCGGGCAGAGTCAGGGAGCGCAAGTTGCCGGGTAGCAGAGGATTCAGGAAATAGATGGCCATGCCGATCAGCGCCCAGCCGAAGATGGCGCGTACGCCGACCATCCACTCGCCACTGCGCGGGAGTCGGTCCAATTTACTGGAGAAGAAGGCCAGGATTAAAAACGGCACACCCAAGCCGAGCGAGAGTGTAAAAAAGAGCGCAAAACCGAGCACCGGTCGCCCGACGGTCGCTACGTAGGTCAGCAGACCAAGCACGAAAGGGCCGATGCAGGGCGCCGCCACAATACCCATCGTCAAACCCATGATCAATGCTCCGAAGTAACCACTCCGACTGTTTCCGGCTAAATTCATCAGAAAGTTGGGTGGATTGAATTCGTACAGACCGAACATGCTAAGGGCCAGCGTTACCATAATCAGTGCCAGCGCAATCAGGACGATAGGATTGGTCAGCAGGGTACCCAGGAGGCCGCCGGACAGGGCGGCTAAGGTGCCGAGCAGGGAATTGACCACGGCGATGCCAAGTACGTAAATCAAAGCTAATAAAAACCGTCGTCCGGTTTGGTTGGCGGTCTGTCCGCCGAAATAGCTCAGCGTAACCGGGATCAAGGGATAGACGCAGGGTGTCAGATTAAGTGCCAGACCGCCGAGAAAAATTAGCAGAAAGGTCAGCAGGTAGCCTTTCTCAATCAGGGTGGCGCCGACATCAAATCCCTTTGCGGATTCATTGGGCTGGGTCAGGAAATACTGTTCATGCTGAAAAACAGTGGGTGCGGCAGAATCCAGGATGGGAATATGCAGACTGACGGGCGTCGTGTCGGGCGCGAGACAGACATTGTCATTACAGCCCTGGTACGTGAGTAAGCCGCGCAATTCAATCGGATTCCGGGCAGCGGATGTTAAGCTACCGGTGAGGCGGATGATAAACTCGTTTTCATAGACGGCCAGAGGTGTCTCGGAGAAAGCGAATTTCTTGAGGATGGGTTCCGGATAGGCGACCTGGAGCTGGCCGAGATTCGGATTGTTGATCAAGGTCAACTTAGTCGGGATTAAAAATTCATCGCTGGGCGCAGAGGAATTGACATGCCAGGGTTCCTGCAGTTTGACCACGATAGCGGCGCTGAAACTTTCATCAGCGTGCACACCGTTGGTGGCGAGGTAAGTTGCTACGGTCAGGATAGGTTCGGAATCTGGCTCGCTTAACCCGATGGCGCTTGTGGTCAGCAGTAAAAATATGATTTTCATCCGCATAGGCAATTCCTTTTACATTCTATTGAAAACTGCAGAGTGCGTGTCTCCGTACTGGTCGAGTTTCCGCTGTATTTTGGGCAGTTGGCGGCGGGTTGCCCGGAGGCCGGCTTCGATGAACTCCTCGTAGCGCTGGAATTCGCTCTAGTGAGCGTCCTTTACCTCCGGATGAATTTGAATATCGGCTTGTTGCATTTGCAAATTAGCTAAGGCGATGCCATGGATGATGTCACTGCGCGTCAGGATGTCAATGATATTCGGCTCGCTGAGCGGGCGCAGCCGATCGGCACTGACGTTGACCGCGATAATAAAGTTGGCACCCATCTGCCGGACTTCGCTGACCGGCACCGGACTGCTGACTGCTCCATCGCTGACGATTTTATGATCGAAGGTATGCGGGCTGATGAATCCGGGAATCGAGGAACTGTAGATGACGGCTTCCCGAATTGAACCGGAGGTCAGGTGCACGGTCGCACCCGTATTCAGGTCGGTGGCCACCGCGCTGAAAGGGATTTGCGTGTCCTGTATGTCGCCGTCGTCAATCAGTTCACTGATCGCTTCGCGCAGGCGTTCGGTTTTGATGATGCCGGTGCGTGACTGCGCGATATTGACGACGATCCGTTTGGCGACGACCTGCACGAAATGGCCCAAAAACGACGGTTGTTGGTCGGTGTGGGGCATTAGCATTTTCATGCCTAAGCTGTCGAACTTTTCACTGCTCAGGAAGCGGATGAAGCGACGCGTGACGGCGCCGATGTCGGGATTCTGGGCATACATGGCGCCGACGACCGCTCCCATGGAAGTACCGGCCATCGCGTGCACCGGGATCTGCCCATCTTCTAGGACTTTCAGGACGCCCAAGTGCGCCAGCCCGCGGGCGCCGCCGCTACCGAGTGCGATCCCGATCCTGGGCTTCATTTGGCAAGTTTTTTCCGGTCGGTCAGATAGACTTTGTTCATGACCACATCGGTCAGCGGACGGTCGCGTTTGTCGCGTTGGACGAAGGCTATTTTATCCACGACGTCCATGCCCTGGATGACTTTGCCGAAAACCGTGTAGCCGCTCCGGTCAAGGAAAGGCAGGTCTTTGAGGCAGATATAGAATTGACTGCCGCTGGAACGTTTTTCCGGATTGACTTGGTCAGGCAAACGGGCTGCCGCCAGGAAGCCGCGGATATGTTTCTGTCCGAATTCCGCCGGAATCGTATAACCCGGTCCGCCGGTGCCGTCGTTGGTTGGATCATTATCACGGCTGAGAATATCGCCGCCCTGGATCACAAACTCGGGAATCACCCGGTGAAAGGTTGTCCCGTTGTAATAGCCGGCCTTGACCAGTTTTTTAAAATTCATCGCGTGCAGGGGCGTCGCCTTCCCAAATAATTCGACGACGATATTACCCAGGCTGGTTTCGATCACGACGACCTCATCGGCGCCAACCATTTCGTCCGGTAATTTCTGCACTTTTTGCTGGATGGCGGCGATGTCGTTCGAACTAAGCACCTGCGCCATCCCTGAGGCGGCGATTAAAAGCATCAGGATAATTGTCAATTGCTGCATAATTCACCTTTTGTATTTTTGGGGTTAAATGATTCATCGGGTCAGAATTCGATGACACGCGTCGGTTGATATTGATTGGCGATTTCGATTTGAAACTGGCGGGCGGGAGCAAACCGGTTGAACGTGTCCAGGACGATTTCCGGATGGTTGTTGATTTCGCTCAGATGACCGAGCACCAGGTATTGCAGGCGACCGTTCAGATTGAGCCGGCTGAAAAGTTCTAACGATTGCTCGTTGGACAGATGTCCGACCCGGCTTTTAATGCGTTGCTTGGTGGGCAGGGGATAGGGCCCGTTAATCAGCATCGTCAAATCGTGATTAGCCTCTAATAGCAGCAAATCTAAATTCGCAATCTGCTGGAGGACGGATTCGGTGACACTGCCGAGATCGGTGATGACCGCCAGCCGCTGACCGGCGGATTCGATAGTGAGGCCAATGGGATCAAGGGCATCGTGTGGTATGTGGAAAGTTTTTATCTTGAGATCGTCGATTGGCAGGATATCGCCGGTCGTGAAGGTGTGCACCGCCACTTTGTGCAACAGCTGCGCATCTACTCCGGAGAAAGTGCGTTCGGTCAGGTACACGGGTATGTGAAAATGGCGGGCGAATACGCCGATGCCTTTGATATGATCGGAATGCTCGTGCGTGACGATTATCGCGCCGACATTTTCCGGGGTGACACCGGCCTGTGCCATGCGCATCAGCAGGTTCTTCAGGCTGAAACCCTGGTCAATCAGGATTCCTTTTTGATGCTGGCGCACAAAAGTGCAATTGCCTTTACTGCCGCTGCCTAAGTTGCAGAAAATCATTTTTTCCCTGAACGGCCCCGGGTAGTCAGCGGCGTTCCGGCGGCGCAGAGCGGGCAATCCTCCGGACGGTAAGTCGGAATGGCCATCGAAATCAGAGCGAAAAAGGGAAAACCAAAATCCACTTTACCGCCGCTCCGGTCGATGATTACGCCGATGCCGGTAATTACGCCGCTATGCTTTAACACCAGATCAATCAGTTCGAAGAGTGATCCGCCGGTGGTCAGGACATCGTCCACGATCAGCACGCGTTCACCGCTCTCGATGTTGAATCCCCGGCGCAGGGTGAGCTGGGTCTCTTCACGTTCGGCGAAAATACTGCGCGTCGCCAGTACCCGACCGACGCTGTGACTGATGACGATTCCGCCGGTGGCGGCGCCGAGGACGACGCTGGGTTTGGTGCTGGCGAAATGGTCAGCGATACCCTTGCACAGCGTGTCGCAGAGGAGCGGGAATTGTAACATTTTGAACTTCTCGACATAGGTATCGCTATGCAGGCCGGATGTCAGTAGAAAGTGCCCGTTGAGGACCGCGCCGCTTTCTTTGAGTATTTCGAGATACTGTTCTTTTTTCATGTTTCTCCCTGCGGATTAAAAAGTTGTCGGTATTCAATTGCCGCCTGCCGGACATTTTCCGGAAAGGTGCCGCCCTTGGGAAAAAGGATGGCGCGCGAAATATTAATTAAACCCAACCCGCACTGCCGACAGGCGTGGACTGCGGCGGCGACTTCGCCGCCCTGCGAACCGATACCCGGAATTAAGAAAGGGATTTCCGGAAACATACGCCGCACATCCAGCAGTTGCTCAGGTTTTGTGGCACCCATAACCAGCCCGAGATTGCGCCGACTGTTGAGGGTACGCACCAGTTCCGCCACTTTCAGGTAAACCGGGAATTCACCTCCGTGATCCTGAATCTCCCGTCCGGAGGGATTGGAGGTCACGCACAGGACAAAGGCGCCCTTCTGGTTATCTTCGATAAATGGCAGGATGCTTTCCGAACCTAAATAGGGGCTCAGAGTCACTGCCCGAAAGGGCAATTGTGATTGCAAAGCCCGGGCGTAGAAACGCGAACTGTTGCCGATGTCGCCCCGTTTGGCGTCACCGACAAGCAGAATATTGTCCGGCACTTCGCTCAGTAATTTTTCCAGTATCTGCCAGCCACGCCAGCCCCATAGCTCGAAAAAAGCCAGGTTGAATTTATAGGCGGGAGTCAGATCGGCGGTCGTCTGGATAATCTCCCGGACGAATCGGAAAACGCCATCTGCATCGCCGGTGAATCCGGCGGGTAATTTATCCGGGTCGGGATCAAGGCCGATACAGAGATAGGATTGTTTGGAGGCCAGGCTTGCGGTAAAGAAGTCAGCGTATTGCATTGCGCGAAAATTACTCGTTTTAGTGCGATTAAGCAACAAGTCCCACCGCCATTCATCAAAGCGTCAGATCGAAGGCGATTACCCAGCGCAGGGCGAATTCCGCTTCACCGCGCGGCGGATGAGATACCCAGAGTGGAAAGTGAATGCCGAGCATGATTTCCTCGATGACGTTAAATTCCAAGCCGATCCCGGCATCCCTCTTCAAACGCGTCAGATTGATTTGCTCCAGAGTGGATGGCAGCCAGCCGGCATCGTAGAAAATTAGACAGTCGAAAGTCGCCGGCTCCTTACTGGCCAGCGACCGACGCAATTCGGTGTTGCTGGTCAGGATAGCGCGTCCCTTAAGAGCGCGACCGCCATAACCGCGCATATCGCCCTCACCTTTGGCGAGACGGTACGACTCGAAGGCTAAATTCTCGAAGACGTTCTTGCCAAAAAAGTAGAAATACTCCTGCTTTGGCAGGTGCCCATTCGAGACACCGACGAACAAACGTTGATAGAAGAGACTCTGTTCAGTGATGCGGGCCTTGACCTGACCGTCAACGGACAATTTGGTGAACTCGTATTGACTGTCGAAGGCCGGCAACGCATGACTGCCTTTGACGAGAAAAGCATGCCGCCACTCGCCCCAGTTGTGAAAGTTGGTGAAATCGAAATAGGCCTTGAAAAGCCTGCCCGTCTCCCAGTTGGCGTTATTTAAATAGGCCAGGGAACGCACATTCTGGTAAGTCGTTCCCAACCTTAATCTTTGATAACCGGAGAGGCGTTCCAGTCCCAGATAGTGCAATTCGCCCAGATAGAATTCAGTCGCCATCTGGTTTTCGAAAAGGTCGAAATAATCCCTGACCCGCAGCTGAATGCGGGGTTTGAGCAAAATCGCCAAAATCGAGGTGCTGTAGCTGACGTCGTAGCCATAAGTCTGGCTTTTGTAGCCATAATTCATTCCAAAAGACCACTCATCCATACTTTTCGCCGGCAGTAATGGCTGTAAATTGATCCAGTAACGACTGCGCAGTTTGAATCCCACGCGGGTGTAATCCTGCCGATTGAAGTCGAAAGTCGGATAATAAAAAATCTGGTACGAGTCGAGGCGCGGCACGGAGGTCAGGAAATTGAAACTCAAGAGCCGCGGGTGGTAATTATTCAAACGATTGGTATCGCGCAGTATGCGATTGGGATCGAGGCTGATTTTGGTGACCGGCGCGGCGGTAATGAAGGTCACGGTATCGGTGCGCGAATGCGTAAAACGCGCGAGAGCAAAATATAATTGCCCTTGTTTGTCTCGTGCCAGAACCTCGATCGGCAGGTCGGTTTTGGGGCGCTGGGCAAGATAGACATCGGTGCGGTAGTGGTGCGGGCCTGATTCGTCAGTTTCCCGTTTATGTACCCTCGTGATGCGGCTATCCAGTGTTTCAACCCCCGCGTTGGTTCTCGTGTAATACGACAGAAAATCGTAACCGGATACGGCGGTGGCGAGTCGGAAGAACTCCGCCGGTTGAGGGCGGTGGGCAAGGCAGTAGCGGCGATATTCCGAGAGAATTTTCCGGAAAGCCTGGTCACCGAGGATGTAGGCGGTGGTTTCTAAGATTTTCTGGCTTTTGACGTAGCGGGTCTGCTCGCGGATGTAGGAGTAATTGGCGCGTTCACTGCTGGAAGAGGCCTGTTGCAGGATATTTTCCTTCTCGAAGCTGGAGAGAAACAGCGCCAGCAGACGGTTGGAAAAGGTGACCAGTTTGTTTTCACGGACTTTGAAAGTGGAACGCAAAACCGCGTAGCGCGCGGTCAGGTATTTATTGGCGGCTAAACTGGCGAATCCGTTGCTGATGGAAATGGCCTCCGGTTGGGCGTAGTCTTTATCGAACATCAGGTATTGCCGGGCAATTTCACGCGCTAAAATGTGCAGACTGATATACTCCAGGCGCGTTACTCCCTGGTAGATTTGCTTCTCCAGCATGATAAAACCGGGAGCCGTGTACCCGCCGGGAATAACCGTCGGGAAAACCGTCAGATGGTTGAGCGGCGCCGGAAAATATTGCTGGGCATAGAAACGCTGAATGTCTTTGGTAATGCGGACGATGAGGTTGTCAGAAACCGGATCGCTGATCGAACGCCGGGAGATCAGCCGCATTACGTCGCCGGTGGGGTTTTTTGTACTGCTGACGCGCGCCCCGGCGAGGGCGATGAAGGCGATTTCGCGGCAGCTGTCCGGTTTAAAAACGAATTTGATGCGTTCCGCATCCAGCGTCAACGTCGTATCATTGGCCAGCGAACCGGCTAATCGGAATCGGCTGGGCGTCACACAGGTCATTTGGTAGAGCGCATTCTCCAGATGTACAGATTCTAAAGCAGGGCTTCCTTTTGGACGGATTGATGGTGATTGCAGGATCGGATAGAACGCGATCAGGCGGTAGATCGTACCGGTACGGGAAGGTACCAGGTAATGTCTTCCGCTCGGAAAATAGGTCGTAAAGTCAATCGTCAAAGTAACGGAATCTCCGGACGCGAGAATCCCGGGCAGGTTGATGGTCATTTGCGACGTCGAACTCCCGGTGAATACAACTGCCTGCCCGGCGATTGCCACCCGGGCGATATTCATCCAGGCTGGTTCATCGAGTAAATTCTCAGATTTCTGATAGGCTTTGGAGCGTACATCGCGCAGAATATTGGGAGGCAGGAAAAAGGTGAGCGTACTGAGCCCGGAATCGCCGCGATTATGGAAGATGACCTGCTCGGTACCTTTGAGAGTATAAGCGTCGGGATCGAGATGCAGTTCAAGGTTGTACCTGGTTTGCCCAAAGGCATCGCCGGCGGTGATGATCAAGATCGTTACCCAAATCATCCTGGCGAAGATTGACCGGATAGACTTGACCTCGGCCTGGGATTTTTCGGGAAATCGCGCTTCACTCATCGTTTTTAACTTAAAGTAACCACCGGAAACAGGCAAGAGGTGCCGGGATTTTTTCTCCGATCCGGATACCGCGGGTAAGGTGTTTGATAATTGCTCACGAATGTTTTAAATTTGCGCGCTTTTTGACGCTCCAATAGCTCAATTGGTAGAGCAGCGGACTCTTAATCCGTTGGTTCAAGGTTCGAGTCCTTGTTGGAGCAC
>Ga0209610_1002073_pt1 | contig 10147 bp, 15 predicted proteins | sample LakKivw275mmetaG_FD_184137 | JGI IMG/M metagenome (GOLD analysis project Ga0209610, IMG submission 184137) | Anoxic lake water microbial communities from Lake Kivu, Rwanda to study Microbial Dark Matter (Phase II) - Lake Kivu water 275m metaG... | ecosystem: Environmental > Aquatic > Freshwater...
CTGCTATCTTCTCACCCCTTGTCACAAATCCTTTTACAGCAGCTTTCTCAACGACTTTTGAGAGATGATTGTAGACAGTCGCCAGCCCTGCGTCTGGATGATACAGTCCCAACGGTAACTGACCTTCCGGACCTCTTTCAATGGGATAGAGATAACCCGGCGCGGGAGCGAGTACATCCTCGCCTTCTCCGGTGTCATAGTCGATTCCCTCATGGTTGTAGGGATCGCTCCCAACCATTCCACTCCACCACAACGATTTCTTAGGATCAGGATCCCAGTCGTAGTACCTCCCTACGGAGTACTTTGTCTTGGATGAGAGAGGTAGTGTCAGGAATCCTTCCATCAATCCGATGTCCATGCCGGGCACATCTGCCCCATATTCCAGTGACAGCTCGTAGCCCTCGGTTACTCTCCTGAACTCCTCTGATGATCTGCACATGTACTGGAAATTCTTTTCAGCTTCGACATGGAGCGTATACAATCCTGTGCGGATATCTTCTAGCCTGTAGTCGCCTGATGAGTCGGTGACGGTTTCTGTGACGAACCCCCTAGTCCGGTGCATCAAGATGACTCTCGCTTTCGGAACAGCTGGCTCCTCTCCATCTTGTTTGCCATTTCCGTTGTGGTCAAAGAACAGTCTCCCTTGAAGAGATGTAAGTTGAATCGCTTCCGTTGAACTGGTCGAGGAGCTATTGAGGGAGGAACTGGTTGTTAGCTCACCTGATGTATTCGTCGTTGATGCGATCGGGCTTGCCGCGGAATGGTTTTGCTTCGAAAGATAGTCTAGACCGAATGCGGAGGCTCCAACAAACGCCGCTGTCGCACCGGCGCACTTCAGAAATCTGCGCCTATCCAAGAATGTCCTTCCTCTTCACAGAGAACTAGACAGGTATGGCATGTTGAGGATCGTCGAGTTTTGTCCAGCTATTACCAACATACGGATTCTCATCTAGGGGTACCTTAATCCAGTCGTACTCCTCATGTTCTTTCTGTGCCCAGTAACCGCTCCTTGCGTCATCAATCTCAAAGAGTGTCTTGTATGGTTCTAACCAGACCACGTAATCGCCTATCTTCTTGCAAGAACCAAAGTGAAGGTGTGGATAAGCAGCGCCAGATGAACCTGTCTTGGCAATCTTGTCACCCCGCTTCACAGCCCCAGGAGTCACTAGTACCTCTGAAAGGTGATTATAGAACGTCCACGAGCTTAGACTCGGATGAGTGAGATACGCGTACAAAGCACCTGCCACATCATGTCCAGTATTCTGTGCTTCAAATATCGCAGGCGCAGCAGCAACAACATATTCACCTTCTCTAGCGCGATAATCAATTCCAGGGTGGTTCCATGGGTCATTGCCACTCATTCCGTTCCACCACAGGGATTTCTCGGGATCCGGATCCCAATCATAGAATCGATCAATGGAGAAGTCTGTTTCTGATGATAGAGGAAGGGTCAGAAATCCTTCCATCAAGCCGATGTCCATGTTCACGTTCTCTTGCAAGGACAGGTGGTAGTCCTCAGTCACCGCTCTGAACTCGTCAGGCGACGTGCACATGTATGTGAACTGCTTGTCGCTGAAATGATCCACGCCAACACGCAGCCTGTAAGACCCTGTTTTGACATCTTCGAGTTTGTAGTCACCGGAAGAATCGGTGAGAGTCTCAGCAACGACCATTCCAGTGTTGTCCTTTAACTGAACCAGTGCGCCAGCAACCGCAGGCTCTCCGGTGTCTTGTACGCCGTTACCATTGTAGTCAAAGAACAACCTTCCATTCAGAGAAGCAAGCTCGACCGTTTGGGTTGGCGTGGTGAACGGACTGGTGGTAGTCGCCATTTGACTTGCTACGGTTGTCGAAGTCATCGGGGTCACTTTTGACCGGCTTTGCCTCAAGTAGTAGTTCAGACCGATCGCGGAACCTCCAACAATTGCCGCTGTTGCACTTGCATATTTCAGAAAGCGACGACGATTCATGCGGGCACCTCTATGACTGCAGGGGGTTCAGTGAAATGCGCCGGGGGTGGGATTTGAACCCACGAGGCCCGAAGACCATCGGCTTAGCAAGCCGACGCCTTACCTGGCTGCCCAACACGCTCTTCGCGCATTTCTAGGCAACCCCGGCATCTAAGCAAGTCTGAGCATCCACAGAGACTCATAACGTTTCCGAGATTGAATCTCCTGACCCTGATGCAGGCCCCTACTGGCTCGGATCCCACAGCGAGGCGAGCACAGGCATGTCAGTTCCCGACGTATTGGTGAAGAATCCTGAGCCCATCACCGTCGCTGATGTGATACGTCAGATCTCCGGTGACGAGATCTTTCGCTATGCAAGCCACTTCCGATTTAGGCTTGAGGATCAACCATCGGCGCTTGCTCTTGGAGATAACGTAGGTGAGGCCATCCCATATCATCTCACCTAAACTTCGAGGAAGCATCGACGAAAACGAACCGACCCTTATCACGTGGTAGCCTAGGCTCTCAGAAGCTTTGCGAAGCCTATTCACGTCGATCGGCTCCTTCAATGTGACCCACAGTTCCTTTCCCGAAGGCAGGGGTATGATGTCGACGTCCTTGATTCCGGGCAGGAACCTGAGTTCCGTCACGAGTGATTCTGGATCGGCGATCATGAGCATGCGAGAGAGTGTGTCAAAAACAAAAGGGTTTCCGAGCCACGCGTGGCGCCGCGTTTCGGCGGATGATCGGTTATCTCATCGGGTCCAAGCTTTCGGGGACATGATACTGCTAACGAGTTCTCTGTTTGCCTGATGGTAGGCCGCTGCGAGTTGGCGGGAGACGCCTCGGTCGAGGCCACTTTCGATGAGCTGTATTTCGAAGGCATCTGTGGCATGGTGTATGCGGGTTCTGACGTTGATTGGGAGCCAGATGAGGCTCGGAAGCATTCTGAGCAGGGAGTAGCCTGATCGTGCTATGGCTGTGACGGAGACCATGTTCTGTTTCAATCCTTGGAGTGCGTGTTCCGTGATTCTACTCTTTCTCGAGCTCGCGCTTGATCTTCTCCTTCACGGCCTTGTGAAGATCGTCATCATGCCCGGATTCGCGTGCAGCTTTGATCACATCACCGATCTTGGTGAAAACGCTCACGTATTCCTGTGTCATGCGTAGGGCAAGGTCGTCCGGGAAACCACCCGCCTTGAGCTCCTTGTAGTAAGTTGCGGCAGCCTTTGCCATGTCTCGCGCCGTCTCTTCCGAGAAGACTGCACTGACGAGTCCCTTGATGAGGCCCGGAACCTTGTCGGAAACCACGGATAGGATCTCAGCGATTTCCTCAGGGCTCTCGTGCCTATGCCTCTTTTCATCATCCACTATCATTCACCTCGTGTGCTTCATTGTACAAGTGTCGAGGCTGGTCACCAGGGATAGGTGTTCTGTGCAAAAGTGACCAGCTGGCCGGCCTAACTGGTCACTCTGCGAGTCTGTAGACTGTGCCCTTGCCTTTCTCTGTCTGAACGATCCCTTCGTCAACCAGCCCGCGTAGCCTCGACCTCACTATCCTGCGTGAGGCGTGTCCTCTCGCTTCTCTCAGAGCTCGCTCGATCTGAGAAGTGTTCTGAGGTCCCTCAAGCGCAAGAGTCTGGATGATCAGGCGGGAAAGCTCGTCCTTTTCGACCGAGCGCCGGTGGAGATACTTCCTTGCGGCCGACAAGCGCTCAAGTGCAGCGATCGGCTCCTTGACGAGTAACACTCCTGCGCGCAGGTTGCTGACTGTGGACGCGAGCTCGGGGTGCTCAAGCGAATCTGAGAGAATCTCCTCGATCGTCTCCAGCCTACTCATTATCGTGCTGAGTTTGCGGTCAAGTTCCTTGATCTTCGTATCCGAAGCCTTGGGCAACGCGATCACGAGACGACGAAACGTTGACGATGCTTGAGCTACGCTTCCTCTTCAATGCGATAGCTCGTCGCAACTTTCACTTCCGGGCGGAGGATTCCTCTCACTGAGCAGTATCTCTGCTCTGAAAGCTCGATCGCTCTCCTGACGGCAGATTCTCTGAGTTTCCGTCCCCGTATAACGTACTCGATTTGAATGGCTTCATAGTACATTGGATCCTTCTTTCTTCTTGTTCCAGTGACATTCATCTCCAACCCGGTCACTTCTTGGCGTTGCCGCTTGAGGATCCAGATGATATCCATTCCGGCACATCCGCCGAGTCCAACGAGTACGAGCTTCACTGGCCGGAATCCATGTCCCTCGCCGCCGCCTTCTGTGTCCGCGTCCATAGCAAGTGTGTCGCCTTCCTCTGTTGCGGCGGTGAAGCGCATTCCGCCGTCCCACTTCACTTTCACCAATGCACTCGCCTTTCTGAACACTCAAGATGAGCCCCAGCTCGCCAATACAAATCCTTTCATTCATCGACCCCGAGGCGGCGGGCCAGGGCATCTAGGGATCGGCCCACAGAGGATTTATCCCAAATCGATCTCACGTATTGTAGGCCGGATGGAGGTTTCGGGGAGTTTGTTCGAGTATCGCGGCGTGAAGATCAGTTGGCTCGGCCACGACGGATTCCGGATCAAGAACTCGAAGACGGTCTACATAGACCCGTATGTGATGGAAACTGGCGAGAATGCCAACATCATCCTAATTAGTCATGAACACTTCGATCATTGTAGTCCAGGCATCATAAAGAAGATAGTTACCCCGAACACGACGATAATCACAACGGCTCTGGTGAAACGCCAATTGTCCGGAACGAAGACGAAGGAGATACGAGGCGCGAAGCCGGGCGAGAAGATCCTCGTCGACGCCGTGTCAGTCGAGACGGTCCCTGCCTACAACCTGAACAAGTTCAGATCTCCGGGCCAGCCGTTCCATTCCAAGCAAGAAGAGATGCTAGGGTTTATCGTCACCATCAACGACGTCAGGATCTACCACGCCGGAGACACCGACTCGATCCCGGAGATGGAGGGCATGAACGTGGACATCGCATGTCTACCCGTCAGCGGCACTTATGTCATGACGGCAGAGGAGGCCGCAGAGGCAGCAGGTCGCATCAAGCCGAAGATCGCGATCCCCATGCACTATGGATCCATCGTTGGCGACGAGAGCGACGCCGAGAGATTCAAGAAACTTGCAGCATGTCAAGTAGTCATTCTAGAGAAAGAGTAGCTCCGCGCGGTCAATGCGTCGTTTTCTTCTAGGTCTCTACAGTGTGCGCTTTATCCGGCGCAGTTTCCTCTTGACGCTTTTCTTCGCGCCCCGATAGTTTCTGCTCAATTTCCCTTTCAGTGTGCGCGGTCGCCTGCGAACTCGACGCTTGGCTTTCGCGTGGCCGCGTTTTCTTCGCTTTGGCATGGATCTACTATTCATCTGTTCGCACTAATAGCGTTTCGCAATCCTGTCACCTTGTTCGTCACAGCTTCCTCACGAATGCTCTCACTGCATGCTCTAGGCCAATCTGGGCTAGAGGAATCTCAATCAGATCTCCACTCGAAGCTTTCTCGAACATCGTTCGCGCTTCCCTCATCAGTGCATCAAGCTTCGAGATCTTCTCCTGTGCATAGGTGCTTTCTTTCGCAGCGGGAATCGTCTCAAAGATGTTCGGCGCAACAAGTCTTGCGCAAGCGAACATGGCCCAAGCTGTGTCTCTGATCTCCCACTGCGCGTCCGGCGCACATCTCATCGAGATCACGTGTAGCAGGTGTCTTGGATTCATTGAAGTGACGATGTTGGTCGCGGCGGCGTTGGGTCGCACATATCTGGCATCCTCAGACCTGATCCCCATTCCCAGGAACCCTCCCTCAATCTGCTCCGCAACATCCATCATATCATCGAAAGACATCTCCAACTCCGCCCCGCAGATCTTCACCGGAACACGAACGTTGTTGCTTATGCTCGGCGGTTTCACGTAGCCGCGACTCCGCGTGATCTTCACATATCGCTGACTTTGTTGCGAGAATGATGCAAGCCTATGGCGGACCAGCTGGTGCGTGCAGGCCCTGGAGACATGCTGCAGGTCGAAGGTCAACTGCGCATGTTCAAGAACGTCCAAGTGTTCGAGTTCGAGTGCTTTGCTGAGAAGTGATTTGACTCTCTGATCTTCAAGCGGTCGCTCTCCCTCAAGCTCCCCGGCGTGATCGCCTGAGTATGAGTACAGATCGTAGCTTGGATATGCTGAGTAACAAGAACGCATCGAAGCAGCGCAAACCCGTTCCATGTTGGGATCGTATGAAAATAGGATGACCTTCGACTCCAAGACCAGTTTCACCGAAAGGAATCCGGAGGACAGATGCCCCGACGTGGCTCTTTAGTCTCTTCGTGTTCCGTGGCGGGAATAAGCCTAAATTGGGGCTCTCCTTTTGCAGGCGTTCGAAACAAGGAGCAGCAAGTCTTGTCTTGGACCGACGAACGCACGAAAGTCCTAGCGGATCTCAAGAAGCTCGAGACGAATGATCGGCTGTCACTGTACTCGGGTCTAGTGAAACTGAATTCCTCTCTCTACGAGAGTGTGCGGGGCTGGGAAAGCTGGCTGAGAAACCCCGCATTCATGGAGACATTCTCACTCGAAGAGCTGAACCAGATATTCACCAGTTTCAGAGAGGTCGCAGTGAAGTTCCTTCAAGAAGACATCAAATGGACCGGAATGAAAGAACAGTCTATCCCCAAGATGGCGAAGACTGAAAAAGACGAGGTCGAGAGGCGCTACACCTAGCTTCACTGAGGTGTGAGAGTATGAGCTGCGCACCGTTTGTGCAAACCCCAGTGGAAGTTGCCAAGAAGATGATTCAACTCGCGGCATTGAAGCCAGAACAGAAACTGTATGATCTTGGCGCCGGGGACGGCAGACTCGTGATCATGGCGGCTCAGGAAACAGGCGCTCACACTGTGGGCGTTGAAATGAGAGACGACCTCGTCGAGAAGGCTCGTTCAGAGATCAAGAAGCTCAGCCTCGAAGACAAAGTCCGCATAGTCAACGACGACTTCTTCAGCGTTGACCTTAGAGACGCTGATGTTGTTACCCTCTACCTGACCACAAGCGGTAACGAGCGGCTCCGACCCAAGCTTGAACAGGAACTGAAGAAGGGTGCCAAGGTTGTCTCCCACGATTTCAAGGTCGGCAACTGGAAACCGTCCGTGGTCTATAGCGAACTTCTTGGGCACACAATCTACTCATACGATGTTGGGCAACAGCTCTAGCCGAGCCTGAGCTCCAAGCGAGCGCGACAACCTGTAGATTGCCCTTCGGTCAGTAGGGATGGTCCCGGCGAATGTCGGACTAGGCGACAGATTTGGGTTCGAAAGTCCGCAGGCCCATAGCCGTCATAGCCCTTTCTGGTGTGCTCTGGGGGACTTCTTTCGTCGCCATGAAAGTTGGCCTGGAATACGTTGATCCCTATTCGTTTGCTTTCCTGAGACTACTGTTGGCATTCGTGTTCTCCTTCGTTCTTCTCCGCTCTGGCCAGCGACCGAGAGTAGGCATGCTTCGTGATTGGAGAATCTGGGCCCTTGGCGGTTTCAACGCTGGAGGTTTCATCCTCCAGTATGCCGGAATCGCATTGACCACAGCGTCAAGGACTGCACTTCTTACTCAGTCGAACGTCGTTGTCACGGCCTTGGTTAGCTGGAGGCTTCTGGGCGAGCCAATGGGTCCCGCGAGCCTCATTGCGTTGCCAGTGGCGATTCTGGGCGTCTTTCTGCTCGTAACCGGAGGAGATCTCAGCGCTCTGTCCGGCGGCCAGGCAATGGGCGATCTTCTCGTGCTTCTGGCAGGGTGGATGTGGTCCTTCTTCCTTGTCTTGAACAAGCACATGGTCTCCAAGAGAGAGACAAGCATCCCCCAAATGGTCGTGTGGGTGATGCTCGTTACCGCCATAGCAACCGCTCCGTTCGCTCTACTCCTCGGGACCATGACACGTGCCGCGCTTCCTTGGGAGGGATGGGCAGCAGTAGCCTACACCGCGGCCTTCTGCACTGTCTTGCCATACGTGCTCTTCGCAAGAGCGCAGCGCTTTGTGAGCGCAACCCTTGCTGCAGTAGTCCTCTTGATAGAAGTGGTCGTAGCCATCATCTCGTCAGCTCTCATGCTCGGGGAGCAACTCGCTCTCGGTAGCGGACTCGGAGCTGCGCTGATCTGCGTATCCATATTCTTGGCGTCGAGGAGCTCAAGTTCCCGCCAGTAGCCTCACAAATCTCAATACGAGACCTGCTGATTCTCTACTAAGGGGGAGCACGCATGGGCATCCACAGGGCAGAGCTTGCAAAGATGATTGACCACACCCTCTTGGACCCGACCGCAACTCGAGAGGGAATCGAGAGGCTGTGTGAGGAAGCTGGAGCCCACAATGTGAACGCTGTCTGCGTGAATCCAAATTGGGTTCTTCTGGCGGTCAATTCGCTGCGAGGAACAGAGATCAAGGTGTGCTCCACTGTGGGTTTTCCACTCGGTGCATCTCTGCCGGAAGTCAAGGCCTTCGAGGCGAGGACCGTGGTAGGTCTCGGGGCAGCTGAACTCGACATGGTCATCAACATTGGCGCACTGAAGTCTCAAGACCTCGCCGCAGTCCGAAACGACATCGCGCAAGTAGTCAACTCATCCAGAGGATCACTCGTGAAAGTCATTATAGAAACTGCATACCTGACCGACCAAGAGAAAGTCCAAGCATGCAAGCTCGCCGAAGAGGCAGGCGCAGCATTCGTCAAGACATCGACAGGTTTCGGTGCAGGCGGCGCCACTATTGCTGATGTCTCGCTGATGCGCAAGACGGTTGGCAACAGACTGGGCGTGAAGGCCGCAGGTGGAATCCGTACGCTAAGAGATGCGATCGACATGATCAAAGCAGGAGCCACAAGAATCGGAACCAGCAGCACAGTCCAAATCCTCAGGGAATGCCCTACCTAGCAGAACTATGAAGCTTAATCTGGCCGATGGCTGGAGTTGAACTCGCAACGAGGTCTGACCCATCTGTGCTAGAGGTCACGATGCCACGCTTGGACGATTCAATGACCACAGGGAAACTCATCGAATGGATGAGGAAAGAAGGCGACAGAGTGGAGAAGGGTGCCCCAATCGCACTCGTCGAAGGGGAAAAGACGACTTTCGAGATCGAGGCTCCAGAGTCCGGCGTGCTCCAGAGAATCCTGTACGCGGCCGGGTCTGACGTCCCAGTGGACAAACCGATCGCGCTCATCCTCACGGAGCAAGGGACATGACATCTTCAAGCATCGGAAAGGATCTGGCTCTGGCAAAGGATCTTCTCCTGGGAAACGACCTGAGTCTCGTCGTCGTGAGGAACGAGCGAATCCTATTCAAGGGCAAATCACAAGGTATCGGCGACATGCTCGAGATGATCAACGTCCTCGGGGAGTCGACAGTAGGATCGTCTCTTGCTGACAGTATAGTCGGCAGAGCCGCTGCACTACTGTGCGCTTACTCTGGAATTGTAAGTGTCTACGCTTCGACTTTGAGCCAGCCTGCGGCGTCATTCTTGGAAGCTAGGGGAATTCCGTACGAGTCTGGAGAACTTGTTCCCAAGATACTGAACCGCAGGAAGGATGACATCTGTCCTTTCGATAAGGCCGTGCTTGGAATAGAGGAACCTGCTGTTGCGCTGGAAACGCTAAAATCCCTGAGGCTATGGAAGACACCTGAACGAGGAACTGGGACGAAATGAATTCGACAACACGTTGGCTTCTGTCCGTTCTGATTGGTGAATTGGTGACTCTGGTTACGGGCGCCATCCCTACGACGCCGCAACTATTGGTCGGCGCGACTTGGTACGGATTTCCGCTAGCCTGGCTGTATCGGCTAGTCATCGCTCCGCAATACAATCCTTGGAGAATGGACCTGATGAATTTCTTCGGCGACATAGTCATCTGGAGCATAATTGCTGCCATAGTGCTCCTCATCGTAGACAAGGCAAGGAAACCAGCCAAGAAATAGCCGCCCACGGGCTGACATCAGTACCCCAAACGAGTCTCGCGGCATAGACTCCTCGCCAGAACGAGCGATACCCGTGCACGATTCCAGCTTAGCCAGCAGAGAGCATCAAATACAACAGCACACTAGCCTATCCGGACCGTGTCTAGGTACAGGTGAACTGCATGAGTAGCCCACAGACCGAAGCTCGCGAAACCAAGTGGTGGGGTTGGGGCCTCGAATCCAAGACCTATCCGCTGGATGACAAGCTACAGTTCTGGC
>Ga0209610_1002075_pt1 | contig 10145 bp, 8 predicted proteins | sample LakKivw275mmetaG_FD_184137 | JGI IMG/M metagenome (GOLD analysis project Ga0209610, IMG submission 184137) | Anoxic lake water microbial communities from Lake Kivu, Rwanda to study Microbial Dark Matter (Phase II) - Lake Kivu water 275m metaG... | ecosystem: Environmental > Aquatic > Freshwater >...
TCACTCCCATGATCAGAGTCATGCCGACAGCAACGACCGCGTAGATACCACCTAAGAGCAAACCCTCAATCAATGATTCGAAGAAAAATTCCATGGTTTTCTTTACACCTCCTCGCTTGGAGTAAAATGAAGGAGAGGAAGATCGATACCGGGCAGGTACTTCCTCTCCTCTTTCTTGTTATCGCTTCTCATGGGGAGGGGCTGGGAAAATAAGATTAGCTGTCTTTGCATCCAGCGGCCAGACGACTTTCAGTTCTTTATTCTGCCACTGCATCACATAGGTCAGCGGGAGACCTTGATTGTAGTAATGATGCCCCAACTTGTCCTTCCATTCTTTATGCTCAATCTTGCCCATAACCGTCATTAGATTTGTCTTGGTCAGGGCCTCCCTGATGCTGTCCCGTGTAATAGGTTTCTTCGCCCTTTTGAGAGCATCGATGGCGACCTGCGCGGCCGCATAGCCCTGGGCGCCATGGTAATCTGCCTTTACGTTATACTTCTTTAAGTAGGCTTCATAGTATTTTTTGGCCCCGGGCCAGGGGGCATTGGGATCCCAGTTCGTGGTGGTGCAGATATAGTTCACGTCCTTACCAGCATTGTCCGCAAACTCAGGCATGGTGTAGCCTGCAGCATACCCCATATAGATCGGAACATTCAACCTGATCTCAGCACTCTGTTTGGCCAACAAAATGGCATCTGTGAGGTAAGAAACGGCCATCACCATGTCGGGCTTCTCTCTTTTCACCTGAGAGAGCATCGGTTTAAAGGTTACGGCACCAGACTCGTACGGCTGGTCGAATACAAGCTTGATGCCCCTTTCCTTAAATCCTTCTCGTAAGGCCTTGGCCGAGCTTGTCCCGAAATCTGTGTTCTCATAATACAATGCTACCTTCTTGGGTTTGATGACCTCATCGACCAAACTCCATAGGGCGCCCCCGTAGTGGGCTGCGGGTACCCGGGGACCTGAGAAGATCCACTTGTTCGGTTTTTCAGTAATCTTGTCGGCTGAGCCGTTCACAATGATGTGAGGACATCCCAGATCCTCAGCAGTGCCAGTCATGGCCACCGTTTCCGCGCTGGTGTACCCACCGATGATCAAATCTACCTTATCTTTGGAGATCAACTTCTCTTCGGCGGATTTGGCAGTAGGTGGATCTCCCCTGTTGTCCTCAGAGACAAATACAATCTCTCTGCCATCGATCTTCTTCAATCCAAGATCTTCAAAACCCATTATGACCGAATTGTAGTCCATGACTCCAAACTTTGCCACAGGACCGGTTACAGGGAGGTTAATGCCAATCCGAATCGGTTCCTGTGAAAAAGCAGGAGACGACAACGCCACCACCAATACGAACCCTATTACCCATGCTATTCTAACTTTTGCCATTAAAAATACCTCCTTCCTGTTATTTTTGATGATCCACTATAACCTTTTTTTTCTTTACCTTTTCTCTTAATTCTGATATCAGACTGTACGCATCATTTGAAAATATTATTAATTTTTATAAAATACTGCCCCTAATGTCAAGGAAATTGTTAAAAAGCGAATCTCCGAGAGCAGATTGCCCTTAATGCTTGATGCCAAGAAAGAGTGAGGAAGGTAATTCTGTTTAGAACCGCGCCAATTCTCTAGCATCCTTTTGCATTATATGATCTTCGTCTCTTTCCCAAAACGGAAGAAAAGTTTTAGCCAAAGGATCAGGATTCCTCCCAAAACACAGAACATCGCCACTAAATAAAGTCCCCACGAAAAAGAAGCCATCACATCTCTGATCCATCCCGTTGCCCAAGGCGCAATCAAAGGACCCAAGAAGTAATTGAATGGTGTTCGTTAAACCATAAGTCGTCCCGAGAATTTCACAAGAGACGATGTCCGGGAGAAGTGAATAGAAGGCTGCCCCTGGTGAAATTAAAAACATCTGTTTGCACCGTAGCACTTCTTTTGGGTTCGGCAGGGTTCCTGGCAGAAAAACGTGCTACAACGCATCCAAACGCCTTCTCAGCCGATGTCTGCCGTGTAGCTGATCTCCGCATCACCATTCATTGTTGCCTTCATGGCTGCGGTCGTCGATGGATAGGGATTGACTGTAACGGTGTACTGGCCGCCAAGCGCCTCCTCTAACACCTTGACCATCTGGGCTGCGACCCTATAACCATAAGAACCCGTGGTGGATGTGGCCCAACGGATCGACTTTCGCTGTGCGTGAGCTGGATCGATTGCCGAAAAAGCGAAGATAGCTACAAACGCCACAACCAATACTGAAAAAACATAACCTGATCTTGTTTTTGACATGGCTTTCCTCCTTTGATGTGATATGATGGAGCCGATAACTAACACGTGACTCAGGCAAAGTGCCTTTATGGGCATTGCCAGCGGTCCATCGGCCCATAGTGATAGCGACATTGGTTAAACCACATTGGGGATTCGAGCAATTACAGATACCCGTATGACGGATTCTCCAACCCACTATTTTTGGTGTTAATGATAATTGATAAGAATTTTTTATCAATTGGTTACGAAAGATACCTAAAATTTGTTTGTATGTCAACTATAAAAAATATATACTAGCTTTAAAGAAAAGAGTCAGCAAAGGGGAGGAGGAAAAGATGGGCAATATCGAATTCCATGGCATCTTCCCGTATCTTGTTACACCGCTGGATGAAAAAGGTCGCCTCAAGGAAAAGGTCTTGGCCGATCTCGTGGATTACCTGATCCAAAAAGGCGTCCATGGCCTCACACCTCTGGGTAGTACAGGGGAGGCGCCCTACTTGGATTGGGAAACGAAAAAGCGCACTATAGAAGTAGTAGTGAGGTCCACGGCAGGACGTCTACCAGTAGTGGCTGGAGTCTGCAATACCTCCACACAAGGTGCTGTAAACGAAGCAGTAGAAACTGAAAAGCTGGGGGTTGACGGTATCCTGACAATGATGCCCGGATACTTTCCGCTGAACGACCAACAAGTCGTAGCTCACTTTCGGGCCATCGCCAAGGCCGTTTCTTGCCCGATCACCCTATACACGAATCCCAAGTTCCAGACCTGGGACTTCACAGTGGAAGCACTCAAGCAGTTGACAGAAGAGTCGAATATCCTTTACCTAAAAGACGCCTCCGGCAATGTAGGGAAGATCATGGACATCGTGACAACCCTTGGTCAACGCATCAGGATCTTCAGCGATACCTCTTCCGTGCCCCTGTTCATGTTTCTCATCGGCAGTGTAGGTTGGATGTCCGGCCCGGCCTGTGTTATCCCTACCCAGAGTATCCAACTTTACGAGGCGGCGCACCAAAAACGGTGGGAGGAGGCAACTGAGCTGCAGAAGAAGCAATGGCCGCTCAACGCGGCTTTCCAGAGGTTCTCTCTTTCTGCCTGTGTCAAGGCGGGGCTGGAAATGCAGGGTTTTCCTGTCGGACCACCGCTTCCTCCTCAGAAGCAGTTGGACGCCGAAGGGAGGCGTATAATAGAAGGCATTCTCCGAAGCATCGGAGCTCTTTGAGCGACGGTTTACAGAACAAGTAAAGAACCCCGCCCACAGGGCGGGGCTTTAAAACCTCAAATCGAGATCCCGAACCAAGTTCGGGATGACAAAAAGGGGAGAACCCAATCCTGTTGTCATGCTGAACTCGTTTCAGCATCTGGTTTGCTTTTTCTGCATTTGGCAGACGCACCTCGGTTTCGAGTCGCAGCGACTTTCATCCCCGTCCACAGGACGGGGTTTTCAGGTGCGATCTAAATAAATCCCCCCTTCAGGCTCTGAGACAAGAACATCCCATCAGATACTAATTTCCTGGATTCCAAATCCAAAGCACGAAATCCGAATCTCGAAACAAATTCAAAGGTCATAAATTCTAAATTCAAAACGGTTCTGTTCGGAATATTTGAGCATTTTAATTTCGAGTTTGTTTCGGATTTCGATATTCTGATTTCGAATTTGAAACCAAAAATGGCATAGATGCAGTCCATCACCCGATGTCGCGCTTCGCTTCACCGAGCACACCTTCGAGCTCCTCCGGCGGCGGCTGGCCCTCTTCGGTTTCAGGCACAAGTGCCACCTTCAGCGGAGCAATCACGTTATGGCGCCTGATGCCCCAGATCAGAGCAAGGAGGGTCATTGCACCGCTCACCCAGACCAGATTGTCGTTTGGATGGAACAAAGTCATGGCGGCGAAAAACGCAATGAGAATGCGCGCCAGGATATTCCCCCACAAATTCCTGATACATTTCCCGAATATCGCGAAGGCGATCCCGCAGGTGCCTGTAGTGATTAGCAGGATGTCGCCAATCTGCTTCCAGCCCGGATTCACTACCACATTCGAGCGGGTGAAGAGTGCAAACGTTATGATTGTGATCGGCAGGCAGATTTTCAGCGCCTCCCACATGGTTCGCATGAACGATGCGTTCGCAATGCGAGAGCAGACCGCGGCGGCGAGCGACGTCGGCGGCGAAAGCTCGCCCCAGACCGATAAAAAGAACACAAAGAAGTGGGCGACCCACGGATTAATTCCGAGTTTCGTCATCGGCGGCACGATGACCACTGCGCCAATGATGTAAGTTGCGGTCGGTGGCAGGCCGGTGCCAAGGAACCAGCCGAAAACCCATGCCAGCAGGATCATCGCAACGATGTTCCAGGTGCCGACCTCGAGCATCATCGCTCCCATCCGGAGGATGAAGCCCGTGATCGTGAACAAGCCGATCATGATGCCGAGCGTGGCGAGCAGTTCCGTAAGGTAAGAGGTCATCTCGGCATGCGTTTCGAACCCACGCCGGATGCTGCCAAACAGCGTCTCGCCCGAGAGGAAGGGGTCCTTACGCACGTATTTGAAATAGAGGAAAACCGCGACCAGCACCACGAACATCCAAGTCGCGGTTTTGACTGCTGCGAGCAGTTCACCCTTGCCGAGGATTCCCATCAGAACCACGAGATAGGCGACGGAGCCGAAGAAGATGCTGGTCGTCACCTTCTGGTAGAGAGGCACCTTCGGCTTGTCGACGGGCTCGCGCGGCAACAGGCGCACGGAAAAGAGATAGATCGCCATGCCAATCGAAATGTAGTAGATGAAGGTAAACCCGAAGCCGCGTAGCACGACGTCCCAGTAAGGCACGCCGAGCATTTCCGCCATAATAAACGCGGCCGCTCCCATCATCGGGGGATCGATCAGCGAGCCCATCGACGCCGAGGTCTCCACTGCGGCGGCGACGACCCTCGGTAAACCGTAGCGAATCATCAAGGGAATGGTGATGGTGCCGACCACAGCGGCGCTGGCCGATCCGCTGCCGCTGATCAGTCCGATCGCGCTCGACCCCAGCACCGAGGTCTGCGGGATCAACCGCCTGGACCCGGTGAGCAGCCGCACGACTTTGATCATCGCGTCTTGCGCGTTGAAGCCGTTGGCGACGCCGGCCAGCAGCAGGAAGGCAGCAATCAACGTGAGTGCGAGCTGGCCGTAGAGGCCGTAAATGCCGGTGGAGAACTCGACCGTGGAGGACGTGACCACGCGATAGAAGGTCGTCCCCGGATGCCAGAAGAAATCGAGCCAACGTGGAAACAGGTAGCCGTAGAGCGTATAGACGATCATCACGATATTGGTCCAGAACAGGATCGAATGGTCAAGACGCGTCAGCTCCATCACCAGCAGGAACATCAGCAGGCCAACGATGAAATCTTGTGTCGTGTACGTGCCCTGGCTGTAGATTGCGATCCTATCGTATTCGAATAGTAAGTACACGAACGCATAGGTGGCGATCGCGAGGTAGAACGCGACGAGGACATGGTTGATTGCCGGCGGCAGCCTCTTGTACAAATAGCCCTGCTTGTAGTGAAACAGGACTTGCAGGGCCAGGGCGACCGGAATCAGGCGCGCGGCAAGCAACAGCGCGCCGCCGAGACCCGTGTAGAAGTAATAGACCAGCCAGACGGAGAAGACAAACGAAACTACGAATATCAGATTACTGATATTGACGTAACTTCTGATCCGGTCAAATGACATAAATCCCCCTTTCGCTACCTACGTCGCAGCGATGCCGACAGCATTCAAAACGTATTGTTTATGTACTTATTTGCTACCCGCGACCTTCCACTTGGCGTTCCAGGCCTTGTGCTCCTTCAGGAACCTGACCAGGCCCGGATGCACCGGAATGTCTGGATTGGCGCTGATGCCGTCCACCTGCATGCCGACGAAGTTCTTCGCCATCGGCGTGAATCCTGGGTCGCCCTTCACGAGATCGTCCTTGTTCTTGTAGAACGCGGTAACCATCTTGTAGACCACGTCCTCCGGTATATTTATTCCCGCATTGTGGCCAAACAGAATACCCACGCCTAATAACGTGGATGGGCCGACGCTCTTGCTGAAAGCGGCCTTCGGGTCGATCTCGATGACCGAGAGCCCGGCTGCCTTGATCTTCGCGACCTCGTCCGGGCAGGGATTCACAATCCGGATGTCTATGCGGATCTCAGTCTCTTTCCAGTAGGCGGGGAGCGAGCGGCCAGCGGTGGTGTAGGTGGCTGACCCCACTATGGAGCCGGACTCCATCGCGTCCGCGTTGGACTTGAGATCGATCTGGACGTGCTTGAATTCGTAGCCGAGCGCCTTGTAGATGCGCTGCCAGTTCAGCCAGTTCATGAAGCCAGCATTGGTGTAGAAGACCGGCTTGCCACTGAAGTCGCGCCAGCATTTGAACTTGTCGGCCTCTTTCGCCGCGACAGCCATCATCGACTCCATCGGGTAGGAATACCAGGTGTGCACGAGCTCCGGCATCTTGGGCTTGTAGTCCTTAAATCCGCCGACGCGTTGATAAAACTGGGTCATGCCGATGTCTGCCGTGTAGCTGATCTCCGCCTCCCCGTTCATCACCGCCTTCATGGCAACGGTGGGAGAGGTATACGGTTGGACGGTGACAGTGTATTCGCCGCCGAGCGCCCCTTCGGTGACCTTGGCCAACAACGCGGCGATCCCATAGCCGTACGAGCCTACCGCGGAGGTCGCTATCCGCATCGGCTTACGCTGTTGTGCATCGGCCGGGTTAATCATTGAAAGAGCAAAAACGGCAACAATCGCCACAACCAATACTGAAAAAACATAACCTGATCTTTTTTTTGACATGGCTTTCCTCCTTTGTAGCAAATTCTCTTTCCACTATTTTGGGTATTTAATTGATAAACACTTTTTTCCTGATTAATTGGTTGGCCAACATAACAAAAATCTGTTTATATGTCAACAATAAAAAAAAGACAGTTGATTGACAAGGGAATATTTAAATGGTAGATAATAAACCATTAAATAATCCTCAGGTTACCAATACATGCAGTATATAAAAAAATAACCCAGTGTGAATCCCCCCCTTCCCTATTTTAGAAAAAGGGGGACCGGGGATTTAAAAAACAGTCCTGATGAAGTGTTTCAATAATCCCTTTACCGCCCGTTTGTGGTGAGCCCTTCCTTCGGCTCGTTCAGGATGTCCGGAAAAAACCGTTCTCTCTGAGGCTCTCGAAGGATGAACGGTGATGTAAAGAAATTTCAGTCAGGAGAGACCAAGTATGAAAAAATATCATCACATCGCTGTCATCCCTGGGGATGGGATCGGGAAAGAGGTGATCTCAGAAGGGGTGAAGTGTTTAAAGGCCCTTTCTGAGATCGTCGAAACCGTCCAATTCGAATTTCAATTCCTCCCTTGGGGAAGCGAATACTATCTTCAGAACGGACGGATGATGCCGGAGGATGGGCTGGAGAGATTAAAGGCCTTTGACGCCATCTATCTCGGTGCGGTGGGCGATCCGAGAATCCCTGATGATGTAACCCTCCACGGGCTCCTTCTCCCCATCAAATTCGGGTTCGATCTCTATGTGGGGCTGCGGCCCGTCTATCTCTTTCCAGGGATTGAATCCCCTCTTCGGAATATCTCCGAAGGCGAGATTGACATTGTGGTGATCCGGGAGAACACAGAGGGGGAATATTCGAATGTCGGAGGAATTGCCGGAATTGAGGATCGTGAACTGGCCATCCAGTCCGCCCTCTTCACAAGAAAAGGGGTGGAAAGGATCATCACCTTTGCCTTCGAATATGCGAAAGAAAAGGGAAGGGAGAAAGTAACCTCGATTACCAAATCGAATGCCCAGCGATACGGGATGGTCCTCTGGGACAGGATCTTTAAGGAGGTGGCCTCTCGATTCCAGGGGATCAAAACGGAGTCCAAGCTGATCGATGCGTCCTGTATGGACGTCGTCCGAAATCCAAAAGGGTATGATGTGATCGTGGCCTCCAATCTCTTTGCCGATATCCTCTCCGATCTGACTGCCTCTGTGACCGGCGGAATGGGTTTAGCGCCAGGGGCCAGTTTCAATCCAAGGGATAAATCACGTCCCGGCCTGTTCGATCCGGTCCATGGGTCCGCTCCGGATATTGCGGGGAAGGGACTGGCCAACCCCATTGCCGCCATCCTAACAGCCAAACTGATGCTGGACTATCTGGAGGAGCGGGAGGCAGCCGATCTCCTCTATCAAGCAGTGAAAAAGAACTTATCTGGGAGAAAGGTCAGGACGATTGATTTGGGAGGTCGCTCCAGAACGAATGAAGTGGGAGAGGATATCGTCAGGATACTCCAATCCTCTGTTCTCTCCCAAAGCGAAAACAAGGTCTCACGGCAAAGATAAGAATCCCTCCTAAGATACAGAAAAGGCCTGCCAGGTAAAGCCCCCATGAAAAAGAAGCGGTCACATCCCTGACCGATCCTGTCATCCAGGGACCAAACAATGAACCTATAATTGGTCACCCAACCAAAGATCAGAATCGCCCAAACTGTATGATATTTTTCCCATCTCATCGGTGATAGGTCTTAAAGGAGCGGATGATCTCCTGAGCGGTCTTCTGAATCTCTCCGATCACCCTCTCCTTTTTCTGATCGTGAAGGCTTGAGGTGAATCCGACCACCCAGAGGGCTACAGGAGGAAAGGAAGAGAGGGGTAAGGGAGCGGCGATGGCACGAACGCCCAGCAGGTATTCCTCATCATCAATGGCATATCCCCTTTCCCTTGCCTCTTCTGCCTCCTTCAAAAATCTTTTCTGGTCGGTGATGGACTTTGAGGTGTATTGTTCCAATCCCATCTTCTGGACAATCTCCCTCGCCCTCTTCTCCTCCAGAAGGCTAAGAAAGATTTTCCCGGTTGCACCGGCAAGCAGAGGAAGCCTCGTTCCAGGGGGTGAGGTGATCTTCATCTCATTGGGAGATTCCACCACATCCAAAATGATGATGTGATCTCCATCCATGATCCCGAGGAAGACGGTCTCTCCGACCTTTTCCATCAATCTTTCCATCGGAGCCCTCGCCACATCTCTTAATTCAATCTTGTCATAAGTCCTTCTTCCGAGCTCCATCAACCGATATCCAACGCTATATTTCTTGTCGATGGGATCCCGGACCAGTACTCCTAATTCTTCCAGGGCAGAGGTGATCCCGTGCACGGTGCTCTTTCCTATCTTCAATTGTTTCGATAGCTCACTCACGCCCAGCCTGATCGGAGAATCGGCAATGGTGTGTAGAATCTTAAACGCCTTTTTCACCGAAGGAGCGGAATAAGTGCTCTTTTTCATCCGTTCACCATATTGAACTCTTAAATACCTTAGCAGATTCTATCTCTTTTTGTCAACTCCGATGGTCTCCTTTCCTTTTCTAAATCTCCTCTAAAATCTTGACAAAATGGTTATATGTGCTATCATTAGCCCAAAATTAACTTGTTCATTCTGAAGAACTACTCTCTTCCCCTCAGGCGAAAAAGAAGATTTAGGTGCGATGACAGAATTTAACTATCCGATCAGGCAGGCCAGACACCTTAAACCTCAGGAACATTGGGGTTGGATCGTTGCCATCTACCTCTATCTGGCCGGAATGGGAGCGGGCTCTTTTATCATCGGAACCCTGATCAACTGGTCTATCGGTCCTTCGAGGTTCATCCGGATTCCCATCCTTAATCTTCCCTTTGACTTCGCAAAGGCAACCCTCCTCTGGGGACCCATTCTCGTTGCGATCGGTGCCCCCTTTCTCATCTTAGATTTAGGGATCAAAAAAAGGTTCTTATATGCCTGTCTGAACCCGAGAACCTCCTGGGTAGCCCGGGGATTTATCATCCTTTCCGCCTTTATGATTTTCGGGTTG
>Ga0209610_1002076_pt1 | contig 10143 bp, 7 predicted proteins | sample LakKivw275mmetaG_FD_184137 | JGI IMG/M metagenome (GOLD analysis project Ga0209610, IMG submission 184137) | Anoxic lake water microbial communities from Lake Kivu, Rwanda to study Microbial Dark Matter (Phase II) - Lake Kivu water 275m metaG... | ecosystem: Environmental > Aquatic > Freshwater >...
ATTTTAGATTGTACTCACCAGTCTCGGGATCCAGCAGGTGCGAGCCTGCCAGGTGAGCTTCGCCGCGACTCAATGCGACCAAACCACCCATGCTGCCCACGTTGGCAGATACCAGGCGCCTTCCCTTTTCGGCAAGATGTTGCGCCAGGATATCGATGGTGATGTCATGCGAGCCAATGGCGAATATGGTATTTTTGATCTCATCGGGCCGGCGGTACAGGTTCACCCTTATTTCACTTCCCGCTTCAAGCCCCTGGACACCTCGAGGCAGGATGGTGATGCCATCAGCGCGCACCAGCGAGGTAACGACACCTGCACCACGTGACAACGGCGCTGCTAGCACGCGGCCACCTACCCTGCCAACTGCCAGGCGCATGTAATCATCATCGCCTGCAGGGGAGGTCACTTTGCGTGTTAGCCTGGCGTCTATGGTCAGGGGTACAATTGCAGAACGTCCCAGCCAGCGAGATATCAAGGGTTCGACAAATATCTCACCGGTTAGAATAGCCGATACAGGATAGCCCGGCACACCGATAATGGGAATTTGGTGAGGTTTTTCACCAATCATACCCAGAATAACCGGATGCCCCGGTCTCACCGCCACGCCATGCACCAGCAAGTCACCCAACTCCTCCACAACCTTAGCCGAATAATCCTCTGAGCCTGCTGAAGAGCCGGCATTCAGCAAGATCAGGTCGTGGTCCTGGGCAGCTTGTTTGACACGCGAACATAACCGCTCAAAATCATCGCCAGTGATCGGATACCGGGATGCCTCCCCACCCCAGCCAATCACCTGGGAAGCCAGGGCGATCGAATTGAACTCGATGATATCTCCAGCTTTGACCAGTTGGCCAATCGGCACTAGCTCCGATCCTGTGGGAAGAATGGCAACCCGCGGCCTCCTGGCTACTTGCAAGCTAGAATGGCCACTCGCCGCAATGGCACTCAGGTCTACAGGTCGCAGGGTATGCCCGGCGGGTAGCACGAGCTGTGTGGCCACGATATCCTCTCCCATGGGTCGCACGTTACTCCATGGGGTTACCGCAGCGCGGATGCGGATTGCCGAAATAGCAGGTTTAATGTCGCCAGATATTGAAGCGGCCTGTTCCAATTCCACGTTCTCCACCGGTATGACTGCATCAGCCCATTCAGGAAGTGGATCACCGGTATCCACATAGCCTGCCTGGCTGCCCAGGTTGAGTTTTACCGGGTAGGAGGGAGCTGCGTTGGCTGTGCTTTCTGCTCGTACAGCATAGCCATCCATGGCTGCGGCATGGTAATGCGGAGAAGAAATACGGGCCCAAATGGGCTGCGCCAGCACCCTTCCCAGCGCATGCTCACTGAGCGAGATTTCTTCACTTCCCAGCAAATCTGATCTGCCGTTCTCGCGCAGCGCCTGATCAAAGATGGCATTTGCTCGCGGTAATGGAATGTCGTGTAAATAGATGCTCATAATTTCAATCTAAAGTCGCACTGCAACAACCATGATTAATTTGACCACGGCAGTAGAGCGGCAAATTGGGCTAACCCATACTCTCCATGGACTTCGATACGGCTGAGATAAAACAAAGAGCTCAGGGTATGCTCATAGCTTGATCCCAGGCCCATGCCCGCACTGTAACCATACTGGCTGACCTTACTGGTGATGAACTCGTCCGTCTTCCCGTAAGGATAGGCGAGGGTATCGACCTGCTCGCCGGTGGCTTCTTCAAGGTTCGCCCGCGATTGTGCCATCTCATAATTAGCCATTGAATGGTCGATGGTTAAATCGGCGTGTGACATGGCATGGCAGCCGATCTCCCAGCCATCATCTGCCATCTCTTGAAGCTGCTCGACATCCACGAAATATCTGGATTGCAGGCGGTTCGCCACAATATACGTGGTGGCCACAAAGCCCATCTCATGCAGAATGGGGAATGCATTTTGATACACATCCAGGTTCCCATCATCAAATGTGATCACTACCGGGCGGTTGGGCAGCTCACCTCCATTGATCAACACATTTACCAGATCTGTAACCGTGATTGCGGTATAACCCCAACTGCGTAAAGCTTCCATCTGGGCACGGAAGTCCGCTATTGATACATAATAGCGGTTCTGATCGTCGACATCTGCCACATGGTGATACAGCAATATCGGGGCGATCACATCACCGGGAGCATACCACTCCAGGCTTGAGGTAGGGGTTGGGATGGGAGTCTCTGTCGGTAAGGGCGTACTGGTGGGTGAAGATGTGTGGGTGGAAATGGGCGTAAAAGTAGGCGGGATGGTTACCGGAGTATTGGTGAATGCCTGAAAGGGCGTTTGCGTCGCACTGGCTGTGCTCGTCGCTGTCCCGGTAAAAACAGGATCTGCGGTAGCGAGATCTAAATATGGGATGGCAGAACATCCCAATAATGGCACAGATAAACCCACCAGCCAGAAAAATAACAAAATCCCACGCCTGGATAACATTACTCACTTGGGCAGCGATGAAAATGATAACAATTGTACTTCCACAATGGTATCTGCGGATAAACCGTTGGCATCCAGGGGAACCCTGATCAGGCAGTTAGCCCTGACCAGACTGAAGATAAGGTTGCTCTTACTGAAAATGGGATCCACGACATAACCGGATTGATTGGAATATAGCCTGCCAGCTACCCAATCCTCGCGTCCCGCCTCTGAAGGCAAATTGTTGCTCAACCGGGCAGGGATGCGTGGGTAAACCGCAACGTTGGACAAGCCAAGTAGAGATTCTACCACCGGAACGGCGAAGAATCCGGCCACCACAAACGCGCTGACCGGGTTACCCGGGAGGCCAATCACAACTTTATGGCTGCATACCGCCAGGATAGTGGGTTTACCTGGCTTGATCGCCACGCCATGCACCAGCAAACCCGGGGATCCCAATTGGTTGATCACCTGGGCAGTGATATCACGCGCTGAAGCCGAGGAACCAGCTGCAATCAGTACCATGTCGCATTCGTTTAATGCCCGGGCTGATATGGAAAGTAATTTGTCGGCCTGGTCTGGGATAATCCCATAGCGCTTAGGGCTGGCACCCGACAGCTCCATCAGGGAGGATAATGTGTACGAGTTGACATCCCGCACCTGCCCTGGCAACAGATCATGGTCAGGAGGCACCACCTCATCTCCGGTTGAAATGATCCCCACCACTGGTTTTCTCACCACCTCGAGTTCCACAATTCCCAGGGCAGCCAACCCACCCATCTCAGGTGGGTGGATGCGCTCACCGCGCTGGATCACTTCCTCACCTTCTTGAACATCCTCACCTACTTTGATAGTATTCTCCCCCACTGCAACCGGCCGTAAAATTTCAACCGTATCCTCTCCAACTTTCTGGGTGTGCTCCAGCATCACTACCGCATTGCACGAATTTGGAAGCATGCCCCCGGTATGGATCAAGCCCGCCTCACCAGCCTGGATGTCAAAACCAGGGGTGGTCCCCATGTGGATTTCTCCCTTTACATGCAAATAGGCAGGTAAACCCTCCGATGCGCCAAATGTATCACTGGCCCTCACCGCGTAGCCATCCATGGTGCTGCGCGGGAATTGGGGTAGCGGGATAGGCGAGATGACCGGTTTGGCGGTCACCCTCCCCAAAGCATCGATGGTTTTGACTCGCTCGGATCCAATGTTTACTTCTACATGGGATAACAATACTTCCAGAGCTTGTTTTATAGGGGTTAATTTTAGAAATTCGGGCACGGTTCAATGGATCCAAAAAGCGAAGGTCAGCAGGTAAGCAGTCAGAAAGAAGGTTGAAATCGAGACCATGACCAGCAAGTTCCAATTCGGCCTGGCACCCTCGGCAATACGGTTCATCGTCCAAATTTGCACCAGGCCAACCGGAAATGCCAGGAACACTGGCCAGGCCACAGGAATGGGCAGCCCAAACGCAAATGCCAGCCCCAAGATGACAAAACTGCCCAAAATGAAGATATTATGGAGGATCATCCCACGCTGCCAGCCGATCCTGACGAGGATCGGTCGTTTTTCCTGGACCAGATCGGATGCATAATCCGGGAATTCGAGGGCTAAAAGCATGGCGATGTACAGGGTGGTAAGGGGAAAGGCGATCATCAGTAAAATGCGGTGAAAGTCATGCCCCTGTAGTAAGAAAGCCAAAGCCGGAACGAACCCAGCGATCACGATGGACATGATCAGCTCCCCGTATCCGGAGGAGACCATGCGCAACGGAGGTACGGCGTATACCAGTTCCGCCAGCAGAATGAGCCCACAGATCAAGCTCAGGACGGGGGTGAAGGTGATGAGCTGGATCAGGAGGGCAGTCAGGGAAGCCGCGATTGCCAGGCAGGTTAACCCCGCCCATAACGCAATCACGCGGGGTATTTTGTCATCACCAACGGCTCCACTGGTGCCAGAAAACGGCGTGCGCTTTCCCGTTTGAGCACTCGAGCCAGGCGTATTCTCAAAATACTCATTTATATACTGTGCTCCCAACAAAACCGAAACCACCCACGCCAACCCGAGAAAAAACATCGTCCAATCGGCCAATCCGCTTAAATAGTGCACCACTCCCACGCCTAATAAATATAATAAGATCGCGCTTAATATATGCATAGGGCGAGATAGCTGAATAAATAACCGTACCGATTTCATCCTATTTCCCCATCATCCTGAGCTCATATCATCTAGATATAAAGGAATCACGGTGTTAATTTTTCCACCATTCTTAAAATCTGCCTGTTTACTGGTGGTCTCACTTTCCATAAATGAACAGTTCACTCGTCCCTTCCAACACCATCCCATGAAGTGGTTGCGTATTGCTTCCTGATGAACAACATCCATTTACTTGAAATTCATCGATGGGAGCAGGAACAATAAATCTGCCGGGCGTTCGGCAATGCGCCGCATGAAATATGGATACCATTCTGTTCCGTAAGGCACATAAACCCTTACGCAGTAACCTTCCTTCACTAGCTGCTCCTGTAAATCGCCTCGGATACCATTCAACATTTGGAATTCCATGGCGTCCTTGGGTAATCCCACTTTTTCTGCATATAACTTGACAAACTCAATCCGTGCAGGGTCATGGGTTGCCAGCGCAGCTATGGAGGGGTGCTTGCCATCAGCACTGACCCTGGGGCAGTCCTTAACCAGAGCAGAATTGATCAGCAGTGCAGCGCACCTATCATAGTTGGAATTAACGTCCCTCATTTTAGGATAGGCGATATCTGCTGGCTCGGTATAAGCCCCCTTGCACAGGCGAATTTTAACACATTCTTCCACCAGATCTTGGATATCTTTTTCGCTGCGATATAAATAAGCCTGGATGACGATGCCAATATTCTCGTAGCCCATGCGCCTTACGACCCTCAACACATCCAGGGTCCGCTGCGTGACCGACGAATCCTCCATGTCGACGCGCACAAAGCTATCATAGCCGCGTGCCTTATCCACGATCTGCTTGAGGTTGTCGATACACAGCTCGTTGCTGATCCCTAAGCCAATTTGGGTCAGCTTTACCGACACGTTAGCCCGCACTCGCGCTTGCTCGATCGCATCGAACGCCTGCAGAATATCTTCCGCAGCCTGGCAAGCTTTCTCGGCAGAATCCGTATTTTCACCCAGGTGGTCCAGGGTAGCGTTGATACCTTTCTCATTCAATGTCTCAATAACATTTATCGCATCTTCAAGTGTTTCACCGGCTATAAAACGTGAGGCCATTTTCCAGGCGAATGACCATTTTGCGACGATATTGCTTGCCCAAGAGGCCTTGGCCAGGTAATTAAAGAACGATCGGAACATTGTCGGCTACCTCGCATCAGATTTGTGTGGGACTTCCGGTAAATTTTAACACAAATTCATTATTTATTGCCTGGCACAGAACTTGCAACATAGGCAAAACGAGTTATACTAGAGGTTAGCTATGTTACTGCAAAGTCAAAAAACCATGCTCCGCCCACAGACCACCGCCCATCTGGCACAGACGATGGCCTTGCTCGAACTGACCGCAGCCGAGCTGCGGCAGAAAATCGAGGCTGAGATTTCCCGAAACCCTGCCCTGGAAATTATTGAAGAGTTTCGCTGCCCCACCTGCCATCGCGTGCTGTATAACAACAAGCCTTGCCCAACCTGTACCAATGTTAAGAACGGCTCTGTGGAACAGCCCATTGTTTACTTGTCTAGCCATGAGGACTTTTTCGCCAGACCAGGAAGTAGATCCAATGCGGACGAACTACCAGACGACAATTTCGCCCCCCATCGAGAATCCTTACCCTCGTATATCCTGCGCCAGATTGGGGCTGAGCTCTTGGATGAAGACCGTCCTATCGCAGCCCATTTGTTAACCAGCCTGGATGATGATGGTTTGCTCACCATCAAGCCCGTCGAAATTGCGCTCTACCACCACGTACCCCTTTCCAGGGTAGAGAAAGTCATAAAAATGATCCAGCATTCTGATCCACTGGGAGTCGGGTCGCGCACACCAAAAGACGCATTATTGGTGCAACTGGAAGTATTGAGCGAAAGTTTGCCGGTGCCTCCGATGGCTGATAAGGCAATCCAAGCCGGAATTGAGCTATTAAGTCCCCATCACTTGCCTGAGCTCGCCAGGTATCTGAATATTTCTGTTGCACAAGCCAGGGAAATCGTCCGCTTTATCAGTGATAATCTAAACCCGTTTCCCGGCAGAGCTCATTGGGGTGATGTGCCTGGCATCAACCAGTCAGAAGGACAGGACAACCGGTTCCATTTCCCTGATATCATCATCAGTCTCAGCTCAGAAGTGGAGAATGCTGCCCTTATCGTTGAAATAGCCATGCCTTTTTACGGAACACTTCGTGTAAACCCGCTATTCAAGGAGGCCCTCCAGCAGGCACCCCCTGATAAGGCGGAGCTTTGGCAGGAAGATTTGGAAAAGGCCACTTTGCTGGTAAAATGCTTGCAGCAAAGAAATCATACCATTGTGCGGTTAATGCAAAGATTGGTGACTATCCAGCGCGACTTCATCCTCAATGGTGATGCCTACTTGAAACCCATCACGCGCGCCGATATGGCCGATGAGCTAAAAGTGCATGAATCAACCATGTCGAGAGCAGTCTCCAACAAGGCTGTGCAGCTGCCCAGTAAGAGGATCGTCCCATTAGCCATGTTTTTCGACCGCAGCCTCCATGTGCGCACCGCGTTAAAGCAAATTATCGATCAGGAATCCGAAACCTTAAACGATTCCCAGATTGCCGAAATGTTGACCGACATGGGTTTCCCGGTAGCCAGGCGGACGGTGGCAAAATACCGCTCGATCGAAGGCATCTTGCCTGCTCATCTTCGTAACCGAATGGTAAAAACCCATTTGATGCTTCCTCAACAGAATGAACACAGTATCGCAATTTAGAAGTTTTATCAGAAACCAATTTGCACAATTGGGAACTGCGGAAATCGAGACGCTTCTAAATAACCTCCCCCAGGCAGCGGTCATCGTAAATAATACCAGCAACCATATCTGTTTAGCCAACTCAAAAGCCACCGAGCTAACGGCGTATACGCGCAGCGAGCTGACTGAAGTTGATTACCGGAGTTTGTTCCAGGTGGTCAAAATTGAGGCTATGCAAGAAAATGGGCAACCCAATCACCTGAAATTCCCCTCTCCCGTGGAACTGATTAAACGTGGGGGCTCCAAATCCCTGGTCCAGGTGAATTTCAGCGCTCTGGGTGAGAATAATAAATTTTCGCTGATCACTTTCGAACTGGATGAGCAATTCCGGTTGCTCAAGGAAGAAGAGCAGCGTTACCACTCATTGTGGGATCATCTAAATCAGATCTCAACAGCAATGCTTACCACCGATGTAGATCAGTCGCTATGCTCACTTTTACAAACGGGCATGGAGCTGACTGGCGCATCTCAGCTTTCCATCTACCTGCTTTGCAGCCAGAACCCCAGCTTGCATCGTATTGCTCTGGTGGGCAGCGATCATGCCTTCCCTGAAGATATCAGCGGGCAGGATTTCTCATATCTTCAAGCACCATTCCTGTGGATCAAGGGGAAGAGGGCCATCATCGACCTCCACCGCCTGGCCCACACCTCCAACGTATCCTACCTGGCTTCCACCCCGGTCGGCGAAGCTAATGCCTTCATCGGATTGCTGGTTGCAGTGGGAGAAAATTCGATCCCTTCGAACAATCTCATCGCACAATTAACCTATTTGGCCTCCCAGGCAAACACAACCATTCAAAGCCACGCCCTGAGCACTCAGCTGCGCATGGATATTCAGGAGTACACAGCCAAGGTGCTCACCAACAATGCCATCCTCGACATTATGGAGGATGGTGTGATCATACTGACTCCGCAGCTTACCATTACCTCATTGAACCCTTCCGCTGAGATGAATCTGGGGTATGCAACCAAGGAGGTCGCCGGTGAGAAAATTGGAAACGTGTTAATTGGCAGCGAGGATTTGCAAGCCTCTTTCCACGTGGTACAAAACGAGCAACGCATCGGCAGCATCGGTAGCCTCAAGCTATTCAGGCGCAATGGCGAATCTTTCCAGGCTAACCTGCGAGTCATTCCCATCATCAATCAAGCAAACCTGGAAAGCATCATCATCCTGTTCCACGACTTGAGCGAGCAGGAAGAATACCGCTTGAAAAATCAGCAACTCGAGCAAAGAGCCCTGCTTGGCGAAGTTACCGCCAGCTTCGCCCATGAAGTCAAGAATCCCATTAATAATATCTTCACCGGATTGCAACTGCTGGCGATTAATTTACCCCAAGACGATCCCAATCAAAAGAATATCGCCAGGCTGGAAGAAGATTGCGAACGGCTGACATCCCTGATAAAATCAAGCCTGACCTTCGTCCGTCCCATGGAATACAAGGTCGAGTCGATACCCATCGGCCAGCTGATCTCAAATCTCCTGGAGCGGTGGAGATCAAGGTTGGTCAAGCTGAATATTAAATACCAGATCCAGGTTGATAAGCCAGTCCCCAATATTGAAGGAGATTACCGTGCCCTCGAGCAGGTCTTTACCAATCTGATCAATAACGCCATCGAATCCATGGAGGCCACAGGTGGCATGTTATCGATTAAGATCCGGCAGGTGATCGAAGGAAACGAACAGGCGCATGTGGAAATCAGCGTCTCCGACACCGGCCCAGGTATTCCTGCGGAGCTGCGTGATAAGATCTTCGAGCCATTCTTCACCACCAAGCAACACGGCACCGGTTTAGGCCTGGCCATTGTAAAACGTATCGTGACCGCTCATAGAGGATCGATCACGGTGAACAGCATTCTTGGTGGAACTAATTTTGTGCTGCAATTCCCCTTTGCAGCAATCTAAACTGATTTGGATGGGATATGGCAGCTACTATATTAATTGTCGATGATGAAGATAATGCCCGCGCCGTTGTCAATGAATACCTCACTGCTCGAGGTTATGAAGTCGTCGAAGCCAAGAATCTGGCGGAAGCCCGTGAGCAGCTTAATTCGGGCAATGCCGATATCATCCTCTTGGATGTTCAGCTACCTGATGGATATGGTCCCACCCTGCTCAATGAAACTGCACACCTGCCGATGAGGCCCCCCATCATCATCATCACCGCTTACGGCCACATCGACATGGCAGTGGAGGCGATGAAGAACGGTGCTCACGATTTCCTCCAAAAACCCCTCCACCTCGATTCCTTAGAGAAATCCATCCAGAGGGCCCAGGAAATTGTGGCGATGCGCAGAGAACTGATCCACCTGCGCGAATCTCAACATAAGGAATATTCATCCATGGTGTGTGTGAATCCAGCCATGCAGCTGGTGCTTCATCAAGCACAACGCGCCGCAGCTGCCTCGGTATCGGTGCTGATCACCGGGGAGACAGGTACTGGAAAGGAAGTCTTGGCGAATGCCATACACCAGATGGGCCCCAGGGCAAATAAGCCCTTCATCGCCATCAATTGCGCAGCAATACAAAGCACGGTGCTCGAGTCGGAGCTGTTCGGTTATGAAGCTGGAGCTTTCACCAGCGCCGAGAAAAGAAAACCTGGTTTAATGGAAGTTGCCGATCAAGGAATCCTGTTTTTAGATGAAATTTCATCCATGTCGGTCGACATGCAAGCGAAATTACTGCGCGCTATCGAGGAACAGAAATTCCGCCGTGTAGGTGGCACACTAGAAGTACATGTAGATGT
>Ga0209610_1002077_pt1 | contig 10135 bp, 10 predicted proteins | sample LakKivw275mmetaG_FD_184137 | JGI IMG/M metagenome (GOLD analysis project Ga0209610, IMG submission 184137) | Anoxic lake water microbial communities from Lake Kivu, Rwanda to study Microbial Dark Matter (Phase II) - Lake Kivu water 275m metaG... | ecosystem: Environmental > Aquatic > Freshwater...
CCGATAAGAAGTGGTATATCTCCTAAATCTGTTTTTAAGAATGGTGCAGAAGCAAAAATAGGAAATTCAATGAACCTCATAAGGACAAAACTTAAAGCACTTAGAATTCCAGCAATGATAATGTTGCGCAATTTTGACTGATTGTTCCAGGACATACTTCACCTCCTTCTATCCAGACTTTACTGTCGGCCCTGGAAGTTCGCCAGATCTGCTTCTTTTGAAGCTCGTGGGCTAAGAGTATGTGCTCATTACCACCGATCAGGAATTGCTATCTTTTTGATAGCTCACCTTGCCCTGAAGGTTATTTACAACCTTTTTTATTTTATCTTAATTTAATCATTTTTCAAAATCGGTTTTAATAATTTCTCATCCTTGTGCTTTTAAAAAATGCAATAAACTATTATTATTTAACTATGAATTTAGAAGATTTAATTGTGCTCAATTTGCAAAGATTTAAAAAAAGAGAAGAAACGACAAATTTGTTAATCAAAGAATTTGAGGAAAGTGGGAGCTTCAAACCAAATTTCTCTAAGGATGATTATAACGCGGCAAACGAGGAGATTAAAAAAGCGGAGAGATTTTCTGTTAAAATCTGCCCATTTAATTCAGATAATTTTCCAGAGCCATTGCGTAAAATCAAAGATCCACCTCTCCTTCTTTATGTAAAAGGTGAAATTAAGGATTCTGATATGTTGTCAATAGGCATTGTTGGAGCCCGTAAATGCACAGAGTACGGCAGGTCTATTGCAAGAAATTTTTCTAACGAACTTGCAACTCTTGGAATTACTATTGTAAGCGGGCTTGCCTATGGAATTGATGCCTCTGCCCATAATGGAGCGCTCGATGTTAATGGGAGAACTATAGCATTTCTTGGCTCAGGGATCGATGTTGTTTATCCTCAATCAAACAAACCTCTATACGAGAAAATTGTTAAAAGCGGGGCTATTATATCCGAATTTCCAATAGGAACTCAACCTTCTCAGTACAATTTTCCATTTCGGAATAGATTAATAAGTGGCTTTTCTCTCGGGATAGTTGTTGTTGAAGCAGAAGAGAAAAGTGGTTCGCTTATAACTGCAGGATTTGCTCTTGAGCAGGGGAAAGATGTGTTTGCAGTTCCCGGCAATATAACAAGTACTCTTAGCAGAGGAACCAATAAACTGATAAAAGACGGCGCAATACCTTTAACAGATGTTTCAGATATACTCGAAAATATAAAGGAATTTAAAGATTTAAAAAGAGAAAAACGCGGAGTTAAGCTAAGCAATGAAGAAAACTCAATATTGAGAGTTCTTGAAAATGGAGCAAATACAATTGAGGTGATATCTACTGGAACAAAAATAAAACCCATAAGATTAACCCAGATTTTAACTGAAATGGAGTTCAAAGGACTTGTGAAAAGAGTTGGTGGAAGATATATAAAAGTTTATGAAAGTTAATGTAATTGGAGGAGGTCTTGCAGGGTCTGAAGCAGCTTTACAGCTTGCAAGGCGGGGAATAGATGTTGTTCTTTACGAGATGAGACCCGAAAAATTAACTGAAGCTCATAAAACTTCGCTTTTTGCAGAACTTGTTTGCAGTAATTCGCTTGGTTCTATGGAAGTGAAAGATGCAAGAGGTTTGTTAAAAGAGGAGGCCAAGGGTCTTGGTTCGGTATTGCTTCAGGTAGCTCTTAAATATAGCTTGCCGGGAGGCAAAGCTCTTGTAGTTGATAGAGAAAAATTTTCGAAGGAAGTTACTGAATTAATTTGTAACAATCCTCGGATAAAGGTTTTAAGGGAAGAAGTTAAGATGTTACCTTTAAATGAAATAAGTGTTATAACCACAGGTCCTTTAACCTCTGCTAACCTTTTATCTAATTTGAAAGAAAAATTAGGAATGAACAACCTGTTCTTTTTTGATGCCATCTCTCCGATTGTCACAAAGGAATCACTTAATTTAGAGAAGATGTTCTATGGAGCAAGATACAGCGAAGGTAAAGATTACCTTAATTCTCCAATGACAAAAGAAGAGTATGAGGTTTTCTATAATGCATTGATAAATGCAGAGAAGCATGTTCCTCATGATTTTGACAGATTGTTTTTCGAGGCATGTCTTCCAATTGAGGAAATCGCAAGAAGAGGCTTTGATTCAATGAGATTTGGACCACTTACTCCGAAGGGATTTAAGGAGAATTATTATTCTGTCGTCCAGTTTAGAAGAGAGAATTTTGAAGATACTCTTTATGAACTTGTTGGTTTCCAAACTTCTCTTGCATATTCTGAACAGAAAAGAGTTTTTAGATTAATTCCGGGTCTTGAAAACGCAGATTTCGTACGTTTCGGTTCTATTCACAAAAATTCTTACGTAAAAAGTCGAGAAGTGCTTCTTTCAACTCTTCAGATTAAAAGATTTGAAAATATGTTTATTGCAGGACAGCTTTGTGGAGTCGAAGGGTATGTGGAATCAATTTCTACAGGTTCTGTTGCTGGAATAAACGCTGCAAGATTGGTTAAAGGTAAAGAACCGATTAGTGTTTCTCAGGAGACAATGCTTGGTTCGTTGATAAAATTTATAATTCAGAATCAAATTGAAAACCCGCAGCCGATGCGTGCAAATTTTGGCTTAATCCCGGCAAAATATTTTTCTGTTAGCAAAAACAAAAGAAAAGAGTTATTTATAGATAAAAGTAGATCTGAAATTGAAAAGTTGAATGGAATTATATATGAATGAATTAGAAAAAATAAAAAAACTTTATAGATTAATGTCTCCCTGTTATTTATGTCCTTTGAATTGTGGAGCAGAGAGGCTTAAAGGACAAAAGGGAGTTTGCGATTCCAATGTTGTTGCAAAGGTTTCTTCTTATATTCTCTATAGGGGAGAAGAACCCCCTGTTTCTGGACAAAACGGTTCAGGTGCAATATTTTTCAGCAATTGTAATTTGAAGTGCATATACTGCCAGAATTATAACTTCAGCCAGCTTGGAAGCGGGAACGATGTTTCTATTTTGGAACTTTCTGAAATAATGATGAAACTCCAATCTATGAAGGCTTCAAATATAAATTTGATAACCACAACTCACTTTTTGCCTCAGTCAATTGCTGCGCTTCACATTGCAAGACAAAAGGGACTTAATTTACCTATTGTTTGGAACACGAGCGGGTATGAATCCTTAGAGATCCTAAAATTACTTGAAGGTTTCATTGATGTATACCTTCCAGATTTCAGGTATGCAACCGACGAAGAAGGAGTTAAATATTCTGGAGCGTCCTTTATGACTGTATTTACCATATCAGCAATAAAAGAAATGTTAAGGCAGGTAGGTGAAGTTAGGTTTGATCCAAAGGGAATTATGAAGAAAGGCGTTATAATAAGAATTCTTGTTTTTCCAAATGGTATCGAAAATTTAAGAAAAATATTGAGAATTATAAAAAGTGAATTCTCAGTCGATGTTTATATAAGTCTTATGAGTCAATATGTCCCCGTATACCTTGCAAAGAATTTTCCAGAAATAAACAGAAAATTAACAAAATCAGAGGTTTCAGAGGCTATAAAATTGCTGCGTGAAGAAGGATTTAAAAATGGCTGGGTTCAGTATGGTTAAAATTTGATTTGTTTGTCCGCATTTTTGAATATTAAATCAATTGATATTTTGGAATAATTTTTGCTTATGCTGATTTAAAGTTTTTACCTAAGGCTTTAATCCTTTTCTTCGACAAGTGTTTTGATTTTTGCGATGATTATGTCCATGGCGATTTCATTTTTACCACCGCGCGGAATTATTATGTCTGAGAACTGTTTTGTTGGCTCTACGAATTGGATATGCATAGGTCTTACTGTATTCATGTATTGTTCAATTACTGATTCAAGGGTCCTGTCCCTTTCCTGAACGTCTCTTTTTATTCTTCTAATGATCCGCACGTCAGGGTCTGTATCAACAAATATTTTTATTGTGAAATAATTTCTTATGTTGTCGTAATAAAAAAGCAAAATCCCTTCAACTATTATAATTGGTTTGGGATGGATCGTCTCAAATTTGCCTGTCCTCTCATATCTATCGAAAGAATAAATGGGGAGTTCAATTGATTTTCCCTCACTCAGATCTTTTAAATGTTTTTCAAGTAACTCTACATCGAAAACTGATGGATGGTCATAGTTAATTTTCTTTCGTTCTTCAAGTGTTAAACCTGGAAAATCTCTATAGTAAGAATCCATTGAGATAATTGCTGTTTTTTGATCTCCAAGATTTTCTCTTATGATTAGAGCTACAGTTGTTTTTCCTGAACCAGTACCACCAGCAACACCAATAAATGTTGTTTTCATATTATATCCTCGAGACAACAAGTTTCGTAATTCCCCTTAAAGCGTCAATTACTCCATCTCCGCGAGTTGCTATTGCCTCGTATGATTCAAACTGTTTTTCACTGTTTAAAGATTCCTCGAGTTCTTCAATCCGCAGGATATCTTCAAGGTCTCTCTTATTATATTGAATTATGATTGGAACTGTTTCAAGGCTTTCTCCAAATGCTTTAAGATTTTCCATCATGTCTATGAAGCTTTCGATATTTTCTTCTTTTCTTCTTCTTTGAGAATCGGCAACAAATATTATCCCATCACATGATTTTAATACTGATTTTCTTGTTAATTTATATATATACTGCCCGGGGACCGTATATAGGCTTAACCTTATAGTAAAGCCTTTTATTGTACCAAGTTCTAATGGAAGAAAGTCGAAGAATAGTGTTCTCTCAGTTTCTGTTGCAATACTTGTAAAGTTTCCCTTAATTTTCTGTGGTAGTGATATATAAATGTGTCTGAGGTTGGTGGTTTTACCACTCATTGCAGGTCCGTAATAAACAATTTTAAATGAAATTTCTTTCCTGGCAAAATTTAGCGTACTCACTTTTCATCCTTTTAACAGAAGATTAATCAAAAGAGGTTGTCTATTTCCTTTTTTAAATCTTCTTTTAATCCCTTTGGGCCCTCTTTAGGTGGTCGCTGTTCGGCTTTTCTTATTATGTCTTTTATACTTTTGCTTACCTTTTTTGCCCAGAACCTTATGGCTCCCATTGGGGCTCTATTGTCAAATATTATTGCGAGAAGAACATTTGTTGTTATCATTGAAATATGGATGTTTGTTTCCTGTCCCTGATGGAAAGTCACAGCGAACTCTTTTTCTCCGAGGATTCTTGCAAGTTCGTTTGTTGCAGAGAATACTCCTGCTGCAAGCGCGGAAACAGTCACTGCTACATCCGATGTTATGTCACCACTCTTTGCCAGAAGTTCACCGCTTTTGTTTAGAAGTACTATATCTTTTGCTTCAGATTCTATGAGATATTCTCCGAAGTAGTCCTCTACCTTTTTCATTTCTTCTTCGGTGAATGTGATTTGTAATTTTGAAAGCTTACCTTCCTCCATTCTAACCTCCTATTTTTATAAGTCCTTTTTTGAGAAGGTCCTTAATAATTATGTTGAATTCGGTAAATGTTAAATTTTGTTTCTTGATTACTTCAGTAATAGATTTGTATTCCATTAAAAATCTTAATATTTGCCATTCTTTTCCACTTATTTCTATGTCGTCAATTAATCCATCGGATGTAGATATTTTTGAATCTTTTTTAAGAATTTTTGCTGTTTCCAAAAGTTCAGTTCTGTTAGCGATGCATTCCATTAAAATGTCGATGTTTTCTTTACTAATTGTCCGCGGAGGAAGGATTAAATTTTGTTTAAATATAAAACTTCCTTCGTCTTCAAGAAATGCGTCTTTAATTGCTCCCTCTCCTATTGCAAACGGTCCAAATGCATGAATTATTTTTCCATTTTCAAAGAATACGCCATATATTCCCATCTTTCCGTAGATTTCTAATTTTCCGCTTTTTTTGCCCGTGAAAACAGTTTGAATTACCTCCTCCAGCCCGAAATCATTTAAATTTCCCTTTAAGGGCATGTTCTCTCCTTTTTTAAATTTTATTAATAATTATTTTTTATGCAAATGTATTATAATTCTGTATAATTTTGAAACATTTATTTGGTGATTTAAAAATTTTGGAAATAACATTTTAAGGAGGAAAAATGGATTTTGAGTACAAAACTAAAAATGCGTGGGAAATTCTTGGTAGAGATGAAGTAATCTTGTTTGGAGAGGATTACAAGAAATTTATCTCTAAAGCAAAAACAGAAAGAGAATCTGTTGATTTTTTAAAAGATGAATCTGAATCAAAGGGTTTTGTGGATGTTTTTTCTTCTAATGAAAAAACCAAAGGGAAATTTTATGCTGTGAATGATTCGAAAAATATAATTCTATTCAGAGAAGGAAGAGAATCCATCAAAAATGGGATTAACTTTATTTTTGCCCATATCGATTCCCCCAGGATCGATATAAAACAAAACCCTCTTTATGAGGGTTTTGATGTTGCGATGTTTAAAACTCACTATTATGGTGGTATTAAAAAATATCAATGGGTAACTGTACCTCTTGCTTTACATGGCATTGTCTGTCTTAAAAATGGCAAGAAGGTTGAATTTACTGTCGGAGAAAAACCAGATGACCCAGTTTTTATAATTTCTGATCTTTTACCCCATCTTGCGAGAAAGCAAATGGAACAAAATGCCAGGGAATTTATAAGCGGAGAGGCTCTTGACCCTATAATGAGCAGTATACCTCATGGTGATAAAAAGGAAAAAGAGAGATTTAAGAAGTTTTTGTTGAACTTACTTCATGAAAAATACGGACTGGTTGAAGAGGATTTTCTCTCTTCTGAACTCACACTTGTGCCGGCGGGACCTGCAAGGGATGCTGGTTTTGACAGAAGCATAATTGCTTCTTATGGTCACGATGATAGAGTTTGTGCCTATACAGGTATTCGGGCTATATTTGACATTAAAGATCCACAAAAAGCATCAACTGTAGTGCTTTTTGATAAAGAAGAAACTGGAAGTGATGGTTTAACTGGTGCTCAGAGTGATTTCCTTGAATATGTTATTGATAAAATCGTAGATAAAAAGGGACTAAAAATTTCAACAAGAGAGATTCTTCATAATTCTTCCGCTATCTCAGGGGACGTAAATGCTGCATTTGATCCTCTTTACAGAGATGCTTTTGAAGAACAGAATTCTGCAATATTCGGTCGAGGTATCGTTGTAACCAAGTTTACTGGCTCTGGTGGTAAATATAGTGCCAGTGATGCTTCCGCAGAACTTGTTTATCAAGTGAGGAAGTTGTTTAATGAAGAGAATGTTCCCTGGCAAATAGGGGAACTGGGAAAAGTAGATATCGGTGGCGGAGGAACGGTTGCTAAATTTATGGCTAAAAGAGGCATAGAGACAATTGATGCAGGCCCAGCTCTTTTATCAATGCATGCACCTTTTGAACTGCTTTCAAAAGCTGATCTTTACTCTACATACCTTGCATATAAGTCGTTCCTGTCAAAATTTAATTTTAAATGAGTGATAAACGAGTAGCGATTATTTTTCTTAGCCTAATTTTTGGAATGATTGCTGGATGGCTGGAGGAAATCTCTTCGATCCTTTATATCCCCTTTATAAACGCTATTGATCCTGCCATTTTGACATTCTTAATTTCATTGTTAATTATTTTAATTATGATTTCCATTTCTGATAATTTTATATTAGGCATATCTTCAATATTGGCTTATTTTACCTCATATATTGTTGTTAAAGTTATTCTGCTACAAAAGTCATTTACTTCTGTTTTTACGATAGACAGAGTTGCAACATTGTCAGTAATTCTATTTTTCTCATTAATTGAGGTAATTTTTGTTGATTATTACAAAGTATTGCAAAGTAGGTATAAAAGTAAGCTCAATAGTATAAGACTTAGAAATGATATTGCTTTTCCTGTAGTAGTTTTGCTTTTATCAATAGTCCTCTCTTCCATTTTCGTTTTACTCGATCAGAATATATTTTTTTTAGCGTTACCTTTTAATAACATATACATTTTCTTATTTGCAGTTCTATTACTCTCAATATTTTCAATGAATGAGATATCAGGGTTTTTTATTGGCTTTTTTTCTTTATCGGTTTATTTTCTTTTGTTGAGCCTTATAAGTGTCGATTTTAATCTATCAAAAATATCCCGGGACAGCAGGATTGTTTATACGATTTATTTGTTTTATTCTACACTTTTTGCCATTTCTTCTTTCCTTATTTCAAGAAGCTCGAGGCTTTTTATAAAAGGAATTTTATCGATAAGAAGAATAGAGATGCCTCAGTCTGAAACAGAGAAGCAGATTACGCAAACTAAAACTGTTGATTCTGAACAAGGTAAATCTTGAAAAAGATAAAGGATTTAGAATGGGAGAGGATTTAAAATAAAATTTAGCAGAACAATTCAGATATGACTGTTGACTTTGAAAAAAGTTATGCTTATATATAATAAAAATATCATTTTGTATAGTAGGGTGTAATTTTTAATAGAGAGGAATTAGGAGGTGAAGAGGAAGAAATCTTGAAAAGGGTTTTGAAGAACTTTTGAAAAGGTTTTTGAAGAAATTAAAAAGTTAAAGGAGGTTTTAAATGGCAAATGAACAACAGACTGTAGGGTGGGTAATCTACCCTATAGGAAGCAAACCGAAATGGCCTCTTGCATTTATGCTAGGGTTTCAGCAGTATCTTGTTATGTTCGGTGCAACAGTAAGTATTCCATTGCTTGTCGGTGGAGCTATGGGATTTCCTCCTCAGGAGCTTGCTCTATTAATTGCTACTGTATTTTTTAACTCAGGTATCACAACTTTGTTCCAGCTTTCGAGAGCTGGAAGCAGGCTTCCAATTGTTCAAGGTGGAAGTTTTTCATTCCTTGGACCAACTTTTGCTATTATTGGAATGGTTGCAGCAAAAGGTGGAAACTGGCAGGTACAGATACAACAAGTTGCAGCTTGCATAATGTTTGCTTCTGTCTTTGAAATTCTACTGGGTTACTCTGGATTGATGGGTAAGCTTAAAAAACTCATTGGGCCTATTAGTATTGCACCAACAATAACAATGATTGGACTCGCACTTTTTGAGGTTGGAGCTCCATTTATGGCAACCAATTGGGTTATTTCAATGATTACTCTTGTCGCAGTTATAGTCTATTCTCAACTTCTTTCAAGAAAGGTTAGATATTTCCTTCTGTTCCCCGTAATCACGGCAATTGCTACTGGATGGTTAGCTGCCTTGATCGGAACATTAGCAGGTTGGATTCCCGCTACTAATGCAGCAAACCTCAGAAGTGGACTTACGCTTATTGGAAACTCTCCATGGTTCTGGATAAAACCTCTTGTTCCGTTTAAATGGGGATTTCCACAAATAAATGAAATTACCGTAGCAGGTAGTTTTGGAATGCTTGCAGCGTATTTGTCTTCTATGGTTGAATCAATTGGTGATTATCACTCCTGTGCAAAAATGTCTGAAGCGCCGCCTCCAACGGCAAAAATGATTTCAAAAGGCCTTGGCGCAGAAGGAGTTGGTTGCCTTGTCGCTGGACTTCTACAGTCAGGAAATGGTTCTACATCATACTCAGAAAATATCGGCTCCATAGGACTTACAAGAGTGGCTGCCAGAAGAGTTATCTTCTGTGGCGCAATTCTAATGCTTTTTATTCCTATGATTGCAAAGTTTTCGGCTATACTTGCTACTCTTCCACAACCTGTAGTGGGTGCAATGTATGTAGCTCTTTTTGGTCTTATATCTGCTGTTGGACTTTCCAATCTTCAGTATGTTAACCTGAATAACTCTAGAAACCTTTTTATACTCGGTCTTGCACTTTTTGGCGGTCTTTCATTCCCTGCATGGTTTGGTGCTCATCCAATTGCATGGGGTGCTGAAGGAAGTGCCATTAGAGTTATTGGAACCATTATCAGTACAATTCTAACCACTCGTATGGCTGTCTCTGCAATTATTGCAATATTCCTTGATAATGTACTTCCTGGCGCAACAAGGGAAGAAAGAGGACTTGCATACTGGGAAAGAGAAGCTACTGATGAGGCATGGGAAAAAGCTGAAGCTGAATGGGATAAGATGAAAGAAGGCGAGGAGAGAAAGATCGCAGGTTTCGAGGCAGTTCAGAAATAGGATATTTAAAAAGGAAAGAGGGCACATTTTTATTCTGTGCCCTCTTTAATTAAGGAGTTATTTAGTGAAGAGAAGCATTAAGGTT
>Ga0209610_1002083_pt1 | contig 10124 bp, 12 predicted proteins | sample LakKivw275mmetaG_FD_184137 | JGI IMG/M metagenome (GOLD analysis project Ga0209610, IMG submission 184137) | Anoxic lake water microbial communities from Lake Kivu, Rwanda to study Microbial Dark Matter (Phase II) - Lake Kivu water 275m metaG... | ecosystem: Environmental > Aquatic > Freshwater...
TGGTGCCGAGGGACGGAATTGAACCGCCGACACGCGGATTTTCAGTCCGCTGCTCTACCTACTGAGCTACCTCGGCACTTGCTATCATGGTGGGCGAAACAGGATTCGAACCTGTGACTTCTTGCGTGTAAGGCAAGCGTTCTACCGCTGAACTATCCGCCCTTCACTAAAATGAATGGTGCCGGGAGTGGGACTTGAACCCACACGGGGTTACCCACACGCCCCTTAAACGTGCGCGTCTGCCAATTCCGCCATCCCGGCGAGTGCTAAAATACCTTAAATACTGCCAAGAAAAGCGCAGTCACAACAAATGCAATACTAAAAATTGTCGCTAACTTCTCAAGGATTGTATCTTTAGTGTTTCTTGTATGGAATACAGTTGCTCCCCCTGAAATGGCCCCAAGGCCAGAACCTTTAGGGTTCATAAAAATAATGGAGAGAATTACGCCAACTGCAAAAACCAAGTCAAGTACAATTAAAACTATTGCCAGTTTGTTCATCTTTTCCTCACTTCCAGAAGTATTATACAGATTTGAGTTTTATTTTCAAGAGTATAAATCACTCCTTCTAATCTCTATCGTTTAAAGCATCTACCGCAGGAAGTGTTTTGCCCTCGAGGAATTCAAGAAAAGCTCCGCCACCAGTTGATATATGTGTAATTTTTCCTTCAAATCCAAACTTTCTGAATGCCTCTGCTGTCTCTCCACCACCTGCAACCGTTGTAACGTTGTTTAAATTACCAAGGAATTCTGCTATTTCATAGGTACCCTTTGCAAATTTCTCAATTTCAAAAACCCCAAGAGGGCCGTTCCATATTACAGTTTTAGCTTTTAAGAGTTCCTCTTTAAACATTTTAATAGTCTTAGGTCCGATATCTACTCCAACACCTTTTTCGGGAAACTCTTCCACATCAACATTATGAGAAGGAGCTTCTGGTTTAACTTCCGGAACAGTTAAAAAATCTACAGGCAGAATAAATTTTACATTTTTACTTTTACTATCTTCCAAAATTTTCTCTGCTATCGTTAGATTATTTTCCTCACAAATAGAGTAGCCAATTTTGTACCCCCGTGCTTTAAGAAATGTAAAACACATACCCCCGCCTATTAAGAACTCATCCACTTTTTCAGTAAGACTCTTTATTAAACCAATTTTATCAGAAACTTTTGCGCCTCCAAGAACTGCCAAGAAGGGGTGATTTGGAGACTCAAGAAGCCCGGAAAGAGTCGATATTTCTTTATCCATGAGAAGGCCCGAAACAGAAGGGAGATATGCTGTAATACCAACATTTGAAGCTGCATCTCTATGTGCAGTCGCAAATGCATCATCGACATAGATATCGCCAAGTTCTGCAAGAGATTTTGAAAATTCCGGATCGTTTTCTTCCTCTCCTTTATGAAAACGCAGGTTCTCAAGAAGTATTACTTCACCTTCTTTCATTTCTTCAATTACATGCTTAACATTCTCACCAATACAGTCATCCAATTTCCTGACTTTAATATCCATAAGATTAGAAAGTGTTTCTGCAATAGGATCCATTTTTAGTTCTTGTTTAAAAGCACCCCCTGGTCTTCCCAGGTGGCTCATAAGTATAACTTTTGCACTATGTTCCCTTAGATAATTAATAGTAGGAATAGACATCCTTATTCTATAATCATCCCTCACTTTTCCCTCTGCAAAAATGGGTACATTAAAATCGACTCTTACAAGAACTCTTTTGTGCTTAACTTCAATGTCTTTTAAAGTTTTCTTTCTCACAGACCCCCCTTTTTTTAGTACCCTGCTTTCTTTACAATTAAATCTGTAAGATCAACTACTCTACAGGAATAGCCCCACTCGTTGTCATACCAGCTTGCAACATTGACAAATGTACCATCTATAACTTCTGTCATTAGTGCATCAACAACGCCTGAATATGTTGTCCCTTTAAAATCTGTTGAGACAAGCGGTTCTTTTGTATAACCAAGAATGTCTTTCATATACGTTTCATGTGCTTCCTTAAGAAACTCGTTAATTTCCTTTTCCGTTGTTTCTCTTCTCGTCACAGCTTCAAAAAAAGAAATAGAAACTGTCGGAGTTGGAATCCTTAATGCCACTCCGTCAAGCTTACCCTTAAGTTCTGGAATAGTAAGAGCTACTGCTATCGCGGCGCCAGTCGTCGTTGGGATAATATTTGTAGCTGCTGATCTTGCCCTTCTTGAATCTTTGTGAGGCGAATCAAGAAGTCTTTGATCCTGCGTATAAGAATGCGCTGTTATAAGATAACCTTTTTCAATACCAACTTTCTCCTGCAGCACCTTAATAACTGGTGCAATACTATTTGTAGTGCAAGATGCATTGGAAATAATTGAGTGTTTATCCATATCAAGCAGGTTATCATTTACACCAATAACCACAGTTATATCCTCGCCTTTAGCCGGAGCTGTAATTAAAACCTTTTTTGCCCCTGATTTAAGATGTAATTCCGATTTTTCTCTTTCAGTGAAAACACCGCTTGACTCTATTACAATATCTACGCCGAGATCCTTCCAGGGAAGTCTTGAAGGATCCTTTTCTGCAAAAACATTTGCCTTCTTGCCATCCACTACAATGAATCCATCCTCCACCTTTATATCTCTATCCCATGTTCCATAATTAGAATCATGTTTTAATAGAAATGCAAGTTGCTCGGGCGGAAAAAGATCATTTACTGCTACAATTTCAAGTTGAGGAGAAGTATCAAACATTCTTTTAAAGACTTGCCTTCCAACCCTTCCAAAACCGTTTATTGCTATCTTTGCCAATTTACCCTCCTTAACAATTTGACATTAAAATTTTTACATTTTATAAGAAAAACCCTTATCTGTCAATTCTTCTTTTATTCACTCTAGGAATCTTAAGCTTATCCCTGTATTTTGCAACAGTTCTTCGTTTAATTTGAATTCCTTCTTTTTGAAGTAGTTGTACAACCTGCTCATCTGTTAAAGGATTTTTTTTATCCTCAGCATCTATCAATGTTTGGATTTTAACCTTCACTTTCTCACTGTTAAAAGAAATCATTTTCCTTCTAAAAAAGAAATGAACAGGAAAAATTCCTTTAGGCGTTGAAATATATTTATTCTGTATAAGGCGCGAAACAATTGATTCAGAAAGGTCTTTAGAATCTGAAAATTCGCCAAGAATAACTTTTTCAGGATAATTATTTGTGCCATGAAAAAAATCTCCGTTGAGAGCAACAACTTTTTTACCTATCCTCAAGAGCAAATCATCCCTTTGTTTAATAGCTTTTTGTGCCCACATTGCTTTTTCAAGTAAAAATTCAAATTCTTCTTTTTTGTCCTTATCAAGTGAACTTAAGGCTTCCCTATATTTCTCATTTATTACAAATTCTCGCCGACAGCCCTTGTTCAAGAAAATGTTAAATGAATCACCCTCCTTTTCAACAATAATATCAGGGACTCTCGAAAGATTTTTTGTCTCTTTTAACATAAGTCCAGGGGAAGGATTAAGACACGATATCTTTTGCCTTAACTCTTTCAGAAATTCGTTCTTAAGGCCGTATTTTTTTGAAATCTTTTCAAATTTACCGTCTGCAAGTTCCTGAAGATGGTCTTTCAAAATCTTTTTCACTTTTGGAGCAACTGGGCTTTCCCTTTCAAGCTGAAGAATAAAACACTCAACAAGATTTCTTGCAGCAATTCCCGGTGGATCAAGAGTTTGAACAAGATTTAGAACTTTTTCCGCGTCTTTAACTCCGATCTTAAAGCTTTTTGCAACCTGGCCCAATGTTAATTTAAAATACCCTTCTTCATTGATGTTATTTACTATATATTCTGCAATTTTCTTGTCTACATCATCAAGTTCAAGCATGTTAAGTTGGTGGTTAAGAAACGAATAAATGTCTTCCTCGTTATCAGAAATATTGAAAACGTAATCTTCATAAGAATATAAATTTGAAAACTCAATAAAAGGATTTTCCTCAAAAAAATCATTTAGAAATTCGTCGAGCTCAAGATTGTTAAGCTCAAAGATCCTCGATCGCAAAGCAAGATATGGAATGAATTTTAATTTTAAAGAAGGCCTTTGAATATTCCTATTTTCCATAAATTTCCATTATTTTTTTCAGTCTATAATATATCGATTGTTTGGAATACCTGCCATTAGATTTCTTTGAAAGCTCGCTTAGAGGAAGATAGGGATAGGCAAGCCGCAAAACAGCTATTTCCTTAAGGTCACTTCTTATTTTATAAAGAAGACCTCTTTTTTTAAGATCTTTCAAAATTTTTAATTGCTTTGTTGCTGAGGCTGTTTGTCTTTCAAGATTTGCATATTCAAAATTTGCTTTCCTGTTAGCAGTATTTAAAACATCCTTTACAACAGCATCTTCCTCCAGGAGGAGATAAGCTGCAATTCCTCCTATTTCATGTAATAACTTTTTTATATTTTCTCTCCCTTTTATATAAATATGATTTTGACTTTTTAAATGCTTTAAATCAAAAGCTTTAAGAATGTTACTCAAGAAATTCATTTCTCTTTCTTGTTCAAACCTAAATTCAAGGTGATAAGAAGGAGGCGAAGAAAGTATACCACATCCAAGAAATGCTCCTCTTAAAAAACTCCTTTTTTCTTCAATCTTTTCCTTTGTAATTTTCGAAAAAATCTCTCTCACATTCAACAGTTTATCTACCCCTTTAAACTCAAGAAAAAATAATTTACCTTCCTTTAAAAGAATATCTGAAGTTCTTTGAAAGCCAATGCGGTCCGCAAGCATAATCAACTTCCTGATGACAAAAATTTCCCTGGAGCTAAAAAACAGGCTTCTTGAGTCTGAAGAGAATACATATCTTCCATTACCTATAATGAAACCATAAAACTCGCTCTCAGGGTGATTATGCACAAGAGAGAGTTCATGCTTCAAAAAAGCGTTCAGGCTCTCTCTCTTATTAGCTTCATTAAGGTTTCGCCGAGCTTCTCCGGATTGTGCCGTACAAGATCACCTCTTTCAACAGCAAAGTCTCCTTTTATGACTCTTATTCCCATTTCTTCTACCTTCTTTGCATCCTCCTCTACAAAGTCTGAACCTGATGCTATATACTTTTCAAGTACGTTTTTGCTAACTTTTCCGGTGTTAATAATAGCAAAGTTGATAACACCCTCGCCCAGAATTTTTATAACTTTTTCTATATGTTGAGAGGCAGAGAATTTATCAGTTTCTCCTGGCTCAGTCATTATATTAACAACGAAAACTTTCCTGGCCTTGCTTCTCCTTATTGTATCAATCATGGATGAAAAAAGCATAGGTGGGATTATACTTGTGTAAAGACTTCCAGGTCCTATTACTATTAAATCAGCATTAGAAATTCTTTCTAAAGCTTTTATATAAGGTTTGGCATAGTCAGGTTTTATAAAAACCCTTTTTATTTTTCCATGATAGTCTGTTATCTCTGCTTCGCCTTCAACAATATTTCCATCATCAAACTCTGCACATATTGTTACATCTTCAGTTGTAAAAGGCATTGTTTCCCCGTTTATTTCAAGCAGCTTGCTTAGTTTAATGACTGCATCACCGAAGTCACCGGTAATTCTTGTAAGACCTGCAATAATTATGTTGCCTAAGTTATGACCATTAAGAGGGGAATCTTTCTCTTTAAACCTGAAAGACAAAAGCTTGGAAGCAAGAGAGTTTTCTTCTGAAAGCGAAACAAGACAGCTTCTTATATCGCCGGGCGGTGGAATTTTCATTTCTCTCCGTATTCTACCAGAGCTTCCTCCACTATCAGCCACAGTGATTATTGCCGATACTTTAACAAATTCATCCTTAAGCCCTTGAAGAACTGATGTGGTGCCTGTCCCTCCACCTATTACAACTACTTTTTTCTTCAGGTTCTCCTTTCTTTTTTCAAAAACAATATTCATAATTTCATTTTCATTCTTTTCGGGTGCCAGGCACTGGGCAATTGAAAGAACAAGCCTTTTTATACCATATATAATCAATAAAATTGAGATAATAATAACAATTACAAGGAAAAGTGGTAAAACAAAGTCTTTATAAGGAATATTAAGGTCCGCAAAAAAGAAAAAGAATTTCCTCAAAAAGGAAGTTCTACTATAAGCGTAGTTGACATAAAAAATACTCAGCACATAAAATAAAATTAACAAACCTATTACTATTGAAACAATATACCTTTTTATCCTCATCCCGGGTAAAATCCACTTAAATCTTAAATGCTCAATTGATTTCATTTTCTCACATCCCTGTGTTCTAATTCAACAGAATAACCCTTGTCTTTCAAAAAATCTAAAAGTATTTCACCTATTGCGACAGATCTGTGCTTTCCCCCGGTACAACCAAGAGCTACTGTCAAATATGATTTCCCCTCCCTAATATAATATGGAATCAGGTATAGAAGGAAATCTTCGAGTCTTTTTAAAAATTCTTTTGTCTCGTTAAACTTCAACACGTATTCTTTAACTTTTTCGCTCGAACCATTTGAATCAGCAAGTTCTTCTTCATAGAATGGGTTTGGAATGAACCTTACATCAAATACAATATCTGCTTGAATGGGTACCCCGTATTTGTATCCAAATGTAACTACTAATATTTTCATAGCATCTTTCTCGGGGTATGATAACAAAGAAACAATTAACTGTTTAAGGTTTTTTAACTCAAAATTCGAGGTATCGATAACATAATCAGAAATTCTTTTAACAGGTTGTAGTATTTTTAATTCTTGTTCAATGCTATCCCTGAGCTCTCTTTCGTCAATTGGATGCTTCCTTCGAGTTTCTGAAAATCTCCTTACAAGTACTTCATAAGAAGCTTCAAGAAAAATAACCTTGAGGGTTACCTTTGGATCCTTTTTGAGCTGCTCAACTTCTGCAGGAAGAGCACTTAAAAACTCTCCGCTTCTCACATCTATTACTGCACAGATTTTATTAATCTTTCCTTCTGTTCTTTTTGAAATTTTAAGAAAATCCCTGATCAAGTTTGGAGGTAAATTATCAATACAAAAATAACCAAGATCCTCCATTATGCCAATTGTTTTAGTTTTTCCAGCACCGCTTAACCCTGTAATTACTACAAAATTTAATTTCTCATCCACATCTCTATTATACTGTTTTTAAACTATTTTATGAAAAGTCATTTAAATATATATTACAGCTTAAATGTTCTTGATAGTACAATGTCTTGACAAAAATTTAGAAATCATTAAACTTAAAGGGTTTAATTCACTTATAGAAGGCCGCCAGTGCCTTATATAGTGAAAGGAGGTCAATATGGAAGCGATAATAAAAACTGGTGGACACCAATATAGAGTAAAAGAAGGTGACTTAATAAAAGTTCAGAAGTTACCAAATGAAAAAGGTGGAAAAGTAAAATTTGACACCGTTTTGATGTTAAAAGATGGCGAGAAACTTTTAATTGGAAGTCCAACTGTTCAAAATGCTTATGTAGAAGGTATAGTTAAGGAGCAAGGAAAGGACAAGAAGATCATTGTTTTCTTCTATAGACACAAGACAAGGAACAGAAAAAAAACAGGTCATAGGCAACCTTACACAATGGTCCAAATTGAGCGTATTGTCGGAGAGGTGAGTTGATATGTCAAGAAAAAGATCTAAGGTTAACGGAAGAGATAGCAACCCGAAATATCTTGGAGTAAAATTGTTTGATGGAGAAAAAGTAAGGGCCGGAAATATCATCATAAGGCAAAAGGGAGAAAAAATTAAAGCAGGAAAGAATGTAGGAATAGGCCACGATTATACTCTTTTTGCCTTAAAAGATGGTACCATTAAGTTTGAGAAAAAAAGAGAAGCAACTAAGGTACACGTTTTAGAGGAGGCTTAATACGCCTAAAAGATCTTTTATAGATCATACTTATATTATTGTTCGTAGTGGCAAAGGTGGAGATGGGGTAATAAGCTTCAGGAGGGAAAAATTTCTCCCTAAAGGTGGTCCTGATGGTGGCAACGGTGGAAGGGGAGGAGACGTTATAATAAAAGCTTCTAAAAATGTTTCTACTCTTTATAGCTTTATGTATAAGAGACATTTCTTCGCAGAAAATGGTAAAAATGGGAGTTCTCAAGAAAAGCACGGAAAAGATGGGAAAAACCTTATAATTCCTGTCCCCTTAGGAACTACAATTTTAGACAGAGAAACCAGAAAAACTATTAAAGATCTGAGAAAAGATAATGATTTCATTGTAATTGCACAAGGTGGAAAAGGCGGGAGAGGGAACAGAAGTTTCGCAACCTCTACAGAACAAACACCAAGGTATTCTGAGAAAGGCGAGAGTGGAGAAGAAAAAAGAATAGAGTTAAAGCTTAAGATTCTCTCTGATGTAGGAATTGTTGGTGCTCCAAACTCAGGAAAATCAACTCTCTTAACTGCAATATCAAATGCAAGACCAAAAATTGCTGATTATCCATTCACAACTCTTTCCCCAAAAATTGGAATTGTAGAACTTTCCTCTAGCAAAAGACTTGTTGTTGCGGACTTGCCAGGACTCATTCAGGGAGCGAGTAAAGGCAAAGGTATGGGAAATAGATTCCTTGCCCATACCGAAAGAACAAAGGTCCTTTTAGTTTTAATAGATGGTTCCATAAGAAAGGATATTAAAAATACCTATAAAATGCTAATAAGCGAGTTAAAAAGTTATGGCGCGGAATTAATTAGTAAAAAAAGGATCATTGTAGTAAATAAAATAGATAAATGGAAGAGAAGAAGAACAAAAGAACTGGAAAAATATTTTTCCAGTTTGGGAGAAGAATTTTCCTTTATTTCAGCACTTAAAAGAGAGGGACTGCCTGAGTTATTACAAAAACTGTACGAAATTTCTTCAATCTACAGAGAACATGAAGAAGAAACTTATGAAAAGCGTATAATTGAAGTAGACAAGAGAACTATAGAAAATGTTCTGAGAATTGAGAGGGTTAACCAAGACACTTTTAGGGTTTTGCAAAAAGAGATTGAAAGAAGAGCAGAGCTTACAGATTTTAAAAAACCAGGAAGCATTGAAGAATTAAAAAGATACTTCGATAAAATTGATCTTGAGAAGGAACTTAAAAAAGCTGGAATAAAAGAAGGAAATAGAGTAATAATAGGCAATAAGAGTTTTATTTATAAAGAAAATGGATAAGCTTGGTATTTTTGGCGGAGCATTCAATCCCATTCATAATGGTCATTTATTTGTAGCCAAAGAAGCAATAAAAATCTTCGAGCTTAGAAAGATTATTTTCGTTCCGACAGGTAACCCTGTTTTTCCAAAAGAAGATTTGTTGGCCAAGTCTGACAGAGCTCATCTGGTGAAATCGGCAATAGAAGGCGAGTTTTCCTTTCAAGAATCCTTCTTTGAAATTGAAAGAGACGCTCCTTCATATTTTATAGACACTCTTGAACAGTTTATAAATCATGAAAATGATATATTTACATTGCTTGGCGAAGATGCATTTATAGAGTTGCACCGGTGGAAATCTTATGAGAAAATTATAAGAAAAGTAAAATTTATAATTGCCGAAAGGTTCGAAGATTCTTTTAGAACGACTGCAAAGTATATCGAATCAAAATTCCCCGAATTTAAAGACAAAATATTTTTTCTTTCACATCCACTTTACAGAATATCTTCAACATTGATAAGAGAAAGAGTAAAATCAAATAAACATATATCTTACCTTGTTCCTGAGAGCATTGAAAAAGAAATTCTGGATAAACAGTATTATAAAAATTTTTAAAAATTCTTAAAAAATCTTAAAATTACCTATTGACAAATTCATTTTTCTGTATAATTAAATTAGGTTTGAAATTTTAGAAGGAGGAGAAATGGCTAAGAAAAAGGTCAAAAAAGCAACAATTAAAAAAGCTGGTTGCGGGAGTGAAATGACCACAAAAAAAGAAGTTACTAAGAAGAAAGTAGTTAAAAAGCCTGCAACAAAAAAACCAGCAAAGAAAAAGACAACAAAGAAGTAAAAATATTTAAATTAATTTTTATAAATTCTAAAGTTAAACGCTCGAAGAGCGTATTGTATTATTTTGGTAAACCCATTTAGGCAATGAGGCTACTTAGATATATTATCAAAGAAATTATTATATATAAAATATAGTTTACACAGAAAAAGCATGATACACAAAGTAGTTTAACTTTCAATAC
>Ga0209610_1002084_pt1 | contig 10120 bp, 4 predicted proteins | sample LakKivw275mmetaG_FD_184137 | JGI IMG/M metagenome (GOLD analysis project Ga0209610, IMG submission 184137) | Anoxic lake water microbial communities from Lake Kivu, Rwanda to study Microbial Dark Matter (Phase II) - Lake Kivu water 275m metaG... | ecosystem: Environmental > Aquatic > Freshwater >...
GTCTCGGACCGGCTTGGGTCTAGTCTGGGGGTTGCGTTTGTGCGGGCCTGCAAGTCCGGCTTGCCGTCGGCCGCAGTGTAGATGTCTTCGGTCGGGTCGGTGAGGAACTCGAAGGCGGGGTTGGAGCGAGCAGCCTCGAGCCAGGTCTTCTCGTCAGGCTCCGTGTCATCCGGGACGAGGATGATCACCTTGACCTTGCTTGGCCCCGCGATAGGCAAGGGTTCGTCAAGAACAAGCCGATGCTCCTTGTCTATGGTGCCGGTTGTCTCAACAGCTCTCTTGGTCACTCATTATCGTGCCTGCAAGTCCGTCCGATGTCAAGCGCAGAAGGGGTGCGACCGGAAGGGGACCGTCCTCGTCTTCCGAAGGCCTGGTATGCGAAAGCGGGGACAGTCCCTCGGAGCGCGAGGACGCGCAGTACAGTCCCCGTTTTCGCGGTCATGTCCCGCGGCTGCTACTGCGGCTTGCCGGCGAAGAGAGGATAGAGGCGCTCGCGCGTCGCCTGGTCCACGCGGCTGAAATGCGAGAACTGCATCGAGTTCGAAGCCCGGCCCTGGCTGAGCGAGCGGAGCGTGGTCGCATATCCGAACGTCTTCACCAGCGGCAGCTCGGCTTTGATTATCTGGTGGCCTTTAACCGGCTCGAAGTGCAGCACCCTGCCGTCCCGGGCGGTGATGTCGCCGAGTACGCCGCCGAGGTACTGGTCCGGGGTCACGACCTCGAGCTCCATTATCGGCTCCAGGAAGGTCGGGCCTGCGGCCATGAACGCCTCGCGGAACGCGGTGCCGGCGGCGACTTTGAAATCGACCTCGCTGGAGTCCTGTTCGTGCCAGGCGCCGTCGAGGATGCGGGCTTTCACGTTCACAACCGCGTAGCCGGCGAGCACACCCGACTCCAGACTGTCGTGAATTGCCTGCTTGACCGCCGTGGCATACTCGCGCGATAGTGTGCCCGGCTTGAGCTCATCCACGACCGTGTTCCCTTCCGGTGAGGGTTCGAGCGCGAGCTTGACGACCGCGTAGTGGCCCTTGCCGCCGCTCTGCCGGATGAATCGACCTTCGGCCGTGGCCGGCGCGGTGACGGTCTCGCGGTAGGAAACCTGGGGCTTACCGGAGTGGACCGCAACCTTGTAGTCGCGGTCGAGCCGGTCGATGAGGATTTCGAGGTGGAGTTCGCCCATACCGGAGAGGATGAGCTGGCCGGTCTCTTCGTCGGTGCGAACCTTGAAGGTGGGGTCCTCGAGCGCGAGCGTGTCGAGCGAGGTATGGAGCTTGTCCTCGTCGGCCTTGGTCTTGGGTTCGATGGCGAGGAACACGACCGGCTCGGGGTACTTGATGGGCTCGAACGCAATCGGGTGCGCGAGGTCGGCGAGCGTCTGCCCGGTGCGCGGCTCCTTCAGGCCGATGATTACTCCGATTTCCCCGGCCGAGAGCGATTCGACTTCCTGTTGCCGGTTGGCGTGCATGATGGCGAGCTTCTGGATGCGCACGCGCTTCATCTCGGGCACCGACATCACGACCTCGCCCTGCTCCACCTTGCCCGAGTAAACCCGGGCATAGGCGAGCATTCCGCGCTGCGGGTCGGAAGCGAGTTTGAACACCAGCGCGGAGAAAGGCGCTTTGGGGTCGGAAGGCCGGGTCTCTTCCTTGCCGGTCTTGGGGTTGGTGCCGCGCGCGGGTGGAACGTCGAGCGGGGACGGCAGGTAGTCGACAATCCCGCCGAGCAGCTTCTGGATGCCTTTGTGCTTGAACGCGCTGCCGCAGAAGACGGGCACGATGCGGAGCGAGATGCAGCCCCGGCGCAGGGCCCGCTTCAGGTCCTCCTCGCCGATGGCCGAGCCGGCCATGTACTTCTCCAGCAACTGTTCATCGAACGTGGTCAGGACGTCGATCATCCGGTGCCGGTAGTCGGCAACTTCGGCGCGGCGGCCCTCAGGTATCGGTATCTCATCGACGGCTACGCCCAGGTCGTCACTGTGCCAGGTGAACGCCTTCTCGGCGACAAGGTCGATGACGCCGTTGAATTCGTCCTCGGCGCCGATGGGGAGCTGGACGGGCAGCGGGACCTGTTCGAATTTCTCCTGCATCATCTTGACTGCGCGGTAGAAGTCCGAACCGCTCCGGTCGAGCTTGTTGATGAAGGCGATGCGCGGGACATGGTAGCGGTCGGCCTGACGCCAGACGGTCTCGGACTGGGGCTCGACGCCGCCGACTCCGCAGAAGACGATGACCGCGCCGTCGAGGACTTTCAGGGAACGCTCGACCTCGACCGTGAAGTCGACGTGGCCCGGCGTGTCGATGATGTTGATGCGGTGCTCGAGCCAGTGGACGGTCGTGGCCGCGGCGGTGATGGTGATGCCGCGCTCCCGCTCCTGCGTCATCCAGTCCATCTGGGTGTTCCCGTCGTCGATGTCACCCATCCGGTGAATCCGGCCCGAGTAGTAGAGGACACGTTCGGTGGTTGTCGTCTTGCCCGCGTCAATGTGCGCGGCAATGCCGATGTTTCTAATCCGCGTCAGGTCGGCCGATTCCATGAACGTCAATGCTATTGGCTCGCGGGCGGAGAGTCAAGCGAAGGCAGAGGAGATGGGTCGAGGGGTCCAGGATTCAAGGGGTCTGGTGACTGCAACCTGCGATTGAGATTCGCACATCGGCAGTTCGGCCGGAATTGCAGGGGCGGGCCGCGTTTGATAGAATCAGTCGGCGTGTACACCCCGCTCAATCTAAACGACGGCTTCGAATTTCGCGCCGACGTGAGGCGAATCTGGAACGAGTTCCAGCGTCTTGAGAAGTCGCGCGAGTTCGGCAACCTCGAAGGCGGCAGCGTGGAACAGCGCCGCGACCGGAGACTGCAGCTTCATCATTGCGCGAACTACGCGGCAGTGCTTACGGTGCTGCGTGACTCGGCAGCATCGGGGATACGGTCCCGTCCGGAAAGCGGGGACAGTCCCTCGGAGCGCGAGGACGCGCGGTACAGTCCCCGTTTTCCGGACATGTCCCGCGCGCCGCTGCGGCTGCTGGAGTTCGGCTGCGGCAGCGGTGTGCTGACGAGCGCGCTTGCCCAGGTGATGCCTGATGGCTGGACAATCGAGGCGACCGACTACTCCGACCACCTGCTGGCCGGCGCGAAGGCACGGTTTGAGCGCGACGGTCTGAGCTTCAGTCACCTCGACGTGCGGACGCTTGCTCCCGAGCGGCTCGCCGGCGTTGATGCAGTCCTCTTCCTTGAGGTCATTGAACACCTCTGCCCGGACGAGGCAGTGGCGCTGTTGCACCGCGTGTACGACGCGCTACCGGTGGGAGGAATGACGGTGATGACCACGCTCGACCGGGCGCCGTTTCCCCGACCTTACTCGGGCTACGCACCACACTGTGTCGAATACACCTACCGGTCTTTGACGCAGATGCTCGAGAACCGGCGGCGCAATCCGTTTGAAGAACATCAAGTGTACCGGCTTGTGTCCGGACGCATTGCGGACGAGTCGGTTCGTTCGGAGCAGCGCGGCGGATATCTGGTGAACCGGGTGCAGGGGTTGATGCTGAGTCTCGGGCGACGTCATGCGGAGTTCGGCTCGCTCAAGAGCTGGCTGGAATCCCGGCTCTTCCGTCTCTACTCGTTTCTGCCCGACCACGACGACTTCGACTTCGAAGGATACCTGCGCACGCTCGATCTTGAACGGTCGCAGCCGGAACTGCGGGATCACGATTCGTTCGGGCTGGTCGCGGTGCTGCGAAAGACCGGCTAGGGACATGACCGAAAACGGGGACTGTAGCGCGAAAATGGGGCTGTACCGTCCCTCACCCTCGCCCTCTCCCAGGGGGAGAGGGAAGAACGGGGACTGTCCCGGATTGCGGCCGCGCCGGCGCGGCCGGGGACTGTCCCCGCTTTCGGTGCGCCATCTCCCCGGCTTCCTCTTCCGTGCGGTCGAATTCACCGGCTCGCGGCTGCGTATCCTCGACCAGACAGCGTTGCCCCATCGAGTCAGATACCTCTGTCCCACGAGTGCGGTCGAGGTCGCGGACATCATCAAGCGGCTGGCCGTGCGCGGCGCACCGGCTATCGGCGTCGCCGCCGCCTACGGCCTGGCAATTGAGGCCCGTCGGCTTCCCGACAACAAGCTTGTCCGTGGGCTGCGAGCCGCGGCAGCGGCTCTGATTACCGCGCGACCCACTGCGGTCAACCTGAAATGGGCTGTGGCCCGTGTCATGCAGTCCGTGTCCGAGGAGGGACTGCCACGGCTTTCCGCCGGGGAAAACCGTGGCTGTACCCAACACCGGGGACTGTCCCCATTTTCGCCCGAAAGTCTGCGCAAAGCAGTACTGCATGAGGCCAGGGCCATCGAGTCCGAGGAAATCGCCCATTCGCTCGCCATGGCGCGGCACGGCGCGAAGCTGCTCAAGCAGAACGCCGTGGTGCTCACCATCTGCAACACTGGTGCGCTCGCCGCCCCCGGAATGGGCACGGCGCTGGGTGTAGTATTCCAGGCGCACCTCGACGGCAAGAGACCGAGCGTGTACTCCTGCGAGACAAGGCCATTGCTGCAGGGCGCCCGGCTCACCACGCTTGAACTGCTGCGGGCGAAGATACCGGTCACCCTGATTGCCGACAGCACAGCAGCAAGCATGATCGACAAGTGCGACGTTGTGCTCGTTGGTGCGGATCGGATTGCGGCCAACGGTGACACGGCCAACAAGGTTGGTACGCGCATGCTTGCGACCCTGGCCCGTGCGGCCCGCAAGCCCTTCTATGTGGTTGCGCCGACATCGACCTTCGACCCGGTCACGCCGACCGGCAAGGATATCGTTGTCGAGCAAAGGGATGGGGAAGAGGTCCGCGCGTTTGCCAGATGCCGCGCCGCGCCGAAAGGAGTTCCGGTCTTCAACCCGGCCTTTGACGTCACCCCGGCCCGGCTCGTCACCGGCTTCATCACCGACCGCGGTATCATCAGACCGCCCTATCTTCGCGCGATTCGACGCACACTCAAGGTCTAGACCAAGAGGCTGCGGATTGCGCGCGTGCATTTCGTTGAGGACAGCACTCGGCAATTCACTCCGCAATTCAATCCGCTACTCACCTACCGAATCACTCTACGAGTGATCCCCCGTCTGAATCCCCGACTGAATCCCAAGGTGGCTGTAGGATTCGCTCCACAAGTCATTCAGCAACTGAATTCCCGACTCACTCATGGACTCAGTCGCCAACTCATACCCCAACTCACTCTACGGGCGACTCTTAGACTCACTCGACAGGTCACTCTCCGACTCAATCTCCGATTCAGTCCCTAAACCACTCCAGGAACGACTCCCGGAGTGACTCCCCAATTGGTTCCCCGACTGAATCCCAGAGTCGAAGCCTCCGTGCACGGGCGTGCGCCTTGGTGTTTGGCTTGCCGCATATCTTATTGATAAACAAGATGTTATGGTGCTGAGCGGGCGACTTGCTCATCCGCCCGCGGAGCGTCCGGCGGATCTGGCGTTGGCAACCAGTCACCAGCGTATCCTGCAGCCGTGAGATGGCTGGGTGGTAGCGTTCGTCCGGTCACGCGTACAGCCGAAATCCAGCGTGCCGGCCTACCTGCATCGTCAGGCCATTGAGCCGCGCGGTGCCGGCTGGTGAATACGGCTACTCGCGATCCTGGCCTCAGGGTCCTATCCTCAGTTCGCATCCGAGTCGCCAGCATCGAGGAACGGATGTCCTGCCCACGCGGACCGCGCACCACTGGCCGCAGCCTACGCACCTGACCGCAGGGTACAAGACCACGGTTGTGCTCTCCTTCACTTGACTCCTGCCTGATTCGCTGCTATAACCTCGCGGTGATTGACCGGGCTTTCTTCCCTTCACTCTGGCAGTTGGCATTCGGCAATCGTCAATCGGGGATTCGTTAGGTGCCTCGCTTCTTAGACAAGATGGAGCTTGATTGTCGCAGCTTGTGCTCTAGTATGAACGTCTGATGGCATGTCCTGGCACACACGAATCGAAGACGGCTGCCCGAATTGGAGGTGAGTAACGTGACGTCTGCCGAGACCCCGTTGGAGAAGTTCCAGACGCTGCTTCGCAAGCTGTTCCAAGTGCAGGATGCGGCCGAGTTGGACTTCGGCATCTACCGCATCCTCAACCTGAAACGAACCCAGGTTGAGGAGTTCATCAACGACCGACTGCCGGTCATCGTTGAGGAAGCATTCCGCGAGCTCGTAACCACCGACACCGCTGGACTGCGACAGAGGCTGGACGCACTGCGCGAAGAGATAGCCGGTGTCGCGGGAGATGACGCATTTGACGATGATGGGAACCTGGTCAACACCAGCCTGCGCGAGAGGCCCAAGGGGAGGGAGTACGCCGACATCCGCGCCCAGCTTGCCGCGGCCATCGTGACCGAGGAGCAGAAGACGCGGGTCTATAACGACCTGTACAGTTTCTTCTCGCGCTACTACGACGACGGCGACTTCATTACCACGCGGCGCATCCGCTACGCGGGCAACGAGGCGTATGCGATTCCTTACAGCGGCGAGGAAGTAGTCCTGCACTGGGCCACAAAGGACCAGTACTACGTCAAGACGACCGAGCAACTGAAGAACTACCGGTTCCACGTGCGCGACTACTCGGTTGCCTTTGAGGTTGCGGACGCAGCGCCTCAGGAAGGCAACAACCGCGAGAGGAACCGCAGGTTCGTCCTCTGTGGAGAGAACCCGGTTGAGTGGGATGCGGAGAAGAAGACCCTGAAGGTCAGGTTCGAGTACCGGGCCCTGACTACAAAGGAACAGAACGAACACGGCAAGAATGAGAACCAGAAGCCACAAGATAGCCTGAATCGGGAGGCTACGGTGAATGTGCTAACGGCCGTGGCCGACGCCACGCTGAAGGCGCTACTTGCGACGCCGGAAGGAGACAGCGACAAGTCGCTGCTTCTTCGCCACCTGAACCGGTTCACGCGCAGGAACACCAGCGATTACTTCATACACAAGAACCTCCGCGCGTTCCTGGAGCGCGAGCTGGACTACTTCATCAAGAGCGAGTGCATGCTTCTGGATGAGCTGGTGAACGTCGAGAACCCTAAGCTACCGCAGGCGCACCTGATGCGTGCGCGGGTCGTGCGCCGCATCGCTGGCCACATCATTGGCTTTCTCGCGCAGGTCGAGGAATTCCAGAAGAAGCTATTTGAGAAGCGCAAGTTCGTCCTGCGCACAGAATACTGCATCACGCTCAACCAGGTGCCGGAAGCGTTCTGGCCTGAGATACTTGCCAACGACGCCCAGCTTGCCGAATGGCGCGACCTGTTCGCGCTTGACGACCTGCTCAAGGCAGCGAGGAAGCACAAGCCGGACACGGCCTTCCTCCAACTTCACCCGACGCTGGTCGTGGACACCAAGCACTTCTCCGACGACTTCAAGTGGCGCCTACTGGCCAGATTTGACAACCTGGATGAAGTTCTCGACGGCCTTCTGGTCAAGAGCGAGAACTCCCAGGCGCTGAACCTGTTGCTTGAGAGACACCGCGAACGCGTGAAGTGCGTATACATCGACCCGCCTTTCAACACCGGTTCTAATGAGTTCCTCTATAAGAACAACTACCTAGATTCTACGTGGTTGGCTATGCTTGCGGACCGGGTCCGTTGTGGGCAGCAGATGCTGTCGGAACAAGGATGCATGTTCGTGCGCATCGACCACCATGGAGACTTCTACTTGCGCGAACTGCTCGACTCTACGTTCGGCTGCGATAACTATCTGAACCAGATCGTGGTCGCGCGCGGGCGAGAGACAGCGGGGTCCCGCGGGAAACTCGAAGTGGCCAGTGAGACGCTGTTTCTATACTCGCGCGGGGCTGAGCCCGACCTACAGGAGATCGTCATCCCCCGTCCAGTGTCGCAGACACAGTGGACAGCGTTTCTCATGGGAGGGGAACGACACCCTCGGGAACGGGTTTTCCTCGGTAAGACGCTGACGCCACCGGACGGCCAGCACTGGACATTGGCCCAGCCCAAGGTCGACGCACTGCTCACGGACCATTTCCTGCGCGTCCGGTGCCTGAGTTGTGGTGCGCTCTACTTTCGGACCCAGAATAACGCCAAGCTTCATAGGGTCATGCGGAAAAAGGACAACCGGTGGAAGTACTACGACATTACTGCTGAAAAAGTGGTCCACGGAACCATGGAATTGGCCCGGTGCGCGGAGTGCGGTGAAGATCAGTGGACCGTGGACTACTTGGGTGCCCCGACCGAGAATGTGAGCAATCTGTGGCTTGACATAGAATCATACTCACGGACAACCGGGTTCTTCACGGAAAACTCAGAATCCCTACTCAAGCGTGCCATCAGCCTGGGGACACGGCCAAAAGAACTGGTGGTAGACTACTTCCTCGGTTCGGGCACAACGACTGCAGTGTCGCACAAGTTGGGACGTAAGTGGCTGGGCATCGAGAGCGAAGTCTACTTCGACAAGTATCCTCTTGCACGGATGAAGAACGTCCTGTCGGGGAATCAGCAGGGCATTTCCCGCGAAGTGGGCTGGAGTGGTGGCGGCTTCTTCGCATACAGCGTTCTGGAGCAGTACGATGACGCGCTGGAGAATATCACGATTCCGGAGTCTGGAGTCGTGCAGACCGCGCTTGAGTTGTATGGTGATGACTACCTACTGAAGTACATGCTGGACTTGGAGACGCGCGGGAGTGCGAGTCTGCTGAACGTCGAGATGTTCAAGGACCCGTTCGACTATAGGCTGAAGGTGCAGACCGAGAACGGCAATCAGGAGACCGCGGTTGACCTTGTCGAGACGTTCAATTACCTGCTTGGGCTGGACGTGCGGAAGCTGCGGCAGTTTGAGGACGGCGGCCGGAAGTATCGGGCGGTGTTGGGGGACAAGAAGGGCAAGTCGGTTCTTGTGGTCTGGCGGTCGGTGAAGGACATCGAGGAGAACAAGGAAGTGCTGTTGCGGGACAAGGAGTTCATCGAGAAGAGGATACTGCCGGGGCTCCTAGACCGGCTTGGGACGCAGTCCGAACCCGCCGGAAGGGGACAGTCCCCGGCCGGCAGGAACCGGCCGCAATCCGGGACAGTCCCCGCGGATTCGGTCACGTCCCTTCGCCCCGACCGGCTGTTTGTGAATGGCGCGAGCTTTGTCGAGGGCGCAGAGGCGATTGAGCCTGAGTTCAAGCGACTGATGTTTGCGCCGCTTTCCTACTAGATGCGCGGGACGGTTCGTCGCAGAACGGTGGTGCCGGCCGGAACAAGGCCGGCGATTCCTACTCTGCAGGAACGTTTGGCGCTGAACCGCTATCTCTGCCGCGACCTGGGATTCGATGAGTTCAAGGCGATGCGGACCCGGCTCAGGGGGTTGCAGGACGGGACGCGCGAGGATGGCCACAGCCACTTCTACCTTACACTGCTTGGCCAGCCGAACCGCAGGCTTGCCGACGACCTCTTGAGCGAATACGACCTGCGCATCAGGGGATATGTCGAGCGGCTGAACAGCGGTGCGCGCTCGCCGCGCGTGCGGCTGAAGTACTTCCAGTGGCTGGCCGTGCTGTTCACGGAAGTCTATCTGGACCGGTTCTTCAATCACCGTTCGGCCCTGCTGGCCGGGCTGAACCGGCACTTGGCGGAGTCGGGTTGGACTGAACCTTCGCGGTTCGGCGACGATGACCTGACCAAGCTGGCGTACTGGATGGCGACCGGTTCCGGCAAGACGCTCATCATGCACATCAACCTGTGGCAGTATCTCCACTACTGCCGCTGGCAGCACGACAACATTCTGCTGGTGACGCCGAACGAGGGCTTGTCGCGCCAGCACGTCGAGGAATTGCTCAAGAGCGGGGTGCCGGTTCAGCACTACGGCCAGTCAGAGTGGGGCCTGTTCAACGCAAACCGGCGCGAGATGGTGACCGTGATTGAGATTACCAAGCTTAAGCTGCCCGGCGAAAAGACCGGCGAAGGACTGACGCTGGACGTTGAGTCCTTGGGCGAGAACAACCTGCTCTTGGTGGATGAAGGGCATCGAGGGGCAAGCGGCGAGAAGTGGCGCGGGGTGCGTGAGCACCTGGCGCGGCGCGGGTTCACGTTTGAGTACAGCGCGACTTTTGGTCAGATTGTGAACGGGGCTGGACGCGCCCATCGGGAGCGCCTGCTGGA
>Ga0209610_1002085_pt1 | contig 10119 bp, 9 predicted proteins | sample LakKivw275mmetaG_FD_184137 | JGI IMG/M metagenome (GOLD analysis project Ga0209610, IMG submission 184137) | Anoxic lake water microbial communities from Lake Kivu, Rwanda to study Microbial Dark Matter (Phase II) - Lake Kivu water 275m metaG... | ecosystem: Environmental > Aquatic > Freshwater >...
GCATCGCTACCACGGGGTGTTTGCGCCGAATCACAAGCTGAGGTCCGCCGTCACGGCGCTCGCGATCGGGAATGTCGGCAAACGGCAAGAGGCCGTATCCTCTCTCCCTCTCCCCCGGGGAGAGGGCGGGGGTGAGGGTGCTTCGGCTGAGGTTTCCCGACATCAAAAACCCCGCTCGCACGACACCTCCCGAATTGCCTGGGCGAAACTCATGGCCCGGGTGGGGGAGGAGTTTCCGCTCGAGTGCCCAGCGTGTGGCGGCGACATCCGGCTCATCGCGTTCATCACGGAGCCGGGGCCGATCCGGAAGATCCTCGCACACTTGGGTGAGCCGCTCGAGCCGCTTCCCATCTCTCCCGCTCGTGGCCCGCCCACCGACTGGGGCGAACTCATCCAGGCGCATGACGACCGCGAAGCGGTTCAGGTGTCGCCTGACGAGCTGCCCGTGATCGACATCCACAGTCTCTGAATCCTGCCAGACGCGCGGTCAAACCAAAGCCCAGGACGGGCGAACTCGGAGAGCGTCCGCGCCGACGGCAGAAAAACGCCACTCCAGGGGGAGGGCAGCCGTTCCGGGAGCAGCTGATCAGGTGCCAGAAAACGCGGTACCAGACTCACCAGCCGCCTTCGGGCTCGGAAATGCCTATAGACATTGTTGCGGAAGCGCCATTGGCCGGACTATACTTCAGCCCGGCTAGACTCGGCTGTTGTTCCTCGTGATCCGCTCCGCTCGGCCGGTGCCTTCCGAAGTGCCATTGGCCGTCCTTCCCGCTGTTGCAGGGGTCACGCTCGCTGCATACGCTTGCCACATGGAACAAGCCAGGGTGTCGATGCGCCTCATCGCGTTCCTTGCGGCCGTCGTGCTGCTTGGGGATTTGCCTCGTCGTGGTGTCGCTGCTTCACCGCAGGCACCTACCGTCGTGCTCGTGGCCGGTAACGTCTGGGACGGAGTGGCCGACGGAGCCCTCGGCCCCATGGAGATCCTCGTCCAGGACGGTCGTATCACGTCCATGGGGCGGACGGTTGAGCGGCCGACCGGGGCTCGCGTGGTCGACCTCTCACGGCACACCGTGACTCCCGGATTCATCGATTGCCACGTCCACATCACCATGCGGCCGGAGGATGAGGGCGCGATCTGGGCGCTCTCCCCCGCCGACAAGGCCGTACTGGGGGTGCAGGCCCTTCGGATTCTGCTCGACCGCGGATTCACCACGGTTCGTGACCTCTGCGACATGGATTTCGGAGGCTACACCACCGTGTCGCTCCAGCGGGCGGTGCAGAAGGGGCTCGTGGCCGGCCCGCATGTGATCGTGGCGGCGCACCTCGTGTCTACGAGCGGCGGTCACGGCGACGCGCGTCCCCTCGTGGCGGTGCAGACTCCCGCCGTTCAGAACAACCTGGCTGACGGCCCCGACGAGATTCGCCGTGTCGTTCGCACCGAGGTGAGCCGGGGCTCGCAGTGGATCAAGTTCGGCGCCACCGGAGGATTCGCCAGCCCGGCAGACGATCCGTCACAGGTGCCCTACAGCCAGGCTGAGATCGACACGCTCGTCTCGACTGCCAGGGATCTCGGCATTCCCTGCACCCCACATGCCTACGGCGACGAGGGCATCCGCCGCTCCGTGCTGGCGGGAGTCCGGAGCGTCGAGCACGGCAGTATGGCCTCGCTCGACACGTTGAAGCTGATGGAGACTCGTGGCGTGTATCTGGTGCCCACGCAGATCGCCGTCGTGCGGCAGGCTCGACTCATCGACGACGACGCTTTTTGGGAGGCGGCCAACGAGCCTCCCCACGTCCGGGTGAAGTATCGCAGGCATGCCGCGGCCATTCTCGAGAGCGCCCGCAACCTGTCCGCCTCCGGGGTCAAGGTGGCCTTCGGGAGCGACTTCGGCACGTTTCCGCTGGAGCAGAACAATGCCGCCGAGTTCGCCGAACTGGTGACCAACGGACTTTCGATCCCGCGGGCCCTCCGGGCCGGAACGAGCGTCGCGGCCGAACTGCTGATGCGGGACGACATCGGCGTTCTTGCGGTCGGCAAGGCGGCCGACATCGTCGCTATGCCGGGCGATCCCTTCAAGGATATCACGGTCACGGAGCGCGTTGATTTCGTGATGAAGGGCGGCGTGATCACCAAGGGGAGCCGGTGACGCCCTCGCGGTGTGAAGGATAGGACGGTCAACGGCACTTTCGCAGGCGATAGCATGGTGCCGGTTGGCCGGTGATCGGGAGTTTGGCCGCCACGGACCCGATGGTGGAGCCTGACGGCGCTTTGCCGGACGTTGATGGAGGGGAACTACGAGGTGATTTTCAGCCTGCACGCAGGCCCGCCTCGAGTCCGACCGTGAGGCGGATGCATCAGAGGCTGCGGATGTCGATCACCGGCAGGTCGTCAGGCGACGTTTGGATCGCGTCGCGGTCGTCATGGGCCTGCACGAGTTCGGCCCAGGCGGTCGGTGGGCCTCGGGCCGGCGCGAGCGGCGGCGGTTCGAGGGGCTCGCCGAGATACGTGAGGATCTTCCGGATCGGTGCCGGGTCGGTGATGAACGCGATGAGCCGGATGTCGCCGCCGCAAAGGATAGCCCGGTCAATGGCACCTCCGCACCGGACTTCGGGCTGAGGAGCGACTCGTGAGCCTCGGGAGGAGCGGCCCGGGCGTCGGGAGCGGGTTTCTCGAAACGCCCCGCACCCGCTTCGGTGGCGTTTTTTCTGGCGTCTGCGCAGACCGTGCCCCAGTCGGCCGTTCCTGGGGCTTCGAAGCCTCGCGTCCGACGCCGGTCAGAGGCTGTGGATGTCGATCACGGATAGCTCGACGGGCGACGCCTGAAAGATTGCCCGGTCGTCATGGACCTGCACGAACTCTCCCCAGTCGATCGGCGGGCCACGGGCGGGAGAGAGGGGCGGTGGTTCGAGTGGTTCGCCGAGGTGTGTCAGGATCTTCCGGATCGGCCCCGGATCGGTGATGAATGCGATCAGCCGGATGTCGCCGCCGCAGGTGGGGCACGCAAGTGGAAACTCCTCCCCCACCCGGGCCATCAGCTTGGCCCAGGCAATCCGAGACGTGTCGTGCGAGCGGGGCTTGTGACTCGGATTTGCGTCGCAGCATCCTTCCGTGGCATGACCGTCGCCCCCATGCCCGCCGGTCACCGCCTCTCGGCGTTTTCCGACGTTCCCGATCGCCAGCGACGTGACGGCCCGCCTGAGCTTGTGATTCGGTGCAAACACCCCGTGATACCTGTGCCGGTGCTTGCGCGGCGGCGGCACGAGATCGGCGAGCCGGACATCCACAAGCTCTGAACGATGTCGGACGTGAGGCATCAAGGCCCTGGACGGTGACTCTGGAGACGGTCTGCGCCGAGGCGAGAAACTCGCCACCCGAGGGGGGAGGGCAGCCGTTCCGGGAGCAGCTGATCAGGTGCCAGAAAACGCGGTACCAGCCTCACCAGCCGCCCATCGGCTCGGAAATGCCTATCGACATGGTTGCGGAAGTGCCATTGACCGGACTATTCTTCGGCTGTACGTCGACGGCCGGCAGGTGGCGGAGTCCGCGGAGTTCGAGCCGTCCGCGTTCGACCTCGATTCGCGGGCGCCGCTGCGGATCGGCGCCGGGTCGCACGATCGGCTCAACGGCAGGCTCAAGGACGTCCGGCTGTACCGCGGCGCGCTCGGGGCGGAGGCCATCGAGGCGCTGTCCGCGGCGCGGTAGTCCGCGGGGCGGCGGCCTAGAACCTGCAGGCAAGTCGCGCTCGTATCACGATTGTGCGAATTCCTCGGGAACGGCGCGTGTCGCTCGGCGCGGGATTTCTGCGTTGAAACGCCTGCGCCTAACACTTTGACTAACAGTTTTGGCCTTCAAGGGACTCTGCGTCACGCCGCCTCCCGGATGACGTCCAGATACGCCCGCCAGACCCGCGATAGACGCACCCTCAACAACTCGATGCCGCTGCGAAGGCCAACGTCGAGAAAACCGCGAAGACAATCTACGAGTTGCGCTCGCGACGCCGCACCGGCTAAAACTGAAAGATCGCATCGCAGCCGAGATACCACTGGCCATATGCGTCGCCCGTCACGAGGCCACCGGGGCGCGTGGTGATCGGGCCGAAAGGCAGCGCGCCGGTGCCGTAGGCCGACGGCGTGTACCAGTCGTAGCGCAGTTCTGGACGGACGATCCAGTTGGCCGTCGGAGTCCAGTTGCAGCCGACCGTCGCGCCCCACAGGTTGCCGGCAAACCCGGAGGCGACAGGCTTCGTATTCGTGGCTGCATTGCGGGCGGGGTAGGCGATGCGGAAGCCGTTGTTATCGCGATACCACTCGAGCCGCAGGCCGGCGGAGAGGGTGTCTGTGAGGCCGCGGTAGAAGTACTGCGAGATGCCATACCACTGGGCGAGCCCGGTGGACTGGCCGGTGTTTTGCAGCCCCGTGTCGGCGTTGAACTGCCAGGCCGCGGAGCCTTCCGTGACCGACGTCAGCCGCTCGGTAAGTTCGTTCTGCCAATATGCCGTGATCATGGAGCGATTGCCCACGAGCACGCCCTGCGGATTTCCAGCGGGATCGATCACCGGCGTGTATTCGTTGCCCGCGGAGATCGCCATCGTGAGCAACTGGCCGCCGCCCTCCGAGGCGAGCGTGAGGCTGCCGAGGTAGGCAAGATTATTCGTCGCGCCGGGATAGCCGGGGTTGGCTACTGTGGGCACGCCGTCGGAGAAGTTGTCCCAGCCGTTGGTCACGCCGCTCCCGACCCGCACGCCGTCGTTGGGCTGCCAGTACACAAGGACGCCCGTGTGCGTGTTTGGCGTGCCATACATGTACGTGTTGGAGTGCGTGTAAAAGAAGTTGCCGACCGCCGGTACGGTCTCGTAGCCGAGCGGCGAATAGAAGTGGCCCACGAGCACCGAGACATCGCCGCGGGCGATCTCGCCGTAGAGCTGCGGCATCGCGAGGCTGTAGTAGCGGCTCGAGCCCCAGCGGGGAACGCCGAAGTTGTCGAACTGGTTGTAGGGATAGGCATCGAGCCCGCGGGCGTTGGTCTGCCAGGCGTCGGTGCCGTAGAGCAGATCGACCCGCGCGCCCCACTGCCAGTCGTCCGACTCCACGTCGATCAGCCGTTCACCGACGACGTAGAGCTGATTCATCATCGCCTGCAGGTTGCGATCCTGGAGACCGATGGGGCCGTTGAAGTCGCTGCCGAGCGTGTTGCCGCCGATGCCGCAATCGACCCAGCCGTAGACCGACGCCCGGCGCTCCTCCTGCCAGCGCGGGAACAGCAGGCGCTCCGGAGGCTGCACCGGCTGCTGCGGGTCGCGGGCGCGGAGTTCGTAGACGTCCTGCGGCGGTGAGATGTCGGCAGCGGCGAAATCAGGCAACGGCCCGAGCACGAGCGCGGCGATCGCGCAGAGCATCCACGGGCCGCGCTGTGGCATGGCTGGGTCGTCCTGGGCGGGCGGCCGTCGTGGCCGGCCCTACGACAGCGATTATCGGCGGAATCCGCACTCCCGAGCCGTCCCCGTCGGCACCACCTGCAGGCCTTGCCCAGCTTGCCCCGGCCTAGCGGCGGCGTGCCTTCTTTTTCGCGGCCTTCTTCGCAGGCTTCTTCTATTTTACCGGCTGCGACTTCTCCACTGCCTGGAGCTTCAGCGCTCCCTTGCGGAGCGTGATCGTGCGGTGGACCTTGCGATTCTTCTCGTCCTGCGGGTCGGCGGCGCGGCCGGCGCGGCCGCCACGGCCCTTCGCGCCCCCGAGTTCGTTGTTGGTTTCCCGCGCGCCCCACTCCTCGGCATCGACCGCCTCGTCGAAGCCCATCATCACAACGTCGCCCACGTGCACGTGAATGTCGGCATCGTCGCCGCCGCGTTTGCCCGATGCCTTTCGCGCCTTGGCGATCGCCGACGCGATGGCCTTGGCCGTCCGCTTCTGGTGGGCAATGGCCGGGTTCGCGGTCTTTTTGGACGTTTTCTTCGCGGACTTCGCCATCGCAGGCCTCGTGGGGTGTGGAGTCAGATGCCGGTTGGAACGACCGATCCTTGCTGAGGTTACCCAACCTGCCCATGCACCGCCAAGCCGCTCGACCACGGCAGCCCACATTCATGGAGGCGGCGACGCCCACGTATGGCGATGTCTTCGGCACCGTGCCGGTCGCGACGCTCGCGGCGGGCTGGGAGTTCTGGGACGACTGGCGGCTCGACGGCGCGATCCGCTATGCCTACTCCGAGGGTGCCGTCAACTGGTTCGGCAGCTGGAGCCCGTCGGTCGTGCTGCGGGCGCCAGTGACCGAGCGCTGGGAGGTGCATGCCGAATGGTTCGGCTCCTACACGCAAGGACTTGTCGAGGACACGCAGCGGCCGTTCTTCAGTCCCGGCACGCACTATAGCATCGCCCGCAACGTGGAGATCTGCTTGCGCGTCGGCTGGGGGCTGACCGACGAAGCCGCGCCGTTCTTTTCCGACGCCGGCATCGCGATCCAATACTGACGGCCGGCGTTCGGCCACCCACCGCCGAACTCGCCCAAGCGTTGACCGTGGGTTTCTGGTCCCCCATACTTTTTGCTTCCGCAGCCCGCTTCCCCTTCTTCAAGACAGGGTGCACGATGCATCGTTTCCTTTTGGCCGCTGTCATCTTTCTCGGCCTCGCGACGCCAACCCTGGCCGACGTGGCGGGCGACGAGCGCGACCTGAAGCAACTCACCGCCGACATCCAGGCTGCGGTCGTCGACGAAAACCTCGCCTTTCTCGAGGGCGTGCTCCATCCGGACTACGTTCACACGCGGCCGAACGGCGTCGTCTCGGATCGCACGGGTTTTCTCGCGAGCGTGAAGCAGGACGAGGCGGAGCCGAACGTCAACTACGACAAGCTGACGTCCAAAGACATCAAAGTCAGGCTCTATGGCGACACAGCAGTCCTGACGGGGCGATCGGGCATCGCGTCCGACGATACAACTGGCACGCTCAACGGCGAGACCCGCTGGACGCGGGTCTTCCTGCGCCAAGGGGCCAATTGGAAACTCGTCGCCTTCCAGGCAACGCTCGTTCGAAAATAGCCTGGTTCACTCGCAACCGGCTGGAAACGTGTCGGCAGGGTGTCAGTCGGTCGTCAGCGAGTGGATGACCGCGTCAGCCTTGAGCCTGCCCGAGTAGGCATACCGCCGCTCGTTGTCGGCAGCCGTATTCGGACGCGGCATGTCCGGGGATGAGAGGGCGAGCTGGTCGCCGAACACTCCCCGCAGCCGCACCCAGCAGCCCTTCGGCAGCTCCACGAACGAGCCGCCGTCGTCGGTCTCGAGGTCAAAGAGGTCGCGGTCGGCGTCGCGTGACTTGGGCACGTCGAGCACGAGGCTGCGGCGGATCTCGATCCGGCTGCTCGACACGTTCAGGCCGTCCTCGGCAGGGTGCCGCACCTCGAGCCGATCCAGCCGGACGTGCGAGTTGGTGAGGTCGAACCCGTCGTCGGCCGAATACAGGCTGCGGACCTCGGCCACGCGCCACTCGTCCGGCCCCACGCCGACGAGCGAGAAGCCGTCGATGTCGTCGCCGATGTCGAGCTCCTTGCCCGTCTTCGGGCTGCGGTAGGTGTCGCGGCGGCCGAGGTGCGAGGTGGTGATTGACCGGGCCCGAAACGACGAAGGCTCGCCGCCCCGACTCTTCTTCACCGTGATGCCGTCCTTGCTTCCGGCCGCGAAGGTGCCCAGAAACCAGAGGCCGCCGTTGTCGGCCGCCTTGACCGGCCGGTGTTCACCATTGCAGGCCCGCACGGCGAAGCGGCCGGCGACGAGCGCGGAGCCGGGTTCGAAGATCAGCGCGGCGCGGCGGAGTTGGCTCTTCGGGAGCACGCCGTTGGCGATCAGGAGCGTCGCGCCGTCGGCGATCTTCAGCGTGACGCCGCGGCGCACTCGCACCTCGCCCCCGATGACCCAGGTCGTCGCCTTGCCAAGCGTGCGGTCGCGAGCGATCGGCCCCTCGATCACCTCGACGGCCCGGCGACGGGGAGACGGCGACCGGCGGGCCTGAACAGACTTCCGTTTTTTGGGCGGCATGACTGGTTTATACTCTTTACCGGATCTACCGGTCATCAATCATCCCCGGCAGGACCGAGCCATGATCGTTGCCGCACTCCGTCGGCACGGAACACCCGAACCTGAACCCTGACCATGATCATCGCCAACGTTCGCGACAAACTTACGAACATCGGCCGCGATCTGTGGCAAGAGGTGCGGGGGTGGTTGAGGATCATCCGCCACAAGCGGGTGGCGATCGGCCTGTCGCTCCTCGCCTTGGGGTGCCTGGCCGTCGCCCTCAGGCCGATTCCACCGGTCACGATCACCATCGCCAGCGGCCAGACCGGTTCGGTGTATGACCGGTGGTCGCGTGGGCTGGCGACACAACTGGCCGAGCACGGGCTGAAACTTGAGCTCGTGCCGACGTCTGGGCAGGTGGAGGGGTTCAAGCATCTCGGGGATGATCGGTCGGACGTTAGTGTCAGTTTCATGACGGCGGGAACGTTTACGTCGAAGGATGACCCGTCGCTCGAATCGCTTGGTAGCGTCGGCCTGGCAGCGCTCATGCTGATTCACCGCGGGGAGGCCTTGGCCGGCGACGACCCGTTCGCGGCGCTCGTGGGAAAGACGATCGCGATCGGGCCGGAGGGGTCGGTTGCCAACCGGCTGTTCCGCATCGTGGAAGGACTCAACCGCAAGGAAGGCCAGCCCCACGGCCAGTGGGTGCAACTGCCCAACGCCGAGGCGGCCACAAAACTGCTCGCCGGGGAGATCGACGCGATGTTTCTGGTCGATGCGTTCGAATCCGAGACCGTGCAACGGCTCCTGGCGGACCCCGCCCTGCGGCTCCACGACTTCACCCTTGCCGACGCCTACGCGAAGAAACTGCCCTTCCTCCAGACCGTCGTCGTTCCCAAGGGCTCGATCGATCTCGATCGGATTCGGCCCGATCGCGACGTCACCCTGCTCGCCTCGACCATCGATCTGCTCGTCGAGAAGGGCACCCACCCTGCCGTGCAGTGGGCGCTTTTGATCGCCGCTCAGGAAGCAGCCTTCGACGAGAAATCGTTCTTCACCGAGAGCCGCGGCTTTCCCCGGCATGCCGACGGCTCGTTTCCCTCGAGTTCCGTAGCCCGGCGGTTTTACAGCAGCGGTGTGCCGGGTTATTTCGACTCGCTGCCGCTCTGGCTGGCCACGCTGCTCAATCAAATCTGGGTCTATCTCGTAGCGTTCTTTCTGGTCGTCAATCCGCTCCTCGAGCGGCTGAACGGGCTCCGGTCGTTCAATTCCGGGACACACCTCGACTATTTCTACAACTCGCTCAGGGATTTTGATCTGCGTGTGAAGACGTCAAAGGACCCTGACGAGTTGCGCGACATCATCGCGCGGGCGGACAAGATCGCGGCCCTCGTCGATGCCACGTGGTTCGACGACAAGGACACCCGCAGCGCGTTCACCCTCGAATCGAGCATCGAGAAGGTGCGTCGTCGGGCCGAGGAGCGGCTCGCGACGCTGACCGGCAAACCCGCGTAGTTGGCGACGGTCAGTTCAGCGGCAGTGTGAGCACCGGCCCGGCGGCGCCGGATTGCGACTGAATGTCGATCGCAAGCTTGACGAGGTTGAGCGTCGCTCGCGACTGCACGTCATTCTCGGCGATGTAAAACCAGTGGCCGCGATAGGGCACCGCCACTTCACTCCGCAACGGCCGATGCTTCTGCACGCAGACCCGGAACAGCCCCCGGGTGATCTGCCGGGCGTCGAAGGCCCGGCCGTCGGGCCCCTTGAACGTGCACGCGGTGCCGTGGCGGAGATGCTTTTCCGGCACGTCCACCCCCTTCGACAGGAAGGCGAGCACCTGGTAGCCGCTGCGCACGTTGAGTGCCAGTGTGTCGCTGGGCTCTTGCGGCGTCGTGTTCGTCGCTTCGGTCATGTAGTCGAGTTCGTTGTTCTCCTGAGACCTGACCGTGTAGACGGTCCGCCCTGGCTCCAGTCGGAAGATCCTCACGATCTCTTGGAAATCCGCCGCTTCCAGCTGCTCGGGCTGGACCGTGAGGGCGAGCAACCGTGACTCCTTCAAGAGTGTCACCTCGTCACCCGCCACCTCGTAGAAGTATCCCTTTCTGGCGGCGGTGACC
>Ga0209610_1002086_pt1 | contig 10116 bp, 9 predicted proteins | sample LakKivw275mmetaG_FD_184137 | JGI IMG/M metagenome (GOLD analysis project Ga0209610, IMG submission 184137) | Anoxic lake water microbial communities from Lake Kivu, Rwanda to study Microbial Dark Matter (Phase II) - Lake Kivu water 275m metaG... | ecosystem: Environmental > Aquatic > Freshwater >...
ATTCCTTTGCAGGCAGGGCAGCACAGCCCCTTGAGTTTCTCCAACTCTGACGGTGAAGGTATCATCCTCTCATATTTGCATGCGGGACATATGAAATTGGGCAGCCGAACTCCAAGCCCCTTAACGGGTTTTGAACCATTCCCGGTCATATCGTGCCCGCACCTGGGACAGTGGGGTTTGAGTATGTCGAGGACGTTCATCACTCGATCAAGGCCATACTCCGCTGACAACTCGTCAAGAAAGGACCGAGGCTTCCTATACCTCTCCACCTTGCATCTCGCTGCTTTCTTTTTCATGAGAACCTGCACTTTGTCGTACAAATCATCAGGGACTATTGCCAAGTGCGGAGAAGAGATGCTGACGTGCCCGTATCGGGGGCACCCTTTGTGGATCGGATTGGTAAGTACTCTCCTCAGCTTGTCGGGGGCGAACTTTCCAATCTGAGTTGAGTATGTCTTGGAAACGTAGTCCGCCACTTCGTTGATGCTCCTCTTTTCTAGGTAGGTACTGAAAATATCCCGCACAATCGGTTCGAGTTCCGGTTGTTTTTCTAGCACATCATCCGCGTTTTTCCCATAGGCAAAGGGAACGGGTCCCACCCACTTGCCTTGTCGAAATTTCTCGAGCTTACCTCTCAGAGTTCTCTCGCCAATTTGCTTACTCTCCATTTGCCCTGTGTAACTTCTGAGAGCAGCCAAGACGTAGTCAATGGGGTCTTCAAAGTTGTATTCTTCGCTGATTGTTCTTGTGATGACCCCGTAGAGATTCTTGAGGAGGTACATCAGGTGTGGCGTCTCAGCAGCGTTTCTGCCCAGACGATCGAGGACGTAAACGTAGACGTAATCGATTTTCTTCTCTTGGGCAAGCTTCCACAACTGTTTCAGCCCGTCACGGGCATAGAAATCTCGATAAGAAGTCTCAGTGTCTAGTATCGGATCGTGTACCTGTTCGACCCCGTCACGCTCCATCCTTTCCGTCAGCAGTCTTGTTTGCGAGGGCAAACTGTAGTTCTTCTTCTGCTCCTCGCTGCTCACGCGTGCATAGATCACCCCTCGTTTCCTAGGCGAAGCATTGGACATATCAATCATCCACGAGCGACTTGCGGGTGATGTCGCAGGAGGGATTGCGCACCAAACGAGGATGATCTACAATTGCGTTTGGAAGGCCAGAAATAGCAAGGATGATTGCAGTACGCATGAGTGCCGAAATCATCCATACTTTAAGCGCGTTTCGAAACCCGCTCAAGGCGGACCGCACGATGCTTCGCTCAAGGACTTTTCGAAAACTGGCCGTGAGCACCTCAAATCCTTGAGAGAATGGCAAGACTTGTTCTCCCATGCTCATTCCGTCCCCTCCAATTGTCTCACTCGTGCCTGTTCGAGCTCGCACTGCCTTTGCTTCTCGGCGAAGCACTCGAGCGCCAAGAGAATGATGCCTGCGTAGGTGCGAGACACTCCGTGTCTTCTCCATCTCTCCAGCCAATCCCACTTCTGGCTGGGTAACCGGACTCTGAGCTCTCGCGTCCGGCGGCTGCCGGTTCCTCGCCGAGCATCCTCAGATTCAATCGATTTCATGTCGAGGTCGGGTACAATCACGTCATAGGTCATGCATTGGGAACTCGGCCCCGAGGAGCTTGAGAATGAGCGGCACACAGCTGTCGTACTGAGTCGCATTCGTCCTGTTTTTGCGTCCTATTTATTGGCACGAACTGCACATCAATTGTCCGCGATAAATGTCGCTGGGTTACCCTTGGCGCTTGGGATCACCGAACTAAAGCAGATTCTTCGGCGATGAGTTCAAAGTATGCTGCGCAGTTTTAGTGTGCAACTTGTTTCGATTATGCTGCAAGCCGTTCAAATCTCTCGGCGATCTGGCTCGTGTTTCGCTTCTGCTTGGGGTGTCAAATCCTGGTGGAGGAGTTTCTCAGCCCATCCAGCAGCTCCTGTTGGATCATGGCTCAGGCTCCCAAATCTTACCCGAGAGAGGAATTGTTTGTCCTCACTGAATGGGAGAATTGGGATTGAACATTTGAAGGATCCTCATGAGGTCCTCCAACGTTCTATTCACTCGCCCTCTTTGTAGCGATGATTTTCCATCCCGCGTGGCTGGCATCAGTCTTGCGATCAATACGATTAGATTGACCTGTCCCTGCTCGTTCGCTTGCAGACAATTCAGGCTGTCAAACACTGCACTGAGCACTCCGATTGCGCTTTCGGTTCGATTAGAGGAACGAAAGTGCAAACGTCTGCCTCGCTCTACCACGCTGAAGAAGGAAAGCAATCGGCTAACGTTCGTTTCATTGAGGCTATTCAAGATTTGTTTGATGCCGACCCGTGCACGGGGGCTTTCTTCCTCTAACCAATGGTTCCTGTCCTCTCGCACATATCCAAGGATTTCTCGCGCCTCGTCTTCACTGGTTGAATAGCGAAGCGCGAATTCAATTGCTGCTATCATGCCACGAGACTTCGGGGTCCTATACTTCTCAGGCAGCTTCTTCACATCGATCTTGCGCATGAAATGGTCAACATCCAAAGTAAGGATCACATCTGGCGGTAACTCAGCCCTGCAGGCCTTCCAGAGCTCCTCACGATCATCCAACACAACCTGAAGGATGTCCGCGCCGACATCCCGTACTGTTTTCAAGAATCTCCTGACAAAAACCTTGCAGTTTTCCTCCGTCTCTAGGCGCTCTTGAAAACTCGTGAAAAACATGCTCACAAGGTCACCCGTTACGAGATCGTGGGCCACCAGGCAGACTCGGAGACCGTCAATAGTTGCAATGAAGAAACCGTCGATTCCAAAGTACCCACTCAACTTCGGTCGAAAGAGTCTGGTGATCTCATCAGCCGATATGGGCGTAGCTAATGCAGAATACTTGCCGGTGACGCGTTTTACCGTTGACTCGCTGCACGACAAGTAGGTTCTGCGCGTCTTGCCGACTGTAGTCGATGACACGATAGCGTGTTCCATTGACGGGACAGTCAGCACCATGTTCTGGGCCAGTTGAATTGCTTGGGCAATAAATCGGAACACTATCGGGAAACGATGAGTGCTCACGTGGCCGAAGTAGTGCGCTATGATGATGGCTACCTCGACTCGCTGCTTCGGCTTGATGGGGTCTGTGTATGACTCTCTGCAGGTCGGGCAGTAGTATCGCTCAACGATTCCCCAAGTCGTATGATATGGCTCGTATGGCTCGACCCCCAAGTGACCTAGAGGACAAGTGCGTGATGGATCATATAGCATTCTTCTCATCTCAACAGTCGAGAAAGCCTCCAGTGGCGGCCCTGCGGCCCAGACGCGTCGCCCGTTCGTCATCCCTTCGCGCGTCAGAGAACCGCGCTCAGACATGCTCACTCAGCCTCCTGGAGTAGCTGTCTGGTTCGTGCTTCTTCGAGCTGGCACTGTCTTTGCTTCTCAGCGAAGCACTCCAGCGCGAGGACAATGATGCCCGCATAGGTACGAGCCACTCCGTGTCTTCTCCACCTCTCCAGCCAATCCCACTTCTGGCTGGGTAACCGGACTCTGAGCTCTCGCGTCCGGCCGCTGTCGGTTCCTCGCCGACCATCCTCAGACTCGATCGATTTCATGTCGAGATCGGCTACAAGAACGTCGTATGTCCCGCATTGGGAACTCCGCGCCGCTCATCTTGAGAATGAGCGGCACACAGCCGTCGTACTGAGTCGCATTTGTCCTCCTTTTGCGTCTCATTTATGGGCGTGAACTGTACATCAATTGTCCGCGACATATGCTGCTGGGTTATCCTTGGCGCTTGGGATCACCGAACTGAAGCAGATTCTTCAGAACGCAGGTCCTAAGACCATGAGTGAGTTGGTCAAACTTCACAAGATAAACAAAGACGTCATCTGGCGGGCTGCAAAGATCGGTGAGATCCTTGATGACGCCGTGGTCCGTGAGGGAAATCGATACGTCACATTATACTATCTTGAGGAACGTCAACTTGACCTCAGGGTGGACAAAGAGGTCTACATTCCCCGCTCAAACATCGTTGAGAACGAGAAGAAAGCCCTCGGAGAATACCTTGAGCTTCGTCGCCGAGAATCGTTCATCTATGTCGGTGATGCAGAACGGGAAACGTGTCTAACTCTTACAGATAACTCGACGATCTGTACGAGAAGACGGGACTTCCTCCTTAGGCTTGCCAAGGAAAGAGGCATGGAGGTGCGTAACGGGCTCGATGAGAATGCTCCTTTACGAGGCAGTAAGCGATGGTGGACCCATCACCTCAACGAGATTGTGAGAAGCATCGAAGATGTTCTGACGGCTCTGCTGCCGGCCCAGCCACCGCGAGATGACGACATCTTCCGGTTCTGGACCAAGGATGCCCCTCAGCTTCGTTTTGGATGCCGTCTGGGATCGATCAGTTTCCCGCCATATCGTGTGAGCATATTCGACGATAAACTGAAGCAGCTCCTGACAATGCCTGCTCTGCAACACGTGCAAATAGATATGCGAGCCGAGTTTGAGCAAATGATGAAGGCTGCAGCAGAACACTGCCGTGAAGCATTGAGGATCACAGCCGAGATCTGGAGAGCCATCGAGACGACCATCCAGAACATGTTGAGCGAGACGATCAATGACGTTTGGATCTCATCTGAGTCTGTCTACCTAAGCTATCATGCAATGTGTCTGAGAACGAAAGGACTCCCCACCGCTGATCTAGAGGTGATCAATCCGGACAAGCCCAGAATTGTCTACCGCTACGAGAACGCAGGCATTCTTCACGATGTGTATTTGGCGTCCGCAAGCGTAGAGAGACTCGAAGTTCTTGAGAAAGTGACAGCTCAGCTCAACAAGCTCATAAACAGTAGCGAGATGCATCAGCGTCTCAAGGACAGTCTTCAAGAAGCGAGGTTATCAGAAGAAGTGCTAGAAAAGCTACTTGCTGAAATCGGTGGTCTTCTGGAAACATGGAGAACCAAAGGGCTGACCGGCGAGTGCGAGATCTGTCGCGACGTCATGCCTAAGCCGTCCAGCTGGTGAGACTGGCTAGCGTCTTGATCCCTACGGGCTCAAGTCTCAGTCGACACTTGAATTGTCACCTAGCCGAGCCCGCCATTCCTTTCCCTAATATTTCCATATCTCTACCGCAGGAATTCTATCAGCTTGGGGATTCCAAATATGGCTACGACTTCGGTTCCTATGAGAGCTATCATCAAAGCAGGTCCTAGGGCGCCATAGAGTAGAAGGTCCAGCAACGCAAATACTGCGACAGCAAATCCGATGAACCCCCTCTTGTAGATCCTTGACCCTGCGATCATCTTCGCCCTTTCAGATTCCACTCCTTCAAGTCGTTCAAGCCTTTTTTCCACCTCAGCCATCTTGACCCTGTGCTTTTGCTCGATCTCGACGGCAACTCTGCTGAGAATCGGACCAACGACCTCCGAAAGTTTCGAAATCTCTTTCCCCTGCGCTCTGGCTTCCCGCAAGTTCTTGAGATGCTCTCTCACGAAATGATCGCCCACTATTCTTCGAAGATCATCTATGCTGAAATCCGAGTCGTCGATCCATTGGCCCATCAGGTCTGCTTTGGTGCTGTGCATGTCTCGCCTGACGGCTTTTTCGACGGCCTGATCGAGGGCTCCCGTTACAGGGACATGCCAGAACACGATTTTTCCACCCTTGGGCATGAGGATCACTTTCAGGCCAACCCTTGGACAATGCTGAAATATAGCCCCTACGCATAATTGGAGGGGACTACACTTGCCTCGCCAGAGAGGTCGACCGGCATACAAGACAGAAGGCCAGCTCAGAGAACTCGTCCTAGGTTTCATTCCAAGAGATGGCAGCAGAGTAAGATGGATCGATCTGGAGGCAAAAGCCAGGCAGGCCGGAGTGAGTCTCTCTACCATGCGCAAGTATCTCGATCGACTAGAATCTGGACCGGCCATAGCGAGGGAAGTCGATATGATCTCTAGGCCCCCTGCTGTCTACTACCGAAGAATGTATGACAAGTACTTCGAAGGCATCGACCAAGCGATCACTGCCGCAACTCCAGAATTCCGGGAGTATCTCGGAGAGCAGGCCCCGGCGATGAAAGAGAGCTTCAGAGGTTTCACCGAAGGCCTAGCGGGAAACACCAAGAGACTGCATGGAATCAAAGACTATGAAGAACTGACACAGCGGCAGGGTGAGCTCTTCCTATACTACGCAAACACCTTCCTTGCTATCCTGTCGCATATCTTCGAGGACTATTCGTGCACCAACCCCCCTGAGAAGGCGAGGGCTTTCCTGGACGAAGCCATTGAGGTTCTTGTCAAGCCAATGTTGCGTGGGATGGCGCAAATATTCGATCCCGAACTCCCAAGAGACAAGTATGCCATACAGAACATGCGGGGAGCCCTTTTCGATGGGCTTATCCAAGAACTGAAGAGGTACCCTGAGATTCAACGTGCGCTAGCTGAGAAGGGCAGAAGCGTCGCTTCTGAGACCCGCTGAGTTACCGCTTCGTGCTTGAATGGTTCTCTGTGCTGAACCCTTGAATCCTTCCGACCACCACGGCACTCTGAAAGCTAGTCGTCCACCTTTGCCCAGACGAGACCCTCCCTGCGGAGCCTATCGGGCATCTAGTCTAGCGGAACCTGACACCTGTATCTAACGACATCGTTCTCTGCATAATGATCTCTCAGGATTTCGTACCAAGATGCAAATGAGGCGGCTTCATCATATTTCGGCAACGGCCTGCCCTCATTCTGTGCCTGCACGAGATTCGTCGTTGCAGGAGTGTAGTCGATGATTCTTAGCATGTTAGTTCTTAGCGGCAAGTTTCGATGGATTTTCCGGAGCTCATCGAAGCATTCCTCGAGTCTGCTCGTTATGACGGACCTATTCTCAGATATTATCGGGAGAATGTATAGGTAGAAGTCCGCTCCGATGACATTGACCAAGTAGTTGATCACCTCAAACTGCTTCTCATAATGCTCTGGTCCAGCCTTTGTCACCGTCGAAAACTGATCTCTACCCGTCTTGCGGTTCCCAACTGACTTCAGGCATCCCACAAATCCGACATTTCTCTGTCTGGCTACTATCTTCAGATCACGTTGCAGATCGACCAGGTATTTCGAAGTCGAGAGATTGCTGTCAATCCAGAGATAGACGGATCTTGACATCCCTCTGCGATTGATCTCATCGTTCAGATCCAGAATGAGCTCCGGAACTAGAGTTGTAACCTCTCCTCCGCTAAGTCGAATCACTCCTACTGAGGTCTTCCTCTCTGAATGGTAATCTCTTGCTTCGCAGAAATTGTCTAAGATCTCGGTTGCGGAAAAGTAGCACCCTTTTCCCATGTGGGGATTGTTCAGCTCCCTAGGTACGAAGCAGAAGCTGCATTCGTAGGTGCAACCGTTGACTTGAAGTGTGAACGCATAGTTGTAGTCCCTCGGATCGCCCCCCAATCTGAAAGAGGCAACATATGGCGGGTTCTGGAACTCCAGCTTCTGCCGTCCGGTTTGATCCAGACCTAGAAACTCCGTGGAGAGTGTTTCCTTCAGGGGCGCTTGAAGCCATCTGGATGCCCATTCTGAGCCTCGGCGAACATTCACATAGTCTCTGACTCGAAAGTTCTCTTTGAAGACATCCGTATCTTTCTCTTGGGATGTTCCAGAAAGCGTTGCGAGCAGGAACTTCCTCTCGCCACCCTTCCATGTGATCATCCATTCTCTGTAGTCTTCCGCTCTCCTTTCCGGGTCGATTTGCTCGAAAGGAATGGATGTTCTCCTCCTTCAAGACGCCGAGTAGGCGGACACCACTCCACGGGCTAAGATTGGCTTCTGGCCCCCATTGTCTGCGCCACGATGTAGGTCAATAGCAGTAGGGCGATGGTTGTCACGACGGCGCCCATGACTTCCGCAGGAAAGGCTAGGAATTGCTCAAGAGTGGGATACGCCTTGCTAGATATGACCAGCTGACCGTACAAATACGCAAGACCAAGGAGCCCTGTGAACGCCAATCCAGCCCATCGCTCGCGAATGAACGCCCAGGCGCGAATCCTCCTCGAGGCTTTGGCCAGCTCGAGGTAGAGACTGACGCTTGCAGCCTTCTTGAAAGCCGTGTCCCTTGGTTCTATGGACATTCGCTTCGAATACGGCTTGTGAGGCGCCTGCCTGGAAAAGAAGTTGATCTGGTATCTCTGCGACAGGCCCCGGATTTCAAGAGTGTCAGGCCCATCGACGCATTTCGGATACTCCAAGTGCAGCGCTAGATACCCTGGGTGACCTTCCTCGGTGTGGCGAGGGAATGAAGAAGCCAACTCAATACGATATTCCATGTTCTCTTGAAGCGGCCAAACACAAGACGTAGCATCCCCAGAATCGGGCGTGACCAGTCTCGGTTGGACGGTCTTCCGACCTTTCTCATCTTTGGTCTCATACACCCAGAAGAACGCCGCGTTCTCCAGACTGGCAAGGCTTGCCAACGTGCGTGTAGCATTCTGCCAAGTTTTCAGTGATTCCTGCATGTCCTCGGGAGGAACTACCCTTAGACTACGAAGTTTGTCATAGGCGATGAAGCTGTGCACGTGTGGAGGAAGGATCGAGTGCGCGTTCTTGAGCTCGTTTAAATATGCTGAGTAGTCAGGGCAGGACACAAATCCCTGCGTTTCGACAACCAGTTCTAGCTGGTCCCCGAGTCCCCTTGAACGAATGACGTTGAGTTCTCTGAGCGGGTACGCGCCAAGTATCGATTCAGGGGCCTTGACCGTGTCAACGCATACCAAGAGAGCCTTCTTACCATCTAGTTGTTCAGGTTGACGAAAGATCTCAGGGGGAACCCACTTTGCGCTGTACGTCGTAAGTTGGAAACGAGCACCAAAAGGCAGGGCGAAGACAGTTAGCAGAGCCTGAGCATATGTGTCGCTTGTCGCTGATTTGAAGAGAAGCACTCTCTCTTCCATGGACAAACAAGCGCGCCTGCCAATCGCCAGATGAGAGAGATAGGCCTACGCCCCACCGGCGATTACAAGCTTGTCGGGGTCTACCCAATCAACTTCAAGCACAGGTCAGACGTGAGCGTCTGTCTCTCTACGCGCCTAGCTTCACGGCAGGAACCGCAACCGACGAAAGAACTAGTGAGGTACACATGGCAACGGCTCAACGACTTGCCTGCGCGTCTAGGCTCCAACTACAGAATAATGTTGAAAGACTTCAAAGACAAGCACTATCGTCTTCGGTAGATCGTAGGCCCGGCAATGCGCGGCTCCGCAAAAGGTCCTTTCCACCGTCGTCTTAGAGGGAGATGTCGGTGTTCTCGCCGATGATGAAACGTGATCCGCGAGGCCTGTTGTGTCCGGAGCCGCTGATGTGCGTGTTTCGTCCGATGAGGCTGTCCACTATACGATTCTCGGATTCAATTTTGCAGTCTCCCATTATGATAGTGTTCTCGACTTCCGCGCCGCGGACCAATGTGTTGTCGCCGATAGAAGTGTATGGACCGACGTAGCTTCCGGGGCCTATCTGACAGTTCCTTCCGATTATGAGTGGTCCACGCAATGTCGTTCCTGAGAGAACGACAGTACCTTCATCGACACAGACGATGCCCGATGTCTTCACATCCTTCTCGAAGGTACCCTTGTTGTAGGATGACAATTCCGAGAGGACGAGCTGGTTCGCCTCAAGGATATCTTCTGGCTTGCCAGTGTCCTTCCACCAACCCTTCACCAAGTGGTGCCGCACCTCAAGCCCATCGTCAAGCAAGGTCTGGATCGCGTCAGTGATCTCAAGCTCGTTTCTCCAAGAGGGCTTGAGCCGACGGATCGCGTCAAAGATCTGCTTTCTGAACAGGTAGATGCCAACGAGCGCCAGATCACTGGGCGGATCCTTCGGTTTCTCGATCAGACGTATGATCTTGCCATCTTTCACGTCTGCCACGCCAAAACTCTGAGGGTTCGGCACATGACATAGCTCGATCTCGGCAGCCGCTTGAGAGTCCTTGAACTCGTCGACCATTTCGCGGATTCCGCCTTTCAGTATGTTGTCCGCCAAGAAGACGACGAATGGATCGTCTCCGACAAAGTGCTCAGTGAGCTTCACAGCATGGGCGATGCCTTTCGGTTCACCTTGGTTGATGTAGGTCACGTTGACTCCGAATTTCGCGCCGTCG
>Ga0209610_1002093_pt1 | contig 10085 bp, 8 predicted proteins | sample LakKivw275mmetaG_FD_184137 | JGI IMG/M metagenome (GOLD analysis project Ga0209610, IMG submission 184137) | Anoxic lake water microbial communities from Lake Kivu, Rwanda to study Microbial Dark Matter (Phase II) - Lake Kivu water 275m metaG... | ecosystem: Environmental > Aquatic > Freshwater >...
GACAAAAGACAGTTCACCTGTTGAGCCAAGTTCGGTCATCGTTTGTCGCATGACTCGCCATATGATCGCTGCCGACTTGGCAATCGCCCCGTTCTGAGAGTTCTCAACAATTGGTAGTCCTCCTGCCACAGCAATTCTCTCATCCGAGATTGCTCGCAGGATTCCAGCAACGGAATCCTTAGGAAGTCTTATGTCGGCGCTCACAAGCGCGAGGAGATCCGTGGAGCAGTTTGCCAAGATAAGGTTGATTGCGTTTGTTTTGCCGGTTCGGCTCTTCTCCTCGACTAGCTCGACCTTGTGATTCGTTTTGGTGATGTCGCGAACAATGCTAACCGTATTGTCAGTGCACCCAGATGCGACTACGACCACCCTGGCGAGTTGAGGCAGGTTCCTCTGATCTAGAATATCTCCGAGTAATGTCTTGATGTTCTTCCCTTCATTGTATGCGCAGACGCCGATTGTCAAGTTCATGGGCTTGCCTCGATGAGCCATCTCCTCTCATGCGGGCCCAATGGAAAAAGAGAGGTCAGCACGTTTATCAAGAGAGCTCAGGTGTGCGAGATTGTCCACGGTCAGGATCGGTTCTGTGCGCGCTCTAAGACCCAGCAGCGATCCTCCGCATGGACAAGGGCAGGTCAGCTGAGTCATCAAAGGAGCACCTCGGAACTCTGAACTACGTGGCGACAGGCGTCCCATGGGTCGATGACGATTATCACTTCAATCCAAACGGATACAAAACAGAACGAGCATAATCCAAGGCCAAGAAGACCCTAGCCCCGGAATACTCCCTGATTGGAACCGGGGAAAGGCCTCGCAATCCCTGACTGACATCAAAGAGAAGCTTCGCTATCCCTTCTTGAGTGGAAGTCGCTCGGTCCGGGCCTTCTCCAGCTTGCCTAGGCCCTTGCGGATGTTGCGCTTGAATGCATCTTCACTGCGAATTGTTCCGAGCCGACACAGGGAAGAGTTATGTAGAATCGAACGTGGTGACATGTGTCGGTCGTAGATTGGTGGAGTCTCCTGTCGGCCTTCGCGGTTTCATCGCTCAGCTTGCCGCAGCAGATTATCCTGATACTTTCCGTCATAATCTCTGGGTTGCTTGGGATATATGCCATCCATGCTTGGATGCTTACGTTGTTGGCATTTCGGGGGAGAACGCCTCCGGTAGCTAGGTCTCCGACTGTTTGGCCGTCTGTGTCGGTTCATCTGCCGGTCTACAACGAGAAGCGGGTCATACCGCGATTACTTGATTCGGTCCTTGCGTTCGACTATCCTCGCGACAAGCTTGAGGTCATAGTAGTTGACGATTCAACTGATGACACAACGCAGCTTCTTCAATCGTATCAAGAAAAGTTACCGGAGCTCGTTACCATAATTCATCGGGAGAAACGCGATGGGTTCAAGGCAGGTGCGTTGCAAGCAGCTCTGGATAGGAGTAGAGGCGAGTTCTTCGTTCTCTTCGACGCTGATCATGTGCCAGCCCCTGGTTTTCTGAAGAGGATGGTTCCATACCTGTGTTCTGACACTCTGGCAGCGTTCGCGCAGCCTCGTCAGAGTTACCTGCATGATGTGAATTCATGGGTGGCGCGTGCTCTTGGTCTGGGGACCGATACATATGCTTTCATTGATCAAGAGGCTCGGTTTTCGGCTGAGCTTCTTACGCACTTTAGCGGTAGTGGTGGCGTCTTTAGGAAGACAGCGGTGGTCGACGTGGGGGGGTGGAGCTCAGATACGCTTGCTGAAGATCTTGATTTGTCAATACGCCTGCGTTTGCGTGGTTGGCGTTGGGTGTATGACAAGTCGATTGAGTGTCCAGGCGAGCTTCCCGCCTCATTCACAGTTCTTCGTCGACAGCAGTTTAGGTGGGCCAGCGGGTTCGCAGGTTGTTTGAGCAAGCACCTACGGAATCTAGTCACGACGGATCGGATGTCTCTGATGCAGAAGGCGGAGGCCATGATCTACCTATCCGGATATGTTGCTTCTCCGCTTATCGCGATTGGGGTCGTTCTGGCAACTCTGTACTGCCTTGTGTTCCCGCTGGATTTCGTGTTGAATGGGTTCTGGCATAATGTCTTCTCTGCTTTCACTGTCGTAATGTCTACACTTATCTACACAGCACCATTGGCAATGTTCACAGTTGCCGTGTATAGGTCCACAAATGGTTGGCCGCAGAGGATAAGGCGTGTATCAGACCTATTCTACCTTGGAGTTCTTTCTGTAGGGATCTTTCTGACAAGCGCCAGAGCCGTAGTTAGTGGCTTTCTTAACAGAGCTACATACTTCTACAGGACGCCGAAACGAGGCTACGTGACGGCGTCGAAGTCAAGTGCGTGAGGGATGGGTTGGATGTCTAGGGTCTGTGTCACAATTCCCACGTATAATGAGCGTGAGAGCATTTCAAAGCTGATTCCCACACTCCTCCGTGTCTTTCAGGAGAACGGAATAGATGGGTGGGTACTTGTCGTTGACGATTCGAGCCCAGATGGAACTGGCGATGTTGTGGAAGCACTGTCTCAGAAGCATCCGAACATTCGGGTGATTCACAGAAAGGGGAAGCTGGGACTTGGAAGCGCCTACAAAGACGCATTCGGTAGAGCTCTGGTGGACCGTAACACGGATCTCGTCGTCGAGATGGATGCTGACCTATCACATGACCCCGCCTATCTCCCCGCTATCCTGCACGGCGCTCAGCGTTCCGGCGGAGTTGGACTTGGGTCACGCTATGTCAAGGGAGGACGCATTGTTGGCTGGCCTTGGAGGAGAAAGGTCGTAAGCTGGGGCGCGAACTTCCTCACTCGGGTGATTCTCAGTTTACCTGTCAAGGACGCAACAAGTGGGTATAGGGCGTTTACGAGAGATGCTCTCACCAAGATCGGATATGCGGACGCCGGCACGAAAGCTTACGCGTTCCAAGTCGAGATTCTCTACAGGTGTCGACGGCAGAGCTTGTTGATCGAAGAGGTACCGATCACGTTCTATGAGCGTCAGCTGGGCAAGTCGAAGCTATCGCGAGGAGATATGTTCGATTTCTTGAAGACAGTTCTGCGGCTTCGCTTCAGTTTCTGAGACTGTGCTACTTGAGCTGGTTTCGTTTGTCTATTACCAAGAGAAGCGAGACGATCAGCCCGACTGCGTACAGTATGAGCGAGGCGTTGAACGCCGCGACCACGTTGTTCGAGTACCAGCCCGACAGTGTCACCGAGTAGAACAGTGTCGCAATTGCCTCAACGATTCCGAGCGGAAACAGCAGTAGCGTCAGCCAAAATGCAAAGCGTCGTCCAAGAAGGACTCCAACCCCGGTGGCAAGTGAGACGACGCTCAGCGCGATGAGAGGAATCAGCCCCATGTCGTAGAGGGCAGAGAAGGCAAGTCCGTAAATGCCTAAGACAAAGAATATCCCGCTGGCGACGAGCAGTCCTGTCGCATGAGTACGTTCTAGACCCGCTTTTGCAGCCAACGCTTTCAACTCACGGTCGGACGCATAACGCGGGGTCACGTATATCATTTTCACTCCCAGGCGCGGCCGGCAGCGGGCGAGCTAACCTCTCCATTCAGTGTGGGTGCTCCCTTCAAGGATAAACAAATAGCACAATGATACGCAGAGTCCTGTAGCGTTACACTATGAGAGCTGGTACCGTTGGTCTTGGACCAAATTGAGTTACACGTTTCCCAATCTCAGATCTTCTCGGGATTGGGGAAATCGCTTGATGAGGCGGAATTCGTTGTTCTCGGCGTACCCTTCGACAAGACGAGCACCTACCGTGCTGGCTCCAAGTTTGCTCCGGCGGCTATTCGAGAGGCTTCATTGAACATAGAGACGTACAGTTTCCGCTCTAAATTCGATCTTGAGGATGCTCAAATCTGCGACATAGGTGATCTGCACGTTGTGGATTCCGTCGATGAAACGATGCGTCGTTTATCGGCAGTAGAAGGTGAGATCCTCAAGGCGTCAAAGATCCCTGTCGCCATTGGTGGCGAGCATACGATCTCGTTCGGTACAATTCGCTCGTTTCCTAGAGATACCGGCATTGTGTGCTTCGATGCTCACGCAGATATGCGAGACGAATACTTGGGCGAGAAGTTGATGCATGCGACATTCCTCAGGAGAATAATCGAGAAAGTCGGTGCGGACAAGGTTGTGCATGTCGGGCTGAGGTCGCTCTGCAGGGAAGAGCTGACTTTCATAGAGAAGAACCATGTGAGGCACTTCTCGATGCGTGATCTTAGGCGCCACGATGTGGAAGAAGATGCCCGTCTTATTCGGCGAGCAGTCTCCAATTTCGGGAAGCTGTACGTAACCGTCGACATGGACGTTTTCGACCCAGGGTTCGCTCCCGGGGTTGGGAATCCAGAGCCGGACGGCTTGTGGCCTGATCTCTTCTTCACGATTCTGACAGCACTTTGTGATGAAAAGCTGGCAGGACTGGATCTCGTCGAGCTGTCCCCGAACCACGACAATGGAGTAACTGCGGTGCTCGCAGCAAAGATACTCTTCGAAGCGATCTGTGCTGCAGAGTCGGCGAGAATGAAGAGGTCGGGAAAGTAGGATCAATCAGTCCTTTTCATCTTTGAAATGAAATGGCCGTTGCAGTCGTGAGTATGAGGGTATAGACGCTGGCTTGGTTCTGAGCCATAGAGACCTGGCAGACCAATCCTTGGGTTTGAGTCAACAGCTCTGAAGTCAGGATTCGCCGCCAAGAAGCCATTGACGACATGCTCATTTTCCTCAGCCAGAATGCTACATGTGCTGTACACGAGTGTGCCTTCCTTCCGTACAAAAGGTGACACGTTCTCCAGCATTGTCCGCTGGGCGCGTGCAAGCACGTGCACGCGTTCCGGCGTAGTCGTCCACTTCTCGACAGGTGACTTCCAAAAGGTTCCCGTATTACTACACGGAGGATCAAGGAGAACGACATCGACTTGTGTGTTTGTCGCGAGTGGTTTGCTGGCATCCGCGAGCAGAGGATGTGCAATCTTTACTCCAAGCCGAGATACTTCTCGCCTCCAGAAACTCATTCGTGCAGAGGACTTGTCGATTGAATAGATAGTGCCCTTGTTCTCCATCAGTTGGGCTAGGTGCGCAGTCTTCGCACCAGGTGCTGCACATACGTCGAGAACCGAATCTCCCGGCCTTGGAGCTGCGACCGCACCTGCAAGTATGCTGGCCTTGTCCTGAATCACTATCCTTCCCTCCCTGTAGGGTTTCGTCTGCACGATAGGCCGCTTGAAAGACAGAACCTTGAAAGCCAGTGGAAGGCTCTGGATGGGTTCCAGCGCGATTCCTGTCTCCTCAATCTCACGGAGACATGCCTCCTCGTTCGCCGACAGCGTGTTAATTCGAATGTAGGACGAGGCTCTGTGCGCGTTTCGCTGCATCAACTTTAGGGCCGCCGGCCTTCCGAGTAGCACAGTAGAGGCAGACACAAACCAAGTAGGATGAAAGACATTCAAAGCCACGGCTTGGTCATAGGGAAGTCTGCCTACCTCCTCAGGGATGTCAAGAGCAAGGATTCTTCCCAACATGGGTTCGATCGGCTGCATTTTTCGCCAGCCAAGTGCAAAGCGAGCGGCGTGCAGAAAACGAACCACATCACGATCGTCCGCTCCGTGCAGTCTTGTCCAATAGCAGAACAGTCGCAGAAGGCTCGCTATGCCATGCTCAAGGGAGGCGAGATCAAGCTGCCCACTACTTGCCCTTAGAATTAGATAGTCTATGAGGTTTCGACGACGAGTCGTCTCTAAGATGAGCAACTGGGCAGTTCTCAACTGATCGGCCCTCGTAATTCCCAGCTGTTTCGAAGTTCTTGCAAATGCAGTTCGTTCGCTGAGTCCCTCGTGTTCCATCCAGCTTAGGGATTCGATGGCCAAAGCCACAGCGTCTTGCACTATTCTCATCCACTTAGAAACTAGCCCAGATTGCCTCGGACCTCATTCCTTCCAATTGGCCTCTGCCACTATATGTGTTTCCAGATTTCAGGGGGGCGGCCGGTCGGGCATATAGTTCAGGCATCCGTACAGTCAGAGCGCAGACATGGATCTGTGGCCTACCGTGCGCCACAAGGAGGCAAATGACACAAACGATTTCTATCCGAGTGGGGTCCCAGTACTTTGGAGCATTTCGCTGCATGCTGACACTCGACCAGTTCGTTTCTCCGGCATCGGGTCAGAAACCCAAGCCGGCATCTTCCGGATTGGTCGAGCTGAGATCCCCCGCAGCTCCGCCTGAGATCCCGCCCTCGTATTTCGTTTCAATAGGCTATGATGGTCAGAAGCGCAGCTGCTATCTCCTGCTATATGAGCCGAAGAGTCATAGAATCTATGATTGGTACGACACCTCAGGTCATAAGCCGTACTGTTTTTCAGACAAGTCAAAGGACGAACTCGAATCCATCGACTCCATTTCGAAGAATCCCGGATTTGAGAGGTTCGAGTCGGTGGAGAAATACGATGCACTCCGCTGCAAGCAAACGGCACGCACTATGATTGTTGCGAAGGATCCGTTGACCATCGGAGGTAAGCCTGCAGGTTCGATACGGGATGCAATTCGAGCGTGGGAGGCCGACATAAAGTATGTGGAGAATTACATCTACGACAATGGCCTCGAGCCAGGAATGATGTACGAAGTAAGAGCAGGTGCGCTCAAGAGAATCGAGTATTCACTCGCCAAAGAAGCAACTGCCCAAGTGGCACAACTGCTCAAGGAGGAGTCAGACGAATACAGGAAACTGGCGCTAGAATGGATGCGTCTTCTCGAGTGTCCTGTGCCCACTTATCTACGAGCTGCGATTGACATCGAGGTTTTCTCTCCGGTAGCCACTAGAATTCCGGATGCCGAGGCTGCCGATCAAGAAATAATATGTGTCAGTCTTGTCGGGTCAGATGGTCAGGAGCGCGTCTTCCTTCTAAGCAAGGAAGGCAAGAAAGAAGGAACGACCCCCTATCCTCGTAATGCCTCAATTGAATTCTACAAGACGGAAAAAGAGCTTCTCGCCGCATTCTTCAAGGCCACGATCGCTTACCCTGTCATTCTCACGTTCAACGGTGATGGCTTTGATTTCAGGTATCTCTATCACCGTGCGCAGAATCTGGGTTTCGCGAAAGAAGAAATTCCTATCGAGATGGGGCGAGATGTTGGCTACCTAAGAAACGGCGTGCACATCGACCTGTACAAGTTCTTCTTCAATCGATCGATTCAGATCTACGCATTTGGCCAGAAATACCGCGAGAACACACTTGGCGAGGTTAGCGAGGCGATTCTCGGCAGGGGAAAAATCGAGACATCTACGTCAGTTTCTGAGCTTGACTACGGTGAACTCGCAGTCTACTGCCTCAACGATTCTGAGATCACCTTGGAGCTGACAAGAGTCGATGACGACCTCGTAATGAAACTCATCACAGCTCTCTCACGGATCAGTTACATGAGCCTAGAAGATGTGTCGCGGCAAGGTGTCTCAAGCTGGATACGCAGCATAATGTACTGTCACCATCGGAAACGAAACTACTTCATCCCGCGAGCAGACGAGATCGAGGAGTTTAAGGGAGGCACAACAACCGAGGCGGTCATAAAGGGCAAGAAGTACAAGGGGGCCATCGTCGTCGAACCTCGTCCTGGCGTCCATTTCAACGTAGCCGTTCTCGATTTTGCGTCGCTGTATCCTTCAATTATCAGGAACTGGAATTTGGGGTACGAGTCAGTTCGTTGCCCTCACACCGACGAGGAATGCAAGCAGAACCTTGTGCCCGGAACATCGCATTGGGTTTGTAAGAAGACGAGAGCTCTTGAGAGTCTCTTGATCGGCTCCCTGAGAGACATCCGCGTGAACTGGTACAAACCACGTTCCAAGGACCCTCGTCTCTCGAAGGTTCAGCTGAGCTGGTACAAGGTTGTCGCTGATGCGCTGAAGGTGGTGTTGAATGCCAGTTATGGTGTCTTCGGAGCTGACAGATTCGCGCTCTATTGTCCACCCGTGGCCGAGGCCACAGCAGCGATAGGTCGGTACGCGATCTCCCAGACGCTGGAAAAGGCACGTGAACTCGGTATCGAAGTCCTGTACGGCGACACAGATTCGCTCTTCCTCGAAAGCCCTGATCAGAGTGCGTTGAAGAACCTCGTTGACTGGTCCATGTCATCGTTACATATGGAACTTGAAGTCGACAAGAACTATCGGTATTTGGCTTTGAGCTCCAGAAAGAAGAACTATCTCGGAGTCAAGCCTGACGGGAGCGTGGACATAAAGGGGCTGACCGGTAAGAAGAGGCATATTCCTGATTTCCTGACGAAAGCGTTCTACGAGATGGTCGAAATCCTTAGCGACGTAAAAACTCCTGACGAATTTGAGAATGCGAGAGCGAGGATAACCGAGATCGTGAAAGGATGTTACCTCAAACTGCGAAACCGTGAGTACGCCCTTGAGGAATTGGCGTTCTCGGTGATGATGGGTCGTGACACTGGAAGCTACAAGAAGACGACGCCTCAACATGTGAAAGCCGCAAAACAGCTCGAGGGCACGGGTGTCGAGGTCAAATCAGGTGAACTCATAGCATTTGTCAAAGTGATTGGAGAGCAAGGTGTGAAACCCGTACAGCTCGCCAAGATAGATGACATAGACATTCAGAAGTACATGGAGTATCTGCGATCCACTTTCGAACAAGTCCTTGATTCGCTCGGAATCGAATTTGAGGACCTAATCGGAGTCAAGAAGCTTGAATCCTTCTTCTCCACTGCGAAATGACGCATTAGATTGAAGCTGGGGCATGCATTGAGGAAAGGCCTTCTGACGATAATCGGGCTACGACATATCCCGGAGGTCAAGCCTAGAGATAATCTTGGAAGAATGATCGCCGCAGCGGCAACCAGACAAGGACTGCAGCTGGAAAGCAACGACATAGTCGTCGTGGCCCAAAAGATTGTTTCGAAAGCAGAAGGACGGTTTGTCTCTCTTCGCAACATCAAGCCGTCTGCGTTGGCCAAGAAAATGGCAAGGGCAATGGGGAAGGATCCGCGACACGTTGAAGTCATCTTACGTGAGACTAAGCGTGTGGTGAGACGACGGGGTCCACATCTAATCGTCGAAACTCAGCATGGTCTTGTATGCGCGAACGCGGGGGTGGACAAGTCAAACGTCGAAGGTCAAGACATTGTCACGCTGCTCCCGAAAGACGCAGACAAATCAGCACGTCGAATACGCGAGCAGATCATCGAGAGAACGGGCAAGGACGTCTCAGTCATAGTATCGGACACTTTTGGTAGACCCTGGAGGCTTGGGCAGACGAATGTTGCCATCGGCCTTTCCGGCATGAGGCCGTGGATCGATTACCGAGGGACTAGGGACAAGTTTGGATACGAGTTGTCGGTGACCAGGATTGCTGCAGTAGATGAGCTTGCGGGGGCAGCCGAACTAGTCATGAACAAAGCGGATGGCGTCCCTGTTGCCATCATCAGAGGTTATTCGCATACTCGCAGTCGAGGAAGCGCGCGACAATTAATACGACCTGCTAAACAGGATCTGTTTCGTTAGGGGAGTTCCTTGATTTCCTCCGTCACTCAGCCAAGGTTCCTCATTTCATTCAACATATTGAGGGCATTGAACGCTACATGGACTACTCCCGCATCTCAGTCCAGACACCCACTGACATTGGACAACTCGTGATCAATCAGAACCACAGCAGACTTAACTATCGCTCCGATGTTGTGTAGGCCGTCTAGGAAGCGCTGTTCTTGAATTCGATAAAACCACCAGTGCCGGTAGAAGTCAATGACATCTTAGGCTTCTCGAGGCTCGCCCTTGCTCTCACCGAGGGGTCGCAGATACTATGGCATTTCAAGCACAAGGGAAGGCACGTACTCGGCATGTTCACTGCTTACATGTACTGGGACGGCGACCTGCCCATACTCGCTTACACTTACGTCGATTCTCCCCCTAAGCCCTTCCTCGCTTACAGGAGCGACTCCGTGAAGGGCGAGGAATGGATGTTCACGGACGACGCTGATGACAGCAAGTATCGATATGGCTCATTCGTGGAAGTGAAGAGCTTGCCCCAGAAATTCCTCGAGTGTTTGGATGGTCAGTTTCCTTCACCGGCAT
>Ga0209610_1002094_pt1 | contig 10083 bp, 11 predicted proteins | sample LakKivw275mmetaG_FD_184137 | JGI IMG/M metagenome (GOLD analysis project Ga0209610, IMG submission 184137) | Anoxic lake water microbial communities from Lake Kivu, Rwanda to study Microbial Dark Matter (Phase II) - Lake Kivu water 275m metaG... | ecosystem: Environmental > Aquatic > Freshwater...
CCGTATGATAGAGGAACGAGCTGCCGCCTGGACCTCCGTGGACGATTATCATGATTTTGCCGCTTTCCGTGTTGCCCTGAACGGATACGCGCATGGCGGCGCCGTCATTTTCGACGTAAAACGTATCGTCGGCATGCTGGCTTATTGTAATTTTCTCATTCTGACACTGCCAGAGCAAGGACATGAGAATAAGAGTAACAACCGGTTTTAACTTATTCATTGGGTATCTTTTGCTTTTTATGGAGTAATGAAAGTTTAGTTATGATGCCGAGTTCTATAGTCGGTCGAATATAAATGAAACTATTATAGGGTGCCATAATCAATAAGCTAACTCTTGAATACACTCTTATCGGTTTACTCCATAATTTCTGTAAATCATAACCTAAACCGGATGAGATGGAAAACAGGGCATAGGTGTATCCCGCCAGCGGTTTTGTGGAAACCACACCCGCATCACTTACCCGATAAGTAGTGCCGCCCAAAAACGTGCGACTGATACCGATGCCGGGAGCAAACTCGGTAAACCAGCCGCAAGGTCTGAGTCGGCGCCACTGCCGTTCAACCATTAGAAATGCATTGGTGTGGAAGTCGGCATGATAATACATGCCAATCGAGGCGTTGACGGATTTTTCTTTCCGATAGGTTTTTTCGCCATGTCGTTTACTTTTGGTAACTACGCAGGCGGCGGTTGGGAACTCCAAGGCAATTTTGGCACCGGGGTAAATTAGCGAACCTAAATACGCCGCTTTGAATGGCGGGGTATAATCGAAGGTTGAGTCTATAACGGTTTGCTTGTGTGCACCGGCAAGGATACTAAAAGCTGAAAGGACGATAATAAAAAGGAATTTATGTAAGGATCTCATTTTAGGAAGTTATAAAAATATATTCACTACGTTGATACTCACGTTTCGCCGATTTAAATGAATCCAAAATTCCAATTTATTTCCGTAAACCTTGTCTTCAATTCCGTCACAATTTAATGCCGGAACTTGATCGATAAAAACGAAATTTCTGGCAGTAAAAAATTGATATTAGGTATTCGACGGAAACCTATGGTGCGGGTATTAGGTTTAATGGCGTTTGTTACATTGGCTCACTACTTCAACAAAACCAATTTTTTGGTAAATGCAACTGAACCAGATTGTAACCGATAGAAATAGATTCCACTGGGAAAGCCCGCCGCATTCCACTGTCGTATGTGCTCACCGGCAGGTAATTCCTCGGCAATAAGTGAGGACACCTCTCTTCCCGAAAGATCAAATACCTTCAACGAGACAAACGATCTTGTCGGAATACTAAAAGAAATCGTCGTACTCTGGTTAAACGGATTGGGGTAGTTTTGCCTGAGCAAAAATTTCATCGGCAGCTGATTTTCCTGATCATCAATGCCGGACAGTCCGCCGTTGGAAGTATGCAGGATTACCCCGGAATCGCCCACGGCGAAACCATGATTTTCATCATAGAAATAGATTGCGTTCAGGTTTTGAGTTGTCGGCGTACCTGCCAGCCCTCCCGTTGGTCGGGAGCAGGCTGGGAGTGAAGCGGTCCAGGTATCACCACCGTCGGTTGATTGATAAATCATCCCGCCGGTTCCGCAAACATAGATCACATTAGCCGATGGAGCCGAAACGCCAAGCAACTTACCTGTAGCAGCTACGCCAGTCATAGCTATTTGCCAGGTAGTGTCAGACAAAGTTTTCCTTAAGATTGCCGGTTGGTTAACATAGTCTCCTAGAGCACCTACGATGAAACCTGCGCCACCGCCATTGCAAAATTCACCATTGAAGGCTTCCGATCCCTCCTGACCATGAAAGGGAAGAATTGTCTCTGCCCATGTGTTTAAGGGAAATTGCTGATTACGAAACAGTGAGTATGGTGTAAGAGCAAAGATGGGTAATCCAAGGATATAGGTGCCACGCCATTCAAAAAGGGCGCGAATTGGTTCAGTGCTGATCTTTTCGGAAGTCCAGGTCTTGCCGGTATCGGCGGTCTCATAGACCCATCCGGAATCGGCACCGACGTAAAAGTGACCCGGATAGGTATTTAATACCGACAGGCATTGCCGATTTTCCGGAATATACCGTGGCAGCCAATTTTTACCACCATTTGAGGTCACGACAATACCGCCCAGCTCTCCAACGATGACTCCATTTAGCGTATCGCAGAAGTCAACCGCCTTCAAGGGTCGAGTGATGAAGGAAAGTATTGCGCCTACGTCAATCCAGGTCGAACCGCAATCAGTTGTTCTGAGAATTGAGCCGTCTGCGCCGACCGCGATGGCAGTTGCTGTATCGAGCATGATCACATCGGTAAGTGATTGGGTGGTGCCGCTATTTTGCTGAAACCATTGGGCGGGGAGGAGAATAGTGTTTATCAAGAGAGAAATTGTCAACGATAAAACCAGGATTGTGGTTTTCATAATTTCACCTCTTTGGATTAGTCTTTTACTATTGATTATAAAAGCTCCGGATGGTTCTTGTTCATCCAATCCAGCACTTCTTTCTTTAACTGGATTACAAAAGAGATAAGTTCATCCGCATCTGCATTTGTTACACCGCCAATATAATCATACTCGACAATATTTCTTTTCGATCTGCAGCTATTAAGGTAGTCGGTATCGTCTTCCTTTTCTTTCCCCAAGATTAAGGGAAGGGCTTGGAGTGTTCGATAATGAGCAAGTGTTCTTTCCGGGCGATAACCTTCAGAGTATATCAGAATTGTACACAGTATTAAAGCTGCATTGTATGCAATTCCAAACCTTCCGTCAGCTGACAAATCAATTTGCCGGGCATCATGCAAATCGCGCTCGACTATTTCAAACAACCGTTGAATTTCTTGCTTGCTCGTTCGATGAGCTCGCAGCCACTGATTATTCGCCCAATCGCGCAAACTCATCTTCAATCCCTTTGATCATTATTTTTGGAGAAGAAAGAACGGTTGAGATAAAATGCTCCTTTTCCCTTTTGCGTTTGATAAACTCTTTCTCGGTCATTATGTGAGGATTAATTTCTCGACCGATTTTTTTACTAGGCTCCTTGATTAATTTACTTATCGTCTTGAGTCCAATATCTCCAATTATCAAAAGATCAATGTCACTTTCAGGATGCTCTTCTCCGGAAGCGATAGAACCGAAAATAAAAGCATACCTGATTGCATCTATTGCTAATGATTCCTTAAGAATATCGGTTAAGCCGGAAGTTTTTATAACCAAATCGTGAATGGTAGAAAATAAAGGGTGCTCCTTATTTGCCCGATAATAGGTCCGATTGCCATCAACGCGTTTTTTGATCAATCCTAATCTTTCCAATTTTAAGGCTTCCTGCCGTACCGTACCGATTGCCAATCCTGCTCGTCTTTGAATCTCGCGCAGATGAAACTCGTTAGAGTTAACTCCAAAAAGAATCCGAAAAAATTCTTCACGCACTTGAGAGGATAGAATTTCTGATAGGATAATCATAAATCACCAAATTGTACGCTTATAATATACATTTGTGCGGTATATACATACAATAATTTTTTAGTTTTTTATCTTGGGTGTAAATAATGGAAATGGACATTGCTGGAAAATCCCCGTTGTCTTCCAGAGCTGAAAGAAGGAAAGCGGCGTGGCAACGTCAGTCCAACTTGAACCACAATCTCTCATCCTGAGAATGGAGCCGTCTGCACCGACCGCGATGGCAGTTGCTGTATCAAGCATCATTATATCGGTAAGTGATTGGGTTGTTCCACTATTTTGCTGAAGCCATTGGGCGGTGAGGATATTAGTGCTTAATAAGAGAAAAGTTGTTATTAATAAAGTTGGGATAATGGTTTTCATAGATTGTCTTACTTATATAAGATTGTAAAGGATAATTTGTACCTAACGTTCTGCACAAAAGTAACGTCCAACATCGGCTTCTACCTCGTAATGTTGGGATCGATTGTCGAACCGTGAAAGTATCGCTCGCGCTTTTGGCGGAACTACGGCTGCTTCATAGTCATCACCAGCAAACTCTCGAACAGCGTCGTTGGAGTCAAACCACATTATCGTAATGAACTCGACCTCTTTACCTGTGTTACGACGAAGGAGGTGGATCCCTTTGTAGCCTTGGATGTGACGATTGCTTATACCAATGAAGATTTCCTCTTTTAGTAAAGTTTCGTAAGCATCGGCATTAGCCGGAGTGGTGTAACCATGCCATATTCTTGCGATCATTTTCGTGTCCCTTCTAATTAGCAGCAGTTGGATGAAGTTATTCTAATGTTTATCGTGATGCTCATAGCCGAGGCGCAATTTCACCTAATGTGTTGCAACGTAACGCAGCGGTACGGAATGAAGCGAAGCGGAATGTAGTGCCGTTTAGCGAACACTTTTAGTTGCGTAATCATCAGCATTTCAATCTGCCCTTTGCAAATGTGTGAACGTCGTTGCGCTGCCTGTTATGCGAAGTGGGCGGGAGTACGTCTGAGTTCGGACTCTGTTGAGTACTTATTCGTTTTGTAATAACTCTCTCAAATAAGCAAGAATGGATTGTGAGTCACCCCCACCTCTTTTGGGAGGCAGCTACTCAAAGTGAAAGATATAAGAAATCCCAACCGATAGTCGGCTGCCGATCGATTCAAATTCGCTTGCCCCAGTGCCACGAAGTTCAATCCAGCCGGGTCCTTCGTCAACCTTTTCCATTTTCTCATGGCTGGCGACCATTGCTTTGTATTCAATGCTAAGGATGAAACCGCGTAATGGAGAAACCTTTGCTCCGAGACCGACTGAACCGTAGCCATCAGACGTAGCCTGATAGTAAGATGGCTGGTTCCACTGATCTTTGTCTTCTGTATGGAACGCCAAACTAATGCCGAAAATACCATAGAAGGCGAACCAAAAATCGTTATTCTGAGGCCAAGTGCTCAATCCGAGATGCAGTACAAGGAGATCGATAAAATAGAATCTCTTGTTCGTCACTTGAGGGTCCGTAAATCTCGGCATTGAGAAGCCGAGTTCAAACGCACCGTACCCGCTCTTGCCCATTTTAGAGAGTCCACCAACAGCAACTCCCAAAGAGGTCGCTCTGCTCTTGTAGTACGACCATGAAAAGGGTTTCATTGTAAGTGGAAAATCGGTTGTGCTGTGACGGAGAACAGAAACGTACCAACCGCCATCACTCTTGACTTCTTGCGGTGCTGCAGGGCTCTGTGCATTGAGTGAAGGGCTAGCACTCGAAAAAAAGAGCAGAATGGGGATGGACGAGGCCGTTATTATCCATCGTATTTTCATAACATCCTCCGATTTCGCCCAACGTATGCAGTAGCAAAACAGTCCCGTTTGCCGATATAAACAACTAATTTATTAACGGTAAGCGGGATTGAGCGAACACTACTAATTATTAAACTTTGTTTCATAATTGCCTTGTCAAATAATGTGCTTGCCCCGAAGTAATTTATCGGGGAGCGCCGTTGCTACTGCTGTCATACGCCGAGCGCAACATATTGACTTTCTCACTTAAATGATATAATATTGATATAGTAAAAAGGAGAATAATAATGCCAATAATAAAAGCAATATCAGATTTAAGGAACAAAGCAAACGAGATATCAGAACTCGCGCATGAATCGAATGAGCCAATTTTCATCACAAAGAATGGTGAGGGAGATATGGTTGTGATGTCGATAGCGCAATATACTAAACTCCAATTAAAACTTGAGTTATTTAGTAAGCTTGCTGTTGCACAAGCACAGCGTGCAAAGGGCGATAGAGGACGTACCATTTCACAGGTCATGAAAGATCTCCGAAAGAGAATTCGTGAAGCGGCCTGAATATATAGTACGTCTTCTTAGTATTGCTGAGGATGACCTTGCTGAAATCATAAATTATATTGCAGCCGACAGACCATCGGCAGCAGAGGCACTTGCAACAAGAATAGAAAAGAACCTTAATCTTCTCTCGAAAAATCCTCAACTCGGCAGAATACCTAATGAAGATGAATTGATACACCTGGGATATAGATACCTTATTGTTGAAAACTATTTGATATTTTACACGATTGAGGAACAAACTATTTATATCCATAGAATTCTTCATGGTGCTCGAGATTACTTGACCTTATTCTGACCGCTTTTGCGCTTGGCGTATCACTAGTGTAACCACGCATTTCGTCTAATACTCCTAAAATGGTATGATAGACGCCATTCCGGTTCATTGGGACAAGTTATGGTGTATATTGTACTCTTGCATGAAGACCTCCGTGTCCCAGATGCTCCTGAAAATTTGAGGTGTAAATATCTCCGTTCAAAACTCACTTTGATCATGCCAGAGTAAAAATTGTAATCAAACCTCTTTTCCGGATATATTTGCAATTCTGTCAAAATTTAATCTCTGCTTTTTATCAATGCCAATGAAATTTTTAGCGTTATTACATATTATATGTTGTTTGATGGAAATTATTAAATAATGGTAAATCTATTTGTGTTTTTCCAAAAATAATAGAACAAGCACAATTAGTTGGCTGTTATTTTTCTTTCTATTCAAGGCAATCCAACCATCAAATTTTGTAAGCAAGACTGACAACTGCAGGTAACGGGATTTATACTGCGCTTATTTAAATTCCGACCTAATCGTTTTTATTAAGCCTTTAACTTGAACGAGCGCTTGTTGAATATCTTCTTCGGTAAGGCCCTCATCGAGAATAAAAGGGTAACGTTCTATGAAATAGAAGCCAGTAATTTTCTGAAGTATCTGTCGATATTGCTCGAGGGATGGATCGAAGGTTAATGCCTCGTTGAGAAGTGGTTCTAAATCGTGAATACGTTGGAGTAACCAGCCTTTGGTAAGAAGAAGCGCTTTAAGATATTTCTCAAGCGCTTGTTGCAGAAAAAAGCCCGCAGCTTCTGGATCATGAGCGCTTAAAAGTTGCTCAACCCGATAGAAATCTTTTTCGGCAATTCTAAACCAATCATTTGGGTAGAGAGATTCCTTATGCGGCATATAATACCTTGCCCCTTTTAATAATATCAGCCAGGAATTGATCGCCCCGATTTAGCCGCTCGGATACTTCAAGTGGATTTAGGACAAATGTATCAATAGCCACTTTACGATTAGGATCAGAGAGAATTTTGCGCACAGCCACCCACCGATCAATAAATCGCTCATTGGTGTCTTTTATAATTAAAAGATCAATGTCGCTATCTGAGTGGGGTGAATCACTTAAATAAGAGCCAAAAAGGATTATCTTTTGTGGGGAGTAGTCACATCGTAATTTGTTTACTATCTGGCGAGTAATTTGTTCGAATTCTATATTGGTCATTGAAAATTCACTTTACCATAATCCATTTATTTCACTTTTTTGCGTCTTTAACTTTTGAATCAAACTCACTCCTGAAAGATTTTCTAGTATCCAGCGTATATATTTCACCTTAATGAAAATTTAACGCCTGCTTTTTATGAATACCAATAAAATTTTTTTGAAGAGGGGTTAAATTTTTTTGGGTAATAATTCAAACTGGTCGGGTTTGATCATCGGTTTTGACCTAAATCACTTTAATGAAAAATATCATTGAATATAGAGTTTCACCATCATCCTCATGTTGCGATTCTCGCCCAAATTCACTAACATTGCCCTGGCATTTTTTGAAATACGGAATGACTGTCTGGGGCGATCCGGAATTCTTAAGAAAGTATTTTCCGCCAGGCGGGATTTAAAGCAAGTTGAAAATTGAAGTGAGGCATTGATGAAAAATACGAAAATTTTTCTGATATTTATTTTTTTCTCTCTTGGAATTAGCAGCGGCTTATCGGCTGCCGACTGGATGAATTATACGACCGCCAACAGTGGTCTGATTAGCAATGATGTGCGTGTGGTCTGTGTAGATATTAATGGTGTCAAATGGTTCGGCACGGCTCAGGGTTTGGTGCGTTTTGACGGCAGCAGCTGGAATACCTTTCAGGTCAGCGATACCACCATTCAGACTCTGCCGCACAATAGCATTCGTGACATCGCCTTCGAGGTTACCAGTTATGGTCCCGAGATCTGGGTCGCGACTGACAGCGGAATAACCGTGATAAGCGTGCCGTTGGAATTGGACGGCATCTCTATGGCAACGCCTTATCGCGTGGATAATACCGGCTTAGTTTCCAACCGGGTGCGCACGGCAGCGGTGGATTACAAGGGTAAAAAGTGGTTTGCCACCGACAGCGGACTGTCAAGTTTCTCGGGTAATTGGCAAACCGGCTGGAAAGCCTATACCGATACGAATAGCGTAAATGCATTGTCGAATAGTAATGTTTTATCAGTCGGGATGGATACGACCGGCTGGAAATATATCGGTACTCTGGGCGGCGGAGTTTCTCGGCTCTTCGATAATAAAGTTGATGCCGTCAGCTCGGCTTCGCCCTATCGTGCCGAGTGGACCGGGCTGCTTTCCGATTCAATTTACGCCGCCTATGCCACCATTGCCAACAGCGATACGATTCAGTGGTTCGGCACCACTTTTGGTGCCGCCCGTCACCTCGGTACAAAATCGAAAGAAAATTGGGAGTTATTCGCCACCTTTGAAGGTCTGATCAACGACACCGTCCAGGTTATTACCGCGGATAGTTTAGGGCGGACGTGGTTTGGAACCAGAGGCGGGGTGACGGTTTTACAGGATTTAAAATGTACTTCACTGACCGCCACCGATGGATTGATTGATAATGACATTCGGGATATCGCTTTCGATCAGGATGGGTCGGTCTGGTTTGCGACACCAGGGGGCATTTCGCATTTTACCGGTCAAATCAGTTCAATTAAGCCGACTGTGCAGAATGATCGCTTATCACGGACGTTCAAACTGAATCCTAGCTATCCAAATCCGTTTAATTCCACGACGACAATTTCATATGAATTATCTACTGCCGGTTGGATTAACCTGAAAATATATAATCTCAAGGGACAGGCGGTGACGTCGCTGGTTAATGGAATTCAACCAGCGGGTAATTATCGGATTATTTGGAATGGATTTTCGGCAACCGGTAGCGAGCTGCCCAGCGGCATCTATTTTTGCCGATTGGAACGCGCGTCTGCTCGTGGCGCATTTTCCGAAGTCCAAAAGCTGGTGCTGTTAAAGTAAGAAAATCCTGACGGGACAGAATTCATGTCAATCTGGAATATTTTCAAAATTTCCTAATGTCGTTTCCAAAGACAATGAAAATCATCCTGCCGTTAGTTCTTCTTCTGGCGAGCATTTCGTTATCGGCTCATGATAACCTGTTTATCAATGAATTTCTGGCATCCAATGTGGCTTCATCTGGGGATGAGTTTGAGGAGTATGATGATTGGATCGAAATTTATAATGCCGATACGGCTGCGGTGGATATTGCCGGATTATATTTGAGCGACGATCCCCATGATTTACAGAAATATCGAATACCTTTTGGATATTCTACCGAGACAATGATACCGGAAAAGGGATTTCTAATGCTTTGGGCCGATCATCAGCCGCGGCAGGGATTACTACACTTAGATTTTAAATTAAATAGTGATTTTGAATCTATTCTACTGACTGATCGCGACGGTAGTACGATTCTTGACAGTTTGAGCTATCGGGCACAAGCTACCGACATTTCCTTTGGGCGCTACCCGGATGGGGCGAACACCCGGCAATACTTTACTGAGGTAACTCCCGGTACTCCGAATCAACCGGGTTACGTTGGGATAACCAACCCGCCACTGGTTTCCGAGCCTTCCGGTTTTTATGCTGGCTCGTTTACGGTGTATATTCAGCCCGCGCAGCCTGAGGATCAGATTTACTATACCCTCGACGGCTCGGATCCTGCCGATACCTCGCTTCACTACACTGCGTCGGTTTCAATTACCAACTCAACGGTTTTCCGGGCGCGCAGCATCCGCGCTGAACATGTTCCCAGCCCGATTGTGACCAGGGATTATTTTATCCAGGCTGAGTCCACGCTTCCGGTACTCATGATTGTCACCAACCCGCCCAATCTCTTTGACAAGTTAATTGGAATCTATCAAAATTATACCAAAGAGGGGCGCGCCTGGGAGCGTAAGGTCAATGTCCAATATTTCAAAAATCAAACGCCGCAGTTCGAAATGGATGCCGGGATCCGGATTC
>Ga0209610_1002101_pt1 | contig 10070 bp, 7 predicted proteins | sample LakKivw275mmetaG_FD_184137 | JGI IMG/M metagenome (GOLD analysis project Ga0209610, IMG submission 184137) | Anoxic lake water microbial communities from Lake Kivu, Rwanda to study Microbial Dark Matter (Phase II) - Lake Kivu water 275m metaG... | ecosystem: Environmental > Aquatic > Freshwater >...
TCCTAGAATCGTGCCATGCCGGACTCAGCCGAACACCGCTCGGACTTGTCGGGCGTAGGGTCAGGCGAGAAGACCCCGGACTCTGCCGGGGTGACGAGGCCTGACCCCAACGAATTGGTGATGTTGACCTGCTCGGTCCGCATGATGATACAGAAACGGGACAAGCAGGGGAGAGTAGGGGCGACCGAGTGCCACGAGATCCCGCGGATCATGACCCGCCAGAATGCCGAGGACTTGATTCGCGAAGGCCTCATTCCTCCCGACTGCATAGCTCCGCTCGATCCGTCCACTTCTTCTCACCACGTCTGACGGTTCGCCGTTGACAACCACGACAGGGCGGCGCCGGCGGCTAGTCTGACTTGGGGCGGGTGCGCTTCTTGAGTTCGGCCTCGAAGCCGCGGTCGGCGCTGATGGCCGCTAGTCCATGGCGAGGCTGATGCGAAGGGCGCGGTTGACCGCAGTCGTTTGACCGGCAGTTCCTAGAGATTCCACGCCGCACCCGAGCCGGCGAGCGGCGGTCTTGCGGTCTTCCACCGCCATTGCCTTGTAGCCAGCGACAAGCTCTCGATTCAGAACATCTAGGCCAACGGACGCGGTGGCCTTGCTACAATCAGCTAGGCGGTTCCTGTCCGATCCACACTTCATGTCACTACGACTATAGCTTCTGTTCTTCGGACGTCAACTGAGCAGAGCAGACGCCTCGGTGACCGACTGGCCCGAACTCGGCGCTGCTGGCGTCTCTGAGATTGCCCTTGGCTGCTTGACGCAGGCCGACCAGTTTCTAGAATGAGGGCGTGGCTGAGGCGACAAGCTTCAAGTCGCAAGCCGTGAGCGGTCTTCCCGTGCGTGGTGCGCTACGTTTCCAATGGGAGGGTATAGTAGTGTATACGTGACCCCGCACACGGAAGGCCGTCTTGCGAGGTGACGGCGAAGCGATGGGAGGACCCATGAGGACCAGATTGCTGTTGCTCGCTGCTTTGGCGCTCTTCGCTGCCCACGCGGAGAGCGCGACCAGAAGCGTAGATGCGCCGGTGCCGGCCGGCTGCGACCTGCGGTCTGCGCCGGTTGGCCTGCTCTTGGGGACTGGCCCGACAGCCCGCAGGCCGGCCCCCGCAGCTCCGGCCGATGCGGGTGAACCGGCGTCGCCCGAGGGCCGGGAGTACCTGTATCTGCGCAAGGCCGTCGGTACTCTGAGAATGCGCGGCCATGCCAGCGCCGATACCTACCAGGTGTATTTCCACGTGCCGATACCATTTCGCGAGCAGGCCCCGGTGCTGTTGCAGGTGGAATGTCCGCAGATGGTTGACTATCGTTTCGTTCACGAGGACCCGCCCAACCTTCTGGTCGCGGCCCGGCTGGTGGATGCCGACAGCGCCGTGCTCGACTGGACAACCTGGACGCTAGTCAAACAGGACCCCTACGCGAACTTCCCCACGTACGTGCCCTTCCCCGCGCCGGGCGAGCTGCCGGATTCGGTCCGGCAGTGGCTGGACACTACGGACTGCAGCCAGGTCTCGGTCCCGATGGTCCAGGCGACGGCCGACTCGCTCCGGGATACCACGACCAACCTCATGAGGTTCGTCCAGCGCGTCTGCGACTTCTGCGGCCACATTCCCGGGACCATGCCACACGAGCCCTGGGGCTTCGACGCCGACTATGCACTGAAGTGGGGCAATAGCTGTACCGGGCATGCCCATGCCGCCGTGGCTCTGCTTCGGGCCGGCGGGGTCCCGGCCAGGGTCTTGGTGAGCATGATTGTCTACGGGGCGAACCGCTACGACATGCACTGGATAATCGACTACTACGTCCCGGGCTATGGCTGGTTCAGAATGGAGACGTCACTCGGGATCAACCCGCAGCAGCCCCAGGAGGACCTGGTCGTCCGGGCCTGCAACTCAGGCGACGAGTTCCCGGTCTGGTTCCCCTGTGCCATCGACGCCGAGTGGCACACGTCGGACACGGCATACGGCATGTGGTACCCGGATTGGGGTCTCGCGCACGCTGCATCCGCAGTCATCCAGCTCGCCGACTCAAGCGAGAGGATCGACTATGCAGTTGCCCTGACCGACTGGGTATTCAATCACTACTCGTCCTGTTCCGGCATCCGCCTGACCCCGGCTCAGTATGCCGCCTTCTCGTCCGGGCTGAACCATCAGACAAGTGCCCTGGCTTGCATCCAGGTGCGGGACCTGCCGGGCTACATCACGGAAATGCAGGATGCGCTGCTCGACTATCAGAACGTCAATCCGGCCCCGGTCGAGACACTCTTCTCTGAGGACTTCGAGCAAGGCCCGGCCGGCTGGACCCACGGCGGAGGCCAGGACGAATGGGAGCTGGGCGTGCCGACCTTCGGGCCGGCAGAAACCCACTCGGGCCAGAACTGCTGGGGCACGAACCTGGACGGCCCGTACGCGAACAACGAAGACTGCTGGCTGACATCGCCGCCGATCGACCTTTCCGACCTTGCGAGCGCCAATTTGAGCTTCTGGATATGGAACCGGGTACAAGGCCACTACGGCATCGTCTACGACCCGGTCTGGGTCGAGATCTCCGATGATGGCACAACGTTCCATCCGCTTTCCAGCCGGATGGGCGGGGTGAATGGCGACCCCGAGATAACGGCGGTCGGCGGGTGGAGCCGAGTGTTTCTCGACCTGGTTCAGTACCTGGGAGACACCGTGCAGGTGAGATTCAGGTTCAGGTCAGATAGCAGTGTGGTCTTCGCGGGCTCCTACATCGACGACGTTCGGGTCTTCGGCCGACACGCCAGCGCCGCCATCGACGAGACACCGGGCCAGTCCGTTCGAACCCCGCACCAACTGCCGACCGTTGTCCGAGACGTGCTCCGGCTGCCGGTGAGAGCAGGCATCAAGCCTCCGGCCCCAAGCTGCCTGTTGGATGCGTGCGGGCGGAAGGTGTTGGACCTGCAACCGGGGACCAACGATGTGCGGGGGCTGGCCCCAGGGGTCTACTTCGTGCGCGATGGGTCGCAGGCTGCAGGCCACAAGCACCATGACGTGCGTAAGATTGTCCTGGCCGACTAGGCCGGACTACCTGCACAGGGCCTACGAGCGGATAGTCGCAGAGGCCGGTTGGCGTCGTATCTCAGAGCCTACGGTAGCAGGGTCTTCGGCGTCCTGTGCCGGACGCACAAAGCGAGGCCGGTCTGGCGCACAAAAGCGATGGCCAAGCTCGACACGTGGCCATCAGCCAGGGACTGCCGCCCGAGCTGTTCGCCCGCATGAAGCAGGCCGTCATCGAGCTGTTCGCCGACACGGAACGCAAGGGCGAACTCGACTGAAGGCTGACGTACTGGCGTTACTGGTGTCCGCTTGACAGCGTTCATGTACTATCTAGACTGGTTGTAGATGAGCGCGCGTCTAGCCGGGTTGGCCGTGTGCCTAGTGGTGGCTACAGGCGCTTTGGCTGGCGACCTTGAGCCTGAGCGGACTATATACGTGCCAGACTCACTTTCCGGTCTGATGTACTCGCGATGCGCGGCATACAATCCGGTAACGGACAAGGTCTACGTCGGCGGGGCTGGGAACTGCGTGATAGTCATCGACTGTGCCACAAACAAGAAGGTCGCGCGGATACCCACCAAATCAGGTTGCTCGGCCATATTCTGCAGCCCGGTGAACGGCAAGGTCTATTGTGTGGGCGGCCTCCTCACGGTTATCGACGGCGCGAGCGACACGGTGGTCAAGACGCTGCCGGTGAGCCGACCGAACCTCTGCTATAACTCGCGGAGGGAACATCTCTATGCCTACGGAGGCCGTTGGGGGGAAAACAGCCCGATCGTCATCGATACTAGAACCGATAGCATCGTGGGCACCATCGGCATGGGCACAGCCGCGCTCTGCTACAACTCGCACGACGACATGATCTACAATAAGTCAGACGGCCATTGGCAGGGCCTTAACCGCGTAACGGTTTTGAGAGGCAGCAACCTCTCGGAGGTCGCCAACATACCGGTGAAAGACGGACCGGGTACGCTCTGCTACAATTCCGCCAACAACAAGGTCTATTGTGCAGACTACGGCACCAAGACATTGACTGTGATAGACGGCACATCCAACGCTGTTCTGACGACCATTGCCGCGGATTCCGGCCTCGTAGACATGTGCTGCAACCCGCGCGACAACAAGATCTACCTCTCAAACGGCGCCCACGCACCTCGAGCCGAGGATGACTGCATCGGACCTGGACGGCGCCCGCGGCCTTATCACGACTATGGCGACTCTGCCGTGACTGTCATCGATGGCGCGACTGATAAGGTCCTCACGACCGTGAGAACGCATGGTCGACCATTCGAACTCGAGTATGATTCGGCAAGCAATAAGGTCCTCGTCGCGACTCAGGGCGGCAGCATCGGTGCGTCTCTTGAGAGCCTTCTCACTTCGCCCAAGCCCGGCCAGGCCTTTGCGGCGGGCGGCAGCGGGACCCGAATCGAACCAGATCGCAGTCCGCGAGTCGAGATTATTGACGGAGGGTCGAATCAGCTGACTGCGAGCGCGCGCTTGGCCCAGCAGCCTGTGGCCTTCTGCTTCGATACGCAAAAGGGGGAGGCCTACTGCATCACCGGTGACCGCGACCATTCAGGTGTTGTGGCACTGAGCGTGGCCACCGGCAGTGAGATAGCCGACTTGCGCACCGGACGCTCACCCGGCGTAGTCAGCTACAACTCGCGTGACAACAAGCTGTACTGCTCGATACCTACTGACCGTGAACTGATGGTGCTGGATGGCGCGACTGACCACGTGTTGGCGAGAGTGGCGCTTGAGCGCATACCCGGCCGTATGTGCTACAATTCGCGGAACGACAAGCTCTATTGTCAGGTCTCAGAGGCGAATCAAGTGTTGGTGCTGGACGGCAGAACGGACAAGGCGAAGTCCAAGCTAGAAATGGGCGCGCCCATGTGGTACGACCCACAGAACAATCGGGTCTACTCCTTCAAGGGTCTCTGGAACGGAGGCCGAGTTTTGGTCACGGATGGGGCCACCGACAGCACGATCGCGGAAGTCCCAGTGCCGAGTCCGAGCGCCATCTGCGGCAATCCAAGCACCAACACCATCTACTGCTCCGGCCACGACGGAGGCGTAGCGGTAATTGATGGCAGAACCAACACGCGGGTCACGACTGTTCGGGTCGACTATGCTGGGTCAATCTGCTGCGATGCGCGCAACAACAAGGTCTACTGCGCGAGTTGGCTCTTGGACAACGTAACCGTGATCGACGGCGCCACCAACTCGGTAGACACGATGTGGAACATGGCCGCGCGTGCTTTGTGCTACAACGGGCGAGACAATAGGCTGTATCTGGGAGGTGGACTGGGCCTGCTAGTGTTGGACGCAACAACCTATGACACGACCGCACGCTTCTCCGAGTATCAAGGGATCGAGACAATCTATCACGACACCAAGAACAACTGCGTCTACTGTGTTGGCGCGGATAGGGTTGTAGTTCTTGACGGTGCAACGAGCAGGGTCCTTCGCACATATGCCCTGGGTCGTGGTTCGTACTCACTGGCACACAACACCGCCCAGGACAAGATCTCGCGAACCAGCAGGGAACCAGCATATCTGTGCTTAACGGCAACGCCGTCATGTCCGGGTCATTGGGTAGACTTCAGGTTAGCTCGGTTCCATCAGGTGTCCGTGTCTCACTGGACGGCATCAATACTGGGAAGAAGACACCGTGTCTGCTCGGAAGAGTCGCCGCTGGTCTGCATAGTCTGGGACTAACAGAGAACGGGTATCGGGGCTGGGACTCGATCGTGATGGTGACCAAGGATCAGACAGATACTGCCAAGGCTATGCTGAAATCACCTCCTGACTCTCTATGGATAGGCTATGCTGGAAACGCCGGCAGGTTGATATCAACAGGACCCGAGCGCGCGGTCAGGTTCAGCGCGCGTACAGGATTTGGCTACCCTCTTCATATTTCCAAAGTCAGTTCCCGATTCTGTTTCTGGCTGGGAAAACCGTGGCCGGACTCGAGCTTTCGCTTCAAGATATACCGTAGCGATGGAAAGGCCCTGCTCTATCAATCACCATTGCTTGAGGCCGTTCCCGGCAGGCCCGGTCCAGACGTGGTCCACGAACTAAGTACACCGATCCTGATCGACTCAGGTGAGTTCTATGTGTCAGTGGCTCCGGCCGACTCTAGCGGACTGCCGGCGAACTTCACAGGCGGCAACTGGTCAGGAACGTACGAGGCGGAAGGATCCTACCTTGCCGGCGGGCGGGCCTTACCAGGGCGTAGCTATACGGGCTCACCCGTACACTGGGTTCCGCTGGAGCATGGGGAACTGTCTATTTCCGTCCTCGTCCGGCGCTGACGCTGGTCGATTCCGCCACACGCGATAAGGCCGCGGGCCAGCGTGGCTGGCGGCAGCCAGTTCAGCGCCAAGCTTATGCGCGGGGCGCGGTTGGCCGCGGTTTGCAGTTCGGGAGTAAGCCGGGCGAGCACGGTGACGGGCGGTTGCTCGATCCCACCCATCACACAGGGGCTCTCAGATTTCGTATTGGCGGACGGGCGGGTTGGAACCTCGGTCGGGTGACCGGGTACGCTTGAACTGATGCCGTTTTTGCCGGATAATCAGGAGACGTGACTAGGAGCATGCATGAGTGAAAACGAGTTGCTGAATCGTATTACTGTGAACCCCAAGATATTCGGGGGCAAACCGATTATCCGCGGCCGGCGTCTGGCGGTTGAGCATGTGCTCGGCATGTTGGCGGCTGGCGACACCATTGAAACCATCCTCAGTGGGTATCCCTGGCTCGCCCGTGAAGATGTGCTTGCCTGCATCGCCTACGCACACCGTCTGGTTGAGCACGAGCGCATCGAGCCAATGCTGGCCGATACGACGGCGTGAAAATCCTGCTCGACGCCTGCGTCTGGGGTGGAGCCCGGACCAGGCTGACATCTGCGGGACACGATGTGGAGTGGATTGGTGACCTGCCCGAGGACCCTGGGGACGAGGAAGTCATCAGTCGGGCCTGCGCTGAGCAACGGGTTCTTGTGACCCTGGACAAGGACTTCGGCGAGCTGGCGGTGGTTCGCGGCGCCGCGCACTGCGGTATCATCCGTCTGGTAGACGTTGCTGCCTCACGGCAAGCCGAGATATGTCTGCTCGTGCTGAAGCGATACGAGGTAGACCTGAACCGGGGAGCGCTGATAACGGTTAGCACCGGCCGGACCCGAATCCGGCTGCCCTAGAGAACATCCGAGGACGCGACTTCGGTCCGTCAAGCTCCGGCAAGGGAAAATGTCCAGGATTCGCCAAAATGATGATAGACGCGGCGAGGGTCGTTCATCGTTCCTCCGCCCATCGTTGTTTCGTTTGTGCAGCGTTGGAAGCTGTAGACTGGCAGCCGCGCGGGGGCGTCTGCAGGTCTTCGGGCGTGGGGCTCCGTGCCGGCGATTCGGACCAGCATCCTCGGGCCAATCTCGTCTGGCCGTCAAGTGCGGACGTGACCGACGGTCGCGATCCAGCAACCAGCGGGTTGCAGGTTCACGTGCAAGTCTGAATGGCCTGATGTCCCAAACCGGGCGCTCTTGGCGCCCTTGGCGGCTCGCCTCGGGTTCGGCGTGTCGGTGGCTTGACCCGGCGTAGCCTACCCCTACAATTTCGGGGTGACTGAACAGACCGATAGATTCAAGCTGGTCGCGCCATTCAAGCCCAGCGGCGATCAGCCGGAGGCCATCGACAGGCTGTGTGAGTTCATCAGGGGCGGGGCGAAGTATGCGACGCTGCTGGGCGTGACCGGTTCGGGGAAGACGTTCGCGATGGCGAACGTTATCGAGCGGCTGAACCGGCCGGCTATCGTGATTTCCCACAATAAGACCCTGGCTGCGCAGCTCTATGGTGAGTTCAAGGGGTTCTTCCCTGAGAATGCGGTTGAGTACTTCGTGTCGTACTACGATTACTATCAGCCGGAGGCGTACGTGCCCGAGCATGACCTGTATATCGAGAAGGATGCCTCGATCAATGAGGAGATAGAGCGGCTACGGTTGCGGGCCACATCGGCGCTGGTTGAGCGCAGGGATGTGATTGTCGTCGCTTCCGTTTCGTGCATCTACAACCTGGGCGAGCCGTGGGAGTTCAGGAACTCCATCATTCCGGTCGAGATCGGCAAGGACATGGACCGGGAGCAGTTGCTGGAAGAGCTAGTGAAGCTGCAGTACACGCGCAATGACGTTGACCTGAAGCGCTCAACGTTCCGTGTGCGGGGCGACGTCGTGGACATACACCCTTCGCACCGCGATTACGGAGTGCGGGTGGAATTCGACGGCGGCCAGATTGGCCGGCTTACGGTGTTCGACATCGTGTCCGGTGACATGATTGAGCGTAAGCCCCGCATGACCATGTTCCCGGCCAAGCAGTTCATCACGACCGACCAGCAGATAACGGCAGCCGAAGTGACGATTGAACAGGAGCTGGTTGCGCGGGTGGCCGAGTTTGAGGCGCAGGGCAAGCTGCTGGAAGCCCAGCGGATCAAGACTCGCACGAAGTTCGACTTGGAGATGATGCGAGAGTTCGGCTACTGCCCGGGCATCGAGAACTACTCGCGCCACCTGCTGAGCAAGAAGCCGGGCGAGCGGCCATACACGTTGCTCGATTACTTCCCGGCCGACTACCTGATGGTGATGGACGAGTCGCACGCGACTGTGCCGCAGGTGCAGGGAATGTACAACGGCGACCGGGTGCGAAAGCAAACGCTGGTGGACTACGGTTTCAGGTTGCCGTCGTGCCTGGATAATCGGCCGCTGCGGTTCGACGAGTTCAACATGCTCGTGAACCAGGCTGTCTTCACGTCAGCAACTCCGGGACCATACGAGGCGACGGTGAGCCAAGGGAATGTAGCCGAACTGATTGTCAGACCGACCGGGCTGGTGGACCCGAAGATGACCATTCGACCGACCAAGGGACAGGTTGATGACCTGATCGCCGAAGTCAGGAACCGGGTGAAGCTGAAGGAGCGCGTGCTGGTCACGACTCTGACCAAGCGGATGGCCGAGGACCTAGCCGAATACCTGACCGAGATGGGGCTGAAGGTGCGTTACCTGCACTCGGAGATAGGGGCGATTGAGCGCGTGGAAATCCTGCGGCAGTTGCGTCTCGGTGAGTTTGACGTGCTGGTGGGGATCAACCTGCTGCGGGAAGGGCTGGACCTGCCCGAGGTGTCGCTGGTCGTGATTCTGGATGCGGATAAAGAAGGGTTCCTACGGGACGAGCGGTCAATCATTCAGACCGCGGGACGCGCGGCCCGCAATGTCAGCGGCGAGGTGATACTCTACGCGGACAATGTGACTCGTTCCATCCGGAACTCGCTCAAGGAGATAGACCGTCGGCGGCAGAAGCAGATCGACTACAATACGGAGCACGGTATCGAGCCGCGCTCAATCCAGAAGTCCATTGATCAAGTGAGGCTGACTACGTCCGTCGCGGATGCGAAGGGCGAATTGGTTGGCGATGAGGCGAGCGACCTTGGCGCCGAAGAAGAGGATAAGGTTGCATTGCTGTCCAGACTGCAGCGGGAGATGGAGCAGGCCGCGGCACTGCTGGAGTTTGAGAAGGCGGCGAAGCTGCGTGACCGGATCAAGCAGGTGCGGCAGCAGATCGACGACGAAGAGTGGAAGGCGTCGCGGCGCAGCCGGATGAAGAAGAGATAGTGGTCGAGTGGTCCAGTGATCTAGTGGTCCAGTGACCGACGAGGTCAGAAGCTGGAAGTACCGGACTGATGAGCGGGGCAGAAGTCAAAAGCCAAAAGCCAAAGGCCAAGAGCCAAAACTGCAGAGCCAGGAGCCCGGAAACCGGCAACCGGGCGGAGGCGATGCGGAGGCTGGTGGCGCGAATGAAGCGCTGCTCCGACTGCGGACGCAACGGGCCGCACGTATTCGGGAAGTACGAGTCCGGCCAGAACTGGATGCTGGTTGGACAAGCACCGGGAACGGAAGAGGTGAAGCGAGGGATGCCGTTTGTGGGGTCGGCCGGACGCCGGCTGTTCGAATGGCTGGGACAAGCCGGATTCGAGGAGCGGGAGTTCAGGTCGAAGTGCTACATC
>Ga0209610_1002108_pt1 | contig 10058 bp, 11 predicted proteins | sample LakKivw275mmetaG_FD_184137 | JGI IMG/M metagenome (GOLD analysis project Ga0209610, IMG submission 184137) | Anoxic lake water microbial communities from Lake Kivu, Rwanda to study Microbial Dark Matter (Phase II) - Lake Kivu water 275m metaG... | ecosystem: Environmental > Aquatic > Freshwater...
CTTATGGTTGGGGAGTGTTTTATCGAAGGAGATCACGTCGTAGAGAATCGTGCCGAAAAACATGGCAAAGTTGAGGCTGAAGTTGGGTATGGGGATGAAGAAGGAGAGCGGATACACCAGGTGGGGGGCGATGCGCATCATCACTTCCCTCTCGCCGAGGTCCTGTCGCACCAGCCCGAACTCGAGCTGGCGCAGGTAGCGAAGGCCGCCGTGTATCAGGCGGGTGGAGCGCGAGGTGGTGCCCGAGCCGAAGTCGTCCTTCTCCAGCAGCAGCGTATCAAGGCCGCGCAGCGTGGTATCCCGGGCCACGCCCGCGCCGACTATGCCGCCGCCTATCACGATAACATCGAAAGTTTTCCCCGAAATTGCTTTGAAATCTCTTCTCATATCGCGCACCTTCAATCTAATTTATTGCCCAGCCCCTGGACCTTTCCACCGCCCTCTTCCAGCCGGCGTACAGGTTCTCGCGCCGGTCGGCCGACATTTTCGGCTCGAAGGTAGCCGAGGAACGCCATTTGCCGGCTATCTCCTCCTTGCTTTTCCACAGGCCGGCGGCCAGTCCGGCCAGGTAAGCAACTCCCAGTGCAGTCGTCTCGGCTATGGCCGCCACCTGTATGGGAATGTTCATGATGTCTGCCTGGAACTGCATGAGGAAGGAGTTGGCGGTTCCGCCGCCGTCCACGCGCAGCACCGGTATGCCAATGCCGGTCTCGGAGCGCATGGTGTCTATCACATCCCTGACCTGGAAGGCGATGGCCTCCAGGGTGGCCCGAGCGAGATGTCCCCTGGTGGTGCCGCGCGTGATTCCCATCATGCTACCGCGCGCGTACATGTCCCAGTAGGGAGCGCCCAGCCCCACGAAGGCGGGCACGAAATAGACGCCGCCGTTGTCATCCACCGAGCGCGCCAGCGTCTCGCTCTCGTCCGCGTTTGCTATGATCTTGAGCCCATCACGCAGCCACTGCACGGCCGCCCCGGTGATGAAGATACTTCCCTCCAGCGCGTAGTTGACCTTATTATCCAGGCCCCAGGCCAGGCTGGTCAGCAGTCCCCTCTTCGAAATGATGGGCTTCTCGCCGCTGTTCATAAGGATGAACGAGCCTGTGCCGTAGGTGTTTTTGGACATGCCGGGATTGTAGCAGGCCTGGCCGAAGAGGGCGGCCTGCTGATCGCCTGCAATGGCGCAGAGAGGCACGCGGACGTCCTCGAAAATGCCCTCCGCCGTCTCACCGTAGCTGAAGCTGGATGGGATTACTTTGGGCAATATGGCCGAGGGGATGTTGAGCGTCGAGAGTATCTCTTTGTCCCACTGCAGCGTGTTGATATTGAACAGCATGGTGCGGGAGGCATTGCCGTAGTCGGTCACGTGGGCCCTGCCGCCGCTAAGTTTCCAGGCCAGCCAGCAGTCGACCGTTCCAAAGAGCAGCTCGCCCGCCTCGGCGCGTTTCTGCCCGTCTTTAATGTGGTCGAGTATCCAGCGCACCTTGGTGGCCGAGAAATAGGCGTCGGGTATCAGCCCCGTACGGTCGCAGATGGTTTGGCCGAATCCCCGGTTTTTCAGGTCTTCTACCAGCCCGGCCGTGCGACGGCACTGCCAGACTATGGCGTTGCTGACCGGCTGGCCGGTTTTCTTGTTCCAGATGATGGTGGTCTCGCGCTGGTTGGTAATGCCGATGCCGGCGATGGAGGAAGGCTTTACGCCGGCCTTATCCAGCGCCTGGCGCGCCACCTGGAGCGAGGTCTGATAGATCTCATTGGGATCGTGTTCAACCCAGCCCGGCTTGGGGAAGATCTGCCTGGTCTCGGTATCGGCGCCGGCGGACGGCCTGCCGTCACGGTCGAAGAGGATGGCCGCGCTGCCGGTGGTGCCCTGGTCAATGGAGAGTATGTATTCTCTGGCAGCCATAGTACACTCCCTGCGGAAATTTGAGTCCGCCTATTCTATCATTAAAGAGACTGCGTTACTACGGTCCCGCTCTCAGCCGCCCACGAAGCGAGCGATGACGTCGATATTATCGCCGTCCTTCAGGCTATGGTCCGTGAGCTGCCTGATGTGGACGCGGTTGACCAGTATATTGCTGTCGCCGGAAATAGATCGCCTCTCTTTAATGCCGCCTTTGCGCAGACGCTCATGATATTTGTGGCCGTAAATAGCCTCCATCTGCTCGATGAAGTCCTCGATGGTGGCGGCCTTCAATGTACACCTATCCGTGCCCAGGTAGAGACGCCAGGGTCCGACGAATCTGACATTGACCGTTGCCATTATTTATCTTCCTGCCCCAGGGGTATGCTCTCCAGGCTGCCGTCGGCGAAATCCACGAAGAGCAGGCGGTTGCGCACAAGCTCTCCTGTTCCGGTGATCAGCTTTACCACCTCCAGTACCTCCCAGGCGGCGATGGCGGCCGGTGTGGCGGAAGGATTGCCCGTGACAGCTTCAACGCCGCGTAGGTCGCATCCCGGGCCGTAGATAGCACCAAGTCCCTTATCGCCGGGCAATACCGTCATCACCTGTCCGCAGTAGCCGGCGATGGCGCCATGTACGAAAGGCAGACCTAACCTGCGACAGGACGATTCCACCACCATGCGAGAGGTCAGACTATCTAAAGCATCCACCACAACGTCGCATCCTGTGAGCAGGCCGTCCACGCTGGAGCTATCAATGTAAGTGCTGTACTTCGTTACTTTTATCGCCGAGTTGATCCGTCTGACGCGCTGCGCGGCCACCTTCACCTTCGATTGGCGAAGGACATCTTCATCGGACATGATCTGGCGGTTGAGGTTGTTCTCCACAAACCTGCCGTTATCGATGATTACCAGGTTTCCTATGCCCTGGCGGGCCAGCAGCTCGATAACGCTGCCGCCCAGCCCCCCGGCTCCGCAGACGGCCACGGTGGAGCGAAGCAGCCTCAGCTGTCCCTCTATTCCGGAAGTGCCTATGTTGCGCAGGTAGCGCATGGGCACCACGTCGTTCTCCAGGCAGGCGATTTCAACTTCGAGCGGAGTAATACTGCTGCGCACGGCGAGCGCGCGGCTGTCATCCAGGCTGATCACCCTCAGCTTAGCTCCGTCGCCCACGGCAACGGCCCTGCTGCAGCGGCCAATCAGCTTCGCCAGACTGCTTTCAGCCTTCATGTGAACCGATTATACCGTAAAACAGTTTTTTATTTAATGCGTATTTTCTGACATAGCCCTCAATTTGATTTAACGTTCCACCGAATGTATTATAGTCTCATTAAAGCGCGCAAGGAGATTTTAATGCTACCTGAACTGGGCAAACTGGACCGGGCTACTTTCGACCGGCTGATATTGTCGCGGCTGGGCAAGAAAGACAAATCTGTGTTTATCGGACCCCGGCACGGCGTGGACGCCGCGGTCATCGACCTGCCCGGCGGTGATGTCATGGTTATCGCCGAGGATCCCACCTTCGGTATGCCCGTGATTATGCCCTATTTCGGCTGGGCCATAGTCCATATCTGCGCCAGCGATGTGGCTGTTCTGGGCGTTAAACCCAGGTACATGACCATCTGCCTGATGTTTCCGCCGGGTACGTCTGAAAAAGTTATAGATAAGGTGTGGACGCAGGTGGATGAAGAATGCAGGAAACTGGATATCGCCATCATCGGCGGCCATACGGGCATCTACCCGGGCATGGCCTTCCCGCTCAACGGCGGCTGTACGGTGATGGGCCTCGGCAAGAGGAGTCAGATAACGGCGGCCTGCAATGCAAAGGTGGGCGACCGCGTGATCATGACTAAAGGCCCTGCCGTGGAAGCTACCGGACTGCTGGCCTGGCAGGCGGAAAAGTCCCTGACCAAAAAGCTGGGACGAGGTATGTTAGCCAGGGCCAAAGAATATCTGCTCCAGATGACGGTGGTGGAGGACGCGTTAACGGCGGCGCCGCTGGCGCATGCCATGCATGACGCTACCGAAGGCGGCCTGCTCAACGGCGTCTTCGAAGTTGCTGCGGCCTCCGGGCTGGGCGTTACTCTGTACGAAGATAAGATCGTGATCCCCGATGCTATAGACGCTGTCTGCAAAGCTTTCAAGATCGATCCTCTCGTCTCAATCGGTGAGGGCACGCTGGTCATCACCGCCACGCCCGCCAACAGCGGCAAGATCATTTCAAAGTTGAAGAAGAAGAATATACCCGCCTGGGATATCGGCGAGATCAGTCCACGTGAGAGGGTGTTTGTCAGGAAGTCAGGCAGAAAGCAAAAGCTGACACCGGTGCTGGCTGATCCCTTCTGGCCGGCCTATTTCAGCGCGGTCGAGGGCTGATCGATGAGGAAAAAAGACGCTGCCGATAAGGTTATGGGCAACCTCTGCCTGGCGGTGCAAAGGCTGCAGCGCTGCAGGGAGTTCTCTCTGCTGATGCCAGAGGTACGGGTAAATGTTGTCTATGCCCTGCCCGGCGCCTCCGCCCCGTCGGATGTAGCTGCCGTCGACGGCAGGATAACGGTGGTCAACGGGTATCCGCTGGCCAGTGGGCTTCCCAAATGGGGGGGCTCGGACCACATGGCGCGGCTGATAATCGAGGCAAGGAAATATAATCCGGATATCAACGCGGGCGTCAATTTTAAATGCGACGAGAGCATCATAAAAGTCGTGAAGAAGTACGCGCGCGATAAGAAGCTGCTGTTCGGCTGGATCGATCGCACACTTGAACCGGATGAAGTATCCAAAGCCGACGGCAGGTCCATGCCCTGGAAGATGAAACAGCTGGTCAGGAGCGGTGGCAGGATGCCGGACATCTTCTACGAGGGTGACGGCTGGGGCAAGGAGCCCCTTTTCGTGGCCCTGGGGAACGACGCGAACGATGTGGTCAGGATGGCAATAGAGATAGCCAGACGCTATGCGCGGAGCATTCATGGTTAAACTTAGGGGCGTTCCTTCAGATGCGCCCGATAGCACAACACAATGTAAGGGCGTTGCCTTAGCTGCGCCCGACAGGCGGGTTTAAAAACCCGCTGCTACAAATATGAGGGACTTGGATGTCACACGATAATACGAATAAAGAGCTGATCGCAAATATCCTCAGGCTTAAGGAGAAGAGGAAGGCCGTTATTCTGGCGCATAATTATCAGCGAGCCGAGGTGCAGGACATCGGCGACTTCGTCGGCGATTCGCTGGATCTGAGCAGAAAGGCGGCCGAGGTGAAGGTGCCGGTTATCGTCTTTTGTGGAGTGCACTTCATGGCGGAGACTGCTTCGATACTGTCGCCCGACAGCCTGGTGCTTCTGCCCGACGCCGGATCGGGCTGTCCCATGGCCGACATGATCACGGTGGAACAGCTGATCGCCAGGAAAAAGGAGATTCCCGGTGCGCGTGTGGTTTGCTACGTCAACTCGCCCGCGGCGGTCAAGGCCGAGTCGGATATCTGCTGTACATCGGCTAATGCGGTCAATGTGGTCAGGAGCATGGGCGACGACCGGATACTTTTCATACCTGACCAGTACCTGGGCCGCTATGTGTGTACTGTAATCAAGAGGGACATGTATCTGTGGCCGGGCTATTGCCCCACCCATGTCGGCATAAAGGCGCAGGACATTATCGACCAGAAGAAAAAACATCCGGGCGCCGTGGCCCTGGCGCATCCGGAATGCAGGCCGGAGGTAACGGCCGTGGCGGATGAGGTGCTCAGTACTGGCGGGATGCTGAGATATGCGCATACAGCGCAGGCCGATATTATGATCATCGCTACCGAGATCGGCATACTGCACCGGTTGAAGAAGGAGAATCCGGGCAAGACGTTTGTCCCGGCTACGGGGAAGGCGGTCTGCCCCGACATGAAGAAGATCACGCTGCAGAAGGTACTCAGGGCGCTGGAGGAGATGAAGCCCGAGGTGAGCGTGCCGGCCGATGTAAGGGAACGGGCCATGTCGGCGGTCAACAAAATGCTGGCGCTGTGATTTCTGCATAGTCCGGATATCCATTATTATTAGGTATAGTGATGAAGATGAGACAGGTTTACATGGACAATGTGGCCGCCGCCCCTCTGTTGCCGGAGGTCAGGGAGGCCATGTTACCTTACCTGGGCGAGATTTTCGGCAATCCGCAATCGCTGCATAATTGGGCAGACGGGGCCAGGGAAGCGCTGGAAAGCGCGCGCGAGCAGGTTGCGGCGCTGATAGGCGGAGCCTCCGAAGAGATTATCTTTACCTCAAGCGGTACCGAGGCCAACAATATGGCCGTCAAGGGCATCGCCCGCTCCAGGGCCGAGAAGGGGAAGCATATCATAGTCTCTTCCATCGAGCATTTCTCCGTTTTGAACTCCGCGCGCACCATGCAAAGGGAAGGATTCGAGGTCAGCCTGGCGCCGGTGGATTCAACCGGCACGGTTGTCCCGGATGATCTGCTGAAGCTGGTCAGGCCCGATACCGTGCTGGTATCTGTCACGCAGGCCAGCAGCGAGGTCGGCACCATACAGCCCCTGGCCGAGATAGCGGCCGGCCTGCCCAAAGATGGACCGGTGCTGCATACCGATGCTGTGGCCGGCGTCGGGAACATACCCGTTGATGTTAAGAAGTTGGGCATGCACGCGCTCAGTTTAGCCGGCAACCAGTTCAACGGACCGCGCGGCAGCGGCGCTCTCTGGGTCAAGAGGGGAGTCAGGCTGCTGCCCCTGATGGATGGTGGTATACAGGAGGGAGGGCGGAGACCGGGTACGGAGGATGTGCCGGCCATCGCCGGTTTGGGAAAAGCAGCGGAGATCGCCAGACGCGACCTGGATGTCAGGATGGAGCGGATGTCGGGATTGCGCGATATGTTGATCGAAGGGGTGTTGGGCAAGGTAGAGCATTCGGTATTGACGGGGCATCCTGTCAACAGGCTGCCGGGATATGCCAGCTTCTGCCTGCGTTTTATAGAGGGCGAGGCCATACTCATGCTGCTTAACAGCCACGGCATAGCGGCCGCCAGCGGCTCGGCCTGCACTTCGCGCGCGCTCAAGGCATCGCATGTGCTGCTGGCCATGGGTATCAACCACGAGCTGGCCCAGGGCTCTGTATTATTCACCCTGGGGCCTGTCAACGATGCCGAGGACGTTAAATATGTGCTGGAGAAGCTGCCTGAGGTGGTAGACCGCCTGAGACGGATGTCTCCCCTGTATTCCAAATATCTCAAAGAACAGAAGGGGTGATGGCTATGCCTGTTTACAGCGAGAAGGTCATGCAGCATTTCATGAATCCTCATAACGTGGGTGAGATAGCCGATGCGGATGGCGTGGGCGAGATCGGCAACCCGGTGTGCGGCGACATGATGACGTTTTATATCAAGGTTAAAGACAACCGCATCGAGGACGTGAAATACAAGACCTTTGGCTGCGGCGCGGCCATCGCCGTCTCCAGTATGGTCAGCGACCTGGTCAAGGGAAAGACCCTCGAAGAGGCGCTGACCGTGACCCCCTCCATGGTGGCCAAAGAGCTGGAAGGGCTGCCCAAGAACAAACTGCACTGCTCCAACCTGGGCGCACAGGCTTTACATAGGGCTATCAGGGACTATGCGATAAAGAACAAGATCGATATACCCGGTTTGACGGACAAGGAAGAACCGGAGGAGGATGAACATGCCTGCGAAACGTAAGAAAGAAGCGAAACCCCTGGTTTATCGATACAATTGCCCGTGCTGTAACGAAGAGATGGTGATAGCTGAAAATCCGTACTGCAAGGTCTGCAAGATCAGTTTCGGGCGCTGCGCTAACTGCGGTGCCCTCATCATGGAGGAGACACTGGCTGTCTGTCACCGGTGCGGCCAGCCGTTGAAATGATAAGTACAGGTATGGCATGGTAGAGGAGGAGAAGATTAAACTGAATTTGAATCCCGATATAACCATCGACTGTGTTGGGCTTTACTGTCCCATGCCGATCGTCAATACTACAAAGCAAATAAAAACCATGCAGCCGGGCCAGGTGCTGGAGGTGGTGGCCGACGACGAGGGTATCAAACAGGATATGCCTAACTGGGCTAAAATGACCGGCAACGAGTTTCTGGGTATAGAGGAGGTGGGGGGTAAGTACCACGTATTTGTGCGCAAGGCCTGACACGCCCCCATACATTGCATTGACAAATGTGCGTTGTTATAATTTCTTACGGTCACGGTATTGTAAATACACGTCCGTGCCGTTAAAGAGAGGTTGAAAATGGCTGCGAAGCCGAGAAAAAGCGCTGTTCAGAATTTAATCAAAAACCTGTTGGAAACCGAGATTCCCGATATACAGACCGCTTCCAAGGAGCTGGCCGACTGGATCAAGCAACTCGAGCAGCACAGCTTCAAGCTGCAGCACTACGCTACCGAGATCGAGAGCTGGGCCGCTGAAGAGGACGAGGTCGACACCATCGAACTGACCGATTTGATCAAGGACCTTGAGTCCACTTTGAACGATATGCGCCAGACGGGGGCGCTTCCACCTCCCTCTCCTGCTCAAGACTTAATTGAAGAGCCGGCGGCAACGGGAGACAAGTTGCAACGTGGATACGGCCGTAGCGGCAGGGTGATCAGGACCAGGGAGCTGCCCAGGTCTGAGCTGAGGGCCGATGATGGCAGGGCGCCTGTGAAAAGGATCGAGCAGGCTGCCGGGGAGAAGGAGGCCGAAGGTCCGGTCAGGACTCCACAGGGGATTCTGGTTGCCAAAGACAGGGGCAAACCCGCTGCCAAGGCTGAACTGCCTACAGGCGGTAAAGAAGTGGTAGTGCGCAGGGAAGGGAAAGAACCTCGCGAAGACACCGGACCCGGGGGCTATCTGACTCCCGAGGGCTTTGTCGTCAAGCGCACGCGCCATTAAAAACTGCACTTATAGCCAGTCTAAGGTAACCGGGGAGGGGCTATAATTGTGGCAAGCGGATCTCATAGAATCGCGCAAGGCCTTCGTTGAAGTCATACGGAATTGATAACGCATCTCGTGATACAGTATTATTGAAGTTGGCTCAGTCTAATTAAACCGCTAAAAATCGGTATTGGAGGTGGCTATGTTTAGAATGGCACTGGCGCTATTGCTCGTATTGTTCACCGTTATCGGGTGCTCTATCCCCACCAGCCCATTGACGGTGGTGCTGGCCGCACCGGTCAACGGAACTACGACGCAGACGTTATCGCCCACCATGACCTGGGTAGGCATCGGCAACAACACATATCATTTACAGATAGCGTCCGACAGCTCATTCCAGAATGTGCTCGTGGATGAGAGGAGTTTAACGCAGTTGATTTACGTGGTGCCTGGCGGCAGGCTGAGCACTGCGCAGACCTACTTCTGGCGAGTGCGCGCATCATATGGAGGGGAAACGGGGCCGTGGGCTACCGCGTGGTATTTCATGACGCCGGGCAGCACTCCCATCCCGCCGCCGAGCGCAACGGGAACTATAAACGTCGCAACCACACTGGACGGCACCTCATGGTACGGGTCCATCAGCTACACTCTGACGGGTCCAGTGACCGTGTCGGGAAACGCCACCCCGCAGACTTTTAACGACATGCCTGCAGGCAGTTACCTGCTGACGTTCAACCACGGCGGCCCGCCGGGCGCCAACTTTATCTCCATTTCTCCCACTGCGTCCGAGAGTTTGCTGGCAGGCAGGTCCATTAATTATACGATGTCCTTCAGCAGTCCTGTTTCCGGCAGCAGCGTGCAGACCAGCGCCACGCTCAACGGTATGCCCTGGGCTGGCTCCGTTCAGTACACACTGACGCATTACACCGTCAGCGGGCCGGTGGAAGATAATGAATACTCTGTCCCGCGCACGGTAGGTTACGTGCCAAGCGGCAATATCCAGTTGATCTATAAATCCGGTGGGCCTTCCGGCGCAACATTGGCCGGCATTACACCATCGGCGCAACAAACAGTGTCTCCCGGAGGCACTGTATATTTCAACATGAACTTCGTTCACCAGCAGCCGTCTTACGGCACAATCTCGGTCAGCGCCACCCTTGACGGCGCGCCCTGGCAGGTCGCTATCGGATCTGGGAGCATAAGCTACAGCCTGATCGGCCCCAGCTCGCATAGCAGCAACAACGTGCCGGCCACATTCAGTTCGCAGCCGACCGGGAGTTATACATTGACTTACAA
>Ga0209610_1002109_pt1 | contig 10055 bp, 10 predicted proteins | sample LakKivw275mmetaG_FD_184137 | JGI IMG/M metagenome (GOLD analysis project Ga0209610, IMG submission 184137) | Anoxic lake water microbial communities from Lake Kivu, Rwanda to study Microbial Dark Matter (Phase II) - Lake Kivu water 275m metaG... | ecosystem: Environmental > Aquatic > Freshwater...
TCCCCAGACCGCGGTGGTTTCTTCGGGATGTCCGAAACACTTCCTGACCCTCATAAGTCCTCTCATTCAGCAACTCCTCGAGAACGAGGCGACCAACCAGTTCATTTACGTGTGACTGATCTCAAAGCGCGTTCGGGCACACAAAGGGCGTGCAGGCTTTGATACGGTGCAAGTCGCTAACGAAGAAGTTCGGAGAATTCACCGCTGTTGACCAAGTTAGCTTCGACGTTGGCAACGGGGAAGTCTTCGGCCTTCTCGGCCCAAATGGCGCCGGCAAGACAACAACAATGCGACTACTCAGCACGCTGCTGAGACCAACCGGCGGAACGGCGACCATCGCCGGCCACGATCTTCTTCGAGAACCTAGAGAAGTGCGCGCATCGATCGGTGTCCTCCCTGAAGACGCCGGCCTCTACGACCGCCTCACGCCAAAGGAACACCTACTCTACTACGGTAGACTGCATGGGATGCATGAAGATTCGCTCTCGAAGAGGGCTGATGAGCTTCTCGATACCATGGAGCTCACTGACAGAGCGAACACGAAGGTAGGCGACTTCTCCAAAGGTATGAAGCAGAAAGTCGCGCTACTTCGAGCATTCATCCATGACCCGCCGGTCCTGCTGCTGGACGAGCCCACAGCGGGGCTCGACGTGATGAGCGCTCGTCACATCCACGCGTTCGTAGAACGATTCCGCCGAGAAGGAAAAGCGATCGTGATCTCGACACACAACATGACAGAAGCGCAGAAGCTCTGCAGCAAGATAGCGATCATCGATCGTGCGAAAGTAGTCGGCATGGGAACGGTCAAGGAACTGCAGGCCCTGACCTCGCAGAAGGATCTGGAGAACATATTCGTACAACTGGTGACCGATTGAGGTGCCTAGCATGAACGCCAGAAGGATTGGAGTAATCGCCGCGAAGGAACTCAAGGACGCGCTGCGAGATCGGCGAACGATACTTGCTATGATATTGATCCCAATCATTGTCCTCCCGATTCTGATGTTCCTGCCCGTGTTCTTGGCGAGCCCTGAAAGGAACCCTGTGCGCGTGGCAGTCATCCAGACCGACACCTCATCGGACGATTTCCTGGCAACCCTCTCTTCAACTCAGGTCCACATTGTCAGGATCGGGCGCGAAGAGAACATCACGCGACTAGTTCAGGACGGAGACTACGAACTCGGAATGATTCTTCCACCCAACTTCTCAAGGATATTCGAAGGTCCTGACGAGACTGCGACAATCACAGTCTTCGTCGACCAGAGCAGCACTCGAGGCACGATCGCATTCAGCCTCGTCCAAGACGCTGTCACGGAATACGCAAAGAAGGTCGTCGAGGAAAGGCTAGCACAGACTGGGCTCCCTCCGGAAGCACTCAACCCGATAGAGACTGAGGTTCGAACTGTCTCAGTGACGGGAGTTGGTGCGATCTTCCTCGTGATACTTCTGCCGTTGTTCCTCGGCATCTATGCTGTCACAGGAGCAATGTACTTCATAATGGACACGACTGCTGGCGAGAAGGAACGCAAGACCCTGGAAGCATTGTTGACGATGCCTGCGACGCGCACAGAGATAGTACTCGGCAAGTTTCTGATCGCTGTGCTGATCGCACTTGTCTCGTCTGTACTTGCGATTACGGGAATGATGACGGGCGCTGTTTTCCTCGTGGGCGCCGCCGGCGCAGGTGAACCTGCAGCCGCGGGCATCGCTATCTCCTTCACCAACCTCTTGCTGATCGGGCTGGCAACGCTCGTACTTGCGATGACGAGCGCATCAATTGAGATGGTCATCTCAATCTTTGCAAGAAGCTTCAAGGAAGCACAGAATCTGCTCTCCCCTCTGACGATAGTCGTTGTCGTGCCGGCAATGGCGATGCAATACATGAGCGAGCAAACGCTTCGCTCACTCGAGCTCGCACCAATACTCAATGCCATGCTGATCATCAGGGACGCGCTTCTCAACAAGGTTGCGGCGGGGAATCTGGCCATAGAACTGGCATCCGCGTTTGTCTACATGGTCATTGCCTTGGCGATCGCGATCAGAATATTCAACAGCGAAAAGGCAATGGCACGCTACTGAATCGCGGATAGTCTAGAGCGTACGCAAAGCTCATGTTTGGACAAGCTCATCTTACAGACCAATCTGGGGGAGACAAGACGATATGACCGGCGATGCCTACGAGCAGCTCGCAGATGCCTTGGATAGACTTCCCAACGGTTTCCCGCGAACAGAATCCAAGCTTGAGATAGCGATTCTGAAAAGGATCTTCTCCCTTGAGGACGCCGCACTGGCCAGTCAACTGAGCGGCCACATGGAACCCTTGGATGCGATAGCGACGCGAGTCGGACTCTCCGTGCAGGAGACAGGGGCTAGACTCGGGAGAATGGCCGAGAATGGCCTTGTCTGGTTTGGGCAGGAAGCAGGAAAGCCACGGTTCAGGTTGGCGCCCTTCATCGTCGGAATCTACGAAGCACAGCTTGACAGAATGGATCACGAGCTGGCACATCTTGTCGAGGACTATCTCGCAAACGGTGGGGCAGTTGGCATCATGAAGCCGCAACCTGCGCTCCATCGTGTCGTCCCAGCACAGAGGGCCGTGAAATCTGAATGGATCCTACCCTACGATGACGTCCGCGAACTCCTCCTGTCCGCCAAGTCGTTCGGTCTCCAAGACTGCATATGTCGAGTACAACAGGACAAGCTTGGTCATCACTGTGACTTTCCGACGAGAAGCTGCCTCTTCTTCACACCTTATGAGCGACCAAAGAGCCCGACTGATGTCTCCCGAGAAGAAGCATTGACCGCCCTTGACGAGTTCGAGGAGATCGGGCTCGTCCACACCGTGAGCAACGTCATCAAGGGAGTCGGCTATGTCTGCAATTGCTGTGGCGACTGCTGCGGCATACTTCGTGGAATCAATGAGTACGGCATCGAGAACTCCGTTGCCCAGGCAAACTACTATGCGGTCATCAATCCTGACGAATGCCTAGGATGTGGAACTTGCGTGGAACGATGCCAGGTGCATGCGATCTCCGCTGGGGACGGCGTGAGTGTCGTGGATCGCAAACGATGCATAGGTTGTGGATTGTGCGTCACGGGCTGCCCCAACGAGGTGGCCAAACTTCAGCGAAAACCTGATGCTGATGCCGTTGAGCCTCCGGCAGACTTCGCTGTATGGAGTCGTCAGCGACTACTGGATCGTGGCTTGATCAAGCAGACGACACACTGACAGCCCGGCGACTCGACAAGCTGCATTAGCCATAAGTATACCTCTGAAGTCAAGCCTAGCCCACAGAGTGAAGCAAGAATTGGTTTCCTTCGTAGGGTTATGGAGCGGGAAGGATTTCCTCGACACGAACGATTTCTCTCAAGAACAGATCAAAATCGTTCTAGACGTGGCAGACACGCTGAGGAAGGAGTTCCGATCACGCAAGAAGCATCAGCACCTGCCGGGCAAGACACTGTTCATGATGTTCTACAATAGATCATTGAGAACGAGGAATTCCTTCGAGGCGGGCATGTATCAGCTCGGCGGTCACGCACACTTTCTGAGCCCACAGGATGTCTACACGCCTGCGCTCCCAGAAGACATGGTTGCATATCAGACAGAGGCGATCTCTGACGTTGCCAGAGTCCTCAGCAGATACGGTGACGCAATTGCGATCCGCATCTACGGCGACGCGGCAAAGTGGATCATAGGAAGAGGCCACAAGGTTGTACAAGAATTCGCCAAACACGCAACCATCCCGGTCCTCAACATGGAAGACGACATGTACCACCCCTGCCAGGCACTCGCAGACGCTCAAGCGATGAGGCAAGCCATTCCGAAGCTGAAAGGAAAGAAGCTCGTCGTATCTTATGCCTACTCCGGCGGATTGAAGCCGCTGGCGGTTCCTCAGAGCGAGATACTCATCGGAACACAACTAGGAATGAATGTCGTATTGGCACATCCGAAAGGATTTGAACTCGAAGACCTCGTGCTTGAGGCGGCGAAGGCAAACGCGAACAGGTACGGAGGCGAGTTCGCCGTCATGAATGAAATGAAAGAGGCCTTCGAAGGAGCCGACGTTGTCTATCCGAAGGCATGGTCCCCGAAGAACTTCTTCCCCCCACATTGCAGTTCCCCGGACAAGACAGGCGCTGCCGCCTACCAAGACAAGTTCAAGGACTGGATCTGCACACAAGAACTGATGAACATCACAAACAAGGCCAAATACATGCATTGTGGGCCTGCGGACCGCGGCCAAGAAGTGACCGACGATGTCATTGACAATTCGAAATACTCATTGTACTTTGAAGAGGCTGAGAATCGACTGCACGTCCAGAAAGCCGTGATGGCTTTGGTCATGGGCGATCGCCTATATGGGCGCCGAAAAGGAACCTGACTTGTAAGCACTGAACCACTGCAACGATGACAGTTCAGGCCCCATTGTCTGTGTCATGTGATCCGATGACGAAAAGTCCCCCTTGTGATGGTTCGAATCTGGATGTCCACACCAAGGACCCGCACACACGAATTCGGGAGTTGGAATCACCGCCAGTCTCAACGAGGTGAAGTCTCATGACAACTGACAACTACCAGATGAAGGGAATTGAGGATGCTCTAGACGTGGCCGCAGGGCGAGTCTTGGCTGGTGTCGAACCCAGTCAGCTGAGGAGACCGGTTTCTCCGGAGCGTTTCCTTGCCGCATACAGGCTCTCCAAGTCCGGCAGGCGACTGGAGGAACTCACAAAATGGCTGATCGGGGTGACTGTCATGTTGGCCGTTCTCACCGGCGTTCTGGTCCCTGACGTTGTCAAGAGGTTGCTGGATGCATAACGTTTTCCATATTCGCGTTTTATGTGCGCACTACCGCTTCCAAATAGACCAGAGAGAGCACCGACTTTCAGCACGTGGAGGGGAATCTGAACCTACTAGCACCAAACCGTGGAGAATGGAAGTGTCGGATGCATGAACACAAGACAGACTCACAGGTCAGATGTTTCATTGGTGGGATCTCTTTCGCAAGCCAACGAGCCTCTGACGAATCTCCGCTGTGCGCTTCTCGTCGACAAGAAAACCACATTCATCCTTCAAGTCGCTCACGGATTCCGACAGACGGTTTATGATATCCAGACGGCTACTAGATCCAGACGCCTGATCCGTGCTCAGTGATGCTATTTCGGCCTCAACATGGTCGAGTTGAATCCTAATTCTGGCAGACATCTCTTCCGAAGTCAGTTTCAACAAGCTTGTTCCGTCATGATCGAGAACGAAGCCGTTGTCATTCTTCGTCGCCAATCCCTGCTCGACGAGGCTTTCGACCGTGTCCAGAACCTCGAAACGACTGTGAGCTGTTTCATGGGCGATCTGTTCCAAGTCATCTAGTCGTATCTCGGTCGTCCCATCCTTTCGCGTTCTTTCATGAACCAGGCCGAAGATCAGAGCGTATATGACATGGTAGGGCGTGGATGGCAAGGTGAATTCCAGAAGCGCAGATAAGACTGACAAACTGTCAAAGGCGAGTGGAACCATGAAGCCTAGACTCAGTTTTAGGAATGGCGGAACCACAATCGACAGTAGAGTCGTGACTATTCCGACCAGTCCAGTTGTGACTGAGAAGTGAAGGTACCATTCCTTGATCCTTTCCCTTCGAACGGTTCTCATCCGCCACAGAGGAACCCTCTTAGATTCCAGCAACATGATGATTGATAGGCCCAGGAATAAGACCGCCGTCATCGCAGCCACCATTAACCCTACAGGTTCTATCCAAGGCAAGGATAGACCGAGAACGATTCCGATGCCAAGGTCCAACCTTACCATTCTCGTGTATCTGCTGCGATGATGCTTGGACGCTAGGTCGAGCAGAATCTTGATCGCCATGAGAGCTGATACCAGCACAATGACTAGGAGGACGAGCTCGGCGGGGCCTGCGTAGTTTGGCAAGTCACATCATTCCGCGATGGATGCACAGCTCGGGCTATACCGACCCAAGAGAACCTACAGATGAATGTTTCCAGAGGCATTCTCCTTATGACGCGTTCTCAACATGATGTCCGGTGTGGTGCATTTTCTTTGCTCGCAGCAGAGAGCCACGTCGTCCCCTTCCCGAGCCGTCAAGGACCTGTGCCAATGGAAGGAGCATTCTGCTCGTGCAGCGACGGGTCATGAGTGTCTGGAGATTGTGACTTGGGGCATATCGCAGGAACCACTATTGAACACGAGTGTTCCTCCCGTTCGTGCCTGAACACACAAGATCAGGTCAACTCCATCCTCGATCGTAGTGGATCACTTGGTGCGCCGCATCGTCGTCGGGTCACCTAGCCCGAGCAATCGAATTTGAACCGTCATGAGGAGAGGAGTTGGAGGAGCTTTCATCGTCGAGCGCTAACGCCAGAAGGCTTACATGATTCCGCGGCGAGTGTCGCGAGGATTCGGATGCAGATCGCCAGCGAGCAGCTCATCGCTCTCTTGATCTTCTTGGTAACCTACCTGCTGCTTGCGACAGGCTACCGTGAGCGTACGATTGCGGCGATGGCTGGAGTTGGAGCGATATATGCTTTTGGCATCCTCACACCTCAAGAAATGACAGGCTATGTTGATGTGAACGCCATCGGTCTGCTCTTCGGTATGATGATCATTGTCGGAGCCTTGAGGGAAGCACAGTTCTTTCGATGGGTTGGAGTGCGCGTTGCAAGTGTGTGCCGTGGCAGACCCATTCATCTCCTAGTGGCCCTTACGCTCATGACAGCCGGCCTCTCTGCACTTCTCGACAACGTGACCACCGTTCTCTTCATGGTCACTGTAACAATCGACATAGCGGAACTGGTGAAGTTGGATCCCAAGCCCTACATTCTGAGTGAGATAGCCGCCTCGAACATAGGAGGAGCAGCCACATTGATCGGTGACCCGCCCAACATAATGATCGCAGCCGCGACGGGTTTCTCGTTTCCAGAGTTCATAACCAATCTGGCTCCGGTTTCCCTTGCTGCTCTCTCGGTATCGTTGTTCTATTTCTGCATGAGATTTCGTAAGACCATGAAAGAGCATGGTGGAGAGCAGAAACTCGCGGCGCCCCCGACCATGGCGTCAGATGCGCCTCCGGATCGCCGTCTCCTCTGGACAGGTCTTGTGACGCTTGTGGCCGCTATCGTGATGTTTTCACTGCAAGACGTTGTCGGAGTCTACCCAACTGTTGTAGCTCTTGCGGCCGCGGTCATTCTGCTCTTTGTGGGTGGACCAAAGATGCCGGAGATCTTGAGAGATGTCGAGTGGAGCACTCTGATCTTCTTTGGATCACTTTTCGTTGTCGTGGGCGCTCTCGAGAAGACTGGCTGGATGAGTTTGGTAGCGCGGGAGATGCTACCGATTGTTGGAGCAAACAGGACAATTGGAGTCAGCGTCGTACTCTGGATTTCCAGCCTCATCTCGGCATTCATCGATAACATCCCGTTCACGGCCAGCTTCATCCCCGTTCTGACAGATCTCGGAAGCCTCTCCGGAGTGAATGTCTACCCTCTGTGGTGGGCGCTCTCAGCAGGAGCCGGGCTCGGAGGAAACGGAACCATCATAGGGGCTTCGGCAAACGTGATCGCCACGGGTCTGGCTCAGGCTAGGGGCGTGAAGATCACATTCATGGAGTTCGCGAGGACTGGAATTGTCATCTTGGTCCTTACCACCGCATTGGCCAACTTGATACTCCTCGCCAGGTTCTGGGGCTGAAGATACGCTCGTGTGAAAGTCCCAGGAATCACTCCCGTTACTCCTCATGGGCCCAACTGCAGATCACGGCACAAACTCGTGAGGCCCCCATCTGTTGGCATCCCTCAATCCCAGTCTCCCTACACCATTCCGAGCGCGCGAGCGCACCGTTCTGCTACGTAGAGTTCGACAACGACCGCAAGAGACGCAGATCCAGCATTTCCGTAGATATCTCTAGCCTCCACTGTCAGAGTCCAAGCGCCAAGCCGAATCAAGTGACGCCGCCGATGGGTGGAATGGTGTCGTCAATCGCCAGCGTCGGAGTGTCTGGCACGCCGCCAGGAAGCTACACGCTCGCCATCACGGGAACTAGTGGATCGCTGACTCACAGTGCGACGCTCACTGTCGAGATTGCGGGCGGAGGATCATGTCTGATTGCCACTGCCACTTATGGGTCTGAGCTTTCGGATGAAGTCCAGTTCCTGAGGAACTTCCGTGACAGATCGATCATGAAGACGATTGCTGGATCGAACTTCATGGTCGCATTCAATGCCGTCTACTATTCGTTCAGCCCAACTGTTGCGCAATTTATCAGAGAACAACAGACTGTGAGAACCACCGTGAAGGTCGTTCTTTACCCTCTCATGGGCATCCTGAGGATCACTGCTTCGGTGTTCGACCTCTTCCCAACGAATCATGAGGCCGGTGCAATTGCATCTGGGCTTCTGGTAAGCTCACTCATAGGCGCAGTGTACTTGGCCGGACCGCTGACAGTCGTACTTACGTATTCTTCGAGGACACGCCGAATAGCCAAGAGAGCCCAAGTCCCCACAATGATCGTTCTATTCAGCGCTCTTGCGGCCGTAATTCTCATAACGGCTCTCGGCGCTCCAGCTATCGTGACGATCGTCGCAACCTCAGCGATCGCCCTCTCAAGTCTGGCCGCCTCAGCGTTGTTCGCCTCACAGGCGATAGTGAACGCACTAGACATGCGCCGCCACTCCTGTGGGTCCTAAGGGCGGCTATCACGACGGATTGCTGCCCCAATTGGTCCTGATATTGAGCGATCAATGTTCTTGACGGTGACCAACATCAGGCGACAACCCGAGGGTTCTCCGTTACACTCCACGAGCCTCACCAAGCTGTAATCTGACCTGTCAAGTAGGCGATGTTCGCAAAGTGTTCATGATCGCCATGGACGGCCAGAGGCAACAGGTGGAAGCGCTCTATCGCGGAACGAGCAGTATCAATCCCCGCCTCGAATTCCTCAATCGACTGCTTCGGTGGTGGTTTTCGCTCGCCGGACTCACCGACCGATTCCGATCAGTCCACGACGCTTGAGATCCCGCATCTCGCGTTCTGCTGTGTTCCAGTTCATTCTCAGGATGGATGGCGCTTTTAATAGGAATCAGTGTGCTTCACACCCAGGCGACTCCGGAGGTCTCGGGTGTGACTCGGTCATCGTGGATCACAGCAATATTGGTCTTGATCGTCCTCCTGATCCCTATGCTAACAACTGCCTCGATACCTACTTACCGTGAGGCCCTTCTGCTCACAGTGAGCGGAACACTGACCGAGGCGAAGCCGATCAATCATGTTCGTTCCCAACAGTTCCTCCCGAAAGGAAATCAACTGAAGATACTCCTCCGAATGTGGGCCAATCAACAGATAGATGCCACAATCGAGGTTGCGCGAATCATCGGATACTTCACCCCACCAAGGCGACTTGGCGAGACGAGTGAGGTACGCATATTCGGATTGTATCCGGAGAAGGCGGTGAACCGTACAGAGTGGAATTTCCACAACGAATATGGTAAGACGATCTATGCTTCACTGGACCGTGTGCCTGCTCACCTGCTGGGCAAGACCCAGATGGGTCTAGAGTTGGAGATATTCCTCGAGGGCCCCAACTATTCTTCCAACCCAACGTTCCTCGTGCATTGGGAGATCACGGTCTACGACGTCTACTAGCCGGTCGACATGATCGCGCCCGGACTCTCGTTCCCTCGTCTGTGCCACTCGCATATCAGAAGACTAATGAATCGAATTGAAGCATCGTCTCATCGGTTTCGAAAGATGCCGGTTGAATGGAGCCGCATAAAGTCCACACAAGAGAGCGTATTCAGCTGCATAGGAAGGACACCACTTGTGGAACTCCGAAAGATCAGACAAGAAGAGAGGATCTCAGCTAGGATACTCGCGAAACTGGAATACGTGAACCCCACGGGCAGCCTCAAGGACAGAATCTACTACGAGATGATCACACGCGCAATCAAGAGACGCGACCTCAAACCCGGCATGGAGATTCTTGAAGCTTCAACAGGGAACGCAGGCATCGCATGCGCCTTCGTTGCGAAGCTACTCGGCTATCCGGCAA
>Ga0209610_1002110_pt1 | contig 10050 bp, 10 predicted proteins | sample LakKivw275mmetaG_FD_184137 | JGI IMG/M metagenome (GOLD analysis project Ga0209610, IMG submission 184137) | Anoxic lake water microbial communities from Lake Kivu, Rwanda to study Microbial Dark Matter (Phase II) - Lake Kivu water 275m metaG... | ecosystem: Environmental > Aquatic > Freshwater...
GGGTCGAAGGCTTCTTCGAGACGCGGAAGTACATCGGCGTCTACTGCAACGAGCTCAACGCGGAGCTGGCCGAGCACTTCGGGGTCAAGGAAGGGAAAGGCCTCATCATCGCCCGGCTGACCGAGGGCGGACCCGCGGAAAAGGCCAAGATGAAAGTCGGGGACATCATCGTCCGCGTCGACGGCAAGGCGGTCGGGACCGTCGACGAGCTCATCGACCTCATCCAGGCCAAACCCAAGGGGGCCAAGGCCAAAATCGAGTTCGTCCGCGACAAGAAGGCGATGAGCGCCGAGGTCGAGGTGGCCGAGGAGGAGAGCGGCGACGCGCTGGGGTCCGAAGACCTGCAGAGCTTCCTCGAGAACTGGCGGGGCTACACCGACGCCTTCCGCGACGAGCTCAAGAATTGGGGCTCGGACGATCTCGCCAGCCTGCGGCAGGGGCTGAAGCGCCTGAACCTCAAGGGCGGATTGCGAAGGATCTGACAGACCTGCTCCGGGTCTTTTTTCAGGGGACATGTACCCTTGGTACGTGTCCCCGTTCTTTTCTTATGGCTCTTCCCCGAGCCCCAGCCACTTCGCCTGAAGCCGCTCGAGCTCCGCGACGGACAGCCTGGACTTCTCCAGATAACCATGGGCCGCGCGTTGCCTCATCGCTTCGTAGAGGATGACAGCGACCGATACCGATAGGTTCAGGCTCTGGACCATGCCCAGCATGGGGATGCGGATGACCTTGTCGGCGTAGGCTAAGGCCTGGTCGGAGATCCCCTCCGCCTCGCTGCCGAAAACAAGGGCGACGGGCCTGCAGAAATCGACATCTGTGTAGAGGACCGAGTCCTTGCGGAGGTGGGTAGCCAGGATCTCGTAGCCGGCCTTCTTCAACGGCTCGAGGCAAGCGGCCGGAGTGGCATGGACGCCGATCTCCAGCCACTTGTCGGCCCGGGTCGAGATGGCCTTGTTCGGCCGGAGGACCTCCGGGTTGGGGCCGATGAGGTCGAGGTTGAGGACCCCTACGGCGTCGCACGTCCTCATGACTGCGCTGGCGTTGTGGGCCAGGGTCACGTTCTCGAGGACGACCCGGAGACCGGCCTGGCGGTTGGCGAGTACGCGGTTGACTCTTTCGATCCTCTCCGATGTCGGCATGGCGAAACTATACCATAAAGGGGGGTCGGGTATGGACCTTATCCCGTCTTATTGAATAAAGGCCGCTTTTCCCCTATATTTATCGGGCCGTGCCGGTGTGGCGGAACTGGCAGACGCGCGGGACTCAAAATCCCGTGCCTCGCAAGGGGCGTGTGGGTTCGATTCCCTCCACCGGCACTTCGAGGATCATCAGCATGGGCCCAAGGCAGGCCCTTCTCCCGATCTCGACCATGCCTAGTCCCTGCGGATCCTTATCCACCTGATGTTCTGAAGGTCCTTGGCGTCGACGAGGATCGTGTCGACCCGGGGCGTCCCGTCCGCCTTCTTCAAACGTACCGTGATCTCTTTGGGCACGAATTCGCTGACCGCTCCACTGGCGCTATCGACGGCCGTGAAGATCGCGCCGAAGGCCGCCGCGCTCAGGACCCAGATCGCCAAGAACCCTCTGCCGTCATGGGTCAACGAATAGACCGTGGCCGGCACGACGGCGGGCAACATCCCGAGGAAAAGGTTAGGGAAAAAGGTCGCCTCCGTTGTCTTTTTCGTCAGGCGGATCTCGACGGGAACGTATCCGGATGATTCGATCCGAATGACCCGACCCTTGGCCCTCTTGGTCAACTCGAGGACGAGCGGGGTTTCGCCATATCCGACGTCATTGACGATGACCCTGGCGCCCATGGGAACGGACGTTACGGGGATCCTCTGCGGGCTTTCCCCGGTCGTGATCATCCCGCAACCCGCGGTCAAGCCAACGCCCGCAAAAACCGCGGCCAGGACAAGACCGGACTGCGCTCTACGCACGGCCGTCTCCATTCGCCCCTCCAATAATAACCTTCGGATGCGGAGGATTGTCAAGGTTATGTCAATCCTGGCGAGGAGCTTGTGAGAGAGGGTTTTCGCGGCCGAACAGCGACCTGAAAACAGGCCCGATTATTTCCGCTTGGCTCCGGTGATCGCGGCCTCGCCGAACTGGAGCGAGAGCGTCCCCGTGAGCTTGCCCTCGGCCACGATGGCCGAGTAGGTGATGACCATGTCGTTGCCGACGGTCACGTTGAACTTCACCGTGTTGTCCTCGAAGGTGAGGTCCTTCATTTCGAGGGTCCCCGACGCCCCGGTGTATTTGCCGGCGAGCTTGCCGTCGGTCAGCGCGAACTCCCAGACGAACTCGCGACTGCCGTCCTCCATCTTGACGTCCCAGGTCCCGAGCAAGGCGCTGTACTTGTCTTCTTGAGCGGCGCCCGGCGTGGGCCAAGCGGCGACGATCGCGGCCACGAGCAGAACGGTCATGACGCAGGATGATCTCGTGCGCATGGATGGTCCTCCTTGTATTAAGCCCCGACCGGCCCGATCAGACTTTGATCTTGGCCAGCAGGCCGCGGACGAGGAGCTCCCGCTCTTTGAGCGTGTCCTTATAACCGTGCCCTTGGGTGTGGTGGAACTCGGAGCGGATGTCCTCGAGCTCCTTCTCCAGGAGACCGGTGACGATATCCTTTTCCTGCTGGCTCAGGTCGATCGGCATGTTCTCCTCCGGTGCCTTGGATTGCCCTTCGGGGGAAATATATGCCGACGGGACCCCCATTTCAATAGGCAAAGAAAGGGGACACGTACGCGGTACATGTCCCCGCATCATCCCCCATTTGACCCGGTCCCCGCCCGGTGCTATCCTTCGGACAGCCCGTCCGACAGGGGAGAAGGCACCAGATCCCCTACAAATCGGACGAACGGCCCGCAATGCCGACTAAATCGTTGAGTCTTGACGCGCAAGGAGGTCCCATGTCCAGAAACCGCATCGCCATCCTGGCCCTGATCGTCCTGCTGGCCGCCCCCGTGCTGGCCTCGGCCGCCGAGGTCCGGCTCATCGCCATGTCGCTCAAGGAGGGGTCCTCCATCGATATCCGGTTCGTGAAGACGGACCGGGCGCCCAAGAACGCGGCCATGCAGGCCTCGATCTCGTTCGACAAAGGCCAGTCCTCGGTCAAGCTGATGTTCCAGAAGATGGAGCCGGCCGTCCTGTTCGCCGGCGACATCTCGGCCTACGTCCTTTGGGCCGTGACCCTGGACGGCTCGGCCGAGAACCTTGGCGAGGTCGCCGTCGACAAGAAGAGCGCTTCGGGCTCGCAGCAGTATTACTCCGGCAAGAAGATCTTCGCCCTCATGGTCACGGCGGAACCCTTCTCCACGGTGAACCGTCCGACCGAAGTCGTCATCTTCACCTCGGGCCAGACGACATCGCCCGGCGTCCAATACACGCCGTTCGGCTTCAAGAACTTTTCGGCCGACGCCAAGCCGGCCCTCGAGTCCATCGCCATGTTCCAGTACAACGACGACACGCCGGCGGCCGTCCGCCAGGCGGCCAAGGCCATCGAGATGGCCGAGAAGCTCAACGCCGCCGAGGTCAATCCCCAGGCCGTCGAGGGGGCCAAGGCCGCCTACGGCAAGGCCCTCGCGGCCAAGTCCAACAAGAGCCTCATGGCCGACCAGGCCCGGGCCGCCGCCCAGCTGGCCTCGCAGGCCATCAAGGAGATGCTCAAGGCCCAGGAAGTGAAGGCCGCCGCCGAGGCGGAGGAGCGGCATCTCGCCGAAAAGGCCGCTCTCGAGGAGCGGGCCACCACGGCCGAAGGGGAATCGGCCCGCATCGCCCAACAGCTGAAGGAGGTCGAGACCCAGCGCCAGGCCCTGGCCATCGAGACGGCCGACCTGGCCAAGCTGACCGAGAAGCTGACCGCCGAGAAGGCCGGGATCGCCGCCGAACGCGAGGCCATCAAGGCGGAGCGCGACGAGCTGGCCAGCCGGCTCAGGGGCGCCCTGTCGTCGGTCGCCGAGACGACCGATTCGGCCCGGGGCGTCGTCGTCAGCCTCTCCGGCATCCTTTTCGACGTCGGCAAGGCCACCCTGAAGACCGCCTCCCAGATCTCCGTGGCCAAGCTGGCCGGGATCCTCATGGTCTTCCCCCAGATGAACCTGAGCATCGAGGGCTACACCGACTCGACCGGCTCGAACGAGACCAACATGAAGCTGTCGATGGAGCGGGCCCGGACGGTCTACGAGTTCTTGATGATCCAGGGCATCTCCAGCGACCGCATGAAATACCAGGGCTTCGGCCCCGAGAACCCGGTCGCCCCGAACGACACCGAGACGAACCGGGCCAAGAACCGCCGGGTCGAGGTCGTCCTCACTCAGGCCAAGCGCTAGCCGGAGCACCGTTTCACCCCTCGGGCCTCGCACCTGGAGCCGCCTCGATCCGTGAATATGCCAGGCCCGCCCCCGATGCGCGTCTTTGGCCGGGGGGGGAACCTTTCCGCCACCCCAGTCGTCTTTGATTTTGTAAGTCGGCCTTCGAGGTGCACCCATGAAGAAATGGATCTTTCGCGTCCTGGCCGCGGTCCTGCTCGTCGCCTTCTTCTACTTCCTCTTCGCCTGCGGCCATAAGAAAGCCGAAGCGAAGCTGGTCGCGGCCGCCCGGGGCGACATCCGGGAAAAGGCCCTGGCCGTCGGCACGATCGAGCCGGAGAAGGAGATCAAGGTCAAGTCGACCATTCCCGGTATCGTCTCCGAGGTCCTGTTCAAGGTCGGCGACAAGGTCAAGCTGGGGGCGCCCCTCTTCAAGGTCTCGCCCAACCCGACCCCGCTCGAATATGTCGAGGCCCGCCGCAGCATGGAGCTGGCCGAGGTGACCATGCAAAAGCTCAAGGGCGACTGGACCCGCCAGCTCGAGCTCTATCGCGGGAACCTGATCTCCAAGTCGGAGATGGACGCCACCGAGGGCGCCTACCGCGAGGCCGAGCTGCGCTACCGAACGTCGGCCGAGCGATTCGAGCTGCTCGAAAAGGGCCGCATCCGCATGGCCAACCGCGACATCAACTCCCTCATCAACTCGCCGATCGAAGGCGTCGTTCTGTCGCAGAGCGTCTTCCAGGGCGACCCGGTCGTGCCGCTGACGAACTTCCAGCCCGGGACCGAGCTCTGCTCCCTGGCCGACATGGCGAGCCTCCTCTTCAAGGGCACGGTCGACGAGATCGACGTCGGCAAGATCTCCGACGGTCTGGCCGCCGAGATCCAGATCGGGGCCCTGCCCGAGGCCAGGATCCCCGGCCGGGTCGACCGCATCTTCCCGAAAGCCAAGAAGGAAGGCAACGCGACGCTTTTCGACATCTGGATCCTCATCAACGACGCTTCCGGGGTGACCCTCCGGGCCGGCTTCTCGGCCACGGCCAGCATCCAGATCCGCGAGCGCACGCAGGTCGTCCTCATCCCGGAGCGGCTCGTCCTGTTCGAGGACGGCAAGAAATTCGTCGAGGTCCCCGAGGGCGAGGCGGCCAAGAAGGTCGAGGTCCGGACGGGCCTCTCCGACGGCCTGAACATCGAGATCCTCGATGGGCTCAAGGAGGGGGACAAGGTCGTGGAGCGGCCGCCCCGCGAGATCAAATGATCGCGATCTTCCTCCGCAACCTCTTCCGGGACCTCGTCCGGCAACCGTTGCGGACCGCCCTGACCCTGTCCGGGGTCATTTGGGGGACCTTCTCGGTCGTCCTCCTCCTGGCCTTCGGCGATTCCGTGGCCAAGGCGCAGATCAAGCGCTTCCACGGCATGGGCAGCGGCATCGTCCTCGTCTTCCCGTCGCGCACGACCCTGCCGTGGCAGGGCTTCATCAGAGGCAAGGCCGTACGGGTCACGCCTGAGGCGGCCGAGGCCATCCCGGAGAAGGTCCCGGGCATCGAGGTCCTCAGCCCCGAGTTCGTCGGCAGCCGGGTCATCCGCTTCGGCCGCCAGGAGTTCCGGAACACGGTCCGCGGCGTCAACCCCTCGTTCGAGCTGATGCGCAACACCATCGCCGAGAAGGGCCGGTTCATCGATCCCGTGGACATGGCCGACCGCAAGCGCGTCTGCTTCCTCGGGGACGTCCTGGCGACGGACCTCTTCGCGACGGAGGAGCCGGTCGGGAAGACGGTCTTCATCGACAGCGTGCCCTTCACCGTCGTCGGCGTGATGCGGACGAAGCTCCAGTCCTCCAATTACAACGGCCAGCGCGACGAGCGCTGCACCTTCATCCCGTGGACGACTTACGCCTCACTTTACGGCACGAAGTACGTCTCGAACATCATCTTCCGGCCCCTCGACCGGAACCGGAGCAAGGCGGTCATGGACGGGGTCAAGGCCCACCTGGCCCAGCTCGTCGGCTTCGACCCGGCCGACCCCGACGCGCTGGGCGTCTGGGACACGATGGAATTCGAGAAGCAGTTCACGACCTTCTTCCTGGCCTTCACCATCTTCCTCGGCGTCATCGGAACGTTCACCCTCCTCGTCGGCGGCGTCGGCGTGGCCTCGATCATGCGGGTCGTCGTCGAGGAGCGGACCCGCGAGATCGGCATCAAGCTGGCCGTCGGGGCCCGCCGCCGGACCATCCTCTGGCAGTTCTTCAGCGAGTCGCTGGCCATCATGCTCATCGGCGGCCTGGCCGGCTTCGGCCTCGCGGCCGGCGTCCTGCAGGCGGTCAAGGCCTTCTCAAAGGGCGGCGACGGGAGCCAGCTGAGCTTTACCGGCTTCGTCGGCATCCCGGTCCTCAACCCCGTCGTCGTCGTCTCGACCGTCCTGATCCTGCTCGCGATCGGCGTCGTCTCCGGCTCCATCCCGGCCCGGACGGCCGCCTCGACCGATCCCATCGAGGCCTTGAGGAAGTAGGGGAATCGCAGTGAACCTGACGCTGCCCCGGTTCTTCTGGAGCGAATACCGCAAGCGCCGCCGGCGGGCCTCGCTCATCACCTTCGCCCTCTTCTGGGGCACGCTCTCGATCCTGCTGCTCATGGCCTTCGGCCGGGGCATGACCACCCAGGCCCGGGTCGCCTTCAGCGGGCTCGGCGAGACGCTGATCATGGTCTCAAGCGGACAAACGTCGGTGACCTTTGAAGGGCTGCCCAAGGGCCGGACGATCCGGATCTATCCCGAGGACGTCGATTTCCTCCGCGAGCGCATCCCCGAGATCCTCCGCATCGCCCCCGAGTCGTACAACGGGTGGCCGGTGTCGGCCAACGGCAAGGAGATCAACCGCACGGTCCACGGCACGACGCCCGATTTCGCCTCCATGCGGACCCAGATCCCCCGGCTCGGCGGCCGCTTCCTCAACGCCGAGGACGAGCGCCAGGGCCGCAAGGTCGCCTTCATCGGCTGGAAGGTGGCCGCGGACCTGTTCGGCACGGAGGACCCGGTCGGGAAGTCCATCGTCATCAACCGCGTCCCCTTCACCGTGGTCGGGGTGCTGCAGAAGAAGATCCAGGACTCGATGTACCAGGGCCCTGACGCCGACCAGGTCTACCTGCCGTTCCTGGCCTTCCGGCAGATCGACAACCAGCGCTATCTCGACCAGCTCCACATCCAGCCGCGCGAGGCCGCGCGATCGCCGCTCATCGAGTCGCGGGTCAAGACGCTCCTCGGCCGCAAGTACCGCTTCGACCCGGCCGACCGCTACGCCATGAGCTTCTGGAACACCATCGAGGACTACAAGCAGGGCGAGGCCATCTTCAAGGGCATCGAGATCTTCCTCGGGATCATGGGCGCCCTGACGCTCCTCATCGGCGCCGTCGGCGTGACCAACCTGATGTACGCCGCGGCCAAGGAGCGGACCAAAGAGATCGGCATCAAGCTGGCCATCGGGGCCCGGCGGCGGACGATCGTCGGCCAGTTCCTGCTCGAGACCCTGTTCGTCTTCGCCAAGGGCACGTTCTGGGGCTTCGTCCTGGCCTTCGACATCGTCCACCTCATCCGGCTGGCCCCGCTCAACTACGATTCGTTCGGCATCGAGGCCTATCTCCTGCGGCCGGAGTTCTCGCTCTCGACGTTCCTGATCTATATGACCGTGCTTTTGGTCCTCTGTTTCCTCTCGGGGATCTTCCCGGCGCTCCGGGCCTCGCGGGCCAATCCGATCGAGTCGCTGCGTTATGAATGACCTGAACGATAGAGGGGCATCATGATCGAGCTTCAGGGCATCACCAAGGTCTACCGGACGGGAAGCCAGTCGCTCGAGGCGCTCCGCGGCGTCTCGATCGGCATCGTCCGGGGCGAGTTCGTCTCCATCATGGGCCCTTCGGGCTCGGGCAAGTCCACGCTGATGAACATCATCGGCTGCCTCGACACGCCGACGGCGGGGGAGTACCGCCTCGACGGCGACAAGGTGGCCGGATTGACCTTCGACGAGCTGGCCGCCGTGCGCAACCGCAAGATCGGCTTCGTCTTCCAGAACTTCAATCTCCTGCCGTACGCCACGGCCTGGGAGAACGTCGAGCTGCCGATGCTCTTCGACGGCAAGAGCGGCAAGGCGCGCCGCCAGCGCGTCACCGAGCTCCTCAACGCCGTCGGGCTCTACGACTGGCGCGAGCACCGGCCGACCGAGCTGTCCGGCGGCCAGCAGCAGCGCATCGCCCTGGCCCGGGCCCTGGCCAACGACCCCCCGATCCTGCTCGCCGACGAGCCGACCGGGAACCTCGATTCGAAGAGCGGCGAGGAGATCATGGCCATCCTGACCGAGCTCTGGCGAGGCGGCCGGACGATCGTCATGGTCACCCACAACGACCACATCGCCGCCCGGTCGGAGCGGACGATCCGCCTCTTCGACGGCCAGGTCGAGGCCTAGGCCGGGCTCCCCGCGCCGGCCCGGCCGGCCGTTTGACAGGCCCCGGAACGGGGACTATCATCGTTCCTATCCCCGGGCGCTCTGGCCCCGGACGCATTCCTCCCGAGGAGGTCGGTGATGAAGAAAGCGCTGTTCGTCCCCGCGTTCGCTCTCGCCGCCCTGCTGGCCCTCGCCGCGTCGGCGCCGGCCCAGGACCTGAGCCTGAACTGGAACCAGTACCGCGGCTTCGACGTCCCCTTCGTGCCGACACCGCCGGAGGTCGTCGACCAGATGCTCAAGATGGTCGACCTCAAGCCCGGCGACGTCCTCTACGACCTCGGCTGCGGCGACGGCCGCATCGTCATCGCGGCGGCCAAGCGGTACGGCGTCAAGGCCTTCGGCATCGACATCGACCCCGTCCGCATCAAGGAAAGCAACGAGAACGCGGCCGAGTCCGGACTCGAGGGCAAGGTCAAGTTCATCCAGCAGGACCTCTTCGAGGCGGACTTCCACGACGCGACGGTCGTCACCATGTATCTCCTGACCTCGGTCAACCTGAGGCTGCGGCCGAAGCTGCTGGCCGAGCTCAAGCCGGGCACCCGCCTCGTCTCCCACAGCTTCGACATGGGCGAGTGGAAGCCCGACAAGACCGCGCTCGTCCAGACGAGCTACGGCGACGAGCGCGACGTCCATTTCTGGATCGTCCCGGCCAACGCGAGCGGCCGCTGGGAGTGGGACCTCGCGGACGGGACGAAGACGCGCCATTACGCGGTCCAGGCGGTCCAGGAGTTCCAGTCCGTGAGCGCCTCCGGGACGGAGGGCACCTGGCTCGTCACCGTGAACGACGTCTCGCTCGTCGGCGATCACATCAAGTTCAGCCTCGACACCGAAGCCGACGGGAAGATGACGTCGTTCGTCTATGACGGCACGGTCCGGGGCGACGCCATCGAAGGGACGGTTCGCCCCGCCGGCAACTCCAAGGCGGCCCCGGTCAAATGGAAGGCCGTCCGCGATCCCAAGACGGCCGTCCCGATCGCCAAGTAGCGGCCGGCCTCCGCCTCAATCGAGGGCGAAGGCCCGGGTCGACACGGCCATCAGGGCGACCAGGCCGGCGTCGAGGTCGGCCAGCCGTTCGACGCCGGGAGGCATCTTGTCCCCGATCCGGCGCCGCAGCTTCTCGAGATAGGAGAAGCGGGCCGGGAACCCCCGGCGGGCCCGCCGGACGAACGAACGGCGGAAGAACTCGGGGTGTTTCCCCACCGATTCCCGGCACATCAACGCCAGTCCGCCCTCGATGGCGTCGCAGAG
>Ga0209610_1002114_pt1 | contig 10045 bp, 10 predicted proteins | sample LakKivw275mmetaG_FD_184137 | JGI IMG/M metagenome (GOLD analysis project Ga0209610, IMG submission 184137) | Anoxic lake water microbial communities from Lake Kivu, Rwanda to study Microbial Dark Matter (Phase II) - Lake Kivu water 275m metaG... | ecosystem: Environmental > Aquatic > Freshwater...
CCATATATGAAGAAAATATTTCAGTCATTTAATGGAAAGTTGAGAATCTATCATAATTGTAAACGTTTGATGCACATACTGGAGCGGCTGGTTGATACTGGTTTTCAAGTCTTCAATTTTAGTTTTGAGAACAACTTGAAAGAGACTAAGGCCAGACTTGGCAAGAAGGTATGTCTATGGGGCAATGTTGAGCCCATAGGCGTATTCTTGAAGGATCCAAAGGAAATAGAGTGTGTGTGTAAAGAGCAGATCAAGCTAGCCGGACCTGGCGGTGGATATGTTCTATCCGTTGGGGGTGGCTGTTACGGACCTGACGGAAGCATCGATTCAATGATAGAGGCGGCAAATAAATATGGCCGTTATCCCATAACCGTAGACTAACCGACCATATCAACTACGGGGATTCAATTTGGGTGATTCTCAAAAGAGTGAGACGGGCGCAACCAAACTCATCGTTCGCGTTCCTTCGTACGTCCACCACAATATGAAGGAAACGATAACAATCATGGCCGTAGACTCTAACGGCCAAGTTGACAGGACCAGAAATGATGAAATCGAACTAACCGTGACTCCGCTCTACAGGCTTGATGACTCCAAAGTTAAACTCGAAAGCAATCTTGTTAAGCTTGTGAACGGTGAGGTGACAGTAGATATGACGTCTGAACAATCCGAATTCGTTAAGATAACAGCTTCTTGTAAGGATAAGAACGCTGGTTTGGAACCGTACAGCGTTCTTATGGCAACAGGCGGTTTTCCTTTCCACAGATGACAATATATCTCAGTAGTGCACGTGTGGCGGTATCATCAGCCACAAGGACATCTGGTGATGTCTAAACTTCAGTCGTTAGAGAATCCTTGTGGTTATCCTTCAACTCAGGAATACTGGGAAGCGTGGATACGGCAACTATCGTATCTTCTCGTCTCCGCCTGATCTGTAAGACCTGATTCTCTCTACTTGAATCCCGATAGATAGTTACACCTTTGCATCCGAGTCTGTGGGCGAGCATGTAGACTGTCTCGACATCTTCAGGCGTCGCTTCATACGAAAAGTTTACCGTCTTGGACACAGCGTTATCAGTGTATTTCTGGAATGCCGCTTGGATCTTTACATGCCATTCTGGCGGTATATCATGGGCAGTAACGAATACTCTCTTGACATCTTCGGGAATCTCAGGGAAATCTTGAATCGAACCCGCTTCACCGATGCTTTTCATCAATTCTTCACTATAGAACCCTCTCTCATAAGCAACCTTCTCGAATAGAGGATTTACCTCCACAAGTTCAGTATTGTCCATGACGTTTCGAATATAACAGATGGCAAATATCGGCTCGATGCCACTTGAACAACCAGCTATTATACTGAGGGTCCCAGTGGGCGCTATTGTGGTGGTGGTTGCATTCCTTCTGGGTAGCTCACCAGCAACATCGTATACACTGTCCTTGAAGTGAGGGAAGGCCCCCCTTGCCTTGGCTAATTCTTGAGTGGCCTTCGTTGCTTCATCGCAGATGAATGCCATCAGCTTCTCTGCAACTGTTATTGCTTGGTCGGAGTTGTATGGGATCCCAAGCTGAATCAACATGTCTGCAAAGCCCATTACTCCGAGACCGATCTTCCTGTTGCCTCTTGTCATCTCTTCTATTTCTTTGAGTGGATACTTGTTCACGTCGATGACATTGTCCAAGAAGTGGACTGCTGTTCGAACAAGTCGGGAGAGCTTCTCGTAATCGAGCTTGCCGCCTGTAACTATCTTTGACAGGTTTATTGAGCCTAGGTTACATGACTCGTAGGGCAGAAGGGGCTGTTCACCGCAAGGATTGGTGCTTTCAATCTCCCCTAATTTGGGGGTCGGATTGTCACGGTTCAGTCGGTCTAAGAAGACGATTCCAGGCTCCCCGTTCTTCCATGCCTGATGGACTATCAGTCTAAAGACATCTTGTGCGGAGAGCCTTCCAACACTCTCTCTTGTGCGCGGATTGATTAGGTCATACTCCGTTCCTCTCATCACGGCGTCCATGAACTCCTCAGTCACTCCAACCGAGATGTTGAAGTTGTTCAGACACTGGTTCTCATCTTTTGAGACTATGAATTCCAGAATGTCAGGGTGATCCACTCGCAGAATAGCCATGTTCGCCCCCCGACGCTTTCCACCTTGCTTGATCACCTCTGTGGCTGCGTCGAAGACCTTCATGAAGGATACTGGACCTGAAGCCACACCCCCTGTGGTCTTCACGAAATCATTCTTTGGGCGAAGCCTTGAGAATGAGAATCCCGTTCCTCCACCTGACTTGTGGATCAACGCTGTTTGCTTAACAGCGTCAAATATGTTCTCCATGGAATCGCCAACAGGCAATACAAAGCAGGCGGACAATTGACCTAGCTGGGTTCCTGCATTCATCAAGGTTGGAGAATTGGGCAGGAACTCTAGGTTCGTCATGATTTTGTAAAACTCTTCCGCCGTCTCCTTCACGTCTGCTTCGGGACCGTAAAGGGTATCTGCTGCAGCAGTCGCTTCGGCTACTCGTCTGAATAAGGCTGTGGGTGTCTCTGAAAACCGACCCTTCTCGTTCCGCTTGAGGTACCGTCTCTCTAGGACGCTGATGGCATTCGGACTCAGTCTACTATCGAATTCAGCGTCAAGAAGCATTGATCTTGATTCTCGGATATCCTTCCTCTTCTGCCTGTACAGAATGTAGGATTTCGCGGTCTTCGCGTGACCATTCTCAATGAGGACTTTCTCTACGATGTCCTGAACCTCTTCGACAGCAGGTATGTGCTGATCGCTGAATCTCTTCTTCAGCTCTTCTACAACTTTGTTGGAGAGCTGTTGCGCGAGCTCCATGTTGTGACCGCCGACAGATTCAGCCGCTTTGTATATCGCCCTTGTTATCTTTTCTTGATCGAACTCAACTACGCGCCCATCACGCTTGCGAATCTTCGAGATAGTTGACCTCGAAGCTGGCACAACCTCTGCTCTCCTATCGTGATGAGCTCCAGCTGATGTTACATCTGGTGAGCTTGATTTCAAATGAACAAACCTCTGAAAGGGAAGTTTCTAGGTTTGACTGGCGCTAGCTGATTAAGAGTATAGACAACTATGTATAAAACGACCAACAAGTTTGTGACCAAGATTTTTCGCGTCACGTCAATCCTCCTCAGCAAGTCGCTTGGCAACCTCGCAACCCCTCGGAAACATTTACTTAAGCTGAAGGTGACTCTCTTCTTAGTAGGGGATCCGTCCTCCTATGAAGATCAATGTTGTCTGCTCACTCGAATGGTTCCGAAAATTCATGATCTTGAGCACATGTAGCTCTTTCATCCCAGACGAGTTCCTCGAAGATGAAAGCATATTCCCTGAGAGGCCGTCAAAGGAAGGAACGATGTACGTTGAAGCAGAAGACAAGGAAAGCCTGAAAAAGATCAGAGATATCGAGTTTGCAAGAGTCTCGAACGTTCTCGGGGTAATCTACAACTCGAAGAGCGGCCTGACTAAACTGAAGTGGCGACATACCAAAGACACTTTAGGCAAGTTGACTGGAGAGGCAAGCGGAAATTCAGTAGTTAACCTCTTTGAGGCAGGAATACTGGATGAAACCTACATCAGAAAGATGAGAAAAAGAGAGGAGCAGTGACAGAGGACCCCTAGAAACCTAGCTCCTCGCCTACGAGTATCACTGTAGTGTCGGTCTTCGTGGGGCGCTTCTCTAGAATAGTGATGGCGTGACAGTGGCGATTTGGAGGAGAGCAGGTCTCTAGGTTACATGTGTCAACAACACACGGGGTTGTCCCACCAACCCTCTTTACATTCATCGGAGTAGCGACATTCCTGATCCGCTCGATCCCAGCATGAACATCTTTGACTATCTTGTTTACGCCAGCTACGACTATGACTTTAGGTGGACCGAATATCATTGCGGCGACCCTGTTTCCTGTGCCATCAGCATTGACAAGTTTTCCATCCTCAGTAACAGCGTTACTGCTACTGACGAAGACATCGCAGGTTAGATGCCCTTTTCGTATGGCAAGATCCTCTTCTGGAGTGATCTTCTTCCAAGTCTCAAGAACCTTGTTACCTCTCCTGTTCAACTCCTCTACGAGCCCTATCTCGCGAGCTGTCACAGAGCCGGCTATCCCAACTGCAGCATTCTGAGGAATCAACCTAAGAGCCTCCTGCAAAGCTTGATTCTTTGTTGCGGCATAGACAACCTTGAAGCCATTAAATTCAAGTGCTCTTGATGTCCGTTGAATCTGCTTCTCAATAAACCACTTCTTCTCTTCCCTCATAACAATCACGAAGTTAGTGAGCCGCTATGAACTTATTTAGACCTTTTCAAATATGAGTCAACTGGAATACGACAAACAGGTTTAGCCTCAGTGCAAGCTTTATTAGGCTTCGATCTGTACTCAGCATAACGCGCGTACTATGGAAGTACATTCTAGAGAGTGTTGAAACCTGCTAGTCGAGGTTGCTGCTGGAGTAACGCTCGGTCTTGGCTTAGGCATCTCATGCGTTGCTCAATGCGCACCAATCTTGGCACCGCACATAGCAGCCGAGCACCCTAATGCCAAGAAGGGACTAATAGCATCCATGTATTTCAGTGGTGGAAGACTCCTCGCATACCTGATTCTAGGGTTGCTTGTCGGCTACTTCGGGGGGTTCTTCTTCAATCCTTTTGTTGCAGCCTTGGTTGTGATCCCGCTTGGAGTAATCTTGGTGATATACGGGTTCTTCATCTCGTTTGGCGTCCGAATGAGATATGCATCATTGATTTGCTGCGGCTTCAGCAAGGTCAGGTCAACATTCGCATTGGGTCTGGTGCTGGGCCTCAGACCATGTGTCCCTCTTATAGCTGCCCTCACATACAGCGCCACTCTATCAAGCATACTTGGATCCTTGGTCTTTATGACTTCATTCTGGTTAGGATCCACTGCCTACATGCCAATCATGGGCATTCTTGCAGGCGTCCTAACCCACTTCGCCGTTTCACGCTCAAATGTTGAAAGGGTTAGGAGAATAAGCGGAATAGCCTTGGCGGTTGTTGGATTCATATTTGCCAATCAAGGTGTTGCGTACATACTGTCTACGGAGGCTGTTAAGATTTGATTGAGTCACTGACGGAAATGGTGAAGGAACGACCTGAATCCCTGAAGCGAAGCAAAGAGAATGGCTCAAAGGTAGTGGGCTATTTCTGCTCATACATCCCAGAAGAACTGATCGCCGCTGCTGGCATGATTCCGATTCGTCTAGTTAGCGGAAGTAGTCCAGAAGCCATGCTTGTGGGAGAGCAGTATGTTAAGCCTTACAGTTGCCCTTACGTACGTTCCTGCATCGGGAACATGGCAAACAGCAACTCATACTATGAGCTTCTAGACGCAGTTTGTGTTGCCTGCACTTGTGATGGCATGAAGAACTTGCAGGAATACTGGAAGAGGTACTTCGATGTCCCGGTGTATACAGTAGGTGTTCCGCAGACATCCAACAGATTCAGAACACGACAACAAGCAATAGACTACTTCACTGGCGAACTCAAAGAACTCAAGCAAAGTCTTGAAGAACTTAGCGGAAGGAAGATCACTGATAAACGACTTAGAGAGACTGCTAGGTTCTATAACCTCGTCCGAAGCAGGATGAGGAGGCTATACGAATATACTAGAACTGAGTCCTTCCTAATCTCTTGGCGTGAAGTCTTCAAGATCTCACACGCCGGTTTTCTACTTGACCGAACTCAATTTCTTCAAGAGATCACAAAGATGGCTGAGACACTCAAGTCAGCGAAAGGAATTGCAGAGAAGAGAGATTCGAAGCCGCGGCTGGCAATTTACGGTTCTGTGATGTCTCTTGAAGACACAAAGGTCTTAGATCTTGTAGAGAACGCCGGTGGGAAGATAGTTGGAGATGCCTTGTGTACTGGGGCCAAGTTCTGGCGCAAAGATGTGGCTCTCGACGGCCCGTTAATGGATGGACTTGTTGAAAGATACCTTCACAATATTCCCTGCGCTTACATGACAGATACCACGATGAGACTCAACTATGTGGTAGCCAGAGCTCGAGAGAGCAATGCCCAAGGCTTGATATACTACACTCTGAAGTCGTGCGACACCTTCAGGTCTGAAGTAAGAATTTTTGAGGAGACTTTACAGAAAGAACTCGGAATCCCCACACTGTTGATTGAGACAGAGTACTCTCCAGCAGATATCGGAACCACAAGAACCAAGATCGAGGCATTCTTGGAGATGTTAGAAGGCGTTTGAGATGACAGAACAAGCTGCGTTAACAAGAATCCGATTCGACAAATCACTCAAGAGCTTCACCAACCTATGGAAAATGATTATGGAGAGCACGAGTAGAATCGAGAATGACAAGAGCAAGATGATAGCGAAATGGAGGCTTTTTCCACCTGAAATAATCTATGCCCTTGGGGCAAGCCCATATGACCTTCTCCTTCATGAAGGCCTTGCTAGGACTTCAACCAGAGACTTGAAAGTCACAGGATATGCTATTGAGGCGGGGCTGAGCGCGGACTCGTGTCCTTGGAACCTCACAAGCACAGGAAGAATCCTTGCAAAGAAGAGCTCTGCTCCAGTAAGCATGTTTCTGGCTGGCGCAGGTCTGTGTGACATATCCTTGAAGAGCTGGCAGATAATGGCCAGACAGACAGGAAAACCAATCTACTCAATGGAGATCCCGATGTTTGACTCACGTTCTGAGAGAAGAGCCGTCTCATTCATACAGGGCGAATTGACTTCTCTTTTCACAAGGTTAGGCCGACGTCTCGGCCATCAGTACTCTGAGAGTAGACTTCGAGACGAGGTGAAAAAAGGCAACAGAGTAAGGAAGCTCCTTCTAGGCATCACAAGCCTCCTGTCTCACAACTCGCCTCCGTTGAATGCGCTTGAGTACTTCTTGGTTCACGCAACCGCTGGAGACTACCTCCAAAACCCAGACTCCTTGGTTGCTACATTAAGTGAGGTTAAGGACGAGACTGAAATGAGAGCTAGTGAGGGCAAGTGCCCACCAGCGATTGTTGATGATCCTGTACGGATCTACTACATCGGAATGGCTCCTCAGGATCTACATTTCTGGAATATGATAGAGGACTCGGGTGGTGTGCTGGTCGGCTGTGACACGTACCTTCCACTCTTCTACAGTTTGATTCCTGAGAATGGGTCGATACTAGGAGACTTTGCGAAGTGGATCTGGATAATGTCACATCACATGCCAGCCACAGATAGAGCTAAGACACTCGTAAAATATGTGAAGCAACAGAAGCCTGATGCCGTTGTCATAGGAAACGTGACAGGATGCAGGAACCTATCCTCATCCGACAGGATCATTAGGGAAACACTGAAGGAGGACTTAGGGATTTCAACAACTTCATTTGAGTTCGGTTCCTCTGACGATGATGTCGCTCTACTTGAACCTCACATCAAAGCATTTATAGAGATGTGCAGATAGAGCGGGGACTACAGTACAGCATGAAAAGCTGGAGAAAGGTTGAGGTTGCTCAGACCCTCCTGTCAGCAATCATTATTCTGATCATACTCAGTTTTGCCTTCTACAATGCTCTTCCCAGCGTTTTCAGGCCGACCTCACCTGAAGCAGTCAAACTAGTGCTGAGCGTTCCTTCATCCAACACTATAACCATCAATCGACCGGAGATAGTGACAGTCTACGCCGCAAATACTGAAGGTCAGATGGATAGAACCAGAAATGATATTGTTGAGCTAACGCTTGACCCGCCTGACTCTGGCGTTCAGCTAAGTGCCACCAGAGTAACTCTTGTCAATGGTGAGGCAAAGTTTACCGTCATGAGTAGCAAGAGTGAACTAGTTGCGTTAACGGCCACTTGGATTGATGGAAGAACACCACTGAAGCCCGCGGTAGTCTCTCTCAACTTCCTAGCGCGCGCTGTAGTCAAGTTCAGTGTATGAAGTAATCTAAGCAACTCTGTTGCTTGATTCAAAAGTAGGAAAAAAGAGGGGAAGATTAAGCGGTTACCCGCTTAACCATCGCTTTTGCAACAGATACCTTGTAGCGGTTCTCACTCAGAGGTGTAGCCTTGTCTATCGCAGCGTTGACTGTGTCTGGTGTGCCAGCGACCATTATCGGCGCGACGCCACCTAATGCAACCATTGTGCCTTTGCTTGTTGTTGCAGCCGCGGCACTGACGAGAGCAAAGTCAATTGCGTTCCTAACTCTGCTCTTCATGAATGTCTGCTTTGATGGTGCCTCAGGAACGTTGACCGATGTTATGATCTCGTCTGGCTTCAGGACTGTTCCAAGAACTATGTAGAGATCCTTGACGGCTACTTCTCTGGTTCCGCCTGTTCCTTGGACTGTCAGGGTTGCATTCATCGCTGATAGGGGTGTTGCTAGGTCGCTTGCTACAACTGCGTTACAGACCTTCTGCTCCATTATTGCGTGGGGCATGTTTTTGCCACCTGTAGCGAAGCATATAGGACCACCTTTCCTGTAGCAATACCAGTCAGGCCATCTGTAGTACCAACACCTGACGTACTGGCAGAGGTTACCCGCAATCGTTGCCATGTTCCTTATCCCTGGGGCTGGGCCTTTCATTGCAGCTTCAGCCAGAGACTTGTATTTGCTCTGTACGGTGCTGTTCTCAATTATGTCTGTTAGGGTGGTGGTTGCACCGATCTTTAGAGCACCACCTTCCTCCGTGATTCCTTTGATGCTAGGAATGTTTTTGATGTTTACCAGAACTTCAGGGGTCGGCATGAAGCGCCTCTTCATCCAGTCGACTAGGTCTGTTCCACCTGCTAAGGCTTTGGCTTTGCCACCGTACTGATTCAGTACCGCGATTGCTTCCTCAACTGTCTGCGCGTCATAATATTTGTATGCTGCTATTGCTTTCAACTTGTCTTCTGCCTCCTTACGCCTTCCCCAGAGCCCTCAGTATCACTTCGGGTGTGAACGGTATTCTGGTCAACCGTACACCTATTGCGTCTGCAATCGCGTTTGCTATGCATGGAGCTGTTGGGGCTTGCACTCCTTCAGCTGTTCCTTTTGCCCCAAAGGGTGCATCTATTCTTGGGTTTTCTCCGTGAGCTTCTCCCCAGACTGGGACTATGGCTGTATCTACATTGTCGACCTTTGGAATGTCCATGACCGTTGGAATCTTCCATTCAAGATATGATTTGCCAAGGTACATTCCCTTGTCTTGATATCTCGCCTCTGTCAACGCTGTTCCGAGACCCATTACTAGTGATCCTCCCTCTAGTTGTCCTTCAACGTTTGACGGGTTTACTGGTATCAAGTCGCATCCTCCTGCCCACTTGGTCATCCTGACTTCCCCAGTTTCTTTGTTAACCAACAATTCACATACGTTGGCCTGATGGCTGTGGAACAAGACAGACCTAAAGTATGGTCCCAGACATTGGCTTGTGGCTGGATCCATCTTGCCAGGTCCTTGATAGTCATCTGGAGCGTATATTCCTCCAGACACCGTCATTTCTGCCGCTGGTCCAGGTTGGCCTTCAATTGTCGGGAAGGCTTGAGACCATGGGATAGCAGTATCTGGTTTTCCTTTGACCATTATCTTTCCATCTTTTGTCTCAAGGTCTTCTGGTTTTGCACTCAATATCTTGGCTGCGTTCTCAAACAGTATCTTCTTAGCGTTCATCGTTGCGTTTACCAGTGCGTATCCACCGTGGAAGGTCGCCATGCTTGAGTATGAGTTGCTCGTGTAGGGCGAATAGTCTGTATTTACCTCTATTTTGACAGTCTTTTCTATAGGTATGTTTAGGCCTTCAGCAACAAACTGTCTCCAAGCTGTGTTCAGTCCAGTACCTAGGTCCATGCTGTCTGTGATTATTTCAACCATTCCGTTGGCTTTGAACTTCAGGTGGGCGGTGTTCGTTACCATACCGCCTTGTGTGTACTTGTTACCGCAGGAGCAGCCTCTTCCAACAACCCAAGGCTCTGGCACCGACGGTTTGGGTCCCCAAGCATCCATGAACTCCTTCATCTTCGTTGCTACACCTGCTATTCCAATGCTGCGGAAGATCTCGTTCATAGCGTTTCTT
>Ga0209610_1002117_pt1 | contig 10039 bp, 8 predicted proteins | sample LakKivw275mmetaG_FD_184137 | JGI IMG/M metagenome (GOLD analysis project Ga0209610, IMG submission 184137) | Anoxic lake water microbial communities from Lake Kivu, Rwanda to study Microbial Dark Matter (Phase II) - Lake Kivu water 275m metaG... | ecosystem: Environmental > Aquatic > Freshwater >...
CCGTGGACGACATCCAGCAGGAGATAGCAAAGACGGGAAAGCAGGTCGAGAAGGTCGTCGTCCACAAGCTGGGCGGCGTGAATAACACCTTTGCCGAGGGCATGCGGCTTGCGCGGCTCATGGCCATGGACATCTCCAGGGTCAGAAGGCAAGAGGTGGACGACTCCAACCTCGTGCTGGGAGCCAAGTGCGGCTGTTCGGACACGACTTCCGGCCTCGCCTCCAACCCCACGCTCGGCGCGGCGTGCGATACGCTGGTCGCCCACGGCGGCACCTGCGTCTTCGGCGAAACCACGGAGATAACGGGTGCCGAGCACGTGCTTGCGCGGCGCGCCGCCACGCCTGAGGTGCGCGCCAAGCTCATTGAGATAGTGACACGGCTGGAGAAGAAGATGGACACCAACATCCCGGGGGCGAACATCGCGCAGGCGAATATCGCCGGCGGGCTGACGACCCTCGAGGAGAAGTCCCTCGGCGCCATCATCAAGGCCGGCCCGAGCACGCTGCAGGGCGTGCTCGAGCTCGGCGAACGCCCGAGCGGCAAGGGCCTCTACGTCGTTGACACGGCGGGCCAGGCGCCGAGAGCCATAACCGGCCTCGCAGCCGCCGGCGCCACCGTCATGATGTTTTCCACCGGCAAAGGCGCGCCGTGGGGCTTCCCGTTCGTGCCCATGATCAAGGTGACGGGCAACCCGACTACCTGCGGCTGCCTCTCCGACCTCATGGACTTCTGTATGGACCCGGCCGGAGAAGAGACGCGCGAGGAGCGCGGCGCACGGCTCTACCGGGAGATCCTCGAGGTCGCCTCGGGCAAGATGACCAAGGCCGAGTCGCTCAAGATCGGCATGTACGTCGACATCTGGACCAGAGACGTCGTCCACTAGCCCGGCGCAGGAGGAGGGAGATGGACGGAAAGACCAGAGAGAAGCTTCTGAAGAAGGCGTACGACCTGGGATACCAGTATGAGCAGACCTACCGCGGCTGCGCGCAGTGCGTCCTCGCGGCGTTGCAGGACACGTTCAATATGCCCAACGAGGCGGTCTTCAAGGCGATGAGCGGCTTCGCGGGCGGCAGCGCACTGATGGGCGATGCCGGGTGCGGCGCCTACTCCGGCGCCATTGCCTTCCTGAGCAGCCTGCGCGGACGCGAGCGGGACAAGTTCGCTGACCCTGAGCGCCTCCGCTTCGTCAGCTTCGCCAACGCACGCAAGGTGCACGACCGATTCATCGCTGAGTACGGTACCGTCGTCTGCCGCGAACTGCACTCGAAGCTGTTCGGTCGCCCCTTCTTCATGCCGGATCCGGACGAGATGAAGAAGTTCGACGATGCCGGCGGCCACACGACGGTGTGTCCGGGAGTCTGCGGCAATGCCGCGCGCTGGGCGGCCGAAGTAGCGCTCGCGGAGGGGCTCGTCTCCGACGCACAGCTCAAGGCCATCACGTCGCAATGACCGGCGGCTTCACGCCCCGGTCCGCCGCAATCGAGAACATCCCGGAGCAGGGTTCTCCCCCTGCTCCGGCTCCCCGTCCGGGGGCCGGGCGGCCGGACGTGCGGCCGCAACCGGAGTGCGATACGATTGGCGACAACCGACCGCAAGGAGGACGCGCCGATGAAGAAGGCAATCACCATGGACCCGCGCGACAACGTCGCCACCGCGCTTACCGAGTTGCGCGCGGGAGACGAGGTCGAGGTACTGTCCACCAGCCGTGCCGTCGTTCAGCGTCTGCACGTGAACGACGCCCTTCCGCTGGGCCACAAGGTAGCTCTTGCGGACATCCCTTCGGGACACGACATCACCAAGTACGGCGCAAAGATAGGCCGGGCATCGGTGTTCATCCACGCCGGCGACTACGTCCACATTCACAACGTGACAAGCGACCGGATGCCCCTGACCGAGAACATGCTCGGCCACAAGCCGGCCGCGTAGCGTCACGGAAGGAGAGCAACCATGCAGTTCCAGGGATACGTGAGAAAGGACGGGCGCGCAGGCGTGCGCAATACGGTGCTGGTGCTCGCGGTATGCGACTGCGGCGAGCCGGCGGCGCGGCAGATGGCCGAGGGCATCCCGGGCGCCGTGGCGGTGACCCACTACCACGGTTGCATCGCTATCGAGGTCGTCCCGACCATCGTCGGCGTCTGCACTAACCCGAATATCCACGGCGTCGTCCTGGTGGTAATGGGCTGCGAGGGGCAGCGGCCGGAGCCAATGGCCGAGCAGATAGCGAGTACCGGCAAGCCGGTCAGCATCATCAACATCCAGGAGATCGGCAGCACGCGCGAGGCCATCGCCCGCGGGCGCGCCGCGGTCCAGGCGATGGTAAGCGACGCCGCGAAGGAGCACCGCGTCCCGGTCGACATCGGCCGGCTTGTCGTCGGCGTCAAGTGCGGAGGCTCCGATACAACGAGCGGTATAGCCGCCAATCCGTCGATAGGCGTTATGTCAGACCTCGTGGTCGACGCCGGCGCGCGCGTTGTCATGATCGAACCCATCGAAGCCATCGGCGCCGAGGAGGAGCTGGCCAGGAGGGCGGTCAACGAGAGTGTCAGGCAAGACATCCTCCGCTGGGTCGGCGACGAGGAGAAGCGCTGGTCGGTGCCCGGGGCAAGCGTCGACTTCATGTGCGGTGGCAACGTGCTGGGCGGGCTGACGACGCTCGAAGAGAAGTCGCTCGGCGCCGTCCACAAGAGCGGCCACCGCCCGGTGTCCGGCGTGCTCAAGGTCCGTCCGGACCTCGTCGAGCAGGTGCCGGACCCGCCGGGCTTCTACCTGCAGGAAGGCATCCACATCGAGCTGCAGGCGATGACCTACCAGGCCGCAGCAGGGGCGAACATCATTGTCTTCGCCACGGGCAGAGGCGGCAGCTTCGGTCACGCCATCTGCCCGCTGGTCAAGGTGACCGGCCACCCGGAGACATGGGCGCGCATGTCTGAGGATATGGACGTCAACGCCTCCACAGTCATGGAAGGCACGGAGTCCATCGAATCAGTGGGCCGGCGCATTTTCGATGAGGTGCTGGCGGTAGCATCGGGCAAAATCACGAAGGGCGAGTCGCTCGGCTTCTACAACTTCAACATCTGGAGACAGGACCCCCGGCTCGAGGCCCTGCTCGGGCTCAAGGGAGCATAGCGCCATGGCGAAGTGCCTCATCACAGGCGGGGCGGGTATGGTCGGCCGCCAACTCTCTCGACTGCTGCTGTCGCGCGCCGACAGCGTCTCCATCCTCGACCTCGCGCCGGCGAACAAGCTGCCGGAGGACATCCGCGACCACATCTCGGTCGTGCGGGCGGACCTGTCCAACTGGGCCGAGGTGATGGACGGGGTGCGAGCCACCTCTCCGGATATCATCTACCACATCGGTGCTCTCATGCCACCGGCCAGCGAGCAGGCACACGCGACAGCCCTGGCGGTGAACGTCGGCGGGACGGTGAACGTGCTCGAGGCCGCGCGGCTGTTCAACGTGCCCACCATCGTCTACTCGAGCACCACGGCCACCTTCTCGCCGTCGCTTCCCGAGGACTGCCCCAACGACTACGCGCAGATGCCGGTGACGATGTACGGCGTCACGAAGGTCTGCAGCGAGCGTCTCGGAGAGTACTACCACCGCCGCTACGGCGTCGACTTCCGCGCAGTCAGGTTCCTGTCCATCCTGGGACCGGGACGTATCCCCGGCTTCGGCTGGAGCGCCTACACCTCTCTCGTCGTCGAGGAATGTGCGAAAGGTAACCCGTACGTGCTGAAGGTGAGCAAGGAACTGCGGCTGCGCTTCATCTACGTGAAAGACGCCGCGCTCAGCCTCATGCGACTGGGCCAGGCCGCTGCCTCGTCGCTCACGGCCCGCTGCTACAACCTCGACGGCTTCTCGGCGTCGACCGAGGAGATAGCCGAGGCGGTCCGCCGCCACGTGCCGGGAGCGCAGATCAGCTACGAGTTCGACCCCGACTACCAGCACATCATGGATACGCAGTACGGCAACATTCAGAGGCGCATGGACGACAGCCTCGCCCGCCGCAACTGGGGCTGGCAGGCTTCGTACGGCCTCGACGATGCCGTGCGGGACTTCGTCGAGAACGTGCAGCAGGGACTGACATAGGGAGTGAAGGAGGCACCATGAGGTTCGCAGGGAAGAGGGTACTCGTCACGGGGAGCGGGCGCGGCATCGGTCAGGCGATTGCGCTCGCCTTTGCGCGCGAGGGAGCCGCTCTCGCCGTCAATGCAGCGCACCTGGCCACAGCCGAGGAGACGGCCGCAAAGGCGCGCGAATTCAAGGGCAAAGTCATCGCCATCGAAGCCAGCGTCGCCGACGAGGCGCAGGTCACCGCCATGGTCGACCGGGTCGTCCGCGAGCTCGGCGGCATCGATATCCTCGTCAACAACGCCGGCATCAGCCAGCCCATCATGCCGCTGCTCGAGCAGTCGACGGCCGACTGGGACCGCGTGATGGCCACGAATCTCCGCGGGACGTACGTCTGCTCTAAAGCGGCCGCGCGGCACATGATAGAGCAGAAGTCCGGCAAGATCGTGAACATCTCTTCCATCGCCGGACTGACGGGCCAGATCTACCGGACCGCGTACGCCACCTCCAAGGCTGCCGTCATCAATCTCACCATGGTCCTGGCCGTCGAGTTGGCGAAGTACAACATCAACGTGAACGCCGTGGCTCCCGGGTACGTCCTGACCGACCTTGTGAAGAACTTCGTGCAGCAGGGCAAGGTGAAGGAAGCCGATGTGCTCCGGCGTACACCGCTCGGCCGAATGAGCACGCCGGAGGACATCGCCCACGCAGCCCTGTTCCTTGCCTCGGAGGAGGCACGGAACATCACCGGCGTGAACCTCCCCGTCGACGCCGGCTGGACCGTGAACGGCTGGTATATGTAGCCGGCGGCAGGGCCGGTCCGTCTCGCATCTGAAAGGTCCCGGCATCCAAGCCGGAAGGAGGAGAGAGATGGAGTTCATGGGGTATCCCAGGCCGGACGGCAGCGCCGGAGCGCGCAACTACATTGCCGTCATCCCGGCGGTGCAGTGCGACAATGAGCTGGCCGACCGCATCGCCTCAGAGGTGGGTGGCGGGGTCGTCGCCCTGCCGCACAACGGGGCCTGCGTCAACGTCCAACCCGACAAGGACATGATTGAGCGCACGCTCATCGGCCTTGGCCGGAACCCGAACGTGGCCGGCGCCATCGTGGTCGGCGTCGGGTGCGACGGCATCCCAGCCGACCGCGTCGCCGAGGGCATCGCTTCATCGAAGAAGCCGGTGGAGCTGGTGACTATCGAACGCGAGGGCGGCTACGATGGCGCCCTGGCGAAGGGCGTCAACGCTGCGAAACGTATGCTCTCCGATGCCGCGCGGCTGAAGAGGGAGGCGTTCGACATCAGCCACCTCACCGTCGGCTCGAAGTGCACCGGCTCTACCCCCGCCTCCATCATGGCCTGCAACCCGGCGGTCGGCTGGGCGGCGGAGAAGCTGGTAGAGGGCGGCGGCACGTTCATCTTCTCCGAGACGGCGGAGGCCATCGGCGCGGAGCACCTGCTGGCGCGGCGGGGCAGGACGCCTGAGGTCTCGCGCCGCATCCTCGAGGTGGTCAACCGGATGGAAGAGCGCATCAAGGCGACCGGCATCGACATCCGTGGCTCGCAGCCGGTGCCGGCCAACATCCTGGGCGGCATGACGACGCTCGAGGAGAAATCGCTCGGCGCCATCGCCAAGAGCGGGCACGGCAAGATAGACGGCGTGCTGGAGTGGAGCGAGCGGCCGGAAGGCCACGGGCTGTACTTCATGGACGGCTCGGCCAACACGCCACAGATATTCCTCGGCTTCGCCGCCGGCGGCGCACAGGTCATGACGCTGAACTACGGCGCAGGCCTGCCCACCAAGCTCCACGCCTACACGGTGGCGGTCGGAGGGCTGCCCATCGTCCCGTGCCTCAAGATCTTCAGCAGCCCGCAGGACATCGCGCAGATGGAGTACTTCGACGTGTACGCGGGCACCATCATCGAGGGCAAGGAGACGGTGGCCGACGTGGGCCAGCGCATCCTGGCCGAGCTTGCCGCAGTGGCGTCGGGGAAGCCCGCCAGGCAGGAGATGAGCTCGCGATACCATGAACTGCTGGTGATGTACTACACTGGACCGTTGCTCTAGGGACGCCGGAAGGAGGAAGAGGATGGAGTTCATGGGATACCCGCGCCTCGACGGCAGTGCCGGAGCGCGCAACTACGTAGCGGTCATCCCCGCGGTGCAGTGCGGCAATGAGCTGGCCGACCGCATCGCGACCGAGGTCGGGGGCAACGTCGTGGCGCTGACCCACAACGCCGCGTGCGTCAACATCCCTTCCGACAAAGAGATGGTCCACCGGACGCTGGTGGGCCTCGGCTGCAACCCGAACGTGGCAGCGGTCGTCGTCGTGGGCATCGGCTGCGACGGTCCGCCGGCGCCCCCGATAGCCGAGGACATCGCCCGCTCGGGCAAGCCGGTTGAACTCATCACCATCGAGGGTGAGGGAACATACGAGAACGCCGTGGCGAAAGGCATCCGCGCGGCGAGGCAGATGCGCGCAGACTCGTCAGTGCTGCAGCGTGAGGCATTCGACCTGAGCCACCTGGTATACGCTTCGAAATGCACCGGTTCGACGCCTGCCTCCATCATGGCCTGCAACCCGGCCGTCGGCTGGGTGGCCGACGCGCTCGTTGCCGCCGGCGGCACGTTCATCTTCTCCGAGACGACGGAGATAATCGGGGCCGAGCACCTGCTGGCGCGCCGTGCAGCAAACGACAAGGTGGCGGCCGACATCGTCGAGTTCGCCAACCGGCTGGAGGCGCGCATCAAAGCCACGGGGGAAGACATCCGCGGCTCTCAGCCCAACCCGGGCAACATACGTGGAGGCATGACCACGCTGGAAGAGAAATCACTCGGCGCCATCGCCAAGAGCGGCCACAGCACCATTGTGGGAGCGCTGGAATGGGGCGAGCGCCCGTCGGGGCGCGGCATGTACTTCATGGACGGCGCGGCCAACACGCCGCAGATATTCCTGGGGTTCGCCGCGGGCGGCGCGCAGGTCATGAGTCTGAACTACGGCGCCGGCCTGCCGACGCGGTTCCACAACTACACCTGCGCTGTGGGCGGCATCGCCACCGTGCCGGTGATGAAGCTCTTCAGCAGCCCGCAGGATATCAGCCAGAAGGACTACTTCGACATCTATGCCGGCACCATCATCGAGGGCATCGAGACCGTGGAGCAAGTCGGCCAGCGACTGCTCGAGGAGATAGTCGCCATCGCCTCGGGCAAGCCGGCGCGGCAGGAGATGAACTCCCGCTATCGCGAACCGCTCATCATGTACTACACCGGGCCGATACTCTGAAGCCTCCAACCGGCGCTGCGACGGGAGGCGCGTCACTGCGCTTCCCGCCGCGGCTTTGGAAGCGGGAACGGGCGGTCCGACCGCGGCGGCGCGGTGCTCTGATTCGTGTTGACGCTTCCAGAGTCGAGAGTTACCATTCGGCATACGACTGAACCGACGATCGCGCCCGAATGTCCGCGGGCGCGGCATCGTCACGACGTCTCCGGCGCCGCCGGGGACACAGAGGAGGTCTCGACATGTCCGAATACAACAGGATTACCGCCGTCAACGCCCGCGAGATAATCGACTGTCGCGGAACGCCCACCGTGCAGGTCGACGTGTGGGTCGATGGGGAGTTGCGCGGCCGCGCCGACGTCCCGTGCGGACGCTCGACCGGCAGCTACGAGGCCTTCGAGTTGCGCGATGGGGGTACTCGCTACGGCGGCTTCGGCGTGAAGAAGGCCGTGCACAATGTGAACACGGCCATCGCCGACCTGCTGCTCGACCGCGACGTGACCGAGCAGCGAACGCTCGACCTCGACATGATTGCGCTCGACGGCACGCCCAACAAGGGCCGTCTTGGCGCCAACGCCATACTGGGCGCATCGCTCGCGGTTGCCCGCGCCGCCGCGGCCACCCTCGAGCTGCCACTCTACCGCTACCTCAACTCCGAAGCGCACGTGCTGCCCGTGCCGATGATGAACCTGGTCAACGGCGGCAAGCTCTCCTCGAACGACCTCTGCTTCCAGGAGTTCATCATGATGCCTGTTGGAGCGGCGAGCTTCAGCGAGGCACTGCAGATGACCGCGGAGATAAACGCCATCCTGCGGCCGATGACCGCCGCGCGCTACGGCAAGCTGGCCGTCAACGTTGGCGACGAAGGCGGCGTCGTCCCGCCTATCGTCGACGTGCGCGAGGCGCTGAACCTGCTTCGCGACGCGGTCAGGGAGTCCGGCTACGAGTCGAAAATCGTCTACGCCTTCGACTGCGCCGCCACGCACCTGTACGACCACAGGACCGAGACGTACCAGTTCGAGGGCAGGCAACTCAGCCGCCAAGCCGTCATCCAGTTCTTCAAGGACCTCGTGGCTGAGTACCCGATCGTCTCGATCGAGGACCCGCTGCAGGAGGACGACTACGAGGGATTCGTCGAAATCACCCGGGCGTTGCCGGGCGTGCAGATCGTGGGAGACGACCTCTTCGTCACGAACAAGGCGCGGCTCGCGCGCGGCATCGAGATGGGCGCGGCGAACTCCGTGCTCTGGAAGGTGAACCAGATAGGCACGCTCACCGAGGCCATGGAGACAGCCACGATGGCATTCCGCAACGGCTACGGCGTCTGCGTCTCCGAGCGCTCCGGCGAGACCGAGGACCCCATGATTGCCGACCTCGTCGTGGCGCTGAACGGCGGCCAGATAAAGACCGGCGCGCCGGTCCGAAGCGAGCGCACCGCGAAGTACAACCGGCTGCTGCAGATCGAGGAGGAACTCGGAACCGCGGCGACCTACGCGGGGAGTGCGTTCAGGCGCCCGGTGTAGCGGCTGCCCCTCCCACCGGAGCGCCACGCATGTACGTCAAGAACAGGGACGAGCTGCTGTCTCACGGAAACCGCTCGCTGCGGGCGGCGGCGCTCGACATCGCCGAGTACACACTGCAGCGCGTGGACCCGTACCGCGTCACCCGCGACCTCGTGCGCCTGAAGGGCAACACGCTCAACGTGGGGGAACTGACCTACGACCTCTCCGGAGGCCGCCGGATCTACGTCCTCGGCGCCGGCAAGGCGAGCCTGCCCATCGCCCGTGCGCTCGAAGATGTGCTGGGCGAGTGCATCAGCGACAGCCTCGTCATCGTCAAGGCGGGACAGGAGTCGGGCACGCGCATCGTCCACCTGCGGGAAGCCAGCCATCCGCTGCCGGATGAGAGGGGCTTCGAAGCGGCGCAGGACATGGTGCGCATGGCGCGCGGGATGCGCGAGGGCGACATCGCCTTCTGCGCCATCACCGGCGGCAGCTCCGCACTGGCGCCGTTTCCGGTTGCGGGCGTCACGCTGCCGGAGAAGCGCGAGGTTCACCGCCTTCTGCTCGAGTGCGGTGCAAGCATCCGCGAGATCAACGCGGTCCGCAAGCACCTGTCTCAAATAAAGGGCGGACGCCTGGCCCTGGCCATATTCCCTGCCGAGATAGTCAACCTCACGGTCTCCGACGTGACGGGCGACCCCTATGACTACATCACCTGCCCGACCGTGCCAGACACGTCTACCTTTGAAGATGCCCGGCGCGTGCTGACGCGCTACCGGCTCTGGGAGCGCATGCCGGCATCCGTGGTCCGCTACCTGCGGCAGGCAACGCCCGACCTCGAGAACCCCAAGGACTTCGGTGAGCACAGGGCGCACACCTTCCTGCTACTGAAGAGCGGCGAGGTCTGCAGCGCGGCGGCGGAGGCCGCGGCAAGGCTTGGCTTCACGCCTCACGTGCTGACCTGCGAGATGGAAGGCGACAGCACCGAGGAGGGACGCGCCTTCGAGGCGCGACTGGCGGCGATGCCGGCCGGCCCTGCGGCCCTCATCGCCGGCGGTGAGACGACGGTGACACTCGATGCGCCCGGGGGCGAAGGCGGACCTAACCAGGAGTTCGCGCTGAGCGCGGCGCTCGGCATTGGCGGTCCGAACGAGGCTGTCCTGTCTCTCGACACGGACGGCACCGACGGC
>Ga0209610_1002118_pt1 | contig 10037 bp, 7 predicted proteins | sample LakKivw275mmetaG_FD_184137 | JGI IMG/M metagenome (GOLD analysis project Ga0209610, IMG submission 184137) | Anoxic lake water microbial communities from Lake Kivu, Rwanda to study Microbial Dark Matter (Phase II) - Lake Kivu water 275m metaG... | ecosystem: Environmental > Aquatic > Freshwater >...
GTTCCCCGGCTGGTGGAGATCCTGGAAGATAAAGGCGGCTGCAGACGAATAAATATGTTTGACCTGGATCTGAAACTCCTGGAAAACAGATATAAATATCCTCCGCTGTGCGGACCGGTAGAAAAACCCGCGCAGTTTAACAGGATGCTTGAATATGTCTCGGAATTGTCCAGGGGATTCCCGTTTGTCCGGACAGATTTATTCCGGGTAAACAACAAGGTTTACTTCGGTGAGATGACTTTTTATCCTTTAAGCGGTTTGAGCAAAATTCAACCGGAATCGTTTGATTTCTTTCTTGGCTCCTTTTTAAATGTCCCCGTTAAGAAATCTTGAATTCCTGGACATATACGGAAAAAGTGACAGTTAAGCCCCCCTGCATATTGCGGCGGTGTTGCAGCGCAGCCGCGGGTAAAAGATGAAGAAAGACTCTTCTTCCAAACGCCTGAAAATCTTCAGGCCCCTGCCCTATAGCTCCATATTCATTACACGCCTGACTTCCAGTAGAGTTTGCTCGCCAACTGACCTTGCCTGCTTTATTCCGGCTTTTAACACAGCCGTGATGTAGCCCATGTCTGACTCAATCTCTTTTCTTCGCGCGCGGAAAGGACGCAGATATTCATTGATTGTTTCAGCCAGAACCTTCTTCAGCTGTGCAGCTCCTCCATCCCCGATGTCTTGTGCAACCGCTTCAGAGGAAGTTCCCGAAGCGAGCGCAATGAGATTGATGAGATTGGACACTTCCGGCCTATTTGACGGGTCATAGGTGATATGCCTTTCAGTATCAGTCTTTGCCTTTTTAATCAAGGCAACAGTTTCATCTTCCGTGGCGCTAAGCATGATCGCATTGTTCCTGCTCTTGCTCATCTTCTGCGATCCATCCAGACCCAGGACCACGGGCGCTTGACTTAAAAGCGCCTGGGGTTCGGGAAAGACCGGCTGTTGCTCCGCAAAACGCTCATTAAACCGTCGTGCAATTACACGGGTCAACTCAAGATGAGGAAGTTGGTCTTTCCCTACCGGAACGACGTTCGCCTTGCAGAACAGAATGTCGGCGGCTTGATGAACCGGGTAGATATACATCCCTGCATTAATTCTGCGATGGCCGGAAGCTTGTATCTCTTCCTTAACCGTAGGATTCCGATTAAGTTCCGCATTGGTCACCAATGTCAAGAACGGGACAACAAGCTGATTCAGCTCGGGAACGTGACTGTGGGGAAAAATGAAGGTTTTACCATCATCCGGGTTTATACCTACCGCGAGATAATCCATCGTCACCTGTCTGACGTTCTCGGAAATAGATTCAACGCTGTCACGATCGGTCAAAACCTGGTAATCGGCAATGAGTATATATGATTGAACCCCAAGGCGATGTAACCTTACTCTGTTTTGAAGCGACCCGAAAAGATGCCCGACATGCAGCCGGCCCGTCGGTCTGTCCCCGGTAAGAACACGGTAATTCCTGGGATGAGAGACTATATCCGCTTCAAGCTTCTTGCTTCTCTCTAGGCTGACCTCGTAAGTACCGTAATCAACATTTTCAGAATTGTTCATTTCTCCTCTCCGTACGCCTCCCATATCAAGCATCATAAAGATGGAGTCGTCTTTTGCGATTTGACAATAATTATAGCACAATTCCCGGCAATTATTATCAACAGCACTGGTATCAACCGGTACGAATATCAATGTTCCCTGGTGTGCTCTATAGCTTTTAAGAGGCCGGGATCCCCTCCAAGAATTTATCTGAAAACTTTTGCGCCACAACGGTCTTGGAAGAGCCAGGGTCCCCTGCCATCGTAGAGGAAGTTCGAACCTATTTTAAAGACTCCTCCCCTCTCAACTTCACCATATTCAATAAATCTGTTGATCTTAAAACTCATCAGGTATCACAGGATAAGGCTTATATTAACAACGTGGAAATAAATTCATCAGAAGATTCCCGTAATTCCAAGGGTGATTCAAAAATTTCATTTTGTGCAGACCGCGACAAGTATAGGAAATTTCAAAAACTTCTCAAGAAAAAGAAGTTCCAAGTGGATACCAAAAAAACATATAAAAATAAAAAGGGCGGAAAATGAGAATTTTTAAATAAGGTTGACCCGGTTAAGTAATCCGGTCAGACCAGGGTTAACTATAGAGATAATTGACCTGTTTTGACCGATTTGACCCGGTCACATGCGAGAAAAAGGAGGTTGTTATGGAAGAAAAGAAAGGTATTGCATTAGGCGAAATAATAGGTTATGGATTAATCGGGTTCTTTGTAGTAAAGGTGGTAGCTCCTATAGGGAAAGAGTGGGCGCAGAAAGCAAGAGAAGTATTGCAAAAATGCCGGGAGGCTGAAAGGGATAGATCTGCTCTCCAGGCGCTCTTGAACTATTCCAATAGACTTGCCCAGAAAAATGAACTTGTTCAACAGCAGATACCATTGCCAACGCAGGTACAGTTACCGGCATCTGCATTACGGGCAACAAACGGGATTCAAAAGATGGAAGCCTCAACATCTTCTACTCAGTCTTCGCAGACACAGCCCGCCCTTATCAAGCCAGTGCAATCCCCTTGCGATACCAGGTGGTTTGACGTCATCAGACATCCCTGCCGAGTCACAGTACTGGGTGGACCCGGTTCCGGCAAGACATATCTTATTACTTAGTCTATCCTGCCAGGGATAGCCAACAAAAAGCAAGCCGCGAACTCTCTGAACCCCTCGGGCTGTTTAGACAGCGCCGCCAGACCCTAGTTTTTGTCGCGCAAGAGGCAAGGTTGACCGATAAGAATATTGTCAGCTCCTCAGATATGCTTATAATCAAAGACCCTGGGGCAATGCAGGTTGAATTTGAACGCCCTGAATTACGCGGAGTATTGGTCAAGGCAAAGGAGGCATTGAATAAGGTTGAGGGGAATAAAAAAGATTGGGCTTATATACACTCTCCCTGGTTTACGGGGCTACTGAAGATTCCAAAAGCGTCTTACTGGACAGAGGATTTGAGCCATGCGTATGCATTCTCAAACTTAACTCTCGGTGAAAGGCAATCAAGCGTTATAACGCTGGCTGAAAAAAGGCACGAGGCAAAAAAACTATACGCTACTGGGCGGTATTCATACCAGCAACTCGCGAAGCTGTTTGGCAAGAAGAAAAGCACGGTTATTCACTGGGTAAAGCATTGTAAGTAATATAGTTTCTCCCTTAAGATGCCTGCTGCAATTCTTAAGAGTAGAGGGCATCACTGACCTTTCCCCTGAAAACTGTGCCAGTAACTGGAACACTCACAATGATGCAAAAACTATTCGCCGGCAAGTTATGGAAACATTGAAAGATGTGCTGATTTGGCAGGAACCGGTAGTTGCAATCAATATTGCTGTTATATTTTCCTTGTACTGCCTCTCACAATTAGTTTTGGCTGGAGGACAAGTTTTTCCCCGACATAATCTGAATCGGGTTTTGAAATAATATTCAATAGCATGGAAGTTGCTCTACGGCCTATTTCTTCCAAAGGTTGCCTGACTGTAGTTAAGGGCGGTGTGGAATAGGCAGCCGGGAGGATATCATCAAATCCTACTATGGAAAAATTCTCCGGAATTTTTCTTCCTTTTTGCAAAAGGGCTTTCATAGCGCCCATTGCCATGAAGTCATTGTAAGCAAAGCAGGCAGTCATTTTTATTGATTTATTTAAAAATCCCTCAATCATTGCCTTGTAACCTGTTTCTGGCAGTGGACTTGTATTTTTAACCATAATCAAATTTTTGTCCAATTTTAAACCGTATTTTTTGAATGCAGATTTGTAGCCTGCCAAACGACTTTGGCAATCAGGTAGCATTGGAGGTCCGCTGAGAAACCCGATTCTCCTGTGTCCAAGCATGATGAGATGTTCTGTTGCCAAAAATCCGCCCAGTTCATTATCTATTGCTACTGATGGTAAATGGCTGTCAATTTGCCTTGCGATACAAATAAGAGGAACTTTTTTCCTCTCATTAGTTGGCAGTTTTTCTTTCTCATAGCCCGCCGGAATTCCCGCTATAAGAATTCCATCAACCATTCTTCCATATAAATCATGTACGCAAAAAGTCTCCTTTTCGATGTCATCCTCTGCATCCGCGAGAATAAGATGGTACCCCTTAGATTTGAGATTTCTTTCAACGCCTCGGATTATAGGCCCAAAGAAATAATCCTCTATGTTTGAGACAACCAAGCCAATTGTAAAGCTTTTCCTCAGGCGCAGGGATTTTGCAAAAACATTCGGGATATAGTCCAATTCTTTAGCTGCTTCCATGACTTTTTTACGAGTCTTTTCGCTGATCTTGACGACAGTTTTCGCTCCGCTCAAAACACGCGATGCGGTTGCGATTGAAACATTTGCTTTTTTGCTGATTGCACGCAGATTTCTATTTTCCATTTAATAGTTTTTCCCCCTGATAGATGATAACATATTTTGCTTTATCATATCAAAAGGATTTTTAAAAATCTCTTAGATTATCCCTCCGGCATCTTTGATGGTTTTTCTCAAAAGACCGGCGTCAAGCGCCGATGGGCATATCTCGTCAAGCGAAGATAGCGCGCCTGCTATCCCGGCGGCCTGCCCTGTGACCATGCAGCACGGTATGATTCTTACAGAGCTTTGCGCCCTGTGGGTCGCCGAGATGCACCTGCCCGCGACCAGCAGGTTTTCCATCCCTTCGGGAATCAGGCACCGATACGGGATTCCGTAGGAGGTTCCGGGTTTCAAAGATAAGCCTTCCGATAGAGTGCGATTACTGTCCCAATTCGCGGATGTCGACTCGTCTGGCAGATGTATGTCAAGATCGTAGGCGTTCCTTCCTATTCCGTCCTGAAAATCCCTCGCCTGCAGAACATCCTCTGAGGTCAGAACGTATCGGCCTCTAATTCGCCTTGTCTCCCTGACTCCCAACATTGAAGCGGTATCCAGGAGAAAGGCATCTTCGAACCCTTTTAGATGTCTTCTGAAAAGTCCCGTTATCTCCTCAATTTCTCTCCTTCCCGCAATCAACGCACGGGTCACATCCTCGGTTACAGCGCCGTCAATGAAGTGCGTATGTTGGGTATTCACTGACACAACGTCTTTCATTCCGGGGATAACGTTTATGCACCCGACCTTATACAAAGACTTCGTCTTGCCCTTTCTATAATATTCCTCGAAAAGCCCGTTGTTTTCTTCAATCTGTTTACAGTCGGTAAAAAAGCGGCCTTTCATCTTTACCCCGCCCAGCCGGAAGACAAGAGTAACGCCCTGCATCCTGCCGTCGGTCTCCCTTCCCTTTTCATAAGGAGCTCCCGCAAGGAAGGATAAATCTCCGTCCCCGGTGGCATCGATAAAGACATCTCCCCCGATTTTCGTACTGCCGGATTTGCCTGCCGTCAATACCTCTTTTATCCTTCCTTCCTCAACAACCGCACCTGTCAGCAGAGTTTCATAAAGGATTTCCACGCCCTCGGCCTGCGCCTTTTCCTCGGCAATCCTCTTCAACACCTCGGGATTCACAGGTATAAAACCGTACCCATAATCTATAGCGGCCCCCTCTCGAGACAGAGTATCGACGATTTCACGCGTTATCCCTCCGATAATCTGATTGCCTACCATCATTTCTTTGGAAAGAGATATACGATTTTCTATCCTTTTGTCCCTCTCCCAGTCCAGCAGGCGGTCGCCGTCATCGAGTGGGCCGATGACAGAGAGAATCCCTGAGACAGGGATGCCGCCGAGAGAACCGTGCTTTTCTATCAACAGCGTCTTTGCTCCTGTCCTGGCCGATGATATAGCCGCAGCGATGCCGGCCGGTCCCCCTCCGCATACAACGACGTTTGCATACATCTCTCTTGAATTATTTTCTTTCATGTTCTGATCCTCCTATAAGAAATGAGACCCCATGGGAATAACCCGTGGTTTTCTTCGTACGCTAAAACTAAGAAGAATAAATCTGTGAAGACGGGTACCCCAAATATTATAAAACCCAGTTTGATACAGTCTCCTGCTTCGCCAACGCAAATAATGAATATCAAGGTGCTTATCAAGCCAGTGTGAAGTTAATAACACGCACTGACTCTTGTATCAGACAAAAAACAATCCGGTGTATCTATATTGAATCTATTCAAATGCTTTGCAAAAGTTCCTGTTATAAACCTACGATATAAGAAGTTCTTCTCGCTCACGGAAATACCCTATTGTCTGCATTACAAGTCTATCTAACATAGTTTTGTCCTGCCTGCTATTTACTGCATAATAAGGATCCCCGCCCGGTCCGAGGGGTTCAGGCGTAACAAACATGCCTTCAGCATTGAATCCGATAATGTAAAGAGCCATAATAATAGCATCAAGGTTCAAGGAGCCATCACCCAGCGAGCGTCTGTTGCTGTCGGAAATGTGCAGGTTAACAAGTTGTTCACCCGCTTCTATTATAGCTTCGCCTATATGCGATTCGCCATCCTGCATATGATAAACATCTCCATTTATATGCCTTACACCGGGATGGTTTACGGCTTTTATATACTCCTTTGCATCAGCGATAGTATGGATGAAACTTACTTCAGCAGCGCGAATAGGTTCTATTGCCGCTTTTATCCCGTGATCCAGAAATATATCAGCTACTAGTAGAAGTGTTTCAACGCTACGCTCAAACTCGGTTCTGTCGTAAGCCTGAGGTCTTCCAACAGCTCCAGGCACAACTAAAATATAGCTTCCTCCCATCTCTGCTGTGAATTCTATTTCCCTTTTCAAATAATCAACCGCATTCTGCCTATGCACTGCTCTGTTGCTGGAAAGGTCATTGTCAGCAGAAAACATTCCGCATATACCTGCGGTTTTCATACCGTAATCCCTCAGTATTTTTAGAGTTTTATCTGCCCTGTATCCAAGATCATGACCATAATGGTTGCCATGCAACTCCACATATTCAATCCCAGCCTTATTTAACCTCTCCACAGATATTGAAAAAGGCTCCAACCCAAATCCCCAGTTACTCCATGAAAGATTTAGCCGGCGCTTAAATCTTCCCGGACTGGACTTTTTCAATTCTTGAAAAGCCGCTTTGATCTTTTCATCTTTAATCTCAAAATTCTGTTTTTTTAAAACAGCCATTTTATTTTACCTCCTTTTAGGGTTACAAGCTGGTTTTTATAAGCTTTGCCCGGCGCACTCAAAGTTCATCCTTCCTGGATATTTATTTCCGGCACATCTTTTGGCATGTCAGGATTGTTCGGCCCAAAATGTTTCAACATCACCATCGGTTCCCATTTACTCCTGTTTATAACAGTTACACCGCTTAGCGCAGCCTTATGGCTTACAAAATACTCATCACCACTCATCTGTCCGAAACGCAACATTGAAATCGCCTCAGCTTCATATGTGCCGAATTTTCCATGGCCCTGGATTATAATACATCCATAAGCCGCTTTATCCACGATAACAACTTCCTGTCCCGGCATAACAGTCAGTTCTTTTGCCCCAACGTAATTATTGGCATATGTAATCCATTTCTCCTCATATCTATCATCCTTACTGCATACAAGGGGAACCCTGAAGTAGTGTTTTCTATAATTCGGGTCAATATTTTTTTCCCAGTCCAAAAGACTGATTACATAATCAATGTCAAGTTTCTTCTCCTCCGGACAATTTTCCACGAGAAACTCAATGGGATATATTTCTCCCGCAGTAATATTTTCATAAACGGAGTTGACATCGCTGTTCCATTGAGGTTCATAAGTCAGGCAAGAGCCGGGCGCATGAACAACTCCAGGAGGCGTATACCACCCAGTACCAAGAATAATCCTGTATGCGCGGGAGAGTTCGGTAATACGGTTATCCCTCTTCTCGTAGTCCAGAAGACATTCTTTCACTTCCTCCTTTGTCACTTGTGGGTCGAATCCAAAATACGTTAGCGGAAAATTTCCCGTGTAATTGTTCATCTGGGGAGGATAATAATATGCTTCCGGCTTACCCAACTTACCTATACGTGCCGCTGCTTTGAAATCAAGATGAAGATGATGGAACAGAGGCTCCTCATAATCGAAAAATTTCGAATACATGGGCCAGGTACCATATCTTTTCATCAGCTCATCACCAATCAGATCGGATCCCAGTTCTTCGACAAAATCCTTAAAAAGAATTTTGTCTTTTATACTATCATTTACCGCGACATAACTCATACCTTCATCAGGCGGCGCCAGTTCACCGTTCATAGCAGGAATTACCGATGAAAACCAGCGTTCCTTGATTGAGCCGCGTTTAATACCCATCGCATAGTAATCATCAGGATGCAGTCGAAGACGTCTTCCCGCCTTGGAGAAGCGTCTCGGTACAAAAACAGGAATCAATCTCAGGACACCCGCTGTTTTTCCGAAAACTTCTCTTATTATTTTTCCCTTTGCCATTTGTTACCCCTGATTTTTATAATTATTCATCTGAACTTGATTCAGAATCCAATCTCTGGCTGCCATATGCAGGAATGACACAAAACCTCCCTCTTTTCTCATCCTCTTCTTGCCGGACCGAAAGATTTCCTGATAAAAAGTTTTGGGTTCAAAAGTATTTGAGTACAGATTTCCCAGGGCCGGCAATTTTCTTAATAATAGGTTTCATAACCTGCTTCGCCATCGCCCGCTTCGGCTGCTTGATTGTTATTGAAAGATTCATGTGCCTTATCATGACTATATTGTCAAAGCCTGCTAACAATACATCACCGGGAACATCTATACCTTTTTCTAAAAGATCTGTATTTATGTCAGAAACTTTTTACACAGTTGCTCATCGCTCGAAAATTACACGGTTCAACAAAGTCGGTAATAGTATTGCTGCTGGAAACAATGTATCCTCCACAAGGATGCAGGTCGCGGATTAATCCCGCCGTTTCCAGTTCGATCTCTTCGGGCGTGCCGCGCGCAAGCAGGTCAACGCTGACGTTGCCTATAACACATAATTTATTCCCGTATCGCTTCTTAACGGCACGTATGTCCATTGCCCCGGGTTCAAAAGGGTGCAGTGCATTCATACCGAGAGATAACAATTCCTTGAGAATCGGAGAAAGATTTCCGTCGCTGTGATATACCCATGGCAGGGATATGGTACTGGCCCCGATTCGCATTGCTGGCAAGATAACTTCCCTGAAAACCTCCGGAGAGAAAAATGGCGCTGAACCGAATGCAATATCACCCCCTGACCAGATAAAATCAAATCCCATGACGCACAGATTTTTGTGCACTTTTGCGGACCATTCAGCGTAGCGCAGGAAAACTTCCTTCACGAATTCGCGGTCATCAGTAAGAGCATAAGAAAATCCATCCACTCCCATGGATACCAACGCCGAACCTGCGCATAGGTCTGTAATTACGCATTTTGCAAGATTCTTTGGCGCATTCCTCAGTTTTCCATTAAGTGCATCATAAAGGGCTTTGGTATTAGGGTTAGGAAAGTTTTCTGCAATGCGTTTCAAGTCTGCCCGCGTAAACAAGCGCCCTTTCTTAACCGTAGTTTTACCGCCGGCGGTAGTGCCCAACTCCACTATGCCCGGCGGGCAGATTGCCCCGCAGACATAATTGCTTATACCGAAATGCTCCTCAAACGTCAATCCTGAAGGAATCTCGCCGGCAAAGTGTCTCTTCAACCCTTCGGATATATTCATCTCCGCCCATACGGGATTTTCCGTCCGCCCTCCTAACAGAGCAATTAACAAGTTTTCTCGGTTGACCATTATAATCTCTTATGTTAAAAGTCAAAAACTCTACTATAAAGACTTATGTTTTTAAACAACCTTTTGCTAACTGAAATAGATTGCCCTAGAAGGTTTCCACGAGCAATTTTTTTACATTCTTTCCGGCATCCACCCAAACGTTCTTTTTATCCGCAGTTTTTGACAGATTTTTTGCGGGATATCCGTTAATCAGAACTTTTCCGGGCAGGGGCTCTCTTATAAATGCTCCGAGTCTGACCATAATCTGAACAGGCCGGCTTGTCTTTATCTCCATGCGCGTTTTTGTCCCGCTCCTGCGCAATTTATAGTCCAGGGTTGCATCCTCTCTGCCGGAAACGCATAAT
>Ga0209610_1002119_pt1 | contig 10035 bp, 8 predicted proteins | sample LakKivw275mmetaG_FD_184137 | JGI IMG/M metagenome (GOLD analysis project Ga0209610, IMG submission 184137) | Anoxic lake water microbial communities from Lake Kivu, Rwanda to study Microbial Dark Matter (Phase II) - Lake Kivu water 275m metaG... | ecosystem: Environmental > Aquatic > Freshwater >...
GACCTGAAAACCGAGCTTGATAACATCCGGGGTTCCGGAATGTTTAAAAATGAGCGGATCCTGGGCAGCCCTCAAAGCGCAGAGATCAAACTGGCAGACGGCAGTAAAGTTATCAATTTCTGCGCTAATAACTATTTGGGACTGGCCAACCATCCCGAGGTGGAAAAAGCCGCCAAGATAACCATCGGAGACTGGGGAATGGGCTTGGCTTCAGTTCGTTTCATCTGTGGCACTCAGAAGATCCATAAAGACCTGGAAGCCAGGATGTCAGAATTTCTGGGTATGGAAGACACTCTTCTCTACTCCTCCTGTTTCGATGCCAATGGCGGGATTTTTGAACCGCTTCTGGATGAGGACAGCGCTATCATATCTGATGAATTGAATCACGCCTCCATAATTGACGGAGTGCGCCTGTGCAAGGCAAAAAGATATCGCTATAAGCACTCTGATATGGCAGAACTGGAAACAGCTTTGCAGGAAGCACAAACCTCAAAATACAGGCTCATTGTCACTGACGGCGTATTCTCCATGGACGGCGACATTGCCAAACTGCCTCAGATCTGCGATCTGGCGGATAAATATGACGCTTTGGTCATGGTGGATGATTCTCATGCCACGGGTTACATTGGAAATACGGGTAGAGGAACTGGTGAATATCATAATGTGCAGCACAGAATAGACATCATCTCTACCACCTTTGGGAAAGCTTTGGGCGGTTCTTCCGGCGGCTGCATTTCAGGCAAGGCAGAAGTCATAGAATTTCTCAGGCAACGCTCCAGACCCTATATCTTTTCCAATACTTTGGCTCCCCCGATCGTTGGAGCTGTCATCAAGGTTCTGGAAATGCTGATGGGAAGCACTAACTTCAGAAATCACGTGATGACCAATGCCAATTATTTCCGCCGAGGAATGACAGAAGCAGGATTTGATATAATTCCCAGCGACACAGCTATCGTGCCAGTAATGATCTACAGTGAGCCTTTGGCGGTTAAAATGGCTGACAGACTGCTGGCAGAAGGGATTTACGTCATCGGATTCACCTATCCTGTTGTTCCAGTGGGACGGGCAAGGATCAGGGTTCAGCTATCGGCAGCGCATTCTCTCTATCATCTGGACAGGGCCATCAATGCCTTTACCAAGATCGGTAAAGAACTGGGAGTCCTGAAATAGTATGCCGAAGGGTGTGCTCTACCTGGTCCCGACTCCAATAGGAAATTTGGGAGACATGACTTACCGGGCTGTGGAAATCCTGAAAAATGCTGATTTGATAGCTGCTGAGGATACACGCACATCTCTAAAACTGCTCAATCATTATGAGATCAGAAACAAACTAGTTAGCTACCACAAGTTCAATGAAAGTAAACAGACCAAAGCTTTACTGGATCTTTTGGAACAGGGGAAAAGCATCGCTCTGATCACTGATGCCGGCACTCCGGGAATCTCTGATCCGGCATCTATTCTTGTAAAAGCTGCTATCGACAGCAACATCAATGTTTCTTGCCTGCCAGGCGCCACTGCTCTGATCCCCGCTCTGGCAGCAAGCGGCCTTGATACTGAGAAATTCACGTTTGCGGGTTTTCTGCCAACACGAAAAAAAGAAAGAACGGCTTTGTTGAATTCTCTCAAAGAACTGCCTCATACGCTGATTCTGTATGAATCTTCCCACCGCATCATTGATACATTACGCGAACTGCAGGCATATTTTCCTGATCGCCGTTTTGTCCTGGCCAGAGAGCTCTCAAAACTCTACGAAACCTTTTACAGATGTAGTTTTGCTGATTTATCACAGATCAATGATCTGGAAACCAGAGGTGAGTTTGTTCTGCTGATTGAAGGCGGGGTAAAAGCCGATATTTCTGATGAACAACTGGTTGTAATGATAAAAGATCAGAGCCCAGAACTCACTATCAAGGAACTTGTTGATACTATTTCACGCTATACAGGCGTTTCAAGGAACAGGATTTACAAATTAGCTCTTGAGCTTCGAAATCAATAGCTCACAGCAATCAGTTTTCTCCCATCAGTTTCTTATGGATTGCATTAGCTGCTGTTCTGCCTGCTCCCATCGCCTGTATAACTGTGGCAGAACCGGTTACAATATCACCACCGCCATAGACAAATTCCTTTGAGGTTCTCATGGTGTCCGGATCAACCTTTATATAGCCCCACTTGTTTCTTTCCAGATCAGGAGCTGTATTGAAAATAACAGGATTCGGCCCATTTCCGATCGCCACTAAAACCATATCGCAGTCATAAACAAAGTTTGAACCTTCTATTGGTATGGGTCTTCTTCTGCCCGACTCATCGGGTTCGCCAAGTTGCATGGAAACACACTCGACTCCCTTCACCCAGTTGATGTCATTCCCGATGTATCTGACTGGATTGGTCAGCAGCTTGAATTTGATACCTTCCTGCTCGGCATGTACCACTTCTTCTTCACGGGCCGGAAGCTCTTTGCGTGAGCGCCTGTAGATAATTGTGACTTCGCTGGCTCCGCATCTGAGTGAAGTTCTGGCGCAATCCATTGCCACATTTCCACCCCCGATCACTGCCACTCTGTTGCCTATCGGTTTAGGTGTATCGTATTCAGGAAAACGGTATGCTTTCATCAGATTGATTCTGGTCAGATATTCATTGGCGGAAAAGACATTGTTCAGGTTTTCGCCTTCTATGTTCATAAATTGAGGTAATCCTGCCCCGACTCCGATATAGACTGCATTAAAGTTCTCCAGAAGCTCATCGACAGTGTAGAGGTTTCCTATTATACTGTTCAATTCAAGCTTACAGCCCATCTTTTTCAGGTATTCGATTTCAGCATCCACTATGGATTTGGGAAGACGAAATTCCGGAATTCCGTAGACCAAAACCCCGCCGGCTTGATGGAGGGCTTCAAAGATGGTTACGGAATAGCCAAGCAAAGTCAGATCCGCTGCACAAGTGAGTCCCCCTGGTCCGGAACCGACTATGGCAACTCTTTTATTGGGGATCTTTTTGATGGCGGGTATCTTGACCAGATCCATCTTTCTTTCATAATCCGCGACAAATCTTTCCAGATTGCCGATAGCGACCGGATTATCCCTCAAACCCAAAACACATTTGGACTCGCATTGGTCTTCCTGAGGGCATACTCTGCCGCACACAGCGGGTAGTATATTGCGTTCCCTGATTTTCTTGGCCGCTTCATCGAATTTCTCTTCTGTGATTAATCTGACAAAAGTCGGTATGTCAATGTTTACGGGACAGCCGTCCACACACTTCGGAGTCTTGCATTGCAGGCACCGTCCGGCTTCCAGCAAAGCCAGTTCTGTGGTCAGGCCATAAGGCACTTCCATAAAATTCTGCACTCGCAGTTTCTGATCCTGCTCCGGCATCTCTTGTCTGGGAATTTTCAACTTGATGGTTCTTTCATCGGCTTTGGTCAAGCCATGCCATTCGCAGCCATACTTCAGACAAATGAAAAAAGGTATCAGTTTGGAATAAGCAGATATTATAACTTGGGCTGACTGTGAGCCGCACTCTTCACAGGGACGGTTGTGATCAATAATGCTCTTCTTACAGCTTGGGCAGATCAGATCTTCCAGTACATCGTCCTGTTCAATGGGTACTGAAGATTCCACTTCGAATACGTCAAGATAAGGGCTAAGTTTAAGATCCATATCCTGATTCTTGTACTTAGCCTTGAAAGCTATAACATCATGGTCTTTCTGTTTGACATTGAAACTATTGTGGCAATGGGGGCAGTATGTATTCAGGTATGTTTTGAATTTTAGATACTTTACATCATAATCCAGCATAATCTACACTTCCTATCTGATCGAAAAAAGAAGCGAATCCTTTTCCTGCTTGAGATACATTGAGTTGCGTTTTTCAAGTTCGTCAAAATCGACATCGTGACCTATAAAATCAGGTCCGTCCACACAACAGAATTGAGTCCTGCCGGCTACTTTCACTCTGCAGCCCCCACACATGCCTGTCCCGTCGATCATGACAGGATTCAGACTGACCATTGTTTTTAGGTTTGCCTTATCAGTGATTTTGCAGACATTCTTCATCATGATTATCGGCCCGATGGCATAGACCAGCTTTATGTCACTTCTTTCCTGAATGTACTTTTTCAATGGATCCGTGACAAAACCTCGCTGTCCAAAACTGCCGTCATCAGTCATGATCACAAGCTCATCACTGATCAGATTCATCTCATCCTGCAGGATCAGCATGTCTTTTTCCCTTGCTCCGATAATACTGATGACAAAATTCCCTGCATCTTTCATAGCTTTAACCACATGATGCAGGATGGCGATACCTGTCCCGCCACCTATGGCAATGACAGTTCCCACTTTTTCAACATGAGCCGGTTTACCCAAAGGTCCGACCACATCTTTTATGAAGTGTCCAGCGTCCAATGATCGTAATAAAGCTGTGGTTTTCCCAACAACCTGAAAGATGATGGTGATCGTCCCGCCAAATTTATCCACATCCGCAACGGTTATGGGAATGCGTTCTCCCGTTTCATTTACTCTCAGTATGACAAACTGCCCGGCCAGAATTTTCTGTGCTATCTTTGGGGCGGCAATGTCAAAGCGGATAATGGTTCCCTTGGCCATTTCCTGTTTACGGACTATTTCAAACATGATCTACCAATCCTTGCTGTCTTCCAATACTATGGATTGAATGTCCTTATCGCTCAAACCATGCCAGGTGCAGCCTTTTTTAGAACATATGTAAAAATCGATCATTCTGGTCATCGCAGCAACCTGAATTTTGGCTATTTCAGAGTTGCATACCGGACACTTCCTGTCTTGGACAAATAGTTGCTCATCACAATGAAAACACCTGATGCTCTTGATGGCATGCTTTTCCGGAAGCTTGATGGTCGATTTATGCGTGAATACATTGAGATATGGGCTTAGCATCAGAAATCCCTTTTCTCCGAATTCATTTTCCACTTTCAGCTTGATCATCCTGTCTTCGATCAGGCTCTGTCTGCAATGTGGACAATAGGTTGTCAGAAAAGAGCCGGTTTTGATTATCTCCTTATCCTCATCGGTGTCGGAAATGCGCTTGTGCTCTTCATTATGCGGTGTAAACTTAATGTCGTCCGTGTGCATGTATGTGTATTTGTCATAGAAGTAGTTCAACGCTGTTGACAAATCCTCAAATGCTACGGAATGATTTTTACAGCCTGCTCTGGAACAGATTGACACTTTCCCTCCGTGTTCCAGATGAAAGGGAACTAAATGAGCATGGCAGGATGCACATTTATCCTCGCTGATTATCTCCTTGTGGCAATGAGGACAATGGAATACCGCTATCTCATTATTGGGGATATCGATGTCTGCCACATAGTTATAACTTTCGTAAATTGAACTTAACCAGATGTTGCCTTTTTTACCAGCTATTGTTATATGCATTTTGATACCTGGTTCATTATCCACCTTTTGCTCTTTGTCCATCAGAGATGCGGAGCACATCGGACACTTGACTTTCAGCGATATTATGTTGAACATATAGCCTCCTTCTTTGGTCGTTTTATCAGGCCTGTTACAAAAAATATTTTCCTGAATTACATTTTAACCTTTCAGTCTCTCTTGTATTCATAAAAACAATCCAGCCAAGAAAAATATTTCTCCCTATCCTGCTTGGCCCTTGCTTGAAATTGGAATTTCTCCATTATTTCTGGTGTCTGTGTTTAAATCAGTCCATCTCCAATATTTCTGATTGACAAAAAAGTGGTTTGACAAGCAGGGATTATGTATGCACAAATTGCCTGATTAATAAAGCAATTTGGAGCCAGTGATTTTAATCAAGGGGAAGGTAATAAAAATCAGGAAATTTCTATATCTGATGTTTGGCGAATGGAACGGTTTCCAGAACTTTCTGGCACCGGCAGTGCTGATCTTCATGTTTGATTATCAGAGCTTTTTTCAATGGCTGGTTAACATGCTTACCTCCCAGATCTATTATCTGCCTGTAGCCATGTATTTTATAGTCCTGGTCTTTCTGGGACTGATCATGCTCAAAGCTGTAGCTCAATGGACGAGCTATGCTAATCCTGCCGACGTCAAGGTAAGGAAAAAACTCGGCAGGGACTTGCTGATTCCTTTGTTTATCAGGTTTCATCAATGGCTGTTTGCTGTTCTGACCCTGATGATGATTGTATATGTGCTGCGCAATGGCTTTGCCTATTTCTACAAGACACATGTATCTATGTACAAGATCTATTTCTGGATAGTCAGATTGAGCTTTGTCTATGTCGCCTTCTATGTCTATGTACTGCTTGACGTTGTCGTTCCCATGATCAAAAAAGGCCACAGTTTCAAAAGTTCAGAACGCTATCTCCTTTGCCTGATATTCTGCAGACCTGTTAAAGCACTATTGAAGTATTTTCTGCAGTTCATTATTATACTGGCCACCATTCAGCTCTTCAGATTTGGGATCAGGATAATCGAAAACTCTAATGACCTGGGCTTGCTCTTTATGAGTGAGTTACCCATAAGAGTTATCTTCAGAGAGGCTCATTCGATTGGACAGGTGTTGGTTAATTTATTGATTGTGGTCTCCGGCTTTCTCTTGTCCAATCTGCTCTACAGCCCTTTGATGTATCTGCTGAAACTGGGTTTTGAACACTCAAAACTTTCTACCAGACCACGTTAAAGCCATGCCGCAGAAAAGAAAATCACCCAGACGCTACTCCGGCAAATCGCATTCAGGACCGAGTATTGGACTTTATGTCTTCATAGCCCTAACCCTTTTTGTAATTGTCTTTTGGCTCAGTCAGCCGGAAGATGCAGTTAAGACGGATAAGATTGCTGCCAAAATATCTTCTGTCACAAACCTCTCCAAGCTGAAGAAGCAGCAGGATGGTGTAAATCAGGAAGCCAACCAAACTGAGACAGAAGAAAAGAAATATGAGACTATAGTCGAGGAAGCCATCTATACTGCCCTTGGCAAGCTGCACATCAATGAGAAAAGCATCAGGCGCAAGAAAACCGATGAGCAGATTACCTATGCAGTTCCCGTAAATCCGGCGATCAATGATCTCACCTTTGCCAACATGATCATCAAGGGCGAAGTGGAAACCAGGAATGGTATCTTCACTTCAGGAATAGAACAGGGAAGGCGGCAGATCCTCACCTTCACCGATAAGGAAAGCGGTCTCAAACATATAGTAGAACTTTTTTACAAACGGGATGATAAAGCTGTAGGAACGGGTTCACGCTCCCTCGCTATCATTGTGGATGACTTTGGAAATTACGGCGGCAGTATGCTGACAGCTTTTGCCAAGACTGATCCGGCAGTAAATTTCGCCATCATGCCCCAAACTCAATATGCCGTTGCAGCAATGAAACTTGCCACTCAGCATGGGCACGAAAGCATTATCCACATTCCTATGGAACCTAAAAACTTCCCACAGGAAAATCCCGGCGACCATGCAATCTTCATTCAGCTTTCGGAAGGAGAGATCACTCGCCGGATGGATCGCTTTATCAATCAGCTTCCCGATTGCATAGGAGCCAATAACCACATGGGCAGTCTGGCCACTGCTGACGAACCAACCATGCAGGCAGTGATGAAAGCTCTCAAAAAGCATGATTTACTGTTTGTAGACAGCCGCACCACCAGTAGCTCCGTTGCTTACACTGTAGCTCAAAAAAACCTTGTCCCTGCTTACAAACGGGACGTTTTCCTGGATGAACCCGACCTTTCTAATGCCAATCTGAACAGGAAGATTGCAGAGTGCATATCACTCTCACAGTCAAGACCTTACGTTATTGTAATCATGCACTGTCACACTGAAGCACATCTGAAGTACCTGCTCAGCTTCATTGCTAAAGCAGAGCAGGCAGGTTTTGACCTCTTACCTTTGTCACAACTTGGAACATACAGATTGCCTGAAATCCCTTAGGAGCTGCTTTTGGACATCCTCAATGCCATCATACTGGGAATCATTCAAGGTCTGACAGAGTTTTTGCCGATCTCAAGTTCAGGCCATCTGGTTCTATATCAGCACTTTTTTGGCAAAAGCCTGTCATCTGCCTCAGACATTTCTCTGGAAGTCTTTCTCCATCTAGGTTCGCTGTTTGCCGTTATCATCTTTTTCAGAAAAGAACTGTTCGAACTGATCGCATCTGTGTTTCATTGGAAGAAGACTTTCGACTCAGGCAAACATGTTCGCAACCGCATGGTCATTGTCTATCTGGCCATTTCCACTATCTTTACCGGCGTGATCTATTTGCTGTTTGGGAAAGACATCGTCAGCATTTTTACCCAACCCCTTACTGTAAGTATCTTACTGATAGTCACAGGTATCATCATTTTTCTTTCCGACTTAGTGAAATCAACTGAAATCCCTGTCTCCGGAATGGGTGTTATCAGAAGCGCTCTGATCGGATTGGGACAAGGCTTTGCCATGCTGCCTGGAATCTCGCGTTCTGGTACCACTATCTCGACTTCACTTTTCTGCGGGATCAAGCGTAAGGAAGCTGCCAGGTACTCTTTTCTACTGAGCATTCCCGCCATTCTGGCTGCCAATCTTGGCGAGTTTAAAGTTCTGACAGAATTGCAGACCGGATTGCTGCTGCAGTATGTCTTTGGAGCTTTGGCAGCCTTTGTTTCAGGTTATCTGGTCATCAGCTTTCTGATCAGATTGATCCAGTCAGCCAAACTCAAATATTTCGCTTTCTACTGCTGGCTCATAGCTGCAGTTTCAATAGCTTTGATCGTTATATCATAATGAGTAAAACACTTACCTGCACCCAGTTTTTCACCCAGGCCTCAACTCTGAAGCCTCAGCCTGCCTATCTGATCATCGGTAAGGATGCTTATCTTGCCGAAAAGGTCTATGCGACCATCAAACTTTCCATCAAAAAGAGCATGCCAGCTTATGAACTGATCACACTGTATGGAGACGAACTGGCTGTTTCAGAGATTTCGGAGTATCTGGACAGTTATTCCATCTTTTCTGAGAATAGGTTAATTGTGATCAAGAATGCCGACCGGCTGGGTGAAGAAGATAAAAACCGCAAACAGCCGGAAAAGCAGAAACGCATGCTGGAACTGCTTTCCGACTATCTCAAACAACCTGAGCCCACTCAAGTAATCATACTGATGGCTGAATCAGTGGATGGAAGACTGGCTGGCTGGAAAGCTGTCAAAGATGCCTGCCTGTGCATTGAAAGCGAACCCATCCGTCATGCCGGACACATGAAGTCCTGGCTGGAGAGCACTTTGCGCGAACATGGCAAAAGCATGGACCTGAAAGCCAAAAATCTCTTTCTGGAAAAAGTCGAACTGGATTTCTGTGCGGCAGAAAACGAGATGGAGAAACTGTTTGTCTATATTGGTGATCGTAAGAACATCACGGAAAAAGATGTCAATGCCACCCTTCCTATTTCCCGGACTGGCACCATCAGCGACTTTTACAAAGCCCTCGGCTCCAGAAACACTCAGGATGTTTTGGCCAAGATGCTCGATATGCTTGCCAATGATTGGAAGGACCTGCAGATCCTTTCCAACATCATCCGGTTCTTTATGTCCATCTGGAAGATACATGCCCTCAGGGCAAAGCACATCACTGAAAATGAGATCCTGAAGTCTCATCTGAACGACATCTTTGAAACCCAGAGGAATGACTACCTTGCCTATGCCCGTAAATACAGCCCTACAGAACTACCGGGCATCTTCAAGACCCTGTTGGAAACTGATGCTCAGATCAAACTCAGTATGGCGGAATCCGAGACTCTGATGACCCTCTGCATCCTGAAAATCTGCCGGGGTGAATGAGTCAATGCCCCGTCAGAAAGGCGTTTTACTGCACATATCTTCTCTGCCTTCCGATTTTGGGATCGGTGGTTTGGGTAGGAATGCCTATGCTTTTATTAACTACTTGAAAATCCATGGCTGCGATTTCTGGCAGATACTTCCGCTCAACTATCCCGGTTACGGCGATTCACCCTACAACCCGCTTTCTTCTTTTGCCGGAAATCCTTATCTGATCGATCCCTTGCTCCTTTATGAACATGGCTTTATCACTAA
>Ga0209610_1002122_pt1 | contig 10027 bp, 9 predicted proteins | sample LakKivw275mmetaG_FD_184137 | JGI IMG/M metagenome (GOLD analysis project Ga0209610, IMG submission 184137) | Anoxic lake water microbial communities from Lake Kivu, Rwanda to study Microbial Dark Matter (Phase II) - Lake Kivu water 275m metaG... | ecosystem: Environmental > Aquatic > Freshwater >...
ATTGAAGAATTACTAAAAAACAATGTTTAATATTGGGAGTAGATGTGATATTTATAAAGCATAATGGTACTTGAGTTCAAGGTAGTGCGAAAAACAACATTAAGACTTAATTCAAGGAGGTTAATATGGCCGATGTAAAGATTAAAGATATCCTGGATATGCTTGATAACAGCCTGGAGATTCATCAGGGAGTGGTTCGGGTGAGTAATCCTTCCGGGTTTCGCGAAAAGGTTCAAAGGCTTGCCGATATATCGGCACTTGAGTCGGGAGAAAAACAGGGGCTTGCACGCTATCTCACACGTGCGGCAGCGCTGGATCTGGGGATTATCCCTGCCTCGATTCATGATTTGTACATAGCCCGCGGCCGCGGTGATGTGCCATCTGTTTTTACAGTTCCTGCGATCAATTTACGTGCCCTTTCCTTTGACGCAGCTCGTGTTATCTTCCACGTGGCGAAAAGTATGGATGCTTCGGCGTTTATATTTGAAATAGCCCGCTCCGAGATTGGGTACACAGGCCAGCGCCCGGCAGAGTATGCCACGTCTGTCCTCGCCGCTGCTATCGCGGAGGATTATAAAGGACCGGTCTTTATCCAGGGCGACCACTTTCAGGTCTCTGCCAAGCGGTATGGCGCTAACCCCGACGTTGAGGTACAGGCAGTTAAAGACGTGATACGGGAATCTATCGCTGCAGGTTTTTTTAACATTGATGTAGATACTTCCACGCTGGTAGATTTGAATAAGCCCTCTGTGCCTGCACAGCAGACGCTCAACACGGAGCTTTCTGCCGAATTGACCTCCTATATCCGTAAGCTGGAGCCGAAGGGGGTTACCATTTCAGTTGGCGGCGAAATCGGTGAAGTTGGCGGTCGCAATTCGACAGAAGAAGAATTACGTGCCTACATTGAAGGGTTCAGGAAGGAACTGGATAAAAGGGGCGCTGGCATGACAGGATTAAGCAAAATCAGTATCCAGACAGGGACATCACACGGTGGTATTGTATTGCCTGACGGGTCGATTGCCAAGGTTAAAGTCGATTTTGACACACTACAACGCTTAAGTCAGGTTGCCCGGCGAGATTATGGTATGGGAGGTGCCGTGCAGCACGGTGCATCGACCTTGCCCGAAGATGCCTTCGGGAAGTTCGTGGAAACGGAAACGTGCGAAATTCACCTGGCAACAAATTTTATGAATATGTTCTTCAGCCGCATTCCTGAGAATTTGCGCGAGGAAATGTATGCCTATCTACGGGAAAAACATGCCTCAGAGCGTAAAAGCGATATGACTGATGAACAATTTTACTATAAGGTACGCAAAAATGCGGTGGGCCCATTCAAGGCACGCTCCTGGACTTTACCGCTTTCCGTGAAAGAAGAAATCAAAAAGGACTGGGAATCCCAGTTTAAGAAGCTCTTTGATGTGTTGGGGGCGAGAGGCACCCGTCAGTACGTTGAGAAATTTGTAAAGCCGGTTATAATTCAACCCAGCATTAAAGACTATCTCGGTGAGACAGCGGGGGTCGAAAGCGTGAGTGACCTTGCCGATTGATATGCGTTTAGCGGTGCTCGCTTAAGTAGATTCTGTTGTTCAGTAAGCAGTAAAGGGTAAACAGTAAGTAGCAACTGTCTACCCTTTACTGTCTGTTCTCTACTACTTCTGTTGTCCCTTGAGAACCTCCGTAATCTCATCTATCAGCGGTTTCGAACCAACATAAAGGGCGGTTCTTTGATGGTGCTTTTTTGGCTGGAGGTCGAGTATGGGTGTTCCTGTTTCATCCACGGCATCTCCACCAGCCTCGCGGCACATGAAGGATACAACGGCAGCCTCGTACATCAGCCGTAGTTTCCCCTCAGGCCTGTTTTTCTTTGGATTTGGATGGTTTACAATGGCAGGGTACATGAACATGCCACCATTGGAAAGGATCCGATGGAAATCCCCTGCCAGTGAACCGAGGTATCTGAAGGCATATTTTTGCATATTCTTGGCTATCCATTCCTGGACTCTATGGGCATAGGTAAAATGGTTGGCGGCGTTGAATGATAATTCCCAGCTCTTTTTATCCTCCGGGAGCATCATGCGGACAGGCTTGACATAGTCCATTGTTTCATCTATATGGAATCTCCATGTTCCAGCTTCCTTCAATGCAAGCGTGAATGTGCCTGTTGGTATAACAAACATTCCTGCTGCTATACAATCTTTCCCGGCCCTCAAATGACCATCCTCAGGTCCCTCGAGATTCCGCTTGGCAATGCTGAAGAGAAAGCCGACGGGCAGACCGTGGGCAACGTTTGATGAACCATCAAGGGGATCAAAATAGACAAAATAACGGCCGCCATTTTCATTGAGCGGGATTATATCATCCGACTCCTCGCTGACCGCATGAATTACCCTGTTTGTGGTCTTCAGGTAATGTATTGTAATATTATGCGCAATTTGATCCATGCGCATCACGTCTTCGCCCTGAATGTTTACCACATTTGCCTGTCCCAGGTTTCCTTTTAAGGCACCTGTCAGATAGTAGTGCTGGATATGCTTTGCTGCACTGATCAGGGCATCCATCAGGATGAGAAAGTGGTAAGTACGATTGTATTTTTCCTGATGGGCAAGTAAAAAGTTCATAAAGGTTTGTTCTAACTGTATCATGTCGAACTCCTCATTAATAATTGATAAGAAATTATATTTATTTACTATAAAATACTATAAAAGAATCGATTAATTCAATAACTTCTTAATAAAATAGCGAGTGAAATAAGCTTAAGTGGTAGGCTAAAACGTACGTACAAATTCCTATGAGACTTAAGGGGTATGCATTTCCGTTAATAATGGAGTATGCGGAGTGGTACAATAGATGGGGGCAGGTCATCGATTGTTTTTAAACTATAGATTCCCACGGGCAAGCCCGTGGCACTGTTAATACATACGCTTCGCGTAAATAACGGAAGCATTCACCCAAATACAAATGATGTTAACCACTTATAATAAAACCTATGGACATTTTTAAAAATATCCTATAAAATTTAATTTCTCGGGGCGTAGCGCAGCATGGTTTAGCGCACTTGCTTGGGGTGCAAGAGGTCGCAGGTTCAAATCCAGTCGCCCCGATTTATTATTTATAGCTATCAGCAATTAGTCTTCAGCAGTCAACGTGTGAGCTCATAGTTCATAGCTCATGGTTCATAATTCACGGCTAATAACTGAATGCTGATTGCTGTTTACAATACGGTGATTTAATGCTTATCCTTCTTACAAATGATGACGGAATACGCTCTGAAGGACTTATGACCTTGAGGGATAATCTCTTGAAAAGGCATGAGGTATACGTTGTTGCACCGGAGAGAGAAAGAACATGTGTCGGACACGCCATCACCCTCCATAAGCCTTTAAGAATAAAGGAAATAGGTGGCAATATCTTTTCTACAAACGGGACGCCTGCTGATTGTGTTTTTCTTGGCGTGAAGGTACTGCTACCAGGAAAACCTGATGTTGTGATAGCAGGTATAAATAAGGGGCCAAATATGGGTCAGGATGTGAACTATTCAGGAACTGTAGCTGCAGCAAAAGAGGGGGCCTTTTTGGGAATACCTTCCATGGCTATTTCTATCAGTGCGAGAAGTGCGTTTCTTTTTGATGAGGCAAAGCAGGTTATTAAAAAAATTATTGAAATTGTATCCACTAACCCGTTTTTGCACGACACCTTTTTAAATGTCAACATTCCTAACATGCCATACAAGGATATGAAAGGTTTTATGGTGACAAGACTCGGCAAAAGGATATATAATGATACGGTGATAGAGCGAGTTGACCCGAGGGGTGGGAAGTATTACTGGATAGGAGGAAATGGAGAAAATTACGAACTGATAGATGGCACAGATTTTTATGCGATAGAAAAGGGCTACGTTTCAATTACCCCATTAGGCCTGGATATGACAAGTAGTCATTCAATAAACAATTATAAAAAATATTTTAGGAGACCTTTATGAAAACCACATTATCTATTATCAAAGCTGATAGACGAACCTTTGAAACAAGGTTCAAGGTGAGGAGCTAAAAGACAGGGGTCGAGGGATCAAGGGGTCCAGGATTCGAGTGGTTTTAAGACACTGGAACCCTTGAATCCTTGAACCCTTGAATCCTGGGTTGATCTTATTATGAAGTTTTATATAGAAACGTTTGGATGCCAGATGAATGAACATGATACGGATAAAATGGCGTATCTTCTCGTAAATAATGGTTTGGAGCATATTCAAAATATGAAGGATGCTGATATTGTTATTGTGAATACATGTTGTGTAAGAGAAAAGGCAGAACAAAAGTTTTACAGCCTTATGGGCAGGCTGAGAGGTATAAAAAAGAGAAGAAACATGCTTCTTGGTGTCACAGGTTGTGTAGCACAGATGGAGAAGGATAGTATAAAGGAAAGGTTACCGTTTATTGATTTTTCCCTTGGGCCTTCAAGCATCCATAAAATAAAAGAAGCCATCGAAGAGGCGTCAAAAAGAAGGCAATTTTTTGATTTTTCAGAGAATGGATGTAGTACTTCCCTTTTCATAAAACCGAAGAATATAGATGGCAAGGTTAAGACATGTGTGACAATTATGAAGGGATGCAACAATTTCTGTAGTTATTGCGTGGTACCATATGTAAGGGGAAGGGAGGAGAGCAGGGACAGCAAAGATGTGTTAAAGGAAATTGAAGACCTTGCGAGTGAAGGCGTGAGAGAGGTAATCCTCCTCGGGCAAAATGTAAATTCTTATAACAGGGGAAGGGATGATATCTCCTTTCCACAAATATTGGAGGCAATAAACAGGATTCAGGGCATAAAGAGGATTAGATTTGTTACTTCTCATCCTAAGGATATCTCGTTTGAACTTATTGACTGTTTTGGCAGGCTTGAGAAACTTTGCGAGCATATACATTTGCCCTTTCAATCAGGCTCTGATAAGGTGCTTAAGCGTATGAACAGGGGCTATACTGCTCAAGAATATATTGAGAAGATAGGACTTCTAAGGGATAGATGTAAAGACATCTCTATTACCGCAGATTGTATTGTGGGTTTTTTAGGGGAGGATGAAGAGGATTTTGCAAAAACCATGAACCTTATAAAAGACGTAGGGTTTGATGGCATATTTTCTTTTGTGTATTCTCCAAGAAAGTATACCGTTGCCTCCACGCTGGAGGATGTTGTGCCAAGAGAGGTGGCAAAAGAGAGGCTCCGCTATTTACAGGGTGTTCAAAAATCAATAACCCTTAATAAAAATAGGGAGATGGTAGATAAAAGGGTAGATGTTCTGGTGGAAGGGACGAGCAAAAACTCTGAGGAGGATTTAACGGGTAGGACAAGAACAAATAAAATTGTGAATTTCAAAGGTGACAGGGATATAATAGGTAAATTTGTTGAAGTCGAAATAGTAAAGGGCTATGCTAATTCCCTGAAAGGCGAAAGGCCTGAGATTAAGGAGGTATAAAAATGCTGAAGGAGATGAAGGTTGCAGGTATCACTGTCGATCCTTTCACCAATACCCCAATAGTGATCCTCAAAGACCTCGAAGAAAAGGATGTTCTCCCTATCTGGATTGGTCTTCTCGAGGCATCGAGCATTGCAACGGCTATAGAAAATATCCAGACCCCAAGACCTATGACACATGACCTTTTAAAAAATTTACTCGATAATCTGGGTGTAAAGGTTATCAAGATAGAAATTAACGACCTTAAGGATAACACATACTATGCATTGATACATTTAGATGTAGATAATAAGAGGCTTGTGATAGACTCAAGACCGAGTGATGCCATAGCCATTGCACTCAGAACCGGTGCGTCCATATTCGTAGAGGAAAATGTGATAAAGAAATCTGCGAAGGTTGATCTTTCACAAAAAGGTGATAAGGTGGTAACAGATACAGGCGAATGGGAGGACATTCTTGAGAACCTCTCCCCTGATGATTTTGGCAAATACAAAATGTAGCTTTGGTTTTTATAGTTTATATACAGAGATAGGTATGATAGACCTCCATACACACTCCCTATTAAGCGATGGTGAACTCCTGCCTTCTGAACTGGCAAGGAGGGCAAAGGTAAAAGGGTACAGAATCATCGGTATCTCAGACCACGTGGATATTACAAACATAGAAAGGGTTGTCCAATCCATTCTAAAAATCAGTGAAAAGATGGACTATTATGAGGATATAACGATTCTTCCAGGGATAGAGATTACCCATGTGCCAAAGGGGCTTATAAGGGAGATGATCGCCCTTGCAAGGAAACTCGGTATATTCTATGTTGTGGTCCATGGGGAAACAATTGCTGAACCGGTGGAAGAAGGGACAAATAGAGAGGCGATAGAAGGTGGTGCAGATGTACTTGCCCATCCTGGCATTATATCTGAAGAGGATGCGATGCGTGCAAAAGAGAAAAACGTCCTTTTGGAGATAAGCGGAAGGAAGGGTCATTCACTTGCAAATGGTCATGTTGGGAAGATGGCAAAAAAGGTGGGTGCCAGCCTTATATTCAATACGGATTCTCACAGTCCGTCCGATTTGATGAGCGAGGAGCAGGCAAGGAGGGTTGTATTAGGGGCAGGTCTTTCCGCAGAGGATTTTTATATGATGCAGAGAAATGCCATTGAACTTGTTGGAAAGGTTACAGGGGTTAAGGCATGAAGCTGTCTATCAGTGACAGTATAAAGGGGATACCCTATTACCCAAGGGCTATGGCATATGGCATGGATGAGGGATGGATAAGACTATCTTCCAATGAAAACCCGTTTCCACCATCCCCTGAAGTGTTTTCGAAGATCCTTGATGCCCTCTTCAATATGAATAGATATCCTGGCGGAGAGCCTGAGCTGAAGATAGCAATTGCTGAAAGGTTTATGGCAAGACCGGAACAGGTGGTCATTGGAAATGGTTCTAATGAGCTTATAGAGATGTCCTTGAAGGCTATGAAGCATGAGAAAAGAAATAAGGTTCTCATCCCTGAACCTTCTTTTGCATTTTACAAGATAGCATCGATGATCTATGGATATGAGATATGCAGTGTTCCGCTTGTAGATATGAAGGTGGATTTAAAGGCCGTAGAGAAACAGATAGACGAAAGGACGAGATTGGTTTTCTTGAATAATCCCCTCAACCCAACAGGAACAATTTTTGAGGAGAAGGCATTTAAACTCTTTTTAAGCGAAATACCGCCTGATATACTGGTTGTTGTGGATGAAGCATATGGAGAGTTTGTGGAGAGTAAAAAGTTTCCCCGTTCTGTTGAGCTTGTGAATGATTTTCCGGTTCTGGTGCTGAAAACATTCTCAAAGGCATATGGGCTTGCGGGTCTAAGGGTTGGTTATGGGATCGGGGGGGAGTCCTTGATCTCTTTTCTTGAAAGGACAAAACAACCTTTCAGTATCAATATGATAGCACTGGTAGGGGCAAAGGCGGCATTGATGGATGAAGCATATCTGAAGAGGGTGCTGGATAACAATAAAAAGGGAAAGATGTTTTTTTACAAAACATTGGGGGAGCTCTCTCTAAAATTCATTCCAACAGAATCGAATTTTGTTCTTGTGAAGATCGGGAAACAGTCAGAGGCCCTTTCAAAGAAGCTTTTTGAAGAGAAGATTCTAATAAGATGGATGGGGGCATACGGCCTTCCTGATTATATCAGGGTGACTATTGGAAAGATGGATGAGAATATACAGTTCATAGAAGCCTTGAAGAGAATGCTGTAGCCCGCCGGGTACCCCACTTGTGGATGGTGGAGATCGCTCGTCCGAGCGAAGCGATCATCTATATACTTAAGTGATTACTGAACATTAAACAAGGCTGTGATTCAGACAGTAGACCATAGACATTAGACTTAGGAGAAGGGAATGGGCAGAGATTACACAAAAATAAAGGCCTGGCAAATAGACACCAATGAATATGAAGAAATTTTGACACAAAAGGTCAGGAGGGTTTGAGGATACCCCAAGGGCTAATTTCTTACATAGAAAAGTCTGATGTCTAAAGTCTTGAGTCCAGTGTCTGAATTGCATTAAACAAGGAGCAAGGTGTCAGGAAAGTTAAAAACAAGATTAATCATTACGATTGATGGACCGAGCGGCGCAGGCAAGAGCACAGTAGCAAAGATGCTTGCGAGCGCCCTCAATTATAAGTATATTGATACGGGTGCCATGTACAGGGGCGTTGCATATGGATTCATGATGGAAAAAAATCCTGTGGAGATTGATAAATTTCTCAAAAACCTCTCTATCAAATTTGAGTTTGGAGAAGAAACAAGGGTTTTTTTAGATGGGAAAGACATTTCTGAGATGATAAGAGACCCTGAGGTATCTCTTCTATCTTCGCGTCTTTCGCAGAAAAGAAGTGTAAGGGGGTATCTTACAAACATGCAGAAGGAGATAGGCAGGGACGGCGGTGTGGTATTAGAAGGAAGGGACACAGGAAGTGTCGTATTTCCTGATGCCCATATCAAGTTCTATCTCGATGCGAAACTTGAAGAGAGGGCAAAAAGAAGATATCTCGAATTATCTTCAAAGGGTGTCAACTCAGAACTCCTCAGGGTAAAAGAGGAGATATTTAAGAGGGATAAGGTTGATTCAGAAAGAGATATATCGCCTCTCGTTATGCCAGAGGATGCGATATATATTGATACAACAGAGATAGATGCTGTTTCAGTGGTGGAGAAGCTATTAAAGATAGTAAGCAGTAAGTAGTAGACAGTATGCAGCAAAAACTTAGTGCCTACTGCTTACTCCTTACTTCTTGCTGATTATCTGATGGGTGAGTGATGGAAGTCTTGAAAACAAGGCACATAGGTTTTTGTTTTGGTGTAAAGAGGGCAATGAACATAGTTTTAAAAGAAGCGGCAAAGGGGAAGGACAAAATATATACAATAGGCCCGATAATCCACAACCCGCAGATGGTGGAGATTTTAAAAGAAAAAGGGATAACACCGGTTGGCGACATTCTTCATATTAAGGATGGGGTTATAGTCTTTAGAACCCATGGAATCAAAAAAGAGGAAGAGGAATATATTAAAAGAAGGGGTTTGAAAATAATAGATGCCACCTGTCCTTTTGTGAAGAGGGTAAGAAGGCATGCCATGTACCTTAGAAAAAGGGGCTACAGGGTGGTTATTGTGGGGGATAAGAACCATCCTGAAGTGAAAAGTGTATTGAGTTATTTGGATAATGATGGTATTGTATTACAAAAACCTGCTTCTATCGGGGCTAAAAAGATCGGTGTGGTCAGTCAAACCACACTCGATAAAGCAACCTTTTTGAATGTAGTGAGAGGTCTTATAGGGGAGGCGGAAGAATTGAGGGTTTATAATACGATTTGTGAAAGTACGGAAATCAGGCAAAAAGAGGCGGCAATACTTTCGGAAATGGTAGATGTAATGTTGATAATAGGCGGGAAAAATAGCTCAAATACAAAAAAACTTTATAGCATAGTGAAGGGGATGCAACCGAAGACATATCACATAGAGACAGAAGAAGATATAAAGTTAGGGTGGTTTACTGGTTTAAAGAAGGTAGGTATAACAGGGGGGGCTTCAACCCCTGATCTTATAATAGATTCTGTGGAGAGGCGTGTAAAAACTTTTTAGGGGGAATACATGTTAGATACCGGTGATACCGTGGCACAAAAAGAAAAAACACAAGAGGAGATGAAGGTACTCTATGAAACTTCTTTGAAAAGTTTACAGGAAGGGAACATTTTAAAGGGGAAGGTAATCAATATAAATGGTGAGACCGTAATTGTTGATGTCGGTTTGAAGTCTGAGGGGAAGCTTTATATTAATGAATTTATGGGAAAGTCCGGCGAGGCAAATGTGAATTTGGGAGATGAAGTGGAAGTAATGGTAGTGGGCAGGGAAAAAGAGTTTGGACTTCTTTTACTCTCAAAGCAAAAGGTAGATATTATCAGAACATGGCAGAAGATAAATAAATCCCTTGAAGAGGGTATTTCGATAGATGGTGATATTATATCAGAGGTAAAAAGTGGTTTTATGGTTGATATAGGGGTAAATGC
>Ga0209610_1002125_pt1 | contig 10014 bp, 4 predicted proteins | sample LakKivw275mmetaG_FD_184137 | JGI IMG/M metagenome (GOLD analysis project Ga0209610, IMG submission 184137) | Anoxic lake water microbial communities from Lake Kivu, Rwanda to study Microbial Dark Matter (Phase II) - Lake Kivu water 275m metaG... | ecosystem: Environmental > Aquatic > Freshwater >...
GTATATCCCTTGACAGGAACGGGTTGTTTTCTTTAGTTAAAAAATGTTAATCATTCTTGCCCATTTAATTGAAAGGAATTCTTATATCTTTGTAATAGATGTTTGGTTCTCAGGATAGATTTTCACTGAGCCATTTTAACCTAAACCGTCTCCATAAAAAAGCTGAAGAAACTCTTCAGCTTTTTTTTTGGCCAAAAAAAGCCCCGGGGTTGACCCGGGGCTCTCTTTTATAGGAGTCTGTCGCTTACTCAACAACCACTTTTTCAACCCTGACTTCCTTGCCGTCGTTCACTTTCAGGTAGTAAACACCTTTGGCAAACTGGCTGGCGTCAAGCTCTTCATTGTAGCTGTAAGCAGCTTTCACTTCGTTCCGGTACACAACCTGTCCCGAGATGTTGACCAGTTCCAGGATCATGTCGGCAGCCTCAGCGTTGGTGATGCTGACCGTGAATTTCCCGCTGGTCGGGTTCGGATACACATTCAGGCTGTTGGCCAGGTCATTAGTTTCAACACCGGTTCCGCGGAAACTCAGGTTAAGCAGATAGTCAACCGTCTGCGGCGGAGCCCAGCTGGAAACAATGACGAAGTAAGTGCCCTGATCGATCTTCTTGGTGAACTGGCCGCCGTTCGGACCGCTGGCCGAAGCCTTGCAATGATCCTTGGTCAGTTCTTCGGTCGGGCACAGGTCGAGTACATGGAGCCCGGCATAGGCACCGAGAATGTTACCATTCAGGTAGCCGTCATCGGCGACAATCGTAACAGTGTACACCTTGTCGTTACCGTCCATGTAGTTCGAGTACGGCGTGCACGGCGAGTAGTTATAGTCATCGGCAAACCCAACGGTCGTCCCGAAATGGTTCACAACCGGCAGGGTCAGCGGAATGGCATTCTGGCACACATCACCGTCAATCGGGTAGCTGACCAGGATGTTGAAGTAGAAGTCCTCGTACGCATGTTCTGCCGTCGGGAAGGTCAGCGGCCAGAAGATGTAGATCGTCTGTCCCTGTTCCATCACCGTCTGAACCTGTGAGGAAGCCCGGTTGTACGTGCAGCCTGCTTCCATGTCGTCGTTCGAACCAATCAGCGTGCCTTCGCAATCGGAATACACCCACAGGTAGGTATCCCATGCATAAACGGCATCGTAACCGGCATCCTGATGCGGATGGCAGCTGTTGATCGTCACGATCGAGAACTTGTCAGCCGTATACTTGTACCACGTGTTCTGGCCCGGTGCATGGTTCTCGCCGATCACGGCCGTTGCAGCCGTGTAGCAGCTCAACCCTTCACCCGTCAGCGGGACCTCCAGTACCTGGTCGCTGTACAAGCCGTAGGTGATCACGATCTTACCCGTCTGTACACCGATATCGGTCGGATTGAACAAAACCGAGAAGTTCAGGCTTGCGCCACTGGAACCCACGGTATAAGCCCAACTGCCGTCGTGAACTTCAAACGGATAGGTGTTCGTGTCAACCAGTGAGAACACCGATCCTACCAATTCCACCTTCTTGATCTTCAGAACCGAGATCCCGACGTTGGTCACGGCAAAATTCAGCGTGCCGCTGGCACCGACCTGAACCCCGCCAAAGTTACCCTCCTGAGGAGCCACCGCAATGATCGGGGCCGTGATCCTGGATTCAACGGCAAAGTTGTCAATGATCCAGTAATCGTAATCGTTCGAAGGTGACAACATCAGGAACTTGAACCACACGGTCTGGCCCTGGTAAGCATCCAGCGAAACAATCGCCTTCTGATACCCGTCCGTTTCCGCCGAAGGTATGGTCAAAGCCGTGGTCGCATAAATCACGGTCCAGTTAACCTGATCGGTCGAAACCAACAACTGCCTCGGGTCGTTCACGTTGGCTGCATCATGGTAAGCCAGTATGGCCGACTGCATCCAGGATACCACCGGGTCACCGCCCGTCACGTGGATCGGAGGCGTATTCACCCATACCGGGATCCTTACACCACCAATCACCTTCCGGTTCCTCATGTGAACCGACAAACCTTCATACTGCGTGCCCCAGCCGTCATACACCAGAACGCAGGCCGCATCCGTCCATTCGCTGCTCCATCCGTGAACCGCCGTGGTAGTGTTCATGTTACCACCGATCCGGCTGTAGCACCACTCATTGTTCGGAGCCGTCAAGCAATTAAAGTTCTGATAGTAAGGCGTCGGGTAAATCACGAGGGTCTGCCCGTTGATCGGGACCACCAGCGTTTTGCCCACTCCGTATTCCACAATCAGGTTGGTCGTTTCATCCCCGGCATTCAGCGGGCAGAAATCAACCCGTACATCCCGGCTGCCCCATCCCACGATGGTGAACGGAACGGCCGGCGGAGCCACAATGTGGAATTCATCCGAAGCCGGCGTGTCATCCAGGTACAGCGCCGTAATCGTAGCCGTGCTCACGCCTTCGTTGAAGATCGTGATGATCTGCGATTTGCACTGGCCCGGGATCACGCCTGTGATCGTGGCCGGATCCGGATCCGCGGTGATAATGACACCCGTGACCGGAACAATGTCAGCCTCTTTCCGCGGGGTGATCAGGCCAAAGGGACTGCCACAGCCCCAGCCCCAGTCGACGTTCGTCCGGACACCCGTATAGTACTGCGGGGTCGTCGGAATGACCTTGCCGATCAGCGGGCTGTTGAACACGCTCTGGATAAACCAGTCGTAATCACCCTTAGCATTGATCGTAGCCACATCCAGGTTGTCATACAACCAGTTCAGGTCACCGTGATAATCGTCAAAGGCAATCATCGGGGTGGTGATCTTCACCAGCATCGATTCATAGGCATTCGTGCCTGCATAGTAGCATTCGTCATAGAACTCGTCATACGTCAGTTCAACCGGCGTGACTACGTTGCCCGTCGAGGATTTCGTCGGCAGGTAGCAGCAGATCGGAATGAACTTCAGGGTGACACAGTCATAATAAAGCGTACCCATCAGGTTCGTCAATCCGGCTCCCACACCGTAAGCCGTGCTCGGCAAAGCGCCCAGCCGGTCTTCGATCAGGATCCCGCATTCGTCATCCTGGACAAATTTCCAGTTGCCCCCCGAACGGGTCTCTTCATAGGTCACATATACTTCTTCCGTCAAACGATAACGCCATACCAGCGGCTGGTCGCGCAACTCGCACAACGTGGCCACATCCACGTCGCAGATGTCCAGATAGAGCTTCTGCGAGCTGATGCAGCTGACATTGCCCGAATTGTCAACGGCAAAGGCCCAATAGGTCCCGCTGTACAACCCGTGCGTCGAAATGTAAACCGGCGTGTTGATGGCCGTGACCGTAGCCCAGGCACCCAACCGGGCGTTGACCAGGTCAGCCACGTCACCACTACTGGTCCAGTCGGCCAGGTTATACGAGGAAACCCACGGGGATACCCCGGTATTCAGGGCCGTCTCGTTCACAATGAACACGCGGCCCAGCTCGGTCGACTGAACGGCTACCGAGTCGGTGCAGTTGTAGGCCATCACGCTCCAGGTCGTCACCACCGGAGGCGTAACGTCCTGCCACGTCAGGCAGATCGTCCAGTCCTGGGTGATGGTCCGGTCCTGAGCCGTAACCACGCAGGTATGACACATGTTGTCACTGAAATCAATGTAGGTCCCCGCGCAGGCAGCCGTGTTGCAGCAAATCACCGCACCGCAGCTCAGACTGTACGAGTAGCTCATGTTCGTCAGGTTCGTACCGTTGGCCACCACCACATCAACCGTGTGGGCCGTGGTATCGATCCGGGCCGAGCCTACCTGCCCCGAAGCAAAACTCCAGGACAGAATGTCGGTCTCCTGGCACGGCGGATTCTGTACAATCACCGTCCAGAGAGCCGTGGTCACACCGTCCGGCGCCGTCACCTTGTAGGTGATCGGACCCTTCGTCCAGTCAACCGCCGTATGGTAATCCACGAAAGGATACTGCGAATTACCCGTGGACAACTGTACCAGGGCATCCGGGGTCACCGTGATGTTGTGGGGCCCCAGGCTGGCGATGTTCGTCGTATAGGGCAAGGTAATATATATACGTCTTGCATACGGATCGATCCGGTTCACCAGTCCGCAGCCGCAACCGCTCGTCGAGAACGTGAAGGCGCTGATCCCCGTGTTCGTGTTCGGGATCACGTTCACCGTCACAAAATATTCCACCGTCGAGCAGTTCTCGGCCCAAACCGTGTAAGCCACCGGCGTGGTGAAATCATTGGCGGTCACTCCGCTGACCTGCGGATACTGATCGTCCTCGCTGTGCGTCATCAACGCACCCGTGCTCAGCGTGAAGCTGGCTTTCAGACCGGTCACCAAACCGCGTGCTTCCCACGGGATCCACACCGTGACCGTCTTGGCCGTCTCGTTCACCGTACCCGTCTGATCCATGCCCAGACCGGTGTTGTAATCCGCATCAAACCAGTAGGTCAGCAGTTTCTTCGCGCTGTTCGCCGGAAGAACCGTCACCGTCACCGTGTAGGTCTTCACTACTCCCGCCTGCGAGGTAACCGTGAAGGTCACCGGGCTGGTGAAGTCGGCCACACCGGCTGCAGCGGGGCTAGGCGTTGCTCCCGGGCTCACCGTAAAGAAATAGTGCAGGTGCGCCACGTCGGTTCCGTATTTGACCGAAACAGCAATGTTCGTGCCCGTATAGGTCCCGGCCACTTCATAGAAACTATGACCAAAGCAGTACGGAAGTTCCGTCAGCTTGAAGCCGATCAGGTCGTTCCCCGTCAATGCGGATTCCTTGATCACCGTCACGTCATACCGCTCCTGCGTGCCGTTCTCGGCTACCACCACATAGGTCAGGGAATTCGAATGATCATTGTCCGTAACATCCGAAAACTGCGGAGTCAACGGCGGTACCGGTATGCCGCTCTCGGCGATGTACACGCAAGCATACTCGCTCTTGGTGAAATAGGCAATCAAATGGTGCAGGTCCGTGTTGTAAGGAACCGTCACGATCACCAGCTTCTGCGCCTGGTCGATCACACCCTGGTAAACCGCCCCAACCGGCCAGGTAAAGCCCCAGCCTGCGTTAAACGCCTCCTTGAACCCAAAGGTCAGCAGCTGCTTGGCATCGCTCCCGCTGACAGGCGTCACAAAATTAACGTCATACGTCCTGACCGCCCCGCTCTCCGAAGTCACCGTGATTTGGCTGGCTTCCGTCAACCCTCCCGCAGGAACGATCGCAAACGTCGCCAAATCCGAATGGGTCTCCGTATGCAACCCCAGGCTCGTAACCCCGTAAGGCACGTTGAAGGTCACCGTGCTCGTGCCGATCGTGCCGATCAGATGCCCGGTGTACAGACCCTGGCAGGCATCGCTCTTCGAGTAATCCGCGTCAATGCTTACCAGCAGGTTGGCCGTGCTGGCCGGAGCCTTCGTAACCGTCAACACCCATTCGCTCACCTCGCTCGGATCTTCCCCCTGGATCCAGAAATGGAACACATCCGGACCCGGGCTCAGCGGGTAAACGACCAAACCGGAGCAAATCTCGGCCGGAGGTGCCGGCACCGGGTTGGCCTGGTACATGCGAGCGTAGGGCGAAATCACCCACGTTGGGGTGAAGTTCAGCGTCGAATTGGGAACCGTGACCGCAATCGTCTGGGTGGCATAGTTGATGGTCTGCGTCGAACCCGTCACATTCACGTTGAAGGCCAGCAGATAATCCTCTTCACTCGGCACGCCCACAACCGGCAGGATCGAGTAAGTCTTCACCGCTCCCGACTGGGAGGTCACAATAAACGGAAGGGCTTCAGGAACCCCGTCGTTGTTCGCATCAAAATCGTAAATCGTAAAGGTCGTGTGGTCGCACGTGGCAAACGGGCTCAACGTAAAATGAACCGTGATCTCGTCCAGCACCGTGCCGTAAGGAACCGGGAACGTCACTGCCGTCCCCGCAAACGTGCCGGGATTGGTCCCAATCAACGGACTGTTCGCAGGCAGACACACCGAACCCAGCTTCCGCCAGCCCCCGCTGAACGACAACATGTCGTTCGCCGTCGAGGCCGGTGCCTTGCTGACCGTTACGTAATAGTACTCGAACGAATGGTTCTCCGCCTCGACCGTGAAGGTCACCAGGGCAGAGAAATCAATCGCCGTAACCCCCGAAACCGCTGGCGTCCCCAGCACGTTCCCGGGAGGTACCGGATTGTAATACACGTTCGAGAACGCACTCGATGTGAAGGTCGGAATCAATCCCGTCACAACCGTCTGGAACGGTACCGTCACCGTCACCGTCCGATTGACCGGGTCGATCACCCCCGTCACATCGCTTACCAGTGTCGGGTTCAGGGCTTGCGTAAACCCAAAACTCAACAACTGTTTCTCAGAGGAGCTCGTGTTTTGCGCCGAGCTCCATGCAAAACTCAGGGTTAGCATCACTGCCAAAACCCCAAGCAGCTTTCCGAAACGTAGATGTTTACTCATAATGTTACTAAAAAATTTAGTTAAAGTTTCAATAATTTTCTGTTTGAGGAGAAAACACACCTTTCCCCTATAATTCTGCTAAAATAGGCAATTTTCAAATACCGCCCATTAATATTGAGAAGTATTTGTCAATATTTTGCTACCAGCGGTATCCGTCTCCCCGGACCGAATGCCTTTGATGAAACCCTTAGCACAGGCGGAGCCTGGTACCTTTTAAACTCACTCCGGTTGATGAGGGATCTGATCCGGGAAACCAATTTTTCCGAAAAACCTTTATTTGCAATAGTCTGCAAGGATTCTCCCAATTCAAGGTAACGGTAAAGGATCGCATCCAGCACATCATATTCGGGCAGAGAGTCGCTGTCCTTCTGCCCGGGCCGCAATTCAGCCGAAGGAGGTTTTGTTAAAATATTTTCCGGAATTATTTCCTTTTCACGATTTATTTGCCTGGCCAGGCGGTAAATATCGGTTTTATAAACATCGCCCAGGACCGACAATCCGCCGTTCAGATCCCCGTAAAGGGTGGAATACCCGACAGCAAACTCGCTTTTATTGGAAGTGTTCAGGAGCAGCATGTCCAGCTTGTTGGAAAGTGCCATCAGGATCACTCCGCGCGCCCGCGCCTGCAGGTTTTCCTCGGTATTATCCGGCGGATGGTTTTTTAAACCGGGTTCCAGCTGCTTTATAAAGGCATCGGTCACCGGATCGATCGGTATAGTCAGGTATTCAATGCCTAAATTTCCGGCCAAGCGGACCGCATCGGTAACCGAATGCTCCGAGGAATAACGGGAAGGCATCAAAACAGGCTTCACATTCTGATTTCCGAGGGCTTCACAAGCCAGAACCAATGTCACGGCGGAATCAATCCCTCCTGACAGTCCCAAAACCGCCCGCGAAAATCCCGTTTTTGAGAAAAAGTCCCGGATCCCGAAAACCAGGGCCTTATGGATCATTTCCAGCCGGTAATCCTCATCGGAGCCGTGCCTGTCCGGTTCCACACGGTGAACTGGCGGTTTGATCAGCTTATCGGTTTCATAGAACCTCAAATCTTCGGTAAAAGGCTCGAAACCATCAACCCGGTTCCCCTTGCTGTCGATCACCGCGGATGAACCGTCAAAGATCAGTTCGGCGTGAGCGCCGACCTGGTTGCAATAGACCAGGGGCAATCCATAGCGCCTCACCGTATGGAAGAGCACTTCCTGCCTGTCAGCCAGCCGGTTGGCGGCAAATGGACTGGCCGAGATATTAATGATCAGGTCGGGTTTCTGACCCATGAGTTGATCCATAGGAGAAACCGGGTACAAGCGGTTATTCGAAAAGACGTTCCCGATCGGTTGGTCATCCCAGATATCTTCGCAAATGGTGAGTGCAATCCTGACTCCTTTCAATGTGACAATCCTGAAGTCCCGGTTGGGTTCAAAATACCTATACTCATCAAAAACGTCATAGGTCGGGAGCAGGGTTTTATAGCGGACATCCTGTATCCTGCCTCCGGCCAGCAAACAGGCGGCATTGAACAGTTTTTTTCCCTTCTCCCCGGGATTCAGAGCTGGTGTGCCTGCAATGATGGCGGTTTTATCAGATAACCCGGCCAACTCCTGGATCGTCTTTTCACACTGCCGGATGAAATCCTCCTGCTCCAGTAAATCAAGCGGGGGATAGCCGCAAACAGACAATTCCGAAAATACGATCAGGTCGGCACCGGCCTTCTCCGCCCTGAGGATACACTCCCTCATCTTGGCCAGGTTGCCTTCGAAATCGGCAATCCTGAAATTCTGTTGGGCAAGGGCTATTTTCATGGGTTAAAATATCAGGCCTAAACTTAATCCCAGCTGATTGATCCTTACGTTATCAGGTGTCCGGATGTCATTCTCAGTGGTCACGTCAAGGAAGGTGTTTGTGTAAACTGCAAGCACCTGGAGCGCCAGCCCGTTGCCAAAGGAGTAGATAAAGCCCGCCCCTGCATGATAGGCCAGGTTGAAACCGGCAACACCCTGCAAGAACTCCTCTCTCAGGATCTCTTCCTTCCTTACCGTAATGGCAGCATGAGTCCTGATCATCGGATCGAGTCCGACTTCGCAGAAGAGGGTCGTATAGCCGATCTCGGGTAAGTTGAACTTCATGGCTACCGGTATCTGCACGTACCGGAGGCCGTAAATCAGTTTTGACCCGGAGGCAAGGGTGTCCTGGCCCGAAGACCGGTCCAGGATGACCGGTCCGGAAAAGAAAAGGCTTCCACCGGTCAGGTTCCAGTTGACTCCAAGAGACAGAGCGCCCCATTTTTCATATTGATAGTTCAGCCGCATGCCCAGGCTGATTCCCGGCCTGACTGTGTCACCGGTCAAATGATCCTGCCCGGCATGGAACCAATTCAGGTGAGGTTCTGCCTGGATCATCAGGCGAAGAGGCTTTTCATTCGGCTGTGCAGGCAAGCTGATTGCGGGAATCAGAAAAAACAGGAGGAACATGTACTTACGGCTGTTCATGGGCCAGACAAGATTTTCTCTATTTTTAACGTTAGTTAGACCGGGTTAGTATTCTATGATTATGAACAACATCTTTCAGCGATCTTTTACAAAAATAGGCATATTTGGACTATTCCTGATGATGACTCTTTACGGATGCCGGCGGACTGAGCCATCAGGACCGGGCGGGCTGTTCAGGTTCGATGAATGGCTGACAACCTGGCCTGCGAGGGGCTGCGGGGATTCGTTAAAAAACAGGTATCCCGAACTGGTTCCTTTCTTTAGCGTTTACAACAATCAGGTTATCGGGATCGGGCCGGATACAATGCCAGGGTATCCCGGACAACTGCTGGAATTCCTCCAAGATCCTTCAGTCAGCGAAACCAATCGGATGATCGGGACCAATCAGTCCCACTTTCAAAATATCCTGAAGGAAACCGTCAGATCCTTGTCCCGAATCCGCAAGGTCCTTCCGGATGCTGATGTGCCCGCGGTTGTTACCTTCGTTGGCGGATTCAATCAGACTTTTGTGACCCTGCCGGGTATCCTGGGCGTTGGCCTGGAGCATTACCTGGGAGATACCTGCTCACTGTATACCAGGCTGGGAATGCCCGGCTATCTCCTGACCCAAACCAATCCGGAAAACCTGCCTGTTAATGCAGTCAGGGCCTGGATCAGCTCCGAAATGCCTGAACCAACGCCCGGTTCCACATTCCTGGATCATCTGGTTCACGAAGGGATCCTGTACTACCTGTCTGAAAGAGTAATGAAAGGAAAGGTAACGGGGAACCTGTTCCATCAAACTGAGAAACAATCGGACTGGTGCAGGGAGAATGAAAAGGCCATGTGGAAATTCCTGGTCCAGCGTGAAATCCTGTTTTCGACCGACCGGTTTACCATCCGGAGGTTTTTTGATGAAGCACCTTTCACCCGCGACTATGGGCAGGACTCTCCCGGGCAAACGGGAAAATGGATTGGTTACCGGCTGGTCGCCAGCTATGTCAAAAAAAATCGCTGCCGGCCGGCGGAGCTGCTAAGGGAGACGGACAGCCGGAAAATTCTGTCTCTGGCCGGTTATCATCCGTAAACTTTTTTTCCCCATTTTTGTATATAATAACCATAGAGGAGAACAAT
>Ga0209610_1002127_pt1 | contig 10001 bp, 9 predicted proteins | sample LakKivw275mmetaG_FD_184137 | JGI IMG/M metagenome (GOLD analysis project Ga0209610, IMG submission 184137) | Anoxic lake water microbial communities from Lake Kivu, Rwanda to study Microbial Dark Matter (Phase II) - Lake Kivu water 275m metaG... | ecosystem: Environmental > Aquatic > Freshwater >...
CTCTTTTACCTGTCCCGTAAGGATACCTGCCTGGATCGCGGCTCCGAGCGCGACGGATTGCATGGGGTCGATCCCACCCTCGGGCTTCTTCCCCAAAAGCCGCTCGAACCGCTCACGGACGATTGGCATCCGCGTCGGCCCGCCGATCAGGATGACCTTAGTGACCTCAGCGGGTGTGAGCTTCGCATCCCTGAGTGCCTGTCGAATCGGTGGCTCAAGGCGCCGCAGGGTCGGCTCACTCAACTCCTCTAGTTTGGCTCGCGTCAGCGTCTCCTCAAGGTGCTTCGGCTCGCCCCTGGCGCTGGAGATGAAGGGTAAATTGATCGTCGTGGTGAGCGAGGAAGAAAGCTCGATCTTTGCACGTTCCGCCTCGTCCCGTATCCGCTGCATCGCGGTGAGGTCATTTCGCAGATCGATCCCTTCCTTCAGCTTGAACCGCTCCACGAACCAGTTGATCAGTGCGGTGTCGATGTCCGTGCCCCCCAGCTGGGTATCGCCGGATGTGGAGAGCACCTCGAAGACACCTTCCCCAATGTCCATGATCGTGACGTCAAAGGTACCGCCGCCAAAATCGAGCACGGCAACCTTATATTCACCCTCCTTGCCTAGCCCATAGGCCATCGCCGCGGCGGTCGGCTCATTGATGATCCGTTTCACCTCGAAGCCGGCGATCTCACCGGCATCCTTGGTCGCCTGTCGCTGGTTATCATCAAAGTACGCGGGCACCGTGATCACCGCGGCATCGACGGTCCCGCCTAAATAGGACTCCGCGTCCGTCTTGATCTTCTGCAGGATCATAGAGGAGATCTCCTGCGGCGTGAACTGCTTGCTCGCCGTCTTCACGAAGATCTTCTCCGCGGAGCCCATTTTCCGCTTCACCTCGCGCACCGTGCCCTCCGGGTTCACCACGGCCTGCCGCTTCGCCGTCACGCCGACCAATCGCTGTCCGTCTTTCGTAAAGGCGACCACGGAGGGGAACATCTTCCCACCATACGCGCTGCCCTCCGCACTCGGAATGATCTTGGCGTCGCCACTCTCGTCGATAAATGCCGCCTCTGAGTTCGTGGTACCAAGATCAATCCCTATTATCCGTCCCATTTTTCTGAGTACCTCGCTTTTCCTATTCTACTAAAGCGTACAACCTCATGCATGCCTGCCTGCATGCTGACCGTAAACCGTAAAAAAGGAAAAAAGTAAAAAAAGAGGAAAAGGGAAAAAAGGCTTAGTATTCCTCTTCCATGCCGCCCATGCCGGGACCGCCGGGAGGGCCGCCGCCTGCCGGCATCTTTTGCTTGCTCGACGCGATCACGTCATCGATCCGCAGGATCATCACTGCTGATTCGGTTCCTGAGCTGATCGCTTGCGTCTTTACCCGTAGCGGCTCGATCACACCTGCCTCGAGCATATCGGTCGGCTCGCCCTTGAAGACGTCCAAGCCGGCGTTCTTATCGCCTCGCTCATGTGCAGACCGCAGTGCGACGAGCATATCAATGGGGTCCAGGCCGGCATTCTCGGCCAGTGACCGCGGAATAACCTCGATCGCATCCGCAAATGCCTGGATCGCGAGCTGTTCACGGCCACCCACACTCGCCGCGTATTCGCGCAACCGGAGCGCCAATTCAATCTCCGCAGCGCCACCGCCTGCAACGTACTTGCCATCCTCTATGGCGACGCCAACGACCCGCAGCGCATCGTTCATGCCGCGCTCCAGCTCGTCCACCACATGCTCGGTACCGCCACGGAGCAGGATGGATACGGCTTTCGGATTCGAGCAGTCCTCGACGAAGGTCATCTCCTCGCCACCGATCTTCCGTTCCTCCACGAGTCCCGCGGCGCCGAGGTCTTCGGGTCGAATTTCTTCCAAGCTCATCTGAATCTTACCACCGGTCGCGCTCGCCAGCTTCTTCATATCGCTCTCCTTCACCCGGCGCACCGCAAAGATGCCTGCCTTTGCGAGGTAATGCTGAGCCAGGTCGTCGATCCCCTTCTGGCAGAAGAGCACGTTCGCACCGCTCTCCCTGACCTTCTGCACCATCTCCTTGAGCATCCGCTCCTCCTCTTCCAGGAAGGACTTCAACTGCTCTGGCGCGGTAATCTCGATCTTCGCATCCACCTCGGTCTTCTCGATCTCCAATGCGGAGTTAATAAGCGCGATCTTGGCGTTCTTCACCGTCTTTGGCATACCCGGGTGCACCCGCTCCTTGTCGATTACCATGCCCCGGATGAGCTTCGTATCCTCGGTGCTGCCACCCATCTTCTTCTCGAGCTTGATGTGGTCGATGTCGATCTTCTTCACGCCCTTTTCCGCGATCATCTTCACCGCGTCCACGGCGAGATCGGTCAACATATCTCGTGAGATTCCCGCGCCCTTGCCGGTCAACGAGGTCACGCCGATCTTCTTGAGGGTCTTCGTATCAGTAGGCGCGACATTGTGCGCAATCCCCTTCAGAATCTCATACGCCCTTTCCGACGCCATCCGATACCCTGTCGCGATCAATGTGGGATGCACTTCCTGCTCCAGCAGGTCTTCCGCTTGCTTCAGCAGCTCACCGGCGAAAACGACCGCTGTGGTCGTCCCGTCACCGACCTCTTCGTCCTGCGTCTTCGCGATCTCCACCATCATCTTCGCTGCGGGGTGCTCAATATCCATCTCCTTCAAGATCGTCGCTCCATCGTTCGTAATGACGACATCACCCATGGAATCGACGAGCATCTTGTCCATTCCCTTGGGGCCGAGCGTGGTCCTGACGGCATTGGCAATCGTCTTCGCGGCAAGAATGTTCCTGCTCTGCGCGTCCCGTCCTCGTGTGCGTTCACTCCCTTCTCTCAAAACCAGAATTGGTGTACCACCTAATTGAGCCATAGCTATTCATTCACCTTTGCTGCATAGTATATACCTGTAGTTCTATATAAAGATTGAGTGAGCAGTGCATGGCACGACGTGGATCGAGAGCGGCAGGGCTACGGACGCGAGAGGCCGGGGCATGATGAAGGGCGGGTTTGACGAGCAGCTGCTCAGCAGGACGGTGAAGGCGCTCAATGTACATCTTCCCGCGGAGCGGAAGACGCTGGCTGCATTGCTCAGTGAGGAGAAGCCGGCGATACAGGGGCGCAACGGAACACTCCACCGGCTCATGCGAGCCGAGCTGGAGGAGCTAGCGCAGCGCATTCCGAGGGAGCTGCACGGGCAGTTGAAGCTCCCGATCTATCTTGAACTCACTTCGGATTACGGGCGCGGGATCGCGAGGGTTCAGGGCAAGCTCGAGTGCGCGATCGTGCGCGCTATTCTGGGCAAGGAGCACGGCGGCGGTGGCGAGGACGGACGGGACGATCTGCTCTTTATTTACCGGGATGACGTCCGCCGACTGCGGCGCACATTGCCCACCACGACTGATTATGCCTTCTTTTACTCCGCTCCTCTGTAGCTGCGGCGCTCGCTCGCTTTCGTAATCTTTAAGTAACAGGGGAGCGAAGAGAGGATTAACCTAGCTAAAAGGCAGGTCGAGCGATGGCAGAAGGATTAGTGGTTCGTGATTATCTCTATGCGCTGCGGTTCTACCTCCTCTTCGTTCTGCTCCTCTTTGCTGCTGCCACGGTCATCGGCTATCAGGGCTTCTTCAGCGAGCTCTTCAGCGAGTCCTTGGAGTGGCTGCAGCAGTTGAGCGAAGGGATTGAGGAGTTCACGGAGCTCTATCCCTCCTGGCTCATCTTCATGGCCTTCTTTATCGTGATCTTCTTGAATAACGCCTTCACCTGCTTGCTCAACATCGTCGCCGGGCCGCTCATCGGCATCTTCCCGCTCTTCTCCACGGTGATTAATGGCGGGTTACTCGGGTGGTTGGCGCAGGAAGAGGGCTTAATCGTCTTCCTCGCGGTCGTCCCGCACGGCATGTTCGAGCTGCCGGCGTATTTCATTAGTGTTGCTATCGGGCTGCGATTAGCGCGCGAAGCGGTCAAACCGAGAGGTGAGCGGCAGTTGAGGCTGCGGTTGGGAGAGGGGTTACGTGCCTACCTCCATCTGATCATTCCGCTACTTCTTATTGCGGCGCTCATCGAATCGGGCTTGATCGTGATTGGCTTGCTCATCATGCCGTAGGTGCCAGGGTGATGCGAATTAGAGAAGGTGTTTATCTGTACCGAGAGCGGGGCGTGTTCGACTCAAATACGTACGTGCTTCAGGACGAGCTTGTTATGCTGATCGATCCAGGCCTCGAGACGTATCTTGCGCCGAAGCAGCAGGAGCTGGAGCGCGATGGCATCGATCTGGCGGAGATTGACCTAATCGCGATCACGCACCTTCATCCCGATCACTGTGGCGCGACCGCGGCGCTTCGAGATCTTACCGGCGCGAAGGTCGCACTGCATCCCCTACAGGATAGGTATCGCGAGCTCATGAGTGAGGAATCCCGGCGCCACCTTGGCGTTGGTATCACGCGGATGTTCAGTGCAGACATCGAGCTGGGCGAGCGGGTGGAGCTGGGACGCTACGCGGTGGAGGTCATTCAGACGCCGGGTCATTCCCCCTGCAGCGTCTGCTTCTATGCGCAGGGAGAAAAGATACTGGTCTGTGGTGATCTGGTCTTCGTGCAGGGTGTGGGGCGGACCGATCTGCCCTTCGGTGATCTAGAAGCGCTGAAGCGCTCGATCGAGCTCGTCTCGAAGCGGGAGACCGAACTCCTCTTACCGGGGCACGGTCCAGTGCTTCGGGGGCAGAGCGCGATCTCGCGTAATTACGACTTCATCAAAGCGGCCTATTTCAACGCGGTCTGGTGACCGGTGCGCTGCACTGCACCACCTCTGCCAGGTCAGTGAGGAACAACTGAATCGCCTCCTCGTCGAGGTGTGGCATGATCACCATCCGGAGCGCTCTGGGCTTGCGAGTAACAGAGACGCGCCAATGCCGCGCATCCAACGCCTTCGCCACGCGCGACACTTCAGCTTCGGGAAGCTGCAAGGTGAGGACGTTCATTACCGGCTCGATCACCGGTGGTATGCCCAGTGCCTTCGCGCCGTCCACCAACATCACGGTCAAGCGCATGCATTCGGCGACGATGGCCTTCAGGCCTTCCCGCCCCAGGAGCTTAAGCACTGCATAGGTTGCCGCCGCGGATGCCCCACTCCTCGTACCGGTGAGTGAGCACTGCTCCTTCGTGGTGAGATACGGTGTGGAGACGACGAGCTCATCCAGATACGACCCATCGCGGAAGAGCAAGCAGCCTGCGGGAATCGTGCTCATCAGCATCTTATGCGGATCAGCCGAGAGCGCACTGACGCCCTTCAATGAAAAGTCGAACTCGTACCGCTTTTGGAGGAATGGAATAACGAATCCGCCGAAGGCGGCATCGACGAAGAGGAAGAGATCACGCTCCACGGCGAGCTCGGAGAGCGCGGGTATCGGGTCGATCTGCCCGAATTCGGTCGTTCCCGCAATGCCGACCAGTGCAATCGTTTGCTTATCGATCAGGCGCTCCACCGCGGCTATATCGACCCGTAAGGCCTCATCCACCGCGGCCTGCCGTACTTCGAGGCAAAGGATGTCCGCGATCTTCTCGAACGAGAAATGAGCAGTCTCGGGCACGATGATATTCATCGTCGTGAGCCCTTCCTTCCGTTTCCGGTTCCGTATCGCGCGTATCGCCTGGATATTCGATTCTGTGCCACCGGTAGAGAGATAGCCGGCTGCGTGCTCATTGCCGAGCAGCGCGCCGACCATCTGGATCACCTTCTCCTCCATCTCCTTCGTGCCGGGGAAGAGTCCCCAGTCGCCGAGATTCGATTCGAGGAATATGGCATGCGCATACGCCGCGATAGGATGTGGGTAGGTGCACATTGAGCTGAAGATCCTGCTATAGGAGAGATCTTTGAGCTTCTTCTCCTGCAGGAGTGCCTCCACCGCTTCCCTGCTCATACCCCGCTCTTCCATCTGCGATTCACCCCCCTCAGGCACCTGTAGACCAGGAGGCCTCTACTCAGTAGTTTACAGCTCGTACCTTAATAGTTGGGGCTGCGCTGCGTCGCACCGTGTGCAACCGAGAAAGGAAAGCGAAGGTGATTTATGGATACAATGCCTTATTCCAGATCATATAATTCCGGTGAGGTTTGTTTCAACTATCTGGTCTATCGTACCAGGAAGGGGTGATACGCCATGGAAGATTGTAGGAGCTACGTGCGCGCTATTAGCGCGGCACTGGGTTTAGAACGCGAGCCCGTTGGGGTTACCTTCACGGACGATGAGCCCGCGGTGGAGGTCGAGCCGGGCGCTTATACGGTCTGCGGCGCGATCCATAAGGCCGCGTCGGGAGGAGTAATCCGCCTTTCGGAGGAGTTCTGTGCGTGTTCAGGCGGTAAAGCGCATATTGGGCTTACCCAGCGAGTTGAAATCCCGTGGAAGCTGCTCGTGGAGGGTGAGAAGCTCTGGTGTGATGTGAAGACGGCAGTGCGATCACATGCAGCGGTGGAGAAGCGGGCGAAACCGCCCGTCGGGCTTGCGCACTCGGTCTTCCTCTATCCCGTTCGCGCAGGTGTCTTTAAGCCTGACCTGGTGCTCATGCTCGTCAACGCGGAACAGGCGGCGCGGCTCATCACGCTGGTTCAGTATTGGGACGGCAAGCTGCCCTCCTTCGAGATGCGCGGCCCCCTCTGCTGGAGCGCGATCACGTATCCGCTCATCTCCGGCGAGTTCAACCTGACGGTGGGCGATATCAGTGCGCGGCGGATGGAGCAGTGGGAGCCCGAGCTCTTCGTAGCTGCCATCCCCTGGGAGCGTGTACGAGGTATCGCTGAGGCGGTTCCCTGCAGCACCGCTGGCACTGCGGAGCCGTCTGATCGGTTTCGACGAATGACCGAGCGAATGAGAGAACAGCGATCAACTCGCTGAGTGATCACTGCGCTCAACTCACGGACCTGTGGCAAGCAGAGGTAGCTAGTTAGCGACCCAGCAACTTAGAAAGGATCGTCTTTCTGGTCTCGCAGCGCTCGAGGAAGGCGCAGCGATCACAGGGCGGATTCGCGCCTTTCTCGGGGAAGAAGCCAGCCTGTACCTTTTTTACTCGACTCAGCAGTTGAAATGCCAGCGCTCTATCCCGTTTCTTGATAGCCGCCTCCCGAAAGTCTGCAGTTCGGACGTATTCCACGAAGCCGCGCTGCACGATCGTTTCGAACTCCTCCTCAATGAGCATGGCGTAAGCGGCCAGCTGCATTCGATCGCTCGGCCAGACGCCGTACTCCGGACTCCGGCCCGTTTTGATCATGCTTGGGATGAGCTCCGCTTCAGTTCGGATCAACTTATCCACGCTCCCCACCATGCCCAAGCGTGGAGACAGGAGGGTGCGCTCACGATCGAAGCTATACGCACGTTCCAGCTCGATGACGGTTCCTCCTGCTTTGAGGTTCGTGAGCCATGGAGTCTCCCTGAAGCGCTCAACGAAGGAGTGCATGACCTCTTCGAAGAGCGCCATCTCAACTGATTGCAGCTCCGCACGGTAGATCCAGGCAACGCCGTCCAGACAGTCCGCAACGGTCTGCACGAACGAAGCCATCTCCGGTTCATCCTCAGTTTCTTGCACGTCCAGTGACGCGAGCAGCTGGGGCAGGTGAAAGCCCACTTCTTTCCAGAGGAGATGCTCGATGGCCGCTCGCTCTCCACCCGCCGTGATCCCGGGCTGCTCATGACCGCGAGCAGCGAAATAGACGAGTCGAGGGCAGCGCAGGTAGCGGGTTAGCTCCGATACCTTAATGAGTGCTGAGTGATCCTGATTGCTGGCGCGCATCGCTCACACCGCACCGAATAGTTTAAATATATCGGGCTTCATGATATAACAAGCCATAAGGAAGGGGGAGTCAAGAGGGATGTTCGAGGCTAAAATAGATGCGACGGTGTTGAGAGAATGTATTGAGTCGATAACTGCGGTGGCGGATGAAGCGAAGTTACGACTAACCGAAACAGGCTTGAAGCTCCGCGCGGTGGACCCGGCGAATGTCGCGATGGTCTCCTTTGACCTGGCGCGCGATGCCTTTGCGGATTATCAATTTGCCAAAGAGGGAGGTGCGGAGGAAGGTGCGGCCATCGAGATCGGAATTGATTTCCTCAAGCTCCTCGGGATCCTCGGCTTCGGCGGACGTGAGGACGTGCTCTTGAAGCTCGATGAGCGCGCGCAGAAGCTCCACACCCGAATGGGCAGTCTCGCTTATACGATCTCCCTGCTCGATCCCGCGGCGTTACGGAAAGAGCCGAAGGTGCCGGAACTTGAATTTCCCATCCAGGTGGTGATCGAGACGGAGGAGTTCAGGCGAACCATTCGCGCGGCGGAGAAGATTGGTGATCATATCGTGCTGGGCGTTGACGGCGACGAGTTCTATATGGAAGTGGAGGGCGAGATGGACAAGTTGCGGTTAGGGCTGCGGAAGGAGCAGCTGATCCACCTCACTCCGGGCACACTCCATTCACTCTATTCGCTCGATTACGTCGCGGCGATGAGCAAAGGTATGAGCCACGCGCCGCATATCACCCTGAATCTCGGGAAGGATTATCCCTTACAGATCGATTTCGAGGTCGCGGACGGTAAAGGTAAGGTGAGCTACCTACTCGCGCCTCGCATCGAATCTGAATAAGGCTAGTGGTTATACGGCGGGTCGTGGGAGCGTGAGTCTGGCTCAGCGGCCCGTCACAGGAGCATGGAAGAAGGAGTACACGACGGAGTTCAGCTCTGCTTCTACCCGTTTCTGAGTGCTGCAACGCGGTACGCAGCAGCGAGTGGAATCCGCGTGGAGGACTTACTCACCTCCGCGGCCTTCGAACGCGCCCGCGTACGGGGTAGGGACCGAATCCGCGATGCGCTCCGTGAAGGCACGATTCGCACGCCCGTGATCATGAGCACAGCGCAAGCGGAGCTGGAGCTGTTGTCCTACCCCTTTGCGCGCATCCTCGTCTCCTGTATCGGTGATGCGCACCTTCTCCGCCGTTACGCGCTCGCGGAAGCGAAAGGCGCGTACCAGCGTCTGTTGGAGGAGTTTACCGCGGCGGGCAGCAGGGAACCCGAGTGTCTGCACGCGTTTGCGAAGGAGTTCGAGATTCCGGTCCGGTACGTGCGAGCACCGCCCGAGCCGGCGCAGGTGCTCATCCCGTTCGAGCAGTACCTGCACCATACCGTGAATCTGCGCGATAAGCGCTGGAAGCTGGTGAATCGCGGTCTGGAGCAGGGTGAGGTGAAGTTGCGACCAGTCGAATTTCTGCGCATCCTCCAGGAAGCATTTTATGAACGGATCAAACGTGACCTACCGTTGAAAGTACCACCGGATTTCTGCACCTCGGTGCGCACCTACATGCAGGAGCTGCAAACGGAGCTCGCGGCACACCGCCAGCAGCTGGGTGATCGCGAGCTGGCAGGCGAGCTGGGTGTGCGCGAGAAGGACCCGGGCTCCTTCCCACCGTGCATTACCGCGATCCTGGGCAACTTGCGCGAGGGGGTGAACGTGCCGCATACCGCGCGGTTCGCGGCGACCGCGTTTCTCCTGAATATCGGCTTGACAGTCGATGAGGTGATCGAGCTCTACCGTAACTCGCCTGATTTCGACGAGGAGCGAACACGGTACCAGGTGGTGCATATATCAGGCGAGCAGGGAAGCACGCGCTATTCCGCGCCATCGTGCGACACCATGCGCACCTACGGGAACTGTGTGGGAAATGATGAGCTGTGCGAGCGGATCACGCATCCCCTGAGCTATTATAAGCGTAAGCTGTGGCTGAAGCGAAAGACGGCGGCGCAAGCAGGAGAAGAAAAGGCTTAGACTGGATAGGATAGGAGGTGCAAGGTAGATAGATGAAACGGTATACCTACAAAGTAGAGTTCTTCCCGATACAAGAGTTACAGGTAGAAACGGGCATCCATACGGCGAAGATAGAAGCGAAATTGAATGATTATGCTGCGCGCGGATGGCGATTGCGCGAGACCGCCTTATGCGGCCAGCTGGGGTTCATCTGCATTTTTGAACGAGAAGAAGAG
>Ga0209610_1002128_pt1 | contig 10000 bp, 10 predicted proteins | sample LakKivw275mmetaG_FD_184137 | JGI IMG/M metagenome (GOLD analysis project Ga0209610, IMG submission 184137) | Anoxic lake water microbial communities from Lake Kivu, Rwanda to study Microbial Dark Matter (Phase II) - Lake Kivu water 275m metaG... | ecosystem: Environmental > Aquatic > Freshwater...
AAAATAAAGAAGCAGTCAGTAATCAATATAAGGCTGATAGCTGAGGGGGCTGATTGCTGAAAGCTACCAGCACTATCCTTGTCTCCATTTTTTAGCTATAATTAAGCCAAATATGCCAGCGTAGCTCAGGGGTAGAGCAGCGGTTTCGTAATTCTAGGCTAGGTATGACAAATAGTGGTTTTACACACAAATTAGTCTTTTTGTGTTAGTTGCTAAAAACCCATTTTGTGCCTAGGGTAATGTTTAGTGACAACCAGTCCTTTTTAATTTAACGCCAAAATAACGCCATTTTTCTACCTACTCATCAGGCAAAGGCAGAGAGTTTCGTGGTATGATGTAGGGAGTGAGACCTGATATTATTCTATGCTTGATTATCCCGGTGGCAATCTTCGTTTACGCCTTACGTCATCCTGATATTGATGACTGGCGTGGTCATTAGTGTGATTGAGGCATACCCGGTCAGTGAAGTTTGAGGATAGCTTGAGGCTCTATTGGAGGCTCTCATAACTTAGTAATAGTGTAGCAAGTAATCGAACACCTTCCTTCTTGTAGGGAGTTTCAGGACGTTGCTTCGTTGTGGTCTTTTTACCCTCCAGTTCACCAAAAGTGAAGTCTAGTATTTATGAAAAGATAGCTATCAAAATAGCAATTATGCCGAGAACAACAATCCAACCAAATCGATGCATCCAAGGTTTCGGGTTAGAGGTTAAGTAAGGATTCAAATCTCTGCCTTTTAATTCAGTCCCATAGCCACAGACTGAACAATGGTAGAAATATTTAGTGCTGTAGGAAAAGAGGGGTATCCAAAAAACATGTCCATAGCGATAGATTAGGCTTATATGAAAGTCTCGTTCCTTTTCGCAAGTAGGGCAATATCTGCGGTCAACTCTCCCTAGAGTTATCTTGTTGCCCTTCTCACCAAATATAATCATGATGCCATTATAGCGAGAATTAGCCTCGTCACTCTCTATTACTCCGACAGGCTAATACTGTCTATTAGTGACACTACCTGTGCCTCATCTTCGGAAGTTGCGTCATACTCAGTAAAGATGTCTACACAGGTGGAGCCCTTAACAAATATTATGTCCATCTTATAAGTATCATATTCAGGGTCATAGGCCTTTACATACCCCGCTAATTCGCCAGCCACAACCATTGTCCCGCTCTCAGTTGGCTCAAATGTAGCATATTTGGTTGCTATGGCTATTAGGGCGTCCCTGTCATTTTCTTTGCCCTTCAGTTCAGGGAAAACATCGCCATAGTATATCTGCACAAAATCATAGTCCGCGTTATCTGTATATCCAATTAGCCCCGACTTCGTGCCATCGCTTTCCTCATATGTGCCGTATGGGTCGTCAGCGCTACGATACCACCCTTGTGGGACGTAACCAACGATGGGCTTCACCATCCCAGAGGGAAGGCCACACCCATAGGTAATACTTGATAACAATAGAGTGGTAACTAGCACCAGCATAATTATTCCTTTAGCCCTCATCTTCGCCTCCATTTATTCATTATAGATGCTTCAATAATTCCACCACCCTCCGGGAGGCTCTGGACCTAACGCAACGGCAATAATAGACAATATAACTAAAACAACCAACGCAAGACCAAAAACAGAGCCTCTCTCTAACCTTATTCCCAGCTTGGCACGCACCCACTGAGGAATAAAGGCCATCAGAAAAAAGGCTATTCCTATGATAATAGTTACTATATCCACAGCAAGTTCAGAAACCAACCCAGACTCTGCGAAATATTCGAGTCCTGTTATCGCTGAAAAGATGCAAAGAAGACCAAGGATACCACTAATCACTCGCAGTGCTGCATTATATGTGACGTTTTCTTTAACTTCTTGTCCTATGACCACTCGCACACCACATTTCGGGCATATCTCAGTTAACGGAGTTGTGGGTGCACCACAATTAGAGCAAAAGCTGGTGCCTCTAATTGGTCTAGCTCCACACCCAGGACAAAACTCGGGGCTTCCTATCAGTTCCTTACCACAATTCCTGCAAAACATGGTTCACCTCCTCATTAACGGTTTTCAATTACACCGCCCACTCCCAAGCTTATGTAGCCCTAAGAAAAGCATGCACGCATTGGATATTAGCTATTCGTGTGCGATGCTGATTATGCTATCCCTTACTTCGTACTCTGTCAATACCCACATTAGTTCTTCGCAGGCATCAGTCTATATCCTGCTTGTCACGAAAAGAAAACCCAAAGGGGGTATGCCCTTCTAAATTATGAAGTAGTGCTTAGAAAATATGCAATCCAAAATTCGGGTTGCCAAGCTTGAGGATAGTTTGAAGCTTTATCGGGGGTTCGAAACCACGTCTAGACCTTCATGATTGCCAGTTGGGAGGTCTTCTCACAGTTCCATTTACTGGGGAGTCGTTTCTAGTACTACAGGTCAATACTGTTTATTAACGACATTACTTGTGCTTCACTTTCTTGAGTTGAAGTGTAGTAGCTAGAAATCTCTATATACGTAGAGTCCTTAACAAAAACTATCGTTGCTTCGTAAATATCATCCTTAGTGTTGTAGGTCTTCGCATAACCTGCTAATCGCCCACCCACAGTCATTGTTCCACTTTCGGTCGGCGATAACACATCGGCTTCTAAGATTGCCCTTTCTGTCAAGGCAACGCCATTATTCTCCTTTCCCTTCAATTGCTCAGGAACTTCACCATAGTATATTTGAACAGCATTCGTGCCTGTGCTACCCATGTATTCAATAAGACCCAACCTTGTGCCACTACTACTTTCGTATTCACCGATTGCGTAGGAAGAATCTTCATTGACATACCACCCTTCTGGCACATGCCCAACCATTGGCTTCTTTATATCCGTGCTAGGTATACGAGGCTTACCGGCCGGTGAAACCTTCTGTCGTGCTCTCCCTTTGCCCTTACGATGAACTACGATAGAGGCCTTATCAACAGTGTGTCCACCGAACAGACCTTTCCAAGTAATCTTTGCTCCAAGTAGGACAGCGGTCTCGTATATAGTCGCATATGGACATGCAAGCAGAACATTGCATTTCATATACCCGGTATCCTTATCGAACCCTCTCGGGGTCAACGTGCGAATCTCCAGTTGAGAACCACACTTTTCACAATATCTCGGCTTGAGTTGCTTCCCTATCGAATCAAGTAATGCCTGGCTTGGTGTCTCTTTAACAACTTCAGTTGGCTTCTCTTTAGTAGCCTTACCGCTGCGGTCATCCAAAGACGATATAATCAATATTCCTAGCAACGAGAGAAAACCCAGAAAGGTAAATGCCCAGTGCCGATTTTTGAGTTTTACCCAAAGGTAACAACCCCAAAACCATAACACAGCGCCGATTAGCCAAAGGAAAAACCCTGCGAGATATGCCTCATCTGTAACAGCCAGCCTCGTCATCACAGCGCCAATGAAATATAAAATGAATCCTACAATAACGAAAACTGTTCTTCTTGTCCTCACATTCATCGTGTATCTTCCACTACTAAGCTTGCATTTACCTCAATTATACCTTCACCCAACCCCAAATAGAAGATATGCTAACTTTGGAGACGTTTGAGGCTCGATGTAAGCCACCTCTACTACTAAGGTCAGTTTTGAGGTATATTAAAGGGCATGAAAGCTTTATTATGGGCTTCGTTAATAATCGCTGCTGTTGTCTTCTTCCAGGAGCTAACGTGGATAGGCAAGACTGGTCTGGCTCCAGTGATTATGGGACTTGCGGTAGCCATAGGGCTGCAAGCTGGATATCTTTTGTGGAAGAAATAAGGTCAAGGCTAACAGAGAAGACGCCAAGGTAGAGGACACTAGCAAGCCGATGAAAATACTGACAGTCGAGGATATAGAAAAAGACCTAAAGGTAAGCAAAGAAACCGTTTACCGCTTCATAAAGCAGGGAGACTTGCCTGCGTTTAAAGTTGGAGGGAAATGGAGAGTCTTGCAAGAAGATTATGAGAAGTTCATCGTAAGAACCTTCAGACCGACAAGAGCACATAAACTACAAGAGACAGTACAGAGGGCAGTACAGAGGGCAGTAGACGTCGTAGCGACCAAGAGGACGGCAAAGCTGGTGGTCATAGTTCTGGGACTCGGGGTGTTGCTTTCCTTACCAATTATGGCTCTTGCCTTTGAGGGACCCACCCACTTTTGGAGTTGGGCATTCCTTATCCTTTTCAGTTACTTCGTGTATGTATTTATTACCAAGAGAAAGGATATTTTGAGATAACAGCAACAGACATGTAAGCAGCGCTTTGCGCCTAGATGGCCTAGATTGTTTGTATCTTCCTGAATCTGTCTATCTCACTGCCCAATCCCACTGGCAAAACCCAAAGGCATACGGCCTTCTAATTATCAGGGAAGGCGTCAGGAAATACGCAATACGAAAATGGGTTTTAGGACTCAGATTACCATGTTTATAGGGATTTTAGGTCATTTTTCAGCCGGGAAATGGCTAAGCAAAATCCATTTTCTTATAGCTAAATCAACTAGGAAAATGCCCGTGTACCTTTTTTTATGCTGTATAATACTCTTGCCCTGAAGGCACAAAAGGGGAAATGCCTGATAACCCCTGGGAAATAAAGCATACCCCCCTACCCTAGTTTTGTGAAATCTTGCGTTTAGCTGCACTCTCGGTTAAGAAAGCAAATCCCATAGGAATTATGACCGGTTATCCCTCTCTTCCCTTGGGGGCTCACCGGCGCTCATTAAGACACTGGTCTATGACTTCAAGGTGTCTATGTTCCCGTCTATGTTTTTTGTGCCGATTTTGACTGATTTTAGCTATAAAATGGGTGAGGCGTCTAGGAAGTCTAGGATGTCCTTATATTTAATTTAACTTGTGAATGAAAAAAAGAAGAAATAAGGGAGAACATAGACATCATAGACCGCAAAGCTAAAATCCGTCTAGGTTGCCTATGATTCTCGGATTTTGATGCCACGCCAGCAATAAGCCCTGTGGCCGTCACTGCTGGAGCGAGTAGAGCCAATCTTTAGGGTCGGTGAATTCTTCAGGTTTCGCCCAAAGCTTTCCTTAGAGATGGTGGGAATTTGTCTATCCTGGCAGTACTGAGCAAAGGACTCATACAAGATTTGTTTATCAATGGTGGCATCGCCATCAAGCTCGCATTGTTCATTCACAAAGCTAAGGATAGGGTCGCTCAACATTGTGTAACGTTCGGCAATATCTTCAACCGTCTTGTTGTAGCTGAAGCCATCTTTGCTCCATAACCGCTGGAGTCCCTTTAACGCAAGGTTTAGCAACCCCGAAAGCTCATCCTCGGTGGTCAGCTTAGCTAAAAGGTGCTTATCGGCCATATCATCAGAAAAGGTGTTGGGGAAATCAATAATGATGAACCTGCGCCAGAGGGCTAGAGTATCCTCATTAAAGATTTTTGGGGGTCTATTGGCGCTGAAGACTAGCTTGGCAAAGTTGGTGAATTGGAAAGGATGCCCGAACTTCTTTTCTGCGGTGATTTTGTCTCCCCCGGTGAGCATTTTGAAAGTCCCGATATGGTGGAGACCTTTAGAGGGTATATCAGAAGATAAGTTGGCCAGTTTTGCGAATAGCTCTGCCTTCTTGAATTTGTCTTCCTCCAATTCCTGTAATGTCACACTGGAGCAGTTACTCTTACCCAGGAAAGCTCGCAATAGCTCAATCAAGGTGCTTTTTCCGTTCGCTCCTTCGCCGACAAGAAGAAAGGCTTTCTGATGAGGAAGCTCCCTCAATAGGCAATAGCCAAAGAGTTCAAGTATTGTGTCGATGTCCTCTGGTTTCAGGATTTCAGTTAAGAACTTGCTTATACCCGGGGCATCGAAACTAGGGTCATAGAATACGGGTATCTGGATTAGAGAAGGGTAGTCTGGAGTGTGGTCGTAGAGTTCTAGAGTTCTCACGTCCAGAAGTCCGCTCAGACAATTCAGGATGTTAGGATGGTAGTCGAAGTCTGACACCTTGGTATAGGTTTCACGCTTAATCCAGTTGACCACTTCATTTATGGTATGAGTGAGTGCATTACTTCCTAATAGTTTCTGTGCCTCTCGTTCGATAAATGCTTCCCCATCTGGCGCATATAAACCACTATTGTTGTAGCGGTAAATCACTTTATCCAGCGTTTTGAAACGGTATGTTTCACAAAGCTCCTCAGCTATTGAGATGTGTTTTAGCTCATCTGCCATCGTCGCCTCCTCCCCATAGACCTAATTGGTGATGTCCATTGTTCTTCACTTCCCAGTGGTTAAGGGTGAGAGCCAACTGTGGCTCGAAGTTGCCCCTTTGAATCTCGAAGGCGTGCTCGGCAAAAACCTGTGTCGGGCATTCATAGGAAAGTTCGCTCTCCATGTCCTTGATAATGATTTCCTCGGTATTAGGTAAGATTTCTTCGCAGAATGCCTGCTTTGAAATACACCATGCGGGTGGCTTCCTGAGCATGTGCTTGCTTCCCTGCACCCGCTTAATGAAGGTATGGTCTTGTAGGTAGCCTATAATCTTCCCCTGAGCCTTGATTGGGGCATTGACATGTGTGTTAGAATAAGGGCAACAATGTGGTTTTCCCGCCTCATTGTTCTGCCCTCCAGGTCTGCCCAAAACTCTGGAGGGCTTTTCTTTATTTTGCATCACTTTTTACCTCCCTTTGTTTTTTAATCCACCGGGCTAAAGTCCGTAATGGTATCTCGTATCCTTTGACTTTCAGCCTTGACTGTATAGCTCTTATACCCAATCCTTCTGCTAAGAATTGCCTTAAAATCTTCAAAAAACGAGGGTTATTTTTAAGGTTGGCAACTACAAATCTTCTATCACCACTTGATATACCAGGTCGGTTATTTTTCAGCTTTGAGTGGCAACTATGGTTTTCGTTATCCCTGGTAAAAGAACTTTCACGTTTGAGGATGTCTCTAGTTCGCCCAACACAAATGGTGCTGAGGTTTTCATCCAACCCCCAGGCCCAACCATAAGAATCGCAGTAAACCCCATCACGCCAAAAGTCTTTAGGATATTTAGGCTCTGTGGCAGTGGGCTTCTGTTTAGTGGTAGTCTTCTCTTCCGCTTGCGCTAATAATTGTTGTTTTGCCCTCTCTATCTCGGCTCTTGTTAGGCGAATACGCTTACCATGTTTTTTGACTTTGTCCATTCTAGCTATCTCTAGTTCTCGTCTGAATGTCTTCTTGGAGCAGCCTTTCAATCGCTTGTCTACTGACAACCATACGCTTCCCAAGATGAATCACATGGACTGGTAGTTCACCCCTCCGGGCTAACTGATAACAAAGGCCTCGGCTTATTCCTAGAGCCTTAGCCACAGAAGGTATCGTTAATGTCAGATGTTTGCTATCCTGCATTTTAGCTGCCTACAGTCTTCTCACTGGGGAACAAGTCAGCTTCGGTTGTTTTCAATGACCTTGCCAGTCTCCGCCGGAGTTTTGGCCAGGCTACCCTTTGGTTGTTTTCGATTGCTGATAGGTTCGGAGAGGCTACATGAACTCGCCGAGCTAATTCAGCCTGTGAGAGACCAGCTTGCTCCCTGCGCTCCCTGACTCGGTTACCCATATTTTTCACCTCCTGATTTTAAGGACTTGACAGGTTTAGGATTATCATTTACCATTATCATAATATAAGTGTTACACGTAATAGATATAAAGGAAAGCTTATGGATTTATAAAATTTGCGTTGTAAATCCATAATGGAAAGAAATGAGTAAGGGACCTCGTTTGACACCCGGCATTACAAAACTGATAGAAAAGATATACATAGCTAACCGTCAAATCAGACCAAAAGAGGCTCGTGGGAAACTGTTGAAGCAAATGAAGGCGGAAGGCTTAGACCAAATATTTGGCTCCAATTATCCCGCCCTAAATACCGTCTCTCAGGAACTAAAGCAACTAAGGGATAAGGATTCAGCACGCCCAGACGAATTGAAGAGCCTTGGTGAACCCTGGTCTTTCGGTTCTCTCGCAGAATATCCTATACCACCAGAGGCTATTCCGCTTGTGGCATCAATATACGAGAAGTGCTTGATGGAAGGTAATAATAGTGAAAGATGGAACCTTACCATTCGAGAGGCACTGTGGATTGGACGACTGCATAAGATAATTGAACTGTATAAACCTAAACATCTTCTGCCTGACGTTAGAGACGCAGTCGTGGATTTCATCATCAAACACAGAGAATGGCCGACTGAACTGGGGGAATATCCTACGAATCGAGAATTAGCTGAAGCGTGGGGTCTAAAGGGGAAGGAAATTCCGTTAGAGGACATAGTTTTGGAGTGGGCTTACGTGTATTCACAATATGAAGAAATGAGTGAAATCGAGGGAGAACCGTTCGATAGCCACGAGCTCGACTTCGGCATACTAAAGGACGTATACGAATACTATGGTGAGAGGCTGAACGATTTTATGGAGCAAATTGCAGAAGATTACGGCGTTGACACAGAGAAGCTCGAAGCCCTTAACCTATCAATAGAGGACATTGAACAAGCTGCGGTTAGGTCTAGCGAACCCCAATGCCGCATATTTTACGTGCCTAAGGCAGAAATGAACAAAATGGCAAAGGAACTAAGGGAACTAAAAATAGGGGGCTTTAGGGGCAATCTTGTGTTTTTGGAAGCTAATAAGGATATTCATGATAAGCTATTGCATAAACTGGAGAAGCACGAAGTCAAAATTAGCAAGGAGGCACAAAATGAGAGGAAGCATAAGGCAAAAAAGCAAGAATAGCTGGCAGATTCAAATCTATACAGGTATCGGCCCAGACGGTAAACACAGACGGCACTTCGAGACGGTAAAAGGCCGCAAGGGTGACGCTCAAAGACGCTTAACCGAGTTATTAGCCAGTCTCGACAAAGGCGTGTACACTCCACCAGGACGCCTCACTCTGGCAGAGCACCTTAAAAACTGGCTCGAAGGGTATGTCAAGACTAACTGCTCACAGCGCACCTTTGATGGTTACCAGTCCATTATAGAGAGCCACTTAATACCAGCCCTGGGACATATTCAATTAAAGCACCTTCACCCACAGGCAATACAGTCTTACTACGGCGAAGCTTGTGAGAGGTTATCAGCTCGGACAGTTCACCATCAGCACCGAGTATTGAGCCAATCCTTAAAATACGCAGTCCGTCAAGGCTATTTAGGACGTAATCCCTGCGAGTTAGTAGACGCACCTTCCCCACGTAAAAAGGTCATGCGCACCTTGACACCGTTTGAAGTTGAAGTGCTTCTTGATAGCGCAAAGGATAACTATTATTACCCAGTAATCTATACTGCTGTGAGCTCAGGACTTAGACAAGCTGAATTACTGGGCTTAAGGTGGAGAGACATTGACCTCGATATGCTCTCAATATCGGTTAGCCAGGTGTTATATAAACGCCGGGGTATATGCCAGTTCAAAGAGCCTAAGACAAGCCACAGCCGACGCCGTGTCGCTATGACCCCGAAGCTTGCTTTATACCTGAGAGAATACCGAGAGGAGAGGGAGTTGCTATACCTGGAGTTAGGAAGGCAGCTTACCTTAGATGACCTCGTTTTTACGAGCGTAGAGGGCAAGCCAATTGACCCCGGTGTGCTGTCCCATGCCTTCGGTAGAATGGCCAGACAAGCGGGCCTAGAAGGTGTGAGATTCCATGACCTGAGACATACCTTTGCCAGCCTTATGTTGCTACGTGGGGCAAAGCCTAAAGTAATCAGTGAGGCGCTAGGTCATGCCTCGGTAGCCTTTACAATGGACGTTTACAGCCATATAATTGAAGGGATGCAAGAGGATGCTATGGCGTTACTGAACGAAGTGCTGCCAGCAGGCGTAAATAATGGGGTATCTCAAAAAAATAACGCCAATTTAACGCCAATAGCAGACATAATGTCCCGCAAAAACTAAAGATTAGCTTTATATGCCAGCGTAGCTCAGGGGTAGAGCAGCGGTTTCGTAAACCGCTGGTCGTCGGTTCGAATCCGACCGCTGGCTTGGAGGTAAAATGAGTAACTTGGTGGATAAGTTGGGCCGTTT
>Ga0209610_1002129_pt1 | contig 9992 bp, 20 predicted proteins | sample LakKivw275mmetaG_FD_184137 | JGI IMG/M metagenome (GOLD analysis project Ga0209610, IMG submission 184137) | Anoxic lake water microbial communities from Lake Kivu, Rwanda to study Microbial Dark Matter (Phase II) - Lake Kivu water 275m metaG... | ecosystem: Environmental > Aquatic > Freshwater >...
TAATCAATTTCTTGAGATTCAACCTCTGCATTATTTAATGCCATTCTTATTGCTCTTTCTGCTTGTTGCCCATCTGGCGCAGGTTGAGTTAAATGGTATGCATCGTGAGTAGTCCCAAAACCTGGTAGTGACCCCATAATATATTGATAATTTATCTTAATTATGCTATTCTCTCCTTTGAAAGGAGGAGAGGATGGCTAAGAGAGCGAAGAAGAAACGTGGTCCCAAACCCAGATATTTGGACATCACCTGTCCCAATCCCAGCTGTAAACGGTATGGCAAGAAAGGTCTTGGCAATGTGGTCTCCAATGGAACCTACCGTACACGGAGCACGGGCAAAGCACGCCTCTTTCTGTGCCGAAGCTGTGGCAAAGCCTTTTCCAGCCGTAGCGGGACGGCCTTTTTCGACCTTCGGACCCCGAGGAAGAAAGTGCTTATGGGTCTCAGGCTACTGGCCGAAGGGCTGGGACTTCGAGGCACCTCCCGAGTCTTGGAGATCAAACTCGATACCGTCCGGAGGTGGCTGGCCGCAGCAGCTTTGCATTGTGAACAGGTCAGCGACATGTTGGTTCGAGATCTCAACCTTTCCCAGGTTCAAGTGGATGAGCTTTGGACCTTTGTTAAAAAAAACACCAAAATCTCATTGGACCGATCATCCGAAAAACCCTCTTCTCCTTAAGAGGGGGCGAGGCCGAAGCCTAGGGAGCACCTGGATCTGGAGAGCCTTTGCCCCGGAGTTTCGCCTCCGGTTGGCCTCTCTGGTTGGGAATCGAACTCTCTATAGTACTCGTCGGCTGCTCCGAAAGATCCAAGGGTGTCTCAACGCAACGCTTCCTTTGTTTACCTCCGACTCCCTTCCCCATTATGGGGATGTTCTCTTGGAACTCTATGGCCAATGGAAAAAGCCCCAACCCACGGGATTGCCAGGGCGTCCTTACAACGTGCAACGGGTTGCCTCTCCTGATCTGAGATATGCCCAAGTCCATAAAGAACGCCAAGGAGGGCAAGTGGTCAAGGTGACGCAGAGCATTATCTTTGGCAAACGCCGCACGGTGCAAACCCAAGCGGCCTCACTCAAGCGAGCGGACGGAACTGAAGGACAGATTAACACGTCCTATATCGAGCGAGATAATCTGGCGCTTCGTCAGGAACTACGCCGTCTGGCCCGCAAAACATTAGGATTTTCAAAGAACCGCAGAGAGCTTCAGCACGCTCTCGATTTCATTGACGCCCATGATAATTTCGTAAAACCTCATGGTGCCCTGCGCTTAAAGGCACCCTCCGAAGGGAGGCGCAGTTGGTTGCCTCGGACTCCAGCCATGGCTGCGGGGATAAGCGACCATGTCTGGACTTTAGAAGAATTGCTGTGTTACAAGACATAATTATCAATATGTTAAAGGGTCACGACCTCATTTTTACAATGACTACTTTTTTCCCTTCAGAAAGCATCTTGTCGGCTGTTTTTTGATTATATTCATATAACTCTGGATTATCCACCGGAAGAATTATCAATTTTGCATCGGGCGGAATTCTTTCAAACACTTCCGGTTTCTCAAAAGCATACTTCATAAATTCATTGAGCAAATCAAGATTCTTTTTGATGGCGAGATCTTTCCTCATTTTCAATCTCCCTTTCATATGCCATTCTACCAATTCTCCCTAAATTTTTCTTTTCGCCTTGTAATCAGCTCGATTCCGACCTCTTTTTCTCCCTTTCAAGAATCTTAGCTATAAAATTTTTAACCAAATCCTTTTGCTGGTTAAACATTTTTATAGCCTGCCAGCGAAAATTGAGGTAGCGATGAGCCAGACGGTTACGCTGGATGGCAAGCCGAGATAGATTATCCTGTTCTTCTTCTGAAAAACCGAGCAATTGGGCGGACTTTTTTAGAGCGTCGCTATAACTGTCAACTCCGATACACTCTTGGACAAGGATGGTGCCGCAGACTTCGATTAAAGCCGTAAGGATGTTCTCCACGGTTCGGTCCACTAACTTCTGGAGCTTCCTGTCGTTTTGATATTCAGTCCACGTTTTATTCGCATAGTCCGAATCAAATTCTCTTATTTCCTCGGATAAATATCGTATGGATTCTGCAATTCTGCCCTTGGCGTATTTGAACTCAGGCACGTCTTATAGCCTCCAGGTTCTTCGCTGTAACTTCATATTGCCAGTTCGTACCGAAAATGCTGTAGTCTTCCATATGATATAACGCATCATTTTTGATACGGATATATTTACCCTGTTCCTGAATATAAACCGGCAGGCCCAGGATAATGGCATTATAGTATAGCATGGGCTTCCTGAAGTCTTTGTAAACCTGAATGACATTCACCTCCCGGCCTAATTCCGAGGATAAAGTTAGTGATATATTGGTAATCTTCCTGAAGGACTCATCATCAGATGACGGTTCATCCAAAAATATTACTGCTATATCCACATCGGAATCGTTTGTCGGAAATCCTCTTGCCCAGGAGCCATACAGGAAGACCATTTCAAGGTCATATCGGCGTGCATTTCTGTCAAAGTAGCCTCTCAGACGTTTTATAATTTCTTCTTTGTTATTTATCATCTCACGGAACCTCTAACAAAGGACCCGAGGATTCTCTCCATCATATTACCCATGTTTGCTAACCTTTGGGTTTTAAAATCAATGGCCAGATGTAATATCTTTTGTTCAAATTCTTCCCTTCGCTCCTTATCTCCTTCAAATAAAATCCCACGCCTTATTATCTGATCAAGGAGAATCAAATTTGTTTCCTTGCTAAGTAAAACCATATCAATATCATTTCTCTTCAAAACCCTACCGAAGTCAGAATACAATGCTTTAGATCCAAGTAAGAAACCCTTTTTTCTGAAAGAAGGACAGCTATATCTATATCACTTAGGGAATTCATTTCTCCGTCCGCTGCAGTGCCAAAAAGGTAGGCAAAAATGACTTTATCCTTGTATTTCTCAAAAATCGGTTGTAGTAACCCTTTTATATTTTCCAATGTCATCTCTAATCTCTTCCACATTTTTAACAATTAAAATCCTAAACAAATCAATAAGTTTTGTCAAGTTCGTCGCTCAATAAGATAATCAGTTATTAATTTTAAGTTTTGGGTTATGAATTCAACACTTCATGATAAATGGATTCCCGTTTTTGGGTTTGAGTTTCAAATGTAAAATCGGACTTCACTTTTTGATAGCTGGTCTCGCCCATCAGTTGTTTTTTACCAATTTATCAAGGAATTCGGTAGTTGGTTCAAACAGGAGCCATGAAAGATTTGATATTTGAAATGTTATGGGTTTTAGAGTCTTGAGTTATAAGTTGTGAATTTTTAATACAAACGCATTAAATCATTTTACATGTAGCGCAAGGCTTTAGCCTTGCTTAACGCAACCCTGAAGGGTTGCCCTACAAAAGATATAATGCGTTTGTATTAGTTTGATATTTTTCAGAGTAAATCAAGAAATTGTTCCTCAGTGAGACCTGCCTTACGAATTGCACTTTTTAACAAGCCATGGTTTGGTCTTTAGGGGGCTGTTTTCCCTCTGCCTTGAGGGCGATCAGGTGAGACCCAATGGCTTCCCTGATATTTATAAATGTTTCTTCCACAGTCTCTCCTTGAGAGAAACAACCTGGCAGAGCAGGGACTTCTGCCCAATATCCACCTTCCTCCGCTGGATGTAAAATAACTGAACTCTTGTCCAAAATGGTCACAATTGAAAGTGAGAGACTTGACATGCTTACATATATATGCAATCATATATATGTTAGAAATAGGGGGAGATTTTTATGAAACGAACCACCATTTTTGCTGATGAAAATCTGTTAAATACCCTCAAACATATTGCCGACGAAGAAGGAATCAGTTTTGCAGAAGCTATCAGGCAGGCACTTCATAGATTTGTCGCTCTTCACCAAAAACCGAGAAAAGGACTTTCCTTTATCGGAATAGGCCGAAGCGGTCGAAAAGATGTCGCTGAACGATGCGAAGAACTTCTCTGGAAGGAATCGGCACCTGAACCCGGAGCGAAGACTTGATGGATGTCACTGCGATACTTGTCGATACTGGAATTCTTTATGCCATGGCTGATATGGACGATGCCTGGCACGGTGCTGTTAAGGCATTTCTTCAAAAGAGTACAGAAACTCTTATTGCACCCATTACCGTTCTTCCAGAAATATGCTATCTCTTGAATATCCATCTCGGTCAGGCCTCAGAGAAAAAGTTGATTGCTTCGATCGTCCAGGGTGAATTAAGGGTTGAAAGTTTAACCATTGAAGATTTTCGACGCTCTATTCAACTCCTTGAAACCTATTCTGATGTTAATATTGGCTTTGTGGACGCCTCCATGGTTGCCATAGCTGAACGATTGAAGATCACTCATATTCTGACGACAGATCGAAAACATTTTTCTATCGTCCGCCCCCGTCATTGCCGGTCCTTTGACCTGTTACCATAAACTCCGGTGAATCGGGTTACTTGGGTTGGTTGGGTCCCATTGAAATAGGCTCCCCGATGTAGTGGCTTTCACACAACACGGGGTAGGCCTCATTTCACTCCGAACGTTATTGCTACGGGCCAAGCAAAATAAATTGATTGGGTTTGTTGAGTGATGAAGGAACAAAGGTTAAGGGATTAAGGATAAAAGAATATATTACGCTGAAGCTTAGTGATAATCCTATTTAAGAAATTCTCTTTTCCAATTCTTCTCTGAATAATTCTAATCGTGGTAATTCTTCTTTATCCCTTTGACGTCGTGCAGCTTTTTTACTCTCTATAATGTCATCGATGGAAGCACAGAAATATATTCCATCAATTAACTTGCTCCGCTTTCTGGCATCCTCAAAGGATTTGATTCCATCGGGAGCAAATACAATATCTATTGGGAAAGGCCCTCCTCTAATCTGAATAAATCTTTTCCTGCAATGATTGCTTCTTCCAATTCTTGATTGAGATCAAATCCTAAGTCTCTCAACGCCAATGCCAGCTTTTTGCCATTCCTCCTGCTTTTAGAGGGGAATATATCCATGTCCTGTGTTGTGCCAGGGTAACCATATAAGATAGCACCAAATTTTCCGATGAAAAGATATTCAACTTCATATTTCTTTAAAATCTCCGCCAATCTTCTTACTCTCTCGATCATCTACCTATAATACCCTAAGAAGCGGGGCAGTTCTTTTTCTGACCAACTCCGGTATTCTTCCATCGTCTCGAATATTCTGTATGGCATTTTATCCATAACTGGAGTCTTAAATGGCACAAAGCCCAAACTTATTCTATCTTCAACAGACCGTGACAATCCATCCATAAAGTCAAGCTTTAGATGCTCTTCTTCAGAAATATTTCCTATTTTATATAAAAGTCTTTGCATTATATTTATTTTAACATGTCTAACATTTTTTATTCAAGTTACAAGTTGCGAGTTACTTGGATTACTTGGGTTTCTTGAGTTAATCAAAGTGTTGCTGTGTTGCAGTCACTTTTGAGATAATAAGCGAATAAGTTAATGAGCATTGCTAAATTATGAATTCTAATTTTGAATTGAATACAATAACCTATAACTTACAATTCAAAACTCATAATTTAAATCTGATCAGTTAGGAATATATTCTTTTAACAGAGGATAAAACAGATTGATGAATTCGATTTGGGTTCGGAGGGCATTTTCAGGACTTCCCATCACAGGGTTATTTACCCTGATTAAAGCTCCATCGGTTCTCCTCTTAGTCAATCCATCCCAGATAAGATAGATTTTATTCCAGTATTCGCTCGCATAGACTTTGTTCCTGCCATGATACCAGAAGAGATAGAGCTGACGATCCAACCCTTTTCCCATGAGATATTTGTTAACTCCCACATGGGTTGGATTGTGACCGGGGACTTCCAAATTATAAATTTCGATATTAACGGGTACCCAACCTGCTCCAGGAAGACACTGGCGAGGGGAATGAATGCCCTTCCCTTCTTTCTGTGATTTGAAATAACCAATATAGAGGCCAATGATCTCACCCTTTGAATTGCGATAATTTCTCATGAAATAATCGTCCACCTGAAGAATCTCCATAGATCGGCCTTCTATTTTTTGTTCACTGATGGTGGTCCAATCGCCCAGTTCTTTTGGGAAGTCAGCCAAACTCTTACGAGGAAGAGAAATATCGGGCTTAGAGAAGTAGTAGTTTAGCGCAGCACCCATTAATAAAATAAAAATAACAATTATGAGTTTTAAGTGTTGAGTCATATCAAGTTTATTTGTGCTGCTGTACTGCTGTGCTGCGGTGATGTAGTTAGTTAGATTTGTTGGGTTACTTGGGTTTATTGAGTATATATCAGAGTAAATCAAGAAATTGTTCTTCAGTGAGACCTGCCTTACGAATTGCACTTTTTAACAAGCCTATTTTAAGCTCTCCTTTATCTGGAACCGTAATAATCATCCCATTAGGCATTTTTATATTTACATGATCTCCTTTCCCGGGCCTCTCTGTTCCACCGGCACGAAGGAAAGCCTTTATTGCGTCTCTTCCTTTAATGCCTCGTAATTCTTTACCCATTATTTCCTACGGGCGTTCATATTTCCACATGACTAAAAACCATAGTTTGATCTTTAGGAGGCTGCCTCCCCTCTGCTTTGAGTGCGATCAGGTGAGACCCAATGGCTTCCTTGATATTACTAAATGTTTCTTCCACAGTCTCTCCTTGAGAGAAACAACCTGGTAGGGCGGGGACCTCTGCCCAATATCCACCTTCCTCTGCCGGATGTAAAATAACTGTATATTCCATTTTTCACCTCTTCAAATGCTTATATAATGCAAGAAATTGTTAAATTACTAAAGCTGCATTATTTTACCCACTTTGACTACATTTAAATCTTAGCATCTTATTGAACTCTTGTCCAAAATGAATGCTCTAACTAATTAAAATCCTAAACAAATCAATATTTCTTGTCAAGTTTGTTAGTCGAAATCAATTCTCTTTTGCGTAACTTAGTTTTCGTTGAGTTCTTTTGAAATAGTAAGATAAGGAGACTTATTTATAAGTTATATATCTTCTTTGTTAAAGTTCTCGCTTCTTGCCACCCCTGAATATCTTCGAATCGCTCTATTTTCATTTTTTACTCTTTAACAGCAGCACTGCAAAACTGCAGCACTGTTTCACTTTTTTATCTTTGATAGAAATGTTCCCACAACAAACAAACACACAAACGCCACCACAAATAAGATCCATCCTGAAAAGCCATGGAAGAAGCCCTGAGCGACTTTATCTCCATAATGGTGAGCAAGAATTCCTGTTCCTGACACACGAGCGGCATTGGCAATGATGGCGATTGGAAATGTTGAGAGAACCAACAAAATCCTTTTCCAGGTCACTTTTTGGCTTACATAAGCAAATACTACGGCGAGGGCAAGCAGAGAAATTAGAGACCGAATTCCAGAACAAGCTTCTGCTACTTCCAAAGAAGTATTTGCCAGTAGCATGACATTTCCTTCCCGAAGGACGGGGATGCCAATTAAATAAAGGGTAATCGCCGCAACCTTTGAAGCGAAGAGCTGCATGGGAAAGGTGATTCGATCCATCAGGATTGAAGGGATGGGAATCATAAAGATCAAAAAGATGAGAGGAAAAAGTAGGATTTTGAAAAATTCCTTTCCGAGAAGAAAAAGGATAATCCCTCCGAAGACCATTAACATGGAGAATCGCATCGTAAAATATTCTGTGGCAAGGTTTCCTAAGAGGAGAAGTAGTATTCCAATGATGATCAATCCCAAACCTGTCCAACTGCTGGAAGGCCTGAGGGCTGAGAGTGTTTTCCGCCTTTCATAAACAAAATAGAAAGAGACAATTGGTATTAAGAACCCATGAGAAAAATCAGGAAGATGGAGCCAATCGGAAACCAAACCTTGCATGACACGGAAATACAAAATGGTAAGGCACGCAAGAATGATGGCCAATTTCAAGAGTGCCATCCGATTTGATGCCAGAAGTTTGATATTAGATGGAAACATTGGGGAAGTAAGTAAAAGAATAAAACCAGAACCCCCAGTTGATGAAATCGAAATGCCAGATTAAGTACGAAAACCCAAGAATAATTGTAATAAATGTTAAAAATTGACCGGCTAATCGTCTCTTACGGTCTTCTTTCTCCCCAAAACGGAAATATACCCGTGTCCCTAAGACATCGGACCACCATTTCCTGAATGACTTTTTAACTCTTTCTGCCATTGTTATGAATTAAGTCATGGGATAAAAAAGTACTAACACCATCACTGTCTTTGTTTAAAAATGGATTGAAACTTCCGGTCCTCCATAGAGTCCACTTCCAAAAATTGAATCATGCTTATATCCTCCCCATAGGGCAAATGAAAGATTCTTCGACATTTATTGGTGAAATTCCTCAATTAAGAAGAGGAATCTTCCAATAACTACGTTTACTCGGACGCTACACTCCAATAACAAACTTTATGGGGTTGCCCTTTGGGCCTCCAGCGTTGGCAACCACTGCTGCCATTACCGTCCTAACAAACCCAATCCCCTTTACTAAAACAATCTCTCGGCCTAAGGCGCTCTGATAATTTACCACTTTCTATAAACGCTCGGACTCTTTTCAATAGTCTTCTGGTTCTGGTAATTGGAATTTTTCACCCGTTGGGCTGTAGGAATATTAGGGCATGAACATCTCCTAAATTGAAGTCAGAAGATCAATTCGCTTGAAATTGGGACTATGTATTTGGTATGAGAGAATGGATTATTGAGTTAACAAGTATCGGGTAATATCTTTTCAAGAATTATGATCATTTTTGTTATTCGCAGGCATAAAATCGTTCAATGGCAGAGAACGGTCGGTCTTGATCCATGTTTTCTTCTTCTAAAAATCTTTTAAGTGCCTTCGTTGCCACACATTTTGAAAACCTGGGCCAACAATTCTCTCTTACACAATAAGTCATCTCCTCATTTTCTTCTTTTTTGATTTCGTGATATTTACATTGAAAACAGGATTTGATTACCATAATTTTCTCCTTAATGATTCGTAAAACCTTCGTGTTCCTAAGGAGGCCATAATTGGAAAGACATATTCTTTCGAAAATCTCCCCTAACCCCTCTTTTCCAAAGAGGGGGAAATTTCAACCTTTTGTAAATGGAGGATAGGAAGGATTTAGTCTTTATTTTCCATACAATTATGGACTGATTAATGAGTGGTGAGAGACTTAAGTTATCCAATATTTATTCTTTTTCTTTAGGTGAAGGATCTCCGGCATTAACATCTTTATTGTTTTGTAAGTGCCAATGGTTTAAAGAAGTCATTAGTTTTTCGAGTCTTTTGGAATGGAAGTCAAAATTTCTTTGGAGGTTTCGAATAGCGGCGATGTGTTCTTCCATTTGGTCAAGAATATCTTTCATGTCTCCCTCCAGAGGGATTAATAAGTGTTGACTTGTTGCGGCAATGAAATGCTAATACGAACGCATTATATCTTTTGTAGGGCAACACTTCAGGGTTGCTTTAAGCAAGGCTAAAGCCTTGCGCTACATGTAAAACGATTTAATGCGTTTGTATTATTCACGAGAATAAAATCGGTCAAGGGCTGAGAAGGGAAGTTCTGGTTCTGGTTCTGGTTTTTCGCCTTCGAGAAATTGGTGAAGGGCCCTGTTGGCGATGCATTTCGAAAATTCAGAATAACAATTCTCTTTGATACAACGGCTCATTTTCTCATTCCCTTCTTCTCTTATCTCATGAAACTTACATGTCAAACAGGATTTGATGAGCACGACTTGTCACCTCGGTTCATCGGGTTCATTGGGTTTGTTGGGTTCATTGGGTTACTTGAGTTTGTTGAGTTATGAATCACAATGGATCAAGTTATTAAGTAAATGGGTGAATGAGTTATTGAGTGCTGCGGTGCTCAACGTTTTGAATTATGAATTGTGAATTTCAAATTACAAGTCAAGGAGCTATCCGGTCATTACGTGTTGCAGTTCTGCGTTAAACTTATTCAAGATGAATATTGTCA
>Ga0209610_1002132_pt1 | contig 9983 bp, 16 predicted proteins | sample LakKivw275mmetaG_FD_184137 | JGI IMG/M metagenome (GOLD analysis project Ga0209610, IMG submission 184137) | Anoxic lake water microbial communities from Lake Kivu, Rwanda to study Microbial Dark Matter (Phase II) - Lake Kivu water 275m metaG... | ecosystem: Environmental > Aquatic > Freshwater >...
GCTTTGCAGTGACAAAGGAGTCGGAACCTATCGGCACGAGGATTTCAGTTTCGGGCTTGAGCTCCTTGATAGTCTTGATCGTCTCAACAGTCATCGAAAGTTCTGTCAAAGAATTTGCTATCAGATTCATCTGCTGTCTCAGAAGGTCCGCCATGGCCTCGTAGTTTTGGAGTTCATTGAATATCTGCTGAATTTTCTGTTGCTCTTCTGGACTCAATTTTTCCATTTAACCCACCCCCGCCTTTATCGAGGATCCTTTGCCTCTTCCGGTTTGATTTCTGTCGCCTCTTCAATATGGATGAGGCGCCTCTTTACTTTATGTTTGCTGCCGACTTCGGAGAAGACGCGCTCAAGGGCTTGCTGCTCGGAGAGCGCCGGGAGCTCCTTGACGAATACCTGTTTCTGCCAGGTCTTCTGGAACCAGCCCTTTACTCGAAAAATTTTCACTTACATCACCTCATATAAACCCCAGTGTGCTTTCTATTCGGCCAAGTTCCGGGCCCGTTGTGTTTTCCCCGGCGATTGCGCCATGGGAGTTCGCAACCACGCATGCACCGAGATATTTTATCCCGCCACACGCAGTCCCCAAGTCTACCGGAACGCGCAAAACCCTTTCTACTACTCTCGATTCTTCCTCCGTGATGTCAGGGTGCACGAGAACTCCTTTGTGGTTTGCGACCGCGGCCGCTCCGACGTTTTTGAGCCCGGCGATGGTGCCCCGCTCAAGCGGCACTCCCAAGGCCTCCTTTATGATCGGCAGCTCCTCGCTCGGAAAGTCTGGACTCACAAGGGCGCCGTTGTCGTTGGCAAGCACCATGTTCCCGATTGCCGTGAATCTCCCGGGAATTTTTGCGACCTTCAGACCGTTTTTTCTGAGGATCTCCTCCTCTTCAGGCTCGAGCATATCTGACGTTAACAAACCATTCGAGTTGGCCGCCGCGAGCACCCCGATTAACGGGCTTCGGCTGATGCTAAATCTTATGACCGGCACACCCAACGCATCGAGCACAATTTTTTCCCGAACCGCGAACCGACTCGGCAGGATTGCGATTTTGTCCGTGGCAAGGGCGAAAACGCCGAGATACGGCAGGCGGCTGAAGTTGACTCTCGCGACCGGCATCTGCAATCCCCGCTACTCGGCGAGCGAGGCTTCCACCGAGCCGTCGTCCTGCTTGACCGCTTTAACTCTGATTCTCGGGAGAGTTTTTTCGATGCCGCGCTCCCAGAGCTTGCGGTTCAAATCAACGTTGATTTTTACATCGTCAGACTTCATGTGGCGCTTCAAGAATTCGCGCACGGTTTTGATGGCCCTCGGCGTCCGCTTGTGTCGCCGCGCCTTTTGGACAGCAGCCCGGAGCGGGATGACGTAAATGCGTTCTTCTGGCATTTTTCCACCTACGGTTTGATCCGCTGCCTGCGCCAGCTGCGGCGCTTGGCGTGTGTGCGCACCCTACCAGTCGTCTTGGCCATCACCCAGACCGGCACGCGCCTAGTGTGCTTGTGGGCCTTACCGAGTCTCCGCTTGAGCGGGAGCGGTTTGTTCCTCGCCAATTCACGCCCTCCTTATCTTGATATCTCGCCTTCTCTCCTGAACCCGACGTAAAATTTCTTTCAGTTGGGTGTCGGTGATCTGCGAGGATATCCTGCCGCCCTGGGCTAGCTGTATGAGCTGGAGCTCGATCTGCTCAGCGAACTCCGGTTTGGCGGCGCGGATGTTCGCGAGCCTGCTGCGCGCCTCGGGTGTCAGTATCTGCTGCAGCGCGAGCTTTTTCTGAACCTCGTACTGCCTGCGGAGTTCCTCCTGGCGCTGTTGTTCGGCCGCCCTCGCCTGCAGCTCCAGCATCCTCCGCCTCTTGAGTTCCTCGATTTCTTCCTCGTTCTCCAATTTATTCACCCTCGGCTTTTGCCCCTTCGGCCCTTATCCGGTTGGCGAGTGTGGCCAACATGCCAGCGCCTTTGGGAGTCAACTTTCTCCCACCGCGCTCGGTTTTCATCACAAGGCCGGCCTTCTCAAGCTGTTGCAAGATCGTGCGCAGGATTTTGCCGCTTGCCCTTCGGAAGTGCTCGGGGGCAACGCCGCGTTTCTTGCGACCACCGTAGTAGCTCCGCAACCTCTGCACACCCACGGGGCTGTCGATATAGATCCGCCGTAAAAGCGAAGCCGCCCGCGAGTACCACCAGTCGGGCTGCTCTGGCGGGCGCTCCTTGTGCGTACCTGTTTTTACAAAGTGGCTCCACTCAGGAGGCGTGAGTTCCTTCAGCTTCCTCAGCTCCTCGCTCAGCCTCTTGATGAGTGCACTTGCAGAAACTTCTCTTACTGGCATTTTATTCACCGTTAATTTCCTCTAATCCTCTTGGAGCCACAATATTAACACTTTTCCCCACGCCCGCCGTTTTTCGCGGTTGTGTTAAAATTGCTGGGCGATGTACTAGGACGTAGGTGGGCAAAAGTTCTAGGACTAGGAGAAGAGGCACGGGGGAGCATTTAAAAAACATTAGAAACAAGGAGTTGGAGGTAAAACAAATGAAAATGAAACAAAAGGGAATTGCCACAGCAGCGATAGCAGTCGTAGTTATTGTCATCATAGCCGTGGTTGGTGTTGGCGCTTTTCTCGTACTCCGTGAGCGTGCGCCGGCAGGTGTTGGCGGGTTGCCAGTTTACGGCGGAGCCAGCAAAGCAAGCACGATCGGCGGCATGGGAAGCGCTAGCGACTTTTTGAAAACACAGGTAGGCAAAGGTACCGATGTGCCGGCAGACGTTGATGCCGAAGCATATACCGCCACGGGCAGCATCAGCGACATCCTGGGCTGGTATAGGACTGAGATGGCAAATGCCGGGTGGACCAAGTTGTACGACAACACCTTCGATATGAGCTGGATGGACTACAGCATGTCGATAGGTCTCCTCTACTTTGAAAAAGAGACTAGGGCGGCGGCAGTGTTTGCAGTCAGCTACACGTACCAGGGTGAAACCTACACCTACTTCGGACTTGTTGAAGGGCCAAAAACAGTGTTTGACACATGGATGGGCGGAGCTGGCTACATAGGGGAAGGGGAAATCCCAGGTGAAGGCGAGGAAGAAGGCCTGCCGAGCTCGGATCAGGCTTCCGGAACGGAGCCGCTCACGCGATATCCGGGATCGGTTATGCTATCTCACGGCACATCCACATATATGGGCTATACCGCGGTCGTAATCGAGTATGGAACTACAGCTAGTGTCGATACGGTTGTAAACTGGTATAAGACAACAGCGTTGGCTGGATGGACCTCAGTAATAGAGTACACCGAGGAAGGAGCAACGACCCTCAGTTACATAAAGGACACAGAGTATGCAGTCATAACTGTATCGCCGGATGGGTACACCACCATCCAAGTCGTGCACTATACTACCGGGTAAATAACCCTGAAACGTTGCGGCCGAAGAACTGCAAGAGGAAGCGGGGGCCAAACGCAAAGGTCCCCTTATTTATTTTATTATCCAAACCGAAATCTTGTCCACCTGAGAAGTTCTATTGTTATTTTTCGCCTTTCTTTTTCGGTTTGTAGAGCAAGCGCACCTGACGACCGCACCGCAAGCAAGTTACAATCACATAGCTTGGTTTAACCCGCACGCGGCAGCTGACCCCCGGCCTCAAAAACGATAGACATTTCCTACAAAATTTCCTCTTCAAAGTCGCTGGCAACCTAATGTTGTACCTCGTCGCTATCCGCCAAGCAAGCTCGACGTATCTGTCAGCAAGTTCGGGATGTTTTTTGAACACCCGCTCCGCGAGTTCGAACAGGCGTCCTATCCTCTCCACCGCGATCGTCTTGTAGTCGCCCTTCACACGCTGTTTACGTGGCATTCGACAACCTCTCCAGCCTAGCTTTCGTGATGCCGTACGTGTCTTCGTAGGCAAAAATCGCGCGCATGATTACGGTCGGCGCACGGAGGAGCTCTGGGTCGATGCACACGAGTTCGTCTGAGAGCTTGGCGACATCGGAGAGGAAACCGCCGTGGGGAAATCCCCCGATTACTATACAGACATCGTCGTCCTTTGAAACGCCGCTGTAAAACTCACCCCAGTGCTTCCTCTGCCCGCGCTCGCTGAAAGATATTGTCTTGACCGGTTTGATTTTGGAGACGACTTTCGCCAGCGACGCATTTTCGAGGCGCAGGAGTGGTTTGTCTGGGGGCGCGGTGCCGGCGAGGAACAGGTGCTCTATCAGGCCAACGAAGCGGTTGTGGGCTCTGGGCAGGCGCGCCGCTGTGTCAATGGTAATCAGCTTGTTGTGGCGGGTGTGCACGTAAACCCTCAGCAGGCCCTCTCGGTTGAGCGGGGTGTCGAGGGCGAAGAGCAGGCAGGCATGAACGATGTCTGGCCTCCCGCGGCGGTCTGCATCCGGCAGCCTCCCCATCGCGGGGTGGTGGAGGTTGGAGTCGAGCAGCAGCTCGGTTGGGCGCCTGCCGCGACGCCGGGCGTGCCATTTTATCACGCGGTGCTGTGAGATCTCCTTTGGCACGGTCTCGAGTTCGCAGTCCGCCAAAATCAGATGGAGCATGAAGACACCAATGAGAACTTGCGAAATACCTATTTAATCTGTGGTGAACAATCCTTCTGGCGATGGGAATGTTTGATTCGACGTTCGATAAGATGATTGCGACGGTAGCCGTCATCTTGGCAGTAGTTGTTTTCAGACTGGCGCTCGGCACGGTTCTCAAGCGAAAGCTCCGCGAACTCTCAGGGCATCATCTCCTTGCGAACTTCATCACAAGTATTTTGTTGATCGCCCTCGTCTTCTATCTCTTCACCGTTTGGGGCATAACTCAAGCACTCGTTGAATGGCTCGCCATGCTCGGTGTTATAGCCGCAGTCCTCCTCTTCGCGATGAAAGATGTCTGGATAACCAACCTCTTCGCCGGCATTTCGCTGATTGGCGACAAATCGATAGACGTGGGCACGGATGTAGAAGTCCAGGGCAAGCGCGGGAAGATCGTGGAGATGACCCTGACCATCACCAAGGTGAAGGCGGCGGATGGGAACCTGATGATAGTGCCCAACAAGAAGTTCAGAGAAGAAATCGTCATCATCAGGTCTGCGAAGAGACGGCGCTAGGGCGCTTCGAATGTTTCCGATAAAGGACGAAAATCCGACGAAGGGCAAGCCAATCCTTACCGTAACTCTAATAATCGTGAACGTAGCGGTTTTTCTCGTCACGTATTTTTCCGGACAGTTCAACCAAGTCATTGATTCTTACGGGTTGGTTCCGAAGGATATGTTTGCCGGGCAGCGGTTGTATACGGTATTCACCTCGATGTTTTTGCACGGCGGCTTTTTGCACATCTTCGGCAACATGTTATACCTTTGGATATTCGGCGATAACATCGAGAACCTTGGCAGAGGAAAATTTTTGTTGGTGTACTTCGGCAGCGGAATAATCGCGGGCTTGGCGCAGGGACTTTTGGATACGGGCTCGCGGATCCCAATGATAGGCGCGTCGGGGGCGATATCGGGCGTTTTGGGTGCCTACATTGTGCTCTATCCGCGAGCTAGGGTTTACACGTTGGTTGGATTTTTCGGAGTAGTCCTGATTCCTGCGGTGGCGTTCTTGGGCTTCTGGTTCGTGTTACAGGTGCTGAGCGCATCGTTTACCCTCGTGGGGGCGTCTACAGGGGTTGCGTATCTCGCGCACATCGGCGGCTTCATAGCCGGGGTACTGATGGTTCTGCCGATAAGAAAGGCGATTAAGAAGCGACGCGCGCGATATTCCTACACCATAATGTACAGATGAGGTGCGGGAGGTGGGATTCGAACCAGCACCACGATACGACTATGCTCCGGATTCTTTTCTTAAGAGGTCAAGTAATCCTGCGCTCGACCACACGGCGATTTTCTTAGTTCTTGCTATATGGAAATGTTTCGTGTTTCCGGTGAGAATGCCGGTGCCAAATTTCATTGCGCAGGCCAAAATTGGGGCATCCTCCTCATGTGGTACTATCAATTCGGCGTTTTCAAGAAACCTTTCGTACTCGGTCTTTGGAACCCAAACCGTCGGTAGGGAAGAAATAATCGAAGTAACTTGGGCGTCACTTAATCCCAGTTTTGATTTCAGGTTTCTCTTCAACTCTTCCCTCACGATATCAGGCGACAAAAGGAGTAGCTCCTCCCGGTTGCCCCGTCTGATAATTTCAGCTTCTTTCCCGTTTGGATTGTAAAAAGCTGAAAAGTATATGTTTGTGTCAACAATGGCAGCAATCATTTTTTGAACCATTCCCTGTAAACTTCCCTGCGGATTCGTGTGCCTTCCTTTTGAATGTCTTCGATCGTCAGGCCTTTCTCTTTTAGCCTCTCCCTGAAAAGCTTAGATGCATCCTCAAACTTGCGGTTTCTCATCTCAACAATTGCGTCTTTTATCAGCGAGTCCATTGATGGATAACCTAGCTCGATCTTTAACTTTGCAAGCTCTTTTTTCACCTCTTCAGACACGGAAATCGTAGTGACCATTTTTTTCACCATAATTAACTAATTAATTAATGCTTTTATAGATTGTGGTGCGGCCGGCGGGATTTGAACCCGCGCTACAGCCTTGGAAGGGCTGAGTCCTAGACCAGGCTGGACCACGGCCGCACAATTTAGTTTTTAGCATTCGTGTAAATTAAGCCTACTTCAGCAAGGCCAGCAATGCTGAGGTTACGACTGAAAGGACGAAGAGGAGGATTACAATCAACACCAAAATTTTTTTCGTGCTGTCTCTCATGCAGCCCACCTTGCAGAATTTATATGTGGCGCGGATATAACATTGTGTGAACCGACAAAAAGGTGAGGCTGTGCCGATCAAGGGATATGTGGAGTACAAGAGCAGAGAATTTTGCAATGACGTGAGATGCCCGGTGCAGCTGAAGATGAACGCCCATAAGCTGGGTTCGAAGGAGTACGAGAAAATAAGGGAAACTTGCAAAGCGGGCTGCGTGCACACGACGCGGGAGTTCCATTACTGGTTAATCGGAAAGGGCTATTTAATCGTCAAGCCCGAAAAATAGGGGGGTGTCGCTATGGATTGGGGAATGAAAAACAGGCTTGCACAGCTAATACAACCCGACGGGCACTGCCTGTTCCTGCCGATCGATCACGGATATTTTCAGGGGCCCACGCACAAATTAGAGAAGCCAGGCGAAACCATCAAACCGCTTCTCCCCTACTGCGACGCGCTTTTTGTCACGCGGGGAGTGTTGCGCGCGGCCATTGACCCCGCGAGAACCAAGCCGATAATTCTCAGGGTGTCCGGCGGCACCAGCATGGTCGGGGAGGACTTGGCCCGCGAGGGCATCACAACGTCTATGAGCGAGGCCATCCGCCTTAACGCGAGCGCCGTGGGCATCTCAATCTTCGTCGGCAGCAAGTACGAGCACGAGTCGCTGTTGAACCTCTCAAAACTCGTCAACGATGGGGAAGAGTACGGCATCCCGGTGATGGCAGTCACCGCGGTCGGCAAGGAGCTGGAGAAGAGGGATGCGCGCTACCTCGCCTTGAGCTGCCGCATCGCCGCCGAGTTAGGCGCACGCGTGGTGAAAACTTATTGGTGCGAGAATTTTGAAAAGGTCGTGAACGGTTGCCCCGTTCCGGTTGTCATGGCTGGTGGGCCAAAAGTAGACACGGAGCGCGAGGTTTTCGAGTTCGTTCACGACGGGATGCAGAAAGGAGCAATAGGCGTGAACCTCGGGAGAAACATCTGGCAGCACGATTGCCCGGTGGCGATGATAAAAGCCCTGCGTGCCATCATACACGAAAATGCCACGGCGAAGGAAGCCCAGCAGATATTCGAAGCCGAGAGCGGCAAGAAATGAGTGGTACGATGAAAACACGCACGACTTGGCGGGAAAAATTGGAAAATCCTCCAAAGGGTTTACCCAAGGTTGTCAAGGGCCCCAAAAAGTGGGAAAAAAGGTTTGGGGGCAGAAGGGTGCTCGTGCCAACGCCGCTTCTTGTTGATGGGTTAATACGTAAAGTCAAAAAAGGAAAACTTGTTACAATAAACCGAATTAGAGAACGCCTCGCAAAGGATTTTAAAGCAGATTCAACCTGCTCGCTCACCACTGGTATTTTTGTTCGGATCGCAGCCGAGGTAGCCGAGGAGGATCGAAGGGCGGGTAAGAAACAGGTGACCCCCTACTGGCGGGTGCTTCGGGAGGATGGGTGCCTGAATGAGAAGTTTCCTGGTGGAGTAAAAGCGCAGGCAGCTCGTTTGAGGAAAGAGAGACACACCATCCGATTGAAAGGCAAAAAGCTCATGGTTAAGGATTTCGAAAAGTACCTGCAGAAAATTTAGGCCGCCGAAAAATCCTTTAAGTCGAAGCCGTTAAAACCGTTCATGCGCGCTGCAATGTATTATTCCAATAAGGATGTTCGCCTGGAAGAGATGCCGAAGCCGAAAATCGGTCCGGGCGAGCTGCTGGTGAAGGTGATGGCGAGCGGCATCTGTGGCTCGGACACGATGGAATGGTACCGCATCAAAAAGATCCCCCGGGTACTTGGTCATGAAATCGCCGGCGAAATCGTTGAAGTTGGCAAAGGCGTGAAGCGTTACAAGGTAGGCGATAGGGTTTTTGTCTCCCACCACGTTCCTTGCAACACATGCAGGTACTGTCGGGACGGCCAGCATACCGTCTGCGAGACATTACGTACGACTAACTTTGACCCCGGCGGCTTCGCGGAGTACGTTCGAGTTCCCAAGATAAACGTTAAGCACGGCACGTATCTTTTGCCTAAAGAAATCTCGTTTGAAGATGGCACGTTTGTCGAACCCTTGGCCTGTGCCATAAGGGGACAAACAATAGCGAATGTAAAGCCGGGCCACACCGTGCTCGTGATAGGCAGCGGCATCGCGGGCTTGCTCCACGTCAAATTGGCCCGCGCAGTTGGGGCGGGACGGATTATTGCCACGGACATAAACGAATACCGCCTCAAAGCAGCGAAGAAGTTTGGAGCCGACGCAGTCATAAACGCAAAAGAGGACGTTCCGGCAAAGGTGCGCCAGCTCAACGAAAACAGACTCGTCGACCGTGTTATCGTGTGCACGGGGAGTATACCCGCGATTTTACAGGCATTACAGTCAGTGGATAAGGGAGGAACGATACTGTTTTTTGCCCCCACGGAGCCCGGTGTTGAGGTGCATTTGCCTTTAAACGAAATCTGGTTCAAGTGTGCAACGATGACGACTTCCTACGCCGCAGCCCCCGAGGACATAAAAAAGGCCATAGAATTGATTCGCGCTCGCAAGGTTCGCGTGGACGACATGATCACCCACAGGCTTGGCTTAGCAGAAACCGGTCTTGGGTTCAAACTCGTCGCGGAAGCCAAGGATTCTCTCAAGATAATCATCGAGCCCCAGAGATGAGTTGGGTGATTCGATGAAAGCAGGATACGCAATAGAAACGCGCAACCTGACCAAGAAGTTTGGGGATTTGATAGCGGTCAATCGCGTGAATTTAGAAATTAAAGATGGCGAGGTTTTTGGCTTACTCGGACCGAACGGTGCCGGGAAGACGACGCTTATTCACATACTGGCCACAATTTTGCCCCCGACCAAAGGGATGGCGAAGGTGGCGGGTGCTGACATCCGAGAAGACCCAGGCGGGGTCCGCAGGGAAATCGGAATAGTGTTTCAGGAACCATCCCTTGACAACCGCTTGACTGGCAGGGAAAACCTGGACTTTCACGGGCGGATGTACAATATGACAAAAGATCAGAGGAGCGAGCGAATTAAAAAAGTTCTGGAAATCGTTGGGCTCAGGGACCGTGCCGATGTCCTCGTTCAAAATTACTCCGGAGGCATGAAGCGCAGGCTTGAGATGGCGCGCGGCCTGATGCACCGCCCGAAAATTCTTTTTCTAGACGAGCCGACCCTCGGGCTTGACCCTCAAACCAGGCGCGTCATCTGGGAGCACATCCGGGTGCTGAACGAGGTGGAAAAAGTCACGATAATCCTCACGACTCACTACATAG